>FRDC01004172.1_pt1 | contig 25532 bp, 32 predicted proteins | sample 1106171 | NCBI WGS metagenome assembly FRDC01 (sample SAMEA3930566, study PRJEB13176) | freshwater metagenome | biome: Drinking water system; feature: drinking water; material: water | place: Singapore | collected 2014-12-20 | reverse complement strand
AATGGCGGTGTGAACGGGACTCACACCGGAACTTCCCTCAATATTGCGAAAGGTTCTGGGGTTGTCCAGCGGGGTTGCGCGTGCAAGTGCGGATCATGTCCACAATTCGCTCATGGGGATGGCCCAGATTTTATCGGCGATCTTAAGGATTTGCTTGCCGCGATACAGGATACAGCCTTGCGCAAAATCCTTGCCCGCGATGTCTTGCAATTCCAAAAGTCCGGCGCAGTCCTGTTTCGTCACCACATCCGCCGATTTGACCTCAATGCCGACGACCTTGCCATCAGGAAATTCGACAACAAAATCCACTTCTTTGCCTTCGCCTGTGCGGAAATGATGCAGGTCGGACTGATGCAGCGGCTGGGATATCTGTTTGAGAAGCTCTGTGGCTACGAAATTCTCCAGCAAATGTCCGAACAGGTTGGGGTCGGACTTCTCAATATCTTCCAGATCGCGCCCCAGCATGTGACACGCCATGTTCGTGTCAATCAAATAGGTCTTGGGTGATTTCACCAGACGCTTGCCCGCATTTCGGAACCAGGGCGGCACGGTCACGGTCAGGAACAGTAAATCCAGAATAGTGCGATAACGCTTGGTGGTAACAGCATTTTCTTTCACGCTGCGCGCAAGGTCGGCCTCGTTCAGAATCCCGCCCACGCGGGTGGCCATCAGCCGTAAAAGCTGTGGCAGCAAGGTCGTTTTCTCAATATCCATGATGTGCTGAACATCGCGTTGGATGAGCGTTGAGATATAAGAGCGGAACCAATCCGCGCGGGCCGCCGGACGGGCCTCACGAATTTCTGGAAAAGTCGCTTTTTGAATGGCGCCAACCACGTCGTATTTTGGAACGGAACCGGCTTTAAAATCACCCGCCTTCAGCCGCGCGATAAAGCCGTCCTTGCTTTTGTGAATTTCCGCAGCCGAAAGCGGATAAAGCGTCTTGATAATCATCCGTCCGACCAGCGCGTCGGAGAGCTTGGGCAAGGCCAGGATATTGGTGGAACCCGTAAGGATATAAAGCCCAGACAGCTTGCCTTTGAGCTGCGCCCGCCCCGTATCAATGCTCGATTTGAGAGCGCGATAGAGTTCCGGCGCAAGCTGGATTTCATCAAGGATCAGCTTTCCCTCAAAACCTGACAAAAAACTTTCTGGCGAAGCGCTGGCAATGGCCAAGGCTGCCGCATCATCAAAATTGACGTAAGATGCCCTGACGTCCGGCCAGATCATACGCGCCAGCGTTGTTTTGCCGGATTGGCGGGGGCCGTTGATAAAAACGCACGGAAAATCATCCAGCGCTTCGCGCACCGAAGGGGCAAGATGGCGGGGCAAATAGGTCATGGGCTCTCTCCTCATTTATAAAGTATCATATTATAAATGATAAAGCAAGAAATTAGGTTTGTGAAAATCCATCGCCCATCCAAAAAACAAGCCAATAACTCCCAGCAGCGCTGGGGGCTTAGCAATAGAAGTTAAGGACTGACAATGGCATCTTGAAATAATTTGCTAAAGTCGCTCAATCCGTTCGCATCCATGTCCGATATGGCGATAAACTTCATATGGTTCTTTTGCCATGTCACCAGATTATAGCCGCGCCTTTTCAGATTATCCTGTTTCAGGCTATCAGCTTCTGCCGTAGGCATTATGAACAGATTGATGATGTGCTTGTTATGTTCGTAGACAAGCGCGGCGGCGGTTTGCGACTGCAAATAATCCATGCGACCGCCGACAAGCGCGAAGCCCTGCGCCGTGAAATCGAATACCGGCGGCGCGAAATCCAGCTTGCCGATGAACCACGGTTTTACCGTATGGCGGTCGGAAGATGGAACATCCGTTATGTGCTGTGCCATGAGTGAACGTACATGATCGGATACGGCCTCATCGACCCAATCAGCGTTATTGGCGGGCGTGGCCACATAGAGAAATACCGCACAGGCCAGCGCCGCAAAAGAGGTTGCGGGAACAAAAGCACCCATGTCCCAGTTGTGAATTTTATACAATAACGCCGTCATAAATCCTGACGCTATGCTTTTGGAACGACCTTCGATTGTGACTCTGATTTTATCTGATAAGGCATCAGGCGTTTCGTAATAAGCGGCTTGTTCACGGACAAGCCGCATGGTTTGCCGTATTTGCCGGCAATAATTCTGGCAGTCCTTGCAGCTTGTTAGATGTTTGTGAACGGCAAGCGCACTGTCGGTTTCCAGTTCGTTGTCAAGATAGCCGTGTACTTCAAGCTTGCAATCGCGGCAGTTCATTTCAGTCATCGCGCACCTGTTTTCTCAAGTGCATTTTTAAGCAGCATCCTGCCGCGCGCGAGGCGCGACATAACCGTTCCGATTGGCACTTGGGTAATGGATGCAATTTCTTTGTAGGACAGTTCTTCCAACTCTTTCAGTATAAGTGCCTCTCGAAAAAGCGGGGGCAAATCGTCCAAGGCTTTCTGCAAAATCTTTTTGGTCTCTGTATTAATCGCAAAATGTTCCGGCGTGTCATGGTCGGACAATTCAGGAATTGCGTCCTGATCGAATAGATCATCGTCAAGCCGAATATCCGCGCCGCTCGCTGCATTTTGCTTGAGCCAGCTATAACAACGATTGCGAACAATCGTCAAAAGCCAAGCCTTCGGGTTGTTCCCGTCAAATCTATCCAAGGCTATGAACGCCCGCATATAACTTTCCTGAACCATGTCTTGCGCCGCCGTTTCATCGCGGAGCAGCCACCGCGCCAAATTATATGCTGCGCCCATATGGGGTTCGAGCAGCTTCATAAAACGCTTGGCATCGCCCTTATGGGATGAATGAACCACTCTTAATAACCGTAATGAAGGGCGATTTATTCCCGATTCCGGAGCATTTCTTTGTTCGGGAATAAAACAGACAGGTCAAATGTTATATCACCAGTTGCCGTTTTTCAACGTTGCCGGAGGGATTTATGAGCGATTTTAGCACCGACCGCCGCACAGCACTTAAATGTATGAGCATGTGGGCCGGTACTGGCGTTTTGTGGTCGATGGTTGGCGGTATTCCCAAAGCCCTAGCAACCGCGGGAGGCAGCGCCATCGGCATGACCAGCGGCGTTGTGCCGTTCACCTTCGGCCAGATCAGCGATACGCATATTGGCTTTAACAAAGCCGCCAATCCCGATCCCGGAAAAACGACGCAAGAGGCGATTAACAAACTAAATGCCCTTAACCCGTCTTTTGTTTTGCATACCGGCGACATAAGCCATTTGTCCAAGGCGGAGGAATTCGATACCGCCGCCAACATTATGAAGGGCGTAAATTCTAAAGTTTTTTATGTGCCGGGTGAGCATGACACGCTCGATGAAGGTGGCGGCAGACTGTTCTTGGAACGCTATGGCAAGGGCACAAAAGGAAATGGCTGGTACAGTTTTAACGATCACGGCGTCCATTTTGTTGCGCTCGTAAACGTCTTTAATCTCGAAGCCGGGCATATGGCGAGACTTGGGGCCGACCAGATTGCATGGTTGAAAGACGATCTTCGCAGCGTCAGCGACAGCACGCCCATTGTTGTCTTTACCCATATTCCCTTGTGGACGGTCTATAAGCCTTGGGGATGGGGAACGGAGGACGGCGATCAAGCCTTGAGCCTTCTACGGCGCTTCGGTTCCGTGACGGTTCTTAACGGCCATATCCATCAAGTCATTCAGAAGGTCGAAGGCAATATCACGTTTCACACGGCTCGCGGCACAGCATACCCGCAACCCGCGCCGGGGGCAGCGCCTTCGCCGGGGCCGATGCTGGTTCCAGCCGAACAATTACGAACCTATCTCGGCATTACCAAAGTCAACGCGGCAACCGGCTATCCGGCCTTGCAGCTCGACGATCAGGCTTTGGCTTAACGGGAGATATACCATGAAGAAGTTTTCTTTTGCTGTTCTGTCCCTGCTGGTGCTGGCGTCGATGCCGGCGCGGGCGGAGGACATAAAAATCGACATCAAGGATTATATGTTCTCGCCGAACAAAGTGACCGTGACGCCGGGAACAAAGATCACATGGGTCAATCACGATGACGTGCCGCATACGATTGCCGATAAGAATAAGAGATTCCGTTCGTCCGCGCTCGATACTGACGAGAGCTATTCCTACACATTCACGGCACCCGGAACCTATGAATACTTCTGCACGCTCCATCCGCAAATGTTGGCGACGATCATAGTTGCCGCTCCGGCTGCTGGTACGACAAAGAAGTAGGTGGGTACACGCAGTAGGAAAAACCTTGCACGCATCTAAAAAGATGTTGCGGATGTTTTCTTTCGTGCGCGATGAGCAGCGACCTTAGCGCGATTGCCGCAAATGGTCGTCGTACACCAACGGCGGCGATGTCCTTTGGTGTGGTCGTAAAACCATAAAGTGCATTTTGGATTCTCGCATTTGCGGACGAGCGAAAAATCTGCATTGCAAATTAGATCGGCAATGGAATCAGCCAGTGGCAGCAGAACTTCATCCGGGTGTTGCCAGCGAAAATGGCGGTGAATGGCGTAATCACCGTGACGACAATCAAGCTGTGCATAGCGGTTTTCGTTGAAAAGAACTTGGTTCAACACATTAAATACAGAAGAACCCGCGTTAACTAAACGACCTGCGGCTTTATCCGTAATAATACGGCGCATTTCTTCTCGCATGTTGCGGGCTTTTTCTGCTGTATCGGAAAAATTGGCGGCCTTGAAATGACGAAGCGCTTCGTCTTGAGCGATCAAATGCGTGTGCTCAAGCCAGCTTAATAGTTTTTCGCCATCTGCTAGCCACTCGATAGGCTCACCATTGGGGGAGGCGACTGAGTTCAAAAAATCTAATGCAACATGATTCCCTACCATGAGCGGTGGGGGGAACTTTGTAGATGAACTTTCTATCATCTTGCCTTTGTTGATATTTTTAGCGTTTCTCATAATCATACACTAACCTGATAAATTATATTTGACAAGTTACAATCACTTAGTGTAACCATATTGAAGCAATTATATAGGTTACATCTATTGTGTTGCTAACACCTTACCCTGAAGGGAAAGCCTTATGCTGAAATGTATAGCCCTTATTTTTATATTGGTGAGCGCGACGACCGCGTCGGCCATAGCATCGCCAACGACCTATCGCTCAACAAACGTAAATGGTATACGGATTTTTTACCGCGAAGCTGGCCCCAAGGACGCACCTACGGTTTTGCTGCTTCACGGCTTTCCATCGTCCTCGCACATGTTCCGCAATCTTATTCCGCAATTGGCAGAACATTATCATGTTGTGGCACCCGATTATCCGGGTTTCGGATATAGCGACCAACCTTCCTTGAAAAAGTTTTCCTACAGCTTTCCGGCTCTGGCCGACCTGATGGATCATTTCACGCAGCATATCGGTCTGCAAAATTATGTCCTCTATATGCAGGATTACGGTGGCCCGGTTGGGTTCCGGCTGGCAGTCAAGTATCCGGAACGCGTGCGCGGCATGATCGTACAAAACGCTACCATTGCAGCGGAAGGCTGGAATGCGGAGGTCACAAAGCCTTTCGGCCCGTTCTGGAAACATCGCTCAGCAAAAACCGAAGTGCCGATGCGAGCTTTTCTGAAAGCTGAAACGACCAAATGGCAATATACGCAAGGTGAACAAGATCAAAACGTCTTGAATCCAGATGCGTGGACACATGACCAGATTGCGCTTGATCGCAAAGGCAACGATAAAATTCAATTACAGTATCTTTGGAGCTATCAAGACAATCTTGCCCAATATCCAGTTTGGCAAGATTATCTGAAAAATAATCAGCCGCCGTTGCTGATTGTCTGGGGTAAGAATGATCCATTTTTTACCCTGGCTGGCGTCGAGAAAATCAAATACCTCGATCCAAAAACGGAAACCCATCTTTATGAAGCCGGACATTTTGCGCTTGAAAGCCACGGCGAGGAAATCGCTGCGACGATCAACGCCTTTTTGTCAGCCAACCTAAAGTGAATGCACACAATCAACCTCACCCAACGAAAGGAAAGACCATGTCTAAAATCATCCTCATCACCGGCACATCCAGCGGCTTTGGCCATGATACGGCAGAAACCTTAGCTGCGGCTGGGCATCGCGTTTTCGCAAGCATGCGAGATATGAATGGCCGACACAGCGGCGTTGCCGAAGCGCTCCGCAACAAGGGCATTGAAACGCTTGATTTGAATGTAACCAGCGACGCAAGTGTTGATGCTGCGTTCAAGACTCTGTTTGCCAAAACAGACGGCAAGATTGACGTTGTGATCAACAACGCAGGCATAGCATCAGCGGGAGTGTCGGAAACTTACACGCCCGAACAACTGCGTGACTTGTTCGAGGTCAATGTTTTCGGCGTTCAGCGTGTCATTCGCGCGGCCTTGCCTTCCATGCGCAAGAAAAACTGCGGCCTTATCATCAATGTCGGCTCAATTCTTGGGCGCGTTACCTTTCCGTTCTTCGGGCTTTACGGTGCATCCAAATATGCAGTCGAAGCCATGACCGACAGCTACCGTTATGAATTGTCGCAATTAGGAGTCGATGTCGTACTGGTGCAGCCCAGCGCGTATCCAACCAACATGTATGCCGCAATCCAGCAACCGGCTGATGCAGGCCGTGCGGAAGGTTATGGTGATATTGCTGCCATTCCTGGCAAGATGTTTGAAACCTTCATGGGGATATTCCAAGGTGCAAATGCACCAAATCCTCATGATGTTGGCAGCACCATTGCTCACCTCGTAAATACACCCAAGGGGCAGCGTCCAGATCGTGTAGTCGTCGGCCAGCCATTTGGCGCAGACGCCGCAAATAAGGCTATGTCCCCTATTCAGGAACAAGTTCTAGCGGGTCTTGGCCTTGATGCTTTGGCTAAAATAAAAACGAAATGAAGGAGAATTCCATGTCAAAGCAGAATATGAACATCGTGAAAAATTTTTACCAATTCGTTGCCAGTGGCAACGCAAGCGGAGTGCTTTCGTTACTGCACGATGATCTTCACTGGACGGAGGCCGAAGGGTTTCCTTACTACAGCGGCACATGGCGAAAACCTCAGGATGTCGTCGAACGCCTGCTGGTTCCGTTGATGCGTGACTGGTCTGATTTTTCGGCGAAAGCCGATGATTACATGGCCGATGGCGAACGTGTCGTCGCGTTCGGTGTCTATGCCGGAACAGCCAAGGCCACAGGTAAATCCATGCGAGTGCCTTTTGCTCATCTGTGGCGCGTCCGCGATCACAAAATTACGCATTTCGATATGTTCACCGATACGCTCCTTGTGCATCGCGCTTACAAAGGAGGCGATTGCACTGCAATGTAATGAACTTTGGCCTTTACAGCATTCAACCACCATCAAACGGAGAATAACCATGACAAACTTTACCATACACACGAAGCAGACAGCACCCGCAGCTTCACAACCCCTCATTGACGCGGTAATCAGTAAATACGGCCTGTTGCCAAACCTTTTAGCCGAACTGGCTGAGGCCCCAAACGTGCTGAAAGCTTATTTGCAGCTTTCAGGTTCAATTGACGAAGGTACGCTGGACGCAACGGAACGCCAGATTGTGCAAATCACAGCCAGCCGTATCAATGGCTGCCATTATTGCGTCGCAGCGCATTCGACAATTTCAGATATAAACAAACTTCCCGACGATGTCATTGAGGCTGTTCGTAACGATACGCCAATTGCAAACGCAAAACAGGAAGCCTTGCGCCAGTTTGCGAAAGTGGTTGTGCGCAAACAAGGATGGGCCAATGATGCCGAGATACAGAAATTTGTTGCCGCAGGTTACTCTAAGGCGCAAATTCTTGAAGTCGTGCTGTCGGTATCGCTGAAAGTTATCAGCAACTACGCCAACCATATCATGGACACCCCTGTCGATCAGGCTTTTCAGAAGCGTGCCATTGATCTGGGCGACCATCACAAAAAGACGGCTTGCTGTGGTTAATGTGAAATGGAGGGTAATTTTCTTACCCGTCTATTTTTTTACGCTGTTATGAACAGGCAAATAGCGATCAAGAACGATTCCCGCAATTTTTTGAGCTGTATAGGCGGCCTTGAGGTCATGGCTGACCTGCGCCGTAACAATTGCACCTTCAAGTAGAAGTGAAAGTTCACTCGCCAGTTCATTGGCGTTGGCGGCACCAGCCTCGACCGCTAGTTTTTCGATATAATTGCGCATCATAGTTTTAAATTCGCGGCTGACGGCGCGGATGGGTGAGTCTTTTTCCGAATATTCGCCAACGGCATTAATGAACGTGCAGCCAAAAAAATTGGTTTGAGTGAACCACGCATGAGCCACGTCGAAAATAGCCAACAATTTTTCCTGCGGTGTCGCTCCAGCTTTCTCAACTTCGCGCATAAAGAAATTACGGAACTGGCTATCATATTGGCGTAGTGCTGCCAAAATAAGTTCGTCTTTGGTACGAAAATGCTCGTACATAGTTTTTTTGGAAACACCTGCTCTATCCAGAATCATGTCGATCCCGGTGGCATGAAACCCATGCTCACAAAACAGTCCAATGGCTGTTTGGACAAGGTGATCGCGACGGCTAGGGCGTGGCATTAGAAACCTTTCTGTTTATTTAAAATTCATCATTTCATCGAACTTCTATCTGAAAGGATACATCTATTTTATGTACATGTAAACAACAAGTCACCTTATCGGTTAAAAATTCATTATGCCTCTTGACATCCGCTATAAATAAACATATTTGTTTACTCCTAAGTAAACAATCTTGTTTACTGTAAGACAACCGTAACTCATGGAGAAACGATCATGCAACGCATCAAGAAAATCACCATCGCCGCTGCTCAAGGTAAAGCCAAAGAATTGCTGGAAGGTACCAAGAAGGCTATGGGGGCCGAACTCAACATCTTCACCGCTTTTGCCAACGCTCCGGCAGCGTTTGAAGGTTATCTTGGCCTTATGACGGCCTTGGGTAATGGCTCACTTGACCGCAAACTGCGCGAACAGCTCGCGCTGGTCACTGCTGGTTACAACGGCTGCAACTACTGCGCATCGGCACACACCTACCTTGGTGAAAAAGCTGGAGTAAGCAAGGAAGAAATGGCGGCCAATCTATCCGGTCATTCTTCCGATAAAAAAACGCAGGCTGCGCTTTCTTTTGCCACCAAGCTGATCGACCGTCGTGGCCGCGTCAGTGAAACCGACCTCGCTGACGTGCGCAGTGCCGGTTTCAGCGATGAGGAAATCGTCGAAATCCTCGCGCATGTGGCGATGAACACCTTCACCAACTATTTCAACGAAGCCTTCAAGGTGGAAGTTGATTTTCCGGTGGTGAACACTTCAGCCACCTGCAAAGCGGCTTAACTCACCGCTCCTCTTTCAGGACAATCCTGAATGAAAAGCGCCATCCTACAAATCCTCAAAGGAGAATCCCATGACTAAGATAAAAAATACCCTCGCTGCTCTCGCTCTAGCTGTTGCATTCGCGTTGCCAGTTGCTGCTTTTGCTGATGAAATTGTCAGCAGTACCGTTGGCTTACAAGGATATGATCCGGTAGGTTATTTTGCTGACGGTAAACCGGAAAAAGGCAACGGCAATCACATTGCTTCTTATGATGGCGTAAATTATTTGTTTGCCAGCGATGAGCATAAGAAACAATTCGAAGCGAATCCAGAAAAATACGCTCCTCAATATGGTGGTTGGTGTGCTTATGGCACATCCGTGCATAAGAAATTTGTCGGCGACCCTACCGTATGGAAAATCGTTGACGGTAAACTATACGTAAATCTTGATAAAAAGATTTACGACATCTGGGTCAAAGATATTCCTGGCAATATCCAGAAAGCCAATGAAAATTGGCCGCAAATAAAGGATGTGGCAGCGAGTGAACTGAACAAATCGTAAGACGTTGAGAGCGCTTGCTTGAGCAAGCGCTCTCTTTTTTCAATCAAACTTCATAAGGATATACCATGAACTTGCTCAACGCTCGAACAATCGCTTTCGTTTTCGGTCTCACTTTTGTGGCCATTGCCCTGCTGGGATTCATTCCTAATCCACTGGTTTCGGAGCACGGCCTATTTGAAGTCAACGCCGCGCATAATCTCACGCACCTTGTGACCGGACTTGTTTTTCTCAGTGGGCCAATTTTCTTTCGTGGCAGGGAAGATATGGTCGTCACGGCTATGGCGGCGCTATATTTGCCGGTCGCCATTCTGGGTTTCTTCGTGCATGATCAAATGCTACTGGGTTTTATCCATATCAATGAAGCCGATAAATATCTGCATGTGCTGGTAGCAATCGCATTTATCGTTGCCGCCTTCATCGCGCGGAAGAATAAAATGGCATGATGTTAGAAACATCGCTGCTAAATCTGCTAACCTAAAATATTGGCAGTAATTCCTCATCAACACCAAACAGAGGTTATTATGAAACAACATCTCATCGCCGCCGCAATACTTACTGCACTAACCGCTAGCCAGAATGCATTAGCCGCAGATAATGCGGCAATTAGTAACGATCAGGAAAAATGTTATGGCATTGCAAAAGCTGGTAAAAATGACTGTGCGACCAAAGACGGCAAACATGGCTGCGCGACACTGGCGGAAAGAGACGGCAATGCCAACGACTGGATAAACGTCCCTAAAGGTTTGTGCGATAAAATTGTGGGCGGTAAAAAATCCTAAACTATGTCGAATGCATTTCGCAAACTTCTCACGCAAATCCATAACTGCAAGGAGTGTTCGGCGGCGCTGCCATGCCCGCCCAAGCCTGTCTTTCGTTTGGGTAGCGTCAAGGCGAGCATTCTGATTATCGGGCAAGCGCCGGGTATGAAAGCGCATCTTTCTGCAACACCGTGGAACGATCCGTCCGGTGATCGATTACGGGATTGGATGGGCGTGACCAAAGAGCAATTCTCGGATATAACGAAAGTTGCCATCATGCCGATGGGATTTTGTTATCCCGGCACTGGTAAATCAGGTGATCTTCCGCCGCGACCGGAATGTGCTCCATTATGGCACGACCAGGTTCTCAAACATCTGCCAAACATCAAACTGACTCTGCTGATCGGGCGTTATGCGCAAGAGTATTATCTCGGCAATCGCCGCAAGGAAACATTAGGCGATACCGTCAAAAACTGGCGAGAATATCTAAAAGACGGCTATCTACCCCTTGTCCACCCCAGCCCGCGCAACCAAATCTGGCTCAAGAAAAATCCATGGTTTGAAAAAGAAATTGTACCCAATTTCCGAAAATCCGTCGCACGCCTTACAAGGGAATAAATCATGAGTGCTCAAATCAAACCACCCTTCACACTTGAAACCGCACGCGCCAAAGTGCAGATGGCTGAAAATTTATGGAACACAAAAGACCCAGAAAAAGTGGCGCTGGCTTATACCGAAGACACCGAGTGGCGCAACCGCGATGAGTTTTTGCGCGGACATATAGAGATTGTCGCATTCCTGAAACGCAAATGGGAAAAAGAATTTGGTTATCGGCTAAAAAAAGAACTATTCCTGTTTTCCGACGACGAGATCGCCGTGCAATTTCAATATGAATGGCATGATGTGGCTGGCCAACATTACCGTTCCTATGGTCTTGAGCACTGGGAATTCGCCACCGACGGACGCATGAAAAAACGCACCGCCAGCATTAATGATGTCAAGCTACAAGAGATCAAATAAATTGCCGTGAATAATCATTGGCATTGCCTGAGTTGCTGTCGAATTAGGGCATAATCCTGCAACGCCACGGGAAAGGCCGCATTGATGGGCGCGGCCTCAATTTCGCCCGCCAGCCTACGCTGGAATTCCCGATCATATTTGTGGATTGGCGGGCAGACGCAGGTCGGATCAGAATTTGCCGTTGCGCAGGCGGTCAACAAGCTCACCGCGATTGCGGGGAGCATCCAGAGTCGCACGAAGTTGGGCATCCTTCACCTCCAATGATTTTTTGAATTGATCCACGCGCTCGGCGTTGCGTCCGGCCTGCCGCGCGCCGAGCAGCACCGCCGCCACCGACAACGCCGCCGCGCCCCAACCGATCAGGCGCAGCGCGTTGGTAGACAACCAGCCAGTAAAGAGTGCCCACATCAGCGCAGCCCCTTGCGGCGATCGTCGATCCGCGCCCAGAGCATGACGCCGATGCCGATCAGGGTGACGGCCAACAGCAGCCATTTAGCGACTTCCAGATACGGAACCAGCCCCATCAGCGCGTCGCGGGCCGGATCGATGATCTGCTGGACGGCTTCCACCACGCCCAAGCCCGCCGTGGCCGCCGTCGCGGCCTGTCCGCCCTTGACGGTGCGGCTGGCCTGCAAATTCGGCTTCTCCGGCTCCACGCCCGCCAGGATCAGCGCCTTGGTTATCTGTGCGTCAGTATAAGGTTGCTGGCCGTTCTCATGCCGGATGATCGCCTTGGTCAGCGGCAGGAGATGGTCGAAGCGGTGCATGTCGAGGGATTGGTCGGCGTCCAGCCCCGTGTCCGCCGCCACCGCCCGCACATAGGCGTTGGTATTGTTTTCTGTCGGAGGTGCCCAGCGCGAGACGATCTGGCGGATGGAACGCAGGCCGTGCTTGTCTTGATAGGCGATCAGCGTCCGCGCCAGCGCACGGATGCCGTAGATCGCGTCCTTGAACGTAAAGAATTCAATGTCGCCCTGACGCTCGGCCAGACCCTGCCACGGGTCGCCGTTGCGGCGCAGATTGCCAGGATTGTTGTTGCGGATGCCGCGCGGCACGCCGCCGGAATTATATACGGTCATGGTCTTTCTCCTGTCTGTCAGCGGTTGAAAAACGGTTTGATGATCTGTTCAAGTAGCGCGCCAGCGATCGCGCCCAGCGCCAGCACCACGGCGAAACCGCCTTTCCATCGGTTAGCCATGCGGTCGAGGTCGGCCAGCTTCGTGTCCATGCCATCGACCTTGGTCTTCAGTTCGGTGATGGCGGTCGTCAGGGTCTGGACTTGGGCCTCCAGCCTGCCGATGGCGCGGAAATATTCGGGTTCGTTCATGGCAGAGTCCTCCTGTTCCCGTCCGTTGAGGACTGGCTGGTGCTGCGTGTTAAGCATTCGGTTTTCCCTATATGTATGCGCGATTGCTCTGCGCTTCGCGCAACCGCGACTGCACTATGTGGCGACGATGATCATGCCACCCTGCGACGGCGTTATGGGCGATCCGTTCTTGCGCAGCACCTCGACGGCAAGCTGCGTCGCGCGCAGCGAGGATGATGTCGGGCGGCGCAAGACTTCCTGCGCCATTTGCGTGACGCGAATTTTTGCATTGGTCGGGCGGTACAGCGTTTCCGTCGCTAACTGGCTAACCCGCATCGTCGGGTTGTTGATGAGCGTGAAGGCGTCGGAGAAGTCCAGAAAGCCGATACCGCTGCTGGGCAAGCCCGCACTGGCCAGATCGCTGCCGTTGCCGCCATGCCAAAGCGTGCCAGTGCGGCTGCTGGAAATGGCGTTGTAGGAGCGGAAGCCGATTTCAGCGACGATGCGGTCACCCGCCAGCGCGACCACGGATGACAGACTTTGCGTGGCGTTCAGTGCCTTGCCAGCGCCCGGCGTCGTCGGCCATTCGTTGCTGAGGGGATCGGCATAGTTGGCCAGCAACGTGCCGCGCACCGTGTCGGTATCGCCTTGCGTGACGAACACATGCAGGTAATAGGCGAAGTCGGCATCCGAGCCATTCTCGCCCACACCCAGCATCAGGTTCAGCGTTCCGGCGAATGTCCAGTTCGCCGCCAGCGGCGTTGAGACGGCCCGCGCCATCAGCACGTCGAAATTCGCGCTGGCCGAGGATTCCGACAAAGCAACCGAGGTTATGCCGCCAGCATTGGCGGGGTCTTGCGCCGTGTGCATGCCGCGCACGACATGGCCTGTTGTTTGCTCCCAGCCGCCACGGACAGTCGGTGGCGCATAGGCCGCGCCGCCACGCGAGAGATAGAGTTTGGGCATGTTTTACGCCTGCAGCTTGTAGCCGAACTCGGCACCGTTGATGGCGGTGTCCGTCCACGCCGTTGACGTGTTGGGGTTTTGCTCGATCACCTGTAGCGCGTAACGGTAATCGGTGCCGACCGGTATAGTCGCACCTTCGTAATCTACACCGCCGACACGCGTCAGGCTGCGCAGACTGCGCGAACCGGCATCGTCTTTGCGCGCCATGATCGAGAGCATGACGCCGGAGATCGCGCCCGTGATTGCGGCAAGGTTCGAGCAGTCGAAGCTGTCGCGCTTGCCGGTAACGTTGGTGGCGTTATAGGTCGAGTCCACGTCATAGGGCACTTCGTCCACGCAATCCCAATTGCTAGCAGCGCCCTGCGGCGTGAATTCGGCATAGGTGCCGATGCCGACGGGTTTCAGGGAATCCACACGGCAATCGCCCAGATAGCCGTTATTGACCGTCCCTGTGCCGTCGCAGATATACAGATCGTCTATGGCGTTCTTGCTGCCGCGACCGACGAAGTAAATGCGGTTGGCTGTGTTCAGCGTGCTGGACTGTTTCGTGTCGCCGGTGAAGGTCACCACTACGGACTCGTTCAGCCGCGCCTCGAACACGCCGCCGCTGTCGGCAATGACCAGCTTGGTTTCGATATAGGCCCATGTGTTGATCGCCAAGGCTGTCGTCGCCGTGGCCAGCAAGGTTCCGCCGCGATAGAGTTGCAACATTCCGCCGCTGGTAATCGAAAGCGCGGATTGCAACGCGCCTGTGTTGTCATAAAAGCGCACCAGATCGGTGTTCTCGGAACCGGACAGGTTGATGGCAAAGCCGACGATCCATGTCTGCTGGTCGTCCAGTGTCAAAGAAACATAGTCGATAGAGACGCGCAGTTGCAGCGCGGTGGAACCCGCACGCCGTCCCGTGATGCCCGTCAGGCCGATGGAACTGCCGCTGTCGTTATAGGACGTGTATTTGCGTGGAATGTCCGCTGGAACAGCGTAGTGGTCGAACCCGTCCATGAAACGTAGTGCCATGTGATTTTCTCCTACAAACGAATGCCCGCCAGCGACAGGCCGAGATCGGACAAGGTGCTATCGGCTGGATTGGGCGCTGTGATGGTTAGAATGTCGCCCAGCGCGAAATCCGTGTCCGACGCCGCCGTAAAGGTGGCCGTCGTCGCGCTGGCCGCAAATTGCATGGTAGCGAACTGGGTGCCGTTCTTCTTGATACTGAAGCTGACTGTTGCTGTCGGCGCGGTGCCGACCACGCCCTTGCTGTTGGGCAAACCCGCCTGAAAGCGTACTGGCCTTGGCAAGGGATAGCGCAGAACGGTCGCGCCAGCGGCAGGCTGTCCCGACAGGCTTCCGCCGACATCGTAGGGCGCGTTCACATTGGCTTCCGACACCAGCACCATGTCGGTGCCATCGCAGTAAAGAATTTTACGCAAGCCTGTGTTGATGGTGACGCCAGCACCCGACGGTGTCTTTATGGTCACGGCAAAACCGCCTGTGGTGGCGTTTTCCACCATCAACGGCTTTCGGTTGGCCGGAACCGTGATCGTGCGCGCGGCGGTGAGCGGGCCGGTGACGCGCAGATACATGGCCGTTAAAGCCTCGGTCGATGTCAGCGTAACGTCGGCATCGGCCAACGCCTTGGCCAGCAACCCGCACAAGGCCTGATCCAGCGCGTCGAACCCAGCATTGGCCGTGACTTCCTTCTGCGCTTGGCTGGCGGCGATGTGGTCAATCAACAGATTAGGCGATTGTGTCATATGACGGCCTTTCCGGGTATCCCGCGCCCGATGATGGCGTTGAGTTGATAAACGGCGATAGACAGGGCGCTTTGCACCGTACCGAAGTCGGTTGTTTGTTGAGCGGCGGTATAGGTCGCCATTGCCGACGTGACTTTGAGCGTTCGCACGATCTGCGTGCCGTTCAGCACATCGACCTCGTAAACCTCGCTGGCCTCGAACAAAGGCGCGTCCACGCCGTCCAGCCATTCGCCATACCAGCGTGGACGGCGAAACCATGTAATCGTCAGATTGCCACTGCCGTCACGACCGCCCTTGATGTGGGCGGGCGTGAGGCAACGCAGGCTGCGGCCTTTGTAGGTCTGTGACACAGTCGGCGCGTCGTCCCAATTCCCGCCGGAGAGCAACGCCTTGTAATAGGCGGTATTGCCGACCTCCGTGGTCGCCATAGGCGTGCGGTAAAGCGCGCCAGAAGCCAGCACGACAAAGCGTTCGCCTACAGTGTGCGTGCCTGTAGCGTCTTCCGTTCCGCGCCGTCCGCGCAACAGGCCGGAAAGCTGGTAGAGGTTGGCAGAGATCAGCGTGGCGTTGCACCATTGGATGATCTCGTCGCCCAGCAAAGCGATATTCGCCCAGTTCAGGACTTCCAGCGCTGTCTTGCTGTCCAGCGTGCCTTGCGCCAGAGCAACCTGCACGCTGTTCGTTTCATCCCATCTCCATGGACGGGCGGTGTCGGCCAGCACGCTCGCCGCCCAGCCAAAAGCCGGATCGCCAATGCCAGTGCCGACCACGCTCCACGCCAGCGCGTCCGGCGCGCGGTAGAGCGTTGCGTTCTGGCTGCTGTTGTTGCGAATACCGAAGGCGTAATACAGCCCCAGCCCATCATCATCCGCCCGCAGCATGGGCAAATCCATGAGCAGCGCATCGATGGGCGCGGCTATCCCGATGGGAACGGATGGCAACGCCACGCCAGTGCCGGTGACGGTCGAGACATAAGCCAGTTCATCCTCGGCCACAGCCTGACAAGCCAGAAGATTGTTCGCTCCCAAATCCACCTGATTAAGACGTAGCTTGAAATTGGCCTCCGGCGTGGCCACCGTCACGACATCTGTCGGGTCGAAGCGCAGATAATGCGGCGGCAGGTTAAGCTGGTAGCTGTTCCGTTCTACCCATGCGTTGGTTAGCGTTTTGTCCGCGACCTGCGCGGCTTCGTTCGCCGTGAGCGCAATGGAAAGCTGCACGCTTTGCTTGTTCAGCGTCGGCACCACGCCGGTGATGCGCGAAGCGTGTTGCGTATTGGTCTGGTAATCGCGGTCGGGATCGACGTGCGTTAGGTCGATGCGCTGCGGCAGTTCCACGTCCTGCTTGCGGGTTTCTTGCAGGCGCGTCGCAGGTGTGGAGCCACTGTTAGCTTCGGCAGCGCCGAGATCGTCATAAGGAACCGTGGCAACAGATGTCTGCCCGCGCGGCACAAATTTCAGCACGCCGTCCGTCTCGACAGCATCCACAAAGAACGTGCCGAGAAGCGGTTGCAACGCGTCCCGCGCCGCCATGCGGCTGCTCACGACATAGCCGCGCAAGGCATGGCTTACATCGCCGGTCAAAATGTCCGTGTTCTGCAATCCAACTTTCAGGCAAAGGTCAGATAGGACGTTCGCCAAAGGTACCGTGTCCGCACCATAGCGTTCGAGGGGATATTTGATCTCGCCCGCATCGGACATGATGACGACGCTGTGCGTGAACTTCTCGTAGCATCCACCGAAATGCGTCGCCGTCACCGGCAGGAACGGCGCAAGATTGACGGTCTTTTCCAGACGCATGGAAACAAGATCAACCAGCGTCGCGGTAATGCCTGCCGCCGCCCACAGCTTGCCATTGACAGGCATGTTGCCGTCCGACTGGATGCCGAAACCGGCGGGAATGGCCGCGCCGTCCACATATCCGGCAAACCTGTCGTCAGGATGCCATTTGACGATCCGACTTCCCAGACCCAGCGTGAAATACAGGTGGCCGGTTGTATCATCCCAAAAAATAGCACGTGGGCCTTCGCCGCCCGTCCATGCCGACACGCTCCATTCCGTTAAGCTTCCGTCATAGCGGCGGATTTTGCTGGAATCCACCTGCCAATAATTGCCGAACGGATCGTCACACATGGGCGATCCCGGCGCGCTGTGCGAGGGAAACACCGCCGACAGATCGGCAATCTCCACAAGATCGGAATTGTAAACGCGCCGCGAATAGTACGAGAAGACCTTGTCGCGCCGCACCGCGCCGCCCGGCGCAAGCGGAATGCCCGCCACGCTCTTGGCCACCACGGCCAGCGAGTCCGGGTGCCGTTTGATCAGTTGCATGCCAATGCCGGATTGGTAGCTGGCGTGGTAATAGTAACCCTGACTGTCGATGCCGCAGAGGGTTCCATAGAGGTAATAGGACGGCACCGCCACATCCAGCAGCAGCCGGTTGTTGACGAGATCGTATTTGAAGATGTGGTTTGCGCCTTGGCCGATCAAAACGCCGCGTGCCGGATCGACCCAGCCGCCTTCACGGAACATGTCGGAGGCTGGCGTTAAGACCACGGCGTTGCATTGCAGTCCGCCTGCGCCCACCACTTCGGCACTGATATTCGGGATGCGGTTGGCAAAGTCCGCCAGCTGCAAGTCGGTAAAGACCAGATAGCAAAGCCCGCGATAGGCAGGCACATTGCCCACGCCCAGCGCCATTTCGATGGTGCTGTCGGGAAGTTGGCTTTCGTCGCCGGTATGAATGCGCACCACGCCCGGATATTTTTCGGTCGCCTGCGTGTTGCTGGTGGTGGCGTCATAGATCAGCTTGGTGTCAGCCCAGATGCGCCGCACCGTCGATACCGGCCCAGCGCAGAGGCCAACGCCAAACGACACGGAATAGCTATAGGTCGTCTGCGTCGCGCCACCACCCCCGCCTTTGCCGCCACGTTGGTGCTGAACGTGGCGAGTTTCCTTCAGCGGCGTCGACCAAATGATGTTTCCGGCAAGGCGCATCGTGCCATAGACCAACGGCACCGCCGCCCCATAGGTCGAGGTCTGCACCGATAGATCGCTAAGGCGCGGCCCTTCCTGATTTTGCCCCTTGCCCCCGAACAGCAGATTGCCGACGATGACACCTCCCAGCCAACCTACGGACGCGCCGATCCCGATGGCCGAGGTCAATCCCGCGCCAGCAAGTCCAAGAGCCAGAATGGCCATTAAGCATCCTTAAAAACTGGATAACGATAAGCGGCCACGACGCGCCGCTGCCAGCTTTCGTCAAAGGCGTGTTCCACGACCTTGCCGACGCTGGAATAGCTGTGAATGATGCCGTGATCTGTGCGCAGCGCAACATGCTGCGGTTCGCGCGTCCATGCCATGAACAGGATGTCGGCGGGCAAGGCTTCTGCAACTGGGATCGGCAGCAGCCATGTCGCCAGTCCCTGGCGCATGCGCTTGCTATCCGGCATCATGGAATAACTGGCGAAGGCTTGTGCCTCTGGCGAAGCCGGATCGTAATTCACCAAACCCAAGGCAAGCCCCACGCCTTTGACAAGGCCAATGCAGTCGCAGGCTACGCCTTTCAGGCATCCTTGATGCTGAAAAGGCGTGCCGAGCCACAACCGAGCCTCGGCCACAGCGTCTTCACGGATTACGGTCATTTGGAGTCCGGATAAGCCAAGGTCTGATCGGTGCCGGGGACATGCGGTTCGCCGCGAAAGTTCACGGCGTTGTTGTAGCGCGCCTTGCAGGTGGTGAAGCTCTTGTCGCATCCCGGCTGCAAGCTATAAGTGTCGCCCAAGGAGATCATGCCAGGCATGGGCAGAAACAACGTGAAGGCATGCGCGACATAACTGCGGATTTCCATCTTGCGACCTGCGTTCGCGCCGCTTGTCCATGTGACAAGACCGCCAGACCAATATCCATCGGCTTCCGCCCGCGCCGTATCGGTAAAACCACGCTGGTCGCTGGTTGCCGTCACGCTGCCGGTGACGGTCAGCGCCGCCAGATTGATCTTGCACCGCGCGTCGCCCAGATCAGCACGGCAGTCCGGCGTGTAAAGCTCGACGATCTGTTGCGACAAGGCTTGCGTCAGCCCGCGCAGCTCCGCCTTGAACACGGCATCGCGCAATTCGACCTGTCCGATCGTGCCGCGCTTCAGGACAATCTTGCCCTGTGATAGCGTTGCCCAGTTGACGAGGAAGATTTCGACTTCCGCGCTGTCCCACAGCCCCGCACGCAAATCGGCAGCGTCAAGCGTGTCGCTGTTCAACGCGCTCTCGATGTCGAGATTGTCGACCGACAAATCCGAAATTGCATGAATGGCCGAGCGCGTGTAGCCGGTGCTGGCCTGATACACCAAACTGTCCACAGTCAGGTCTTGATCGTGGTCGGTAAAGCCAAGAACCAGACCATCGCGGCGCGTGACCTTCCAGCATGTCGCAAGCGTGGTCGTCTCGCCCGCGATATGCGCGGCAAGCTGGGTAGAGGCTGCTTTCATGTCAGATGCGGATTTCGATGATCGGGATACCCGACCACTGGCTGAGGTTCACTTGTTCCAGCGTCACGGCCATGCTGTCGATGTCGAAGCGCACCGGCACGTCGAATTCAAAATCCGCCGTTACCGCCACGCCCACGGCAGGCGCGGTCAAAAAGGTTAGAACACCTGTTGTCGTATCAACCGACCAACCGGAACTTTGCGGCACCCCGGCCAGATACGGCTTCACGGTTCCGACGACAGGCTTCTTGATAACGCGTGTCTCGCTGGCCGGGCCAGAGGCGTATGTTTTGACCAGTTGAAAGCTCTTGTTCGTTCCGTTACCCGTTCCGAGCGCTTGTCCTGTCGCCTTATAATCCGCCCAGTCCTTGAACCGGAAGCCATAGGCGCGCCCCTTGCGCGCGCGAAAAAAGGCGATCAAAGCGTCGAGTTGCGATTGCTTCTTCAATCCCGACGCCACGTTCCAGCTTCCCCGCGCCGTCGCCCAGCTGGCGTTCCGCTGCTCAAAGCCGGACGCCGTCGCCACCACGGTAGTAGCGTATTGCGGCCCACCCTCAGCGCCGTAGGCGATGTCAGGCGGGAACTGGATTTCGTGGAAGGTCATGGATTACAAATTTCTGCCCGCGCGCCGTATTCCTCGCGCAGCTTCCGCTGCAATCTGCGCCTGACTGGAGCGAAAAGAACCAGCATCGGGCGTGGAGATGTTCATCACGACATTGACCGGCGTTGATGTGCGGCCAGCATCTCTTGGCAACACCACCTCGCCACGTTGCAGGATGGCGGGGATTTCGCCGGGCATGAGGCCAGCGATCCCGCCGCTGTGGTAGCGCGGCGCTCCGGCGAAGACATAGGACGGTACTTGCCGCTGGGGCGCAGCTTCCCCCACTACACCGCCTTCGTGGAAGATGGAGCCGAACAGGTCGCCAAAGAACCCGCCACTGCCGATGCTGCCGCCGATGGCGTCGAACAACGGGCCGGTGATCGATTTCTGCACCACCATACGCGTGATGTCCGCGACGATGGATTTGGCAAGATCATCAAGGCTTTTCAGGCTTTGCCCGCCTGACGTCACCAGATCGACGATGGCGTCGTCGGTCGCTTTCATCGCGCTGGTGAAGGCTTTCTCGACCGCAGAGGCGGAATCCGCCGCTTCGTCCCGGTATTTCTGAAACGCCCGCAGCGCGCCAGCCTCGGAATCCTTTCGCGCCGCCAGATTGTCCTGCGTCGCCTTTTCCAGCGCGAGGTTATAGACGTTCTGGCTGATGGCTCCGGCGTCGAGCAGTTCCTTCAGCTTGGCTAGCTTCTCCGCATAGGATTCCGCCGCGCCCTTGGTTTCAAGGGTGAGCTTCTGGCCTTCCTGCTGAAGCTTGTTGAACCTTTCCTGCGCGTCGGTCTGGTCATACAGCGCGGCGGCGAGTTCCTTCGTATGCTCGATCTGCGCCTGCGTCGCCGTTTCCGGCAAGCGCGACACGGCCTCGGTGATCGCGGCCTGCCGCTTATCCTTCAGCTTGTCGATCTGCCGTCCATAATCGTCGATGACCTTCTGCGCTTCGGCAAAAGCCTTCTGGTCGAACAACTGCGCGGCCAGTTTGCGGGTCTGCGTTCGCTCGGCATCGCCAGCCTGATCGGATAGACGGCTGACGGCCTGATCGATAAACGCCTGCCGCGCATTGCCAAGACCCAGCAACTGCCGCTGTAAATCGCCCACGACCTTGGCGTTGGCTTCCGAGGCGCGTTTGGCTGCTTCCAGTGCGGGCTTCTCAACCGCCTCGATCTGGCGACGGGCAAGTTCCTCGGCCTGTTTGATCGCGGCATCAATGCCGCTGGCGTTGCTGTTGTTTTTCTCGCGCAGGTTTTCAAGGCGCTGCTTGGTAGTCGCCAGTTCGGCGTTGATCTTGGCGATCTTTTCCGCCGGATCGGTAACCAGTTTATCCAGCGCCTCGTCGAGTTTCTTGCGCTGGTCGGTCAGCAATTCGGCGCGATGGTCTTTTTCGGCGGCGGCGCGTCCGGCAGCGGCTTGCGCCTCGGCTTCGGTTTCCTTGCGCGTTTCGGCGGTCAAGGCTTCGACTTCGCGGCGCAAGTCCGCGATCTTTTCCTTTTGCCGATCAAGTAACGGCGTCATGTCGGTCATGACGCGCGGCTTGTAGTTTTGCAGCCGCTCCAGAACGCGCTGCGCTTCCGCCAGTTCCGCCGTGGCTTCCGTCAGCCTTTCGGCCAGCGGAGCCTTCTTGAACAGGTTGGTGACGCCTTCCAGCGTGGCCGAAAGCCCGCGCAAGGCGATCTCGGCACCACCCGACACCACGCTGGTCTGGCCGATGGACTCCAGCATGTTCTTCCATGCCACGGCCAGCCGATGCGACGCGCCAGTGACGCCCGAAGCCTCGGCAGCGCCCGCGCCACCGACCTTGGCTTCCAGCGCGTCGAGAATGACTTTCTGCGCTTCCGCGATCTGGCCGGTTTCGGCAAGGCTTTTGATAACGTCGCGCTGGCCTTGCGTGAACACCACGCCGACGCGGCGCAAAGCGGTCAGACCTTCGACCGGGTCTTCCAGCGCGCGGCCAAGGCGCACGACGCTGGAATGCAAATCCTGCCCGAACACAGCGGACATATCCTGCGCGAGGCGCAGAGCGCGGGTGAAGCTGTCACCCGCCACGGAACGGAAGGTCGCCAGCGCGGCAGCGGCGTCCTGCACCTGTTCGGCGGTAACGAGAGCGGATTTCTCGATGCCGTCCGAAAACTCGACGATCTGCCGCGCCGTCAGGCCCGACGACTGGCCGGTCGCCGTCAACACCGCTTGCAGACGGTTGTAGGATTTCTCCGCCTGCATCGCTTCTTCGATACTTTTCTCAAGGCCGAGCGTGACGACGGCCAATCCCGCCGCCGCCGCAAGCCCATAGGGGCCGAGCGCGCCCAGCGCCGACCCAAGAGGCCCCATTTCATGCGCCAGCCCCTGAACGCGCCCTTGAAGGTTATGCGAGGCGGCGTCGATGGCCAGCAAAGCCTTCGAGGCCGGTTGCGAGGCTTGCTCAATCTGCTGCAGGGCTTTTTGCCCTGCATCCCCGACGTCCTTCAGCTCAGCCTTGACTTTGCCCCCGTCCATGACGGACAGGCGAATGGCGAGGTTCTTTTCGGTCATGCTTTCAGTCCAGTCGATATTTTCTCGTTTAACACAGTAACCATGCCGTCTTCACAGGCTGGTAAAAGACTGGCCGCAGCGGCGGTTGGATAGCCAAGACCTTCGGCAATCCTCAGCGCCGCGCCCATATCAATCCCGACGACGGTGAATTGCGTCATGCGGAGTTGCCCGGCACAGCGAAGCGCGATGTCCCACGCTTCCCATCCTTCAACGGTTTGCGGCTCGTGTTCGGCATAGGGGCAGAGGTTGCCTTGGGCGTTGGGCTTGCCTTTGGAACAGGGCAATCCCGCATCCGCGCAAGCACCGCAATATTCAGGCCCGCCGCCAAAATGCCATTCACAGCGAGCCTTTAGGCGTTTTTTTCCTGCTCCAGCAACAGCGCGGGGCCGAGATAGAGGCGTTCGAACGCATCCGAGATCGGCCACAGGTCGAGCAGCGCAGCAATGGCTTCGGGCGACACGGGCGCGGGATTGCCATCGGCATCGCCAACGCCTTCCCAGTCGATGACGGCCAGTTGCGCAAGGTTTTTCAGCAAGGCCGCGCTGCGTATCGCAGCATCGTCATCGGCGTCTTTCATGGCCTGCACCCGCGCGGCCATAACGAAGGCCGTGGTGATGGGGCGGACATGCAGACGCACGCCGTGGGCAAGATCGAGCCAATAAGGCTCACGTTTCAGGTCGAGACGGATCATGCGTAGCTCTCCACATCGTTTTTGAGGGTGATGGTCAGCATGCAGCCCGCCGTTGCCGACTTGGCCGCTTGCCAGTTGAAATTCGCCTGCACGCCAGCGGGGCCGGACAGGCCGAGCTTGGGTTTGGGCAAATAGACTTCGTGCGCCGTGAACAGCAGCGAATGATCGACATCGATGACGTAGCCGAACTCAAGCTCCACAGGCGTGTTGCTTGTGGCGGCGTCGATCAGCGCCGTGTCGGCAAAGCGCGTGTCGAGCGTGCCGGTCAGCGCAGCGATGGTGGGATCAACGCCGTCGATCTTGCCATCGGCGCGGATGGTGGTGATGCGCTCCAGATTGTTGGTATAAGTCACCTGTGCTCCGGTGACGTTACCAAGCGCCACGCCGTCCTTCTTGATCGAGCCTTGAAACTGGTTGAAGCGCGTTTGCCCCGCAGAGGTCGGCGTGCCGCCGCCGCTGGTCGTGGCGCGGGTTTCGCCTTGGGCGATGCAGTTCAATGTCGCGCTTGCCGCGCCAGATTGGGCAAAAGACATCTGCGCCGAATTGACGCGCACGCCTGCGTTTAAGAAGAAGACCGGAACCTCCGGCATGCCGACTTCCAGCGACAGGCTGGGCAGCGAGGCCGCACCTGACGTGAAGGTGTGCGTGAACGGCGCGGAAACTCCGGTCGTCACAGGCGCGCCGAACAACGCCTTCAGCCAATGGCCGAAATTGCGCAAATCGACCGGCACGACGATGTCGCCTTCGACCTTGATCACATCGCGGATCGGTTGCGACGGATCGCGGCCTTGTCCGAGAAGATCGGACGCGATCAGCCCTTGTTCGGAGCCAAGCTGCGAGGAAACGAACGGAAACTTGATGTAATTGCCGCTGGGAGGCGTTCCGTAGGTCGTCTCGAATTTACCCAATAGCTGCGCGTTCGCGCCATAGGCACGTGCCATGTTCTTCTCCTGTTGTTAGGGGTTTCAGCCGAGCTGGTCGGCGGTCGTGTAAATCAGTTCGATGGCGACCGTGGCCGCTTTAAAACCCGCCGCGCCTTCGACGGCCAAGGCACTGCTGTCCGACGCAAGCGGCGTGACACGGTCACACAATCCGCCCAGCGTAAGATCGGAAGCCAAGACTGAAGCAATGGCCGCGAACAGGTCGTCCAGCGCCGTATCCCGTGTCGCTGAATCATGTCCCGTGACGATCACTTCCAACAAAGCGCGGTGCTGCCAGTAATAGGATAGCGGCGACAGCGTCACTTCTGGTTCGCCCGGATCGCCATCGCGCAGGATGATCAAGCCGCCAGCCGGAACCTTTTCCGGAACGACATCGTTGCGCAGGACTTTCGGGCCGGAGATCGTTTGCAGCCGCGACAACAGCGCCTGAAGGATGGTTTCGCGGGTTGTCATGGGCTTTCCTTAACGTCCTGCCAATTCGCCACCACCAGACCCGGCACGCGATCCACCCATTTTCCGGCGGCGCTGTCGATGTCGAAGCGCTTTTTCAGACTGGATTGCGGGATCAGGATAAACATGACGATGGTGGCGAGACCACGTCCGGTTTTCAGCACCGTGGGCGACGCGA
>FRDC01001744.1_pt1 | contig 25566 bp, 19 predicted proteins | sample 1106171 | NCBI WGS metagenome assembly FRDC01 (sample SAMEA3930566, study PRJEB13176) | freshwater metagenome | biome: Drinking water system; feature: drinking water; material: water | place: Singapore | collected 2014-12-20 | reverse complement strand
CCGGCAGCCGCATGGACGAAGTCATCTTCGAAGAATTCAAGGGCACCGGTAACTCCGAACTCATCCTCGACCGCAAGGTCTCGGACAAGCGCACCTTCCCGGCGATCGACATCGCCCGCTCGGGTACGCGCAAGGAAGAGCTCATCACCGATCCGCAGGTGCTCAAGAAGATGTACGTCCTCCGCCGCATTCTCAACCCGATGGGCACCATGGGCGCGATCGAGTTCCTGCTCGACAAGCTGCGCAACACCAAGTCGAACTCGGACTTCTTCGACTCGATGAATACGTAAGCCTCAAACCATGCTGCATTGCAGTATGCAACATGGCTTGTGCGACTGATTATCGTCTAAAACACTGACATCGTTATTATTTGAGGGCCGTAGCACGTTATGCTGCGGCCCTTTTTGCAGCATGGGCGAGGGCTTCGGCGAGGGTTGGTTCGCGGTTTGCTGCGGCTCATACCGCAACATATTGCGACGCAGCATGAGCGACGATAGCCCGGTTCAACCGAACGGCTTTGCCAGGCATCGCTTTCGATGACAGATAGCCCGCATGAGTTCGTCCTCCACAATCTTCGCGCTCTCGTCCGGACGGCCGCCCTCGGCGATCGCCATTGTCCGCGTCTCGGGCCCGGCGGCGGGTGAGGCCGTTCGCCGGCTGACCGGCGGCGTGCCCGCGCCTCGACTTGCCCGATACGCGACGCTGCGTGATTCGCGTGGCGAGCCGCTCGACGAAGCAGTGGTGCTCTGGTTTCCGGCGCCGGCGAGCGCGACCGGCGAGGACGTCGCCGAATTCCATGTCCACGGCGGCCGCGCCGTTCTCGCGGCGATCACCGACTCTCTCTTGAAGATCGACGGCCTGCGTCCGGCCGAGCCAGGCGAATTCACGCGCCGCGCGTTCGAGAACGGCAAGCTCGATCTCACCGACGCCGAAGGCCTCGACGATCTCATTCACGCCGACACCGATCATCAGCGCCGCCAAGCGCTACGTCAGCTGAAGGGATTGCTCGGCGACAAGGCCGAGAGCTGGCGGCGGCAGATCATCGAAGCGTCGGCGTTGATCGAAGCGGGAATCGACTTCTCGGACGAAGGCGATGTGCCCGACGATCTGACGCAGCCTGCGTTCGACAAGATCATCGCGCTGAGGAGCGCAATTGAAGAAACCCTTGCGGCATCGGCACAAAGCGAACGCCTGCGCGACGGTCTCGTCGTTGCGATCGCCGGTGCGCCGAACGTCGGCAAGTCAACGCTGCTCAACCGTCTCGCGCGGCGAGAGGCTGCGATCGTCTCACCGCACGCCGGCACGACGCGCGATGTGATCGAGGTGCATCTCGATCTCGACGGATATCCGGTGACCTTGCTCGACACCGCGGGCATTCGCGAGACCGACGATCCGGTGGAGCAGGAGGGCGTACGCCGAGCGCGGGCGCGCGCCGGCGACGCCGATCTCGTGCTGTGGCTGCTCGATGCGACGTCGAAGTCTTGCGACGATCGCGAGGCGACGCTCAACGCGGCCGTCTCGGCGAAGGGCCGCGCGGAGCTCTGGTTCGTCCGTAACAAGGTCGACGCGACAGCCGCGACCCGGAGCGGGATGACCTTCGGCCATCCGCGACACGATATCTCGGCGGCCAACGGCGAGGGCGTGGCCGAGCTGGTCGCGGCGCTGGGGCGATTCGCGGACAGCTTTTTCGGACTGGGCGAGGGCGCCGTCATTACCCGGGCCCGGCACCGAGCCTTGCTGCGGGACACTGCCGATGGGCTGGATCGAGCCACTGGCCTTCCGGACCTGCCCCTGGAACTCGCGGCGGAGGAACTCCGGGCTGCGATTCACTCATTGGGCCGGTTGGTCGGGCGCGTGGATGTGGATGATATCCTTGACGTTATCTTTCGCGAGTTCTGCATCGGGAAGTAGTGAATCGGAGCGTGTTTCACGTGAAACAGTGAGTCCGCCCTGATTCCGATGGCTGTTTCACGTGAAACATTTTCCCCGACCGCGGTCGATCCCGTTTCACGTGAACACCGACGCTGAAGCTTATCGCCGGTGGCGACAATATCCGTGCCAATTGCCTTTGCGGTTTCACGTTCGCGCGGTAGAACCGCGCCGACGCGCCGAGAACGGCGCCAGAGCGCCATGACCACAGCATTCGACGTTATTGTCATCGGGGGAGGCCACGCCGGCTGCGAAGCTGCGGCGGCTTCCGCTCGCATGGGCGCCAAAACGGCACTTGTGACCCATAAATTCGCAACCATCGGCGCCATGTCCTGCAATCCGGCCATCGGAGGGCTCGGAAAGGGCCATCTCGTCAGGGAAATCGACGCGCTGGACGGTCTGATGGGCCGGGTGGCGGATGCGGCGGGCATCCAGTTCAGGCTTTTGAACCGGCGCAAGGGGCCGGCGGTACGCGGACCCCGGGCCCAGGCGGATCGCAAGCTCTATGCGGCGGCGATGCAGGCCGCGATTCGGGAGACGGCTAATCTGAGCGTGATCGAAGGCGAAGCCGTGGATCTTCTGCAGTCCGAGGGCCGGATTACAGGTCTCCGGCTAGCCGATGGCCGCGACATCACCGCCAAGGCGATCGTCGTGACGACCGGCACCTTCCTGCGGGGCCTGATCCACCTCGGCGAGAAGTCCTGGCCCGCCGGGCGTATCGATGAAGCGCCCTCACTGGGGCTCTCGAGCTCCTTCGAACAGTTCGGCTTCACCCTTGGACGGCTGAAAACCGGCACTCCGCCGCGCCTCGATGGCACTACCATCGACTGGACAGCGGTCGAAATGCAGCCCGGAGACGATCCGCCGGAGCCATTTTCGGTGCTGACGAGCCGGATTGCGACCCCGCAGGTCCAGTGCGGCATCACCCGCACCACCGCGGCGACCCATGAGGCGATCCGGACCAATGTCCATCGCTCACCGATGTATTCCGGGCAGATTCGGAGCCGTGGCCCCCGTTATTGTCCCTCGATCGAGGACAAGATCGTCCGTTTCGGCGATCGCGACGGCCATCAGATCTTCCTCGAGCCGGAAGGGCTCGACGATACGACCGTCTATCCGAACGGCATCTCCACTTCGCTGCCGGAAGACGTGCAGCTCGCGATCATCGCTTCGATCCCGGGCCTTGAGCGGACGAAGATGGTCCGGCCGGGCTACGCCATCGAATACGACCACGTCGATCCGCGTGAGCTCGACCCAACTCTCCAGACGAAGCGTGTGCCGGGGCTTTTCCTGGCCGGGCAGATCAACGGCACTACCGGATATGAAGAAGCCGGCGCCCAGGGACTCGTTGCGGGACTCAACGCTGCGCTCTTTGCCGGAGGCGCGAAGGAAATCGTGTTCGATCGCGCCGATGGATATCTCGGCGTGATGATCGACGATCTCGTCACGCGCGGCATCACCGAGCCGTATCGCATGTTCACATCGCGCGCGGAGTATCGGTTGACGCTGCGTGCGGACAATGCGGATCAGCGTTTGACCGGCAAAGGCATCGCGCTCGGATGCGTCGGTGAAGCTCGTTCGTTGTTTCACGTGAAAAAGATGGCGGCGCTCGATGCCGCGAAGACGCTGGCGAAGTCGCTGTCGCTGACACCCACGGAAGGCCTGCGCCACGGGCTTAACTTGAATCGCGATGGACAGCGCCGAAGCGCGTTCGATCTGCTCGCGTATCCAGAAATCAACTGGAGTCAGCTCGCAGCGATCTGGCCCGAGCTGTATGCGATCGATGCGCCGATCGCCGAGCATGTCGAGATCGATGCGACGTATGACGTCTATCTCAAGCGTCAGAGCGCGGACCTCGACGCGTTTCGTCGCGATGAAAGTTTGGTGCTCACCGGCATCGACTATCGCGCGGTGCCGGGGCTTTCGAACGAAGCACGCAACAAGCTCGAGACGGTGCAGCCGATGACGGTCGGCCAGGCGGGCCGCATCGATGGCATGACACCGGCGGCGCTCGGCATCCTCGCGGCCTATCTTCGCCGGGAGAGCCGGCGCGGAGCAGCTGCGAGCGCATAGACCGCAAGGACGCGGATGGCGAAATCAGCGATGCAAAATCCGGCGATCGATCTCACCGCGGACAAAGCCGCGGCGCTGAAGCTCACGCCCGTTTCACGTGAAATGGAGGCACGGCTCGATCGCTACGTCGCGCTGCTGCTGGAGTGGCAGGCGACCACCAACCTGGTGGCGCCCTCGACGCTACCGAATTTATGGACCCGGCATATCTCCGACTCGTTGCAGCTTCTGTCGCTCGCGCCGACGGCGAAGACCTGGCTCGACTTCGGCAGCGGCGGCGGTTTTCCCGGCGTCGTATTGGCTTGCGCGATGAAGGACGCCGGCGGCGTGGTCCACATGGTGGAGCGCAATGGCAAGAAGGCCGCGTTCCTGCGCGAGGCGGTTCGTGTTGCCGGTGGAAGTGCACAGATCCACGCGAAGGATATCGAGAATTTCGGGGACAGCGTGACTGGCGCTGTGGATTGCGTCACCGCGCGGGCGCTGGCTCCGCTACATCTATTGCTCGGGTTTGCAGAGCCAGCTGTGAAACAGGGCGCGCAGGCACTGTTTCTCAAGGGACAAGATGTAGACTCCGAATTGACGGAAGCTACTAAGTATTGGAATATTGAGCCAAAGCTCCACCCCAGCCTGACGGGCGATGGCTGGGTGGTAGAAATCAAACAAATTGTGCGGCGCAGCAATGCCGCAGCAGCGCGGGCGTAACCAATGAACGATAATCAGCAGTCTAATCAAATGGATACAGGTCACGATGCGCATGATGCAGGCCATCCGCGCATCATTTCACTGGCCAACCAGAAGGGTGGCGTCGGTAAGACCACGACCGCGATCAATCTGGGTACCGCTCTGGCCGCAATCGGCGAGCGCGTGCTGATCGTCGACCTTGATCCGCAGGGCAACGCCTCGACCGGCCTCGGCATCGACCGCCGCACCCGCAACTGCTCGACCTATGACGTGCTGATCGGCGAAGCCGCGCTGCGCGAAGCGATCGTCGAGACGGCTGTGCCGCGGCTGCATATCGCGGCCTCGACCATGGATCTGTCCGGCCTCGAGCTTGAGCTCGGCCATACCCGTGACCGCGCCTTCCGCCTGCGCGATGCGATCGCCGAGTTGAACGCCAACGCAGCGCCCGGCGCCGACTATACCTACGTGCTGATTGATTGCCCGCCGTCGCTCAATCTTCTCACGGTCAACGCGATGGCCGCGTCGCACGCGATCCTGGTGCCGCTGCAGTGCGAGTTCTTCGCGCTCGAAGGTTTGTCGCAGTTGCTGCAGACGGTGGAGCAGGTGCGCACCACGCTCAACCCGAACCTGTCGATCCACGGCATCGTGCTGACAATGTTCGACTCGCGCAACAACCTCTCGAACCAGGTTGTCGCCGACGTGCGGCAGTTCATGGGCGCGAAGGTCTACGACACCATGATCCCGCGTAACGTGCGTATCTCGGAAGCACCGTCTTACGGCAAACCCGTCCTGGTCTATGACCTGAAGTGCGTCGGTAGCGAGGCGTATCTGAAGCTCGCGACCGAAGTGATCCAGCGCGAACGCGAACTGCGCACGCACTGAGACCTAAACGCATTTCTGTTAGATCGGGTGTGATCCAATGAGGCTGCTTTCGCGGAAGAGTGAAGAGTTGAGTCCAAAGGAGACGGCGATGGCCGAAGAGCGTTCGCGATTGGGCCGGGGACTTGCGAGCCTGATCGGCGATGTCGGCGGTGAGGCCGCGCATGTGGAGCGGCCACGCGCCGCACCGCGCCGGGTGCCGATCGAGTTTCTCAAAGCCAATGCGCGCAACCCGCGCCGCGCCTTCTCCGACGCCGAGCTGGATGAACTGTCAGCGTCGATCAAGGAGCACGGCGTCATTCAGCCGATCGTGGTGCGTCCGGTCAAAGGACAGAACGATCGCTACGAGATCATCGCCGGCGAGCGGCGCTGGCGCGCGTCGCAGCGCGCGGGCCTGCACGACGTTCCGGTGGTGATCAACGACGTCAGCGATGCCGATGCGCTCGAAATCGCGATCATCGAAAACGTGCAGCGTTCGGACCTCAATCCGATCGAAGAAGCGCAGGGCTATCACGCGCTGATGACCGACTTCAAACGCAGCGCCGAAGATGTCGCGCGCATCGTCGGCAAGAGCCGCAGCCATGTCGCCAACATGATGCGTCTGACCAAGCTGCCGGACGAGGTGCAGGGCCATCTCGCCGAGGGCAAGCTGACGATCGGCCATGCACGCGCGCTGATCGGCGTCGCCGACTGGCAGCCGCTGGTGAAGCGGATCATCGACGAGAACCTCAACGTGCGTCAGGTCGAGGCGCTGGCGCATGAGGCTGGTGTGCCGGAGCGGGCGCCGCAGAAGGCGCGTGCCGGCAAGATCGAAAAGGACGCCGATACGGTTGCGCTGGAGAAGCGGATCAGCGATGCGCTCGGTCTCAAGGTCAGCGTGACCCATCGCGATCCCGGCGGCGTGGTGCAGATCAACTATCGCGATCTCGATCAGCTCGACGAGATTCTGAACCGGCTGGAGCGCGGACGCTAAGGCGTCCCGCGCCGCCGTGCGTTCGCGGCAATCGCCAGAAGGGCCCGTTGCGCAATGGCCGGCGCCAGCGATGTTTGCTTGCGCATGTCGTAGGCTGCGGTGGCGAGTTGTTGAATGATCTGGGCCAACTTGTCGGCGCTCAGGTTGCGCAGCGCGGTTTCGACCGCGCCCTTGCGCGAGAAGTGCAGACGCGGAAACGCACTGTCGACAATCGCCGCCGCCGGCGTGCCTTCTTCAACGGAGAGCGCGGCCTTGTACAGCAGCGCCGCGTGGCGCTGTGCCGACATGATGATCATGCCCGGATAGACGCCCGAAGCCATCGCCTTGCGGAAGGTGACTTCCACATCGGCGGTGCGCCCGGCGAAGGCGCCGTCGACGATCGGATCGAGTGCGAGGCCGGATGCGTCGGTGACGATCGCTTCGATATCGTCCAGCGTCACCTCGCGCTTGCCGTGGGCATAGAGCGCGAGCTTGCGAATTTCGTTGCGCGAGGCCTGCCGGTCGCCGCCGAGCAGGGCGATGAGCGTCGCACGCGCGTCCGGTGCGATCCGCAAATCCGAGGCGCGCAGCTCGTCGTCGATCAGCTTTGCAAGATCGCGTTCGCCGTCCGGATAGCAGCCGATGGCCACCGCGTTCTTGGCTTTCTCGCAGGCCTTGCGCAGCGGCGCATCGGGGCGCAATTCGCCGGCCTCGATGACGATGCGGCAATCCTTCAGCGTCATTTCCGTCAAGGTCTCGACGCCGCTGGCGAAGCTGCGCGATCCGGCTTTGACGCGGATGGCGCGCCGGCCGCCGAACAGCGGCACCGTCATCGCCTCGTCGACAAGGCGCGAGGGTTCGGAGGCGAGTTCGTCGCCGTCGATGCGCACCATCGAAAACGGATCGTTCGGATCGTCGACGGCGGAATTCGCCAGCGCATCGGCGCGCTCGCGCACGAGGCCGGCGTCCGGACCGTAAAGCAGGACGATCGGGCGTGCGTTGTCAGGCTTGGCGAGGTAGGCGTCGATCTCTCGTCCGCGAAGTGCGACCATCTCGCGTCACACGCGGGTTCAGATGCCGGATGCGAAGTACGACGCCAAACGCTCGTTGATCTGACCGGCGATACCCTTGGCGGCGCGATCTTCAGCATCGCGGAAGGCGCGGCTACGGGCGAAGCGCTGTTCCTGGCCCGGAATATCGTAGGACACGCGCGACGAGGCTTCGCCGGTGATGACGATCTTGTTGGTGATGATGTCCTTCAGCGCATAGCTGGCATCGATGCCGTAGTTTTCGTTGTCGGCGCGGCCCGTGGTCGGATCGACGATCACGGTCACGCGGCTGGCCCTGATTTTCATTTCCAGCTTGTGAGTCGGCGGCGCGCCAACGGCTGTGCCGTAGAGATTGAACATCAGCGCGTTGCGGATTTCTTGCCCGACCCGCGCTTCGCGCGTTCCCTGCGGAAGGTTGAGCGGCGGAACCTCGACGCCGGCGAGCCTGTCACGGACGCCCGGTCCGGCGCCCGGTGGGGGCTCGGCATAGAGCGGGCGGAAACAGCCGGCCAGTGCCGCAGCCATCGCAACGACGGCAACCATCCGCACGGCGGCCTGCAATCCGGATTTACCCCACAACATTCACAATCCTTTGCGGCACCACGATAACTTTGCGCACCGGCTTGCCGTTCAGGGCAGTCTTTACCGCATCGAGGGCCAAAACGGCAGTCTCAATTTCCTGATTCGAGGCATTCCGGCCGATCACAATGTCCCCTCGCTTCTTGCCGTTGACCTGCACCGGCAGCGTCAAGGTATCGGAGACAAGTAAAGCGGCCTCTACCTCGGGCCAGGCGGCCTGCGATACCAGTCCCTGATGACCGAGCGTCGCCCAGCATTCTTCAGCAAGATGCGGCATCATCGGGGCAATCAGCCGGACCAGGATGTCAAAAGCCTCGCGCGCCGCGGCGGCGAGCGCCGGATCCGACGCGAGCGGCTTCTTCGGATCGTCCACCACATCGGCCAGCGCGCCAACAAAGCTGTAGAGCTTGGCGATCGCGGTGTTGAAACGCAGGCGCTCGATACCGGTAGCGACATCCGACAGGGTTTGATGGGCGACGGTGCGCAGTGCTTTGGCGGCTTCGTTGGCCGGGTCAACGTTCGTGCCGGGCGCGGGAAGCAGCGGCGCCGCCGTCGACACCAGACGCCACATGCGCTGCACGAAACGGGTCGCGCCCTGCACGCCTTCCTCGCTCCAGATCACGTCGCGATCCGGCGGCGAGTCCGACAGCATGAACCAGCGCGCGGTATCGGCGCCGTAGGTCTCGATGATGTCGTCGGGGTCGACAGTGTTGCGCTTCGACTTCGACATCTTTTCGATCGGACCGATCTCGATCGCTTCGCCGTTCGAGAGCAGTGCCGCGCTGCGCTTGTCGCCGGTGGTCGTGATCTTGATCTCGGCCGGCGTGACCCACTCGCCATTCGGCTTGCGATAGGTTTCGTGCACCACCATGCCCTGCGTGAACATGCCGTCGAACGGCTCGTCCAGCGCGACATGGCCGGTGATCTTCATCGCGCGGGTGAAGAAACGGCTGTACAGCAGATGCAGGATCGCGTGCTCGACGCCGCCGATGTACTGATCGACCGGCAGCATGCGATCGACAACGCTGCGCGTTGTCGGCGCATCCGCATTCCATGGATCGGTGAAGCGGATGAAGTACCAGGACGAGTCGACGAACGTGTCCATCGTGTCGGTTTCGCGATGGGCGGGCTTGCCGCACGTCGGGCACGGGACGTTGCGCCAGGCATCGTGGCGCAGCAGCGGATTGCCGGGACGATCGAAGCTAACGTCGTCGGGCAGTTTCACCGGCAGCTCGGCCGCCGGCACCGGCACGATGCCGCAGGCCTCGCAGTGGATCACCGGGATCGGACAACCCCAGTAGCGCTGGCGCGAGATACCCCAGTCCCGCAGGCGGAAGTTGATCTGGCGCTCTGCCACCGGCCGGTTGCCGACGGTCTCGCGCTCAAGCCGCTTGGCGACTTCTTCTTTGGCGTCAGCGATGGTCATGCCGTCGAGGAAGCGCGAGTTGATCATCTTGCCTTCGCCGTCATAGGCGGTGTCGGTGATGACAAATGTTGCGGGGTCCTGTCCTTCCGGACAGACGACAGGCGTGTTGCCGAGCCTGTACTTGTTGACGAAGTCGAGGTCGCGCTGATCGTGCGCCGGACAGCCGAAGATGGCGCCGGTGCCGTAGGTCATCAGCACGAAGTTGGCGACATAAACCGGGATCTGCCACGACGGATCGAACGGATGGATGGCGCGGATGCCGGTGTCGAAGCCCTGCTTCTCGGCCGTCTCGATGATCTGCGCTGCGGTGCCCGAGCGTTTGCAAGCGGCGATGAACTCCGCCAGCGCCGGATTCTTCGCCGCCGCGGCGGCCGCGAGCGGATGATCGGGCGACAGCGCCATGAACTTGGCGCCGAACAATGTGTCCGGCCGTGTGGTGAACACCTCGAGCTCGCGCTCGCCGCGCGGCGTGGTGTCCGCATCGAGCGCGAAGCGCACGGCCAAGCCTTCGGAGCGGCCGATCCACTTCTGCTGCATGACGCGGACCTTCTCGGGCCAGCGGGTCAGCGTGTCGAGCTGGTCGAGCAGATCGTCGGAAAACTTCGTGATGGCGAAGTACCACTGCATCATCTCACGCTGTTCGACTTCGGCGCCCGAGCGCCAGCCGCGGCCGTCGATCACCTGCTCGTTGGCGAGCACGGTTTGATCGACCGGGTCCCAGTTGACGCGTCCGAGTTTGCGCTCGGCGAGGCCAGCTTTGAGGAAGTCGAGGAACATCGACTGCTGATGCTTGTAGTAGGACGGATCGCAGGTCGCGATCTCGCGGCTCCAGTCGAGGGACAAGCCCATCGACTTCAGCTGCTTCTTCATGGTGGCGATGTTTTCGTAGGTCCACGCCTTCGGGTGAACCTTGTTGGCCATCGCCGCGTTTTCCGCCGGCATGCCGAAGGCGTCCCAGCCCATCGGGTGCAACACGTTGAAGCCCTTGGCGCGCTTGTAACGCGCGACCACGTCGCCCATCGCATAGTTGCGGACGTGGCCCATGTGGATGCGTCCCGACGGGTACGGAAACATCTCCAGCACGTAGTATTTGTCGCGCGGATCGTCGTTCTTGGTCGCGAAGATTTCGCGCTCGTCCCAGATCTTCTGCCAGCGCGGCTCGGATTCGCGGGCGTTATAGCGTTGCGTCGTCATGGAAAAGTGTCGATCCGCCAGTGGGTTAGCGCAAATCGTATGCGCCGATTTTGGCCGCAGACTAGGCCACAAAAGGCATCGGCGGGTCAACGCCCGCGAGCCGTTCGAACGTGGCAAAAGGGCTTAGCTGGCGAGCGAAATCGAGGTGTCGCGCGGGGTGGCGGGGGCTTCATCCGCGAAGGCTGCGGTACCCAGTCCGGACGTGTGCGTGACGACGGCATTGCGGCCGCGGTTCTTGGCGGCATAGAGCGCGGCGTCGGCCGCCTCCACCAGATCGTTTGGCATCTGAGTGGCGTTCGGCAACGTGAAGGCGACGCCGACGCTGACCGTCACGGTCTGGAAATTGCTGCCGGTATGCGGAATCGCCAGGCTTGCGATCCGGGCGCGGACCATCTCGCCGATCATGAAAGCCTGGGTGATGTCCGTGCGCGGCAACAGCAGCGCGAACTCCTCGCCGCCATAGCGGGCCGCAAAACCGGCGGTCTCGTCGGCGATCTTGGCGAGCGCTTCGCCGACGCGGCTCAGGCATGCGTCGCCTTCCGGATGGCCGTAGGTGTCGTTGAAGGCCTTGAAGTGATCGACGTCGATCATCAACAGCGCCAGGTTCTCGGCGTTCTGCTCGGACTTGAGCCACTCGAAGTCGAGACGGCTTTGGAAGCCGCGGCGATTGGCAAGACCGGAGATGAGATCGTTGGTCGCCATCACGACGAGGCGATCATTGGATGCAACGAGGTCGCGTTCGCGTTCGGCGAGCTTCACCGCCATCGTGTCGAAGGCGCGCGCCAGCGGCGCGAACTCGGCCGGCAGATTCTTGCGGGTCGCGCGCACGGTCCAGTCGCCCTGGCCGAAGCGGCGGGCCATGCCGGTGAGCGCACGGATCGGACGGATGATCAGGCTTTCGCTGGCGAGCCAGGCGCCGCCGAGCGCCATCAGCACCAGGATCGCAAGCTGGATGTACGCGTTGCGGATGTCGTTGTTGATGGAGGCGAGCATCGCGGCTTCGTCGATGCGCACGATCATGCGCAAATCGGTGCCCGGCACGCGGTGAAAGGCCAGCATCTTCTTCGCGCCATCCGCCGACATCATTGTCAGCGAACCGCTCATGCGATCGCCGATCATGCCGAGAACCGGGAGGTCATCCATCAGCTGACCGATGCGCGGCGGCTGTTCCGATCGTTCGGCAACGATGGTGCCCCGGCGGTCCACCAGCAAAGCCTGCAGGCCCGGGCGGTTCTCGGTGAGAGCGATGATCTTGCCGAGCCACTCGAGATTGATGCTGGCGACCATCACGGCGGGAAAGCGCTCGTCGAATGCCATCGTCGGGTAACCCGCCGCGAGCACGCCCACCTTCGATCCGCGGCCCATGACGTAGTCGCTCATGGCGAATTCATGCGTCTCGACCACGGTCTTGAAATAAGGGCGGTCACCGACGCTGTTGCCGACGAAATCGGAAATGGTCGAGCATTTGATGACGCCGTTGGTGTCCGCGGCGGACAAAGACTTGATCCACGGCAAATCGACGCGCAGGCTCGCGCGCAGAATGGCGCAGCCGCGGCCCTCCTGCGACGCCACTGAATAGATGTATGCGGACGATTTCAGAAGCGCCTCGACCGACGAGATGACTTCGCGTTCTGCGGCGGCGCTGTTGCGCGCGATCACGGCGAGTTCGTTGGCGGCGCTAGCGATTTGCTGGCTGCGCGTGGCTTCGAGCACGCGCACACGATCGATCATCATCGGCGCCACGAGAATCAGCGCCATCAGCACAAGACGGCCCCGGATTCCGAGGATGCCTTTGAGCTTTGGTCCCAAGCGCCTGAAATGAACTCGTGACATAATTTTCCCACGCCCCGCGACGGAACCTAGGTCAAAGCCTTCAAAAACTCTTTCTGCGTTTTGCTAAAATTGCAGCGATTGCGGAGTCTGGGTTACAATTGGCTGAAATAACGACATTAACGAAATGGCTTAGACGCCGATGAACGCTTCTGCGGGTACTGATGTAACTCTTTCTTCACCAAACCGGCTCGCGGACGTCGAAGCGGAAATCGCGCACGCCTGCGCGGACGCCAAGCGTGATCGGAGTTCGGTTTCGCTGATCGCGGTGTCGAAGACCTATGAGGCGCCGGCGATCGAGCCGGTGATTGCCGCCGGCCAGCTGCAGTTCGGCGAAAACCGCGTGCAGGAAGCAAAAAGTAAATGGCCGCCGCTGGTGCAGGCGCATCCGAACTTGACCTTGCACCTGATCGGGCCGCTGCAATCGAACAAGGCGAAAGAAGCGGTGGCGCTGTTCGACGCCATCCATTCGGTCGATCGGCCGAGCATCTGCGAAGCCCTGAGCAAAGAGATCGCAAGGCAAGCGCGTCAGCCGCTTCTGTTCGTGCAGTTGAACACCGGTGAAGAACCGCAGAAGGCCGGGATTGCACCTGCGGACGCGGACGACTTCATCAGGCAATGCAGCGCCACCTATGGTCTCAAGATCGCGGGCCTGATGTGCATTCCGCCGGTGGATGATCCGCCGGCGCCGCACTTTGCGCTCACTGCCAAGATTGCGGCACGCAATGGATTGAAACTGTTGTCGATGGGGATGAGCGCGGATTTCGCGATTGCGATTCAGTTCGGCGCGACGCATGTGCGCGTCGGTTCGGCAATCTTCGGCGCGCGCGGGTGAGGGAGAAGATCACCCAATGACAATGCGCGTGTTGCGATCGATCCGCGCCAGCAACCGCAGCATGTTTGCCTTCGTCATCGCCACGCAGCCTGCTGTCGGCGTGAAGCCCGGCCGGGCGAGATGAAGAAACACGGCGCTGCCACGCCCGGCAATGCGCGGCCGCGTGTTGTGATCGATCTCGATGATGAAATCGTAGAGATGATCCTCGCGGGTCAGCCGGTCGGCGGTGCTTGCGGGCTTTAGCTTGACGGCTTTGTTATAGGCGCGGTCGGCGGCGTCCTCGCACCAGCCATCGTCGGGCTGAATGACACGCGTCGGTAATTTGGTAGTCGGCCGGGTATAACGATCGGCACGCCACCACAGGCGAAGCGGGCGAAAGGTCCCAAGCGGCGTCCCGCCATCGCCCTCGCGCTTGTTCGCGAGAATGCCGCCGCGACCCAGCGCCACAGGGATGGTCTGGCCGCCAAATGTCAGCCAGCCGCGCCTGCGGTCGCCGGCGGCCCGGCGAACATGGATCATTTGTAATGCGCGATCACGCGGGCTTGTAGGGTAAGTATCTGGAAAGGCGAGCTTTCCCGTGCCCATCTGCGGGTTCCCTTTTCGGCGATTTATGCGTCACCGCGGTTCGGTTAGGCTTGATCGGCGAATCCATTGACCGGTTGCAACAGTAAGCCGCTTCCTCTCGTAAAGGTGAGGAGGGATGCTTAGCTCCGCATCATTCGTATTTCGAAGTTCGAAGGACAGAACGTTATGGCCAATGCCCGCAAGATCCTCATTGTCGACGACGATACTGATCTGCGGGACGCGTTGGTCGAACAGCTTTCTCTCCACGAAGAGTTCGAAGCGTCGGCGGTCGACACCGGCGCCAAGGGAGCTACGGCTGCAAAAGCGCAATCGCCCGATCTCGTGCTGATGGATGTCGGTCTGCCCGACACCGACGGACGCGAAGTGGTGCGCAGCCTGCGCAAGGGCGGCTTCAAGGCGCCGATCATCATGCTCACCGGGCATGATACCGATTCCGACACGATCCTCGGTCTCGAATCGGGCGCCAACGATTATGTGGCGAAGCCGTTCCGCTTCGCGGTGCTGCTGGCGCGTATTCGCGCGCAGCTGCGTCAGCACGAAGCGAGCGAGGACGCGGTGTTCTCGGTCGGCCCTTACAGCTTCCGGCCTGGCTCAAAGATGCTGACTGGCGCCAACGCCAAGAAAGTGCGCCTGACGGAAAAGGAAACTGCGATTCTCCGGTTCCTTTATCGCGCCGGCCAGATGCCCGTGTCGCGCGAGACGCTGCTGCAGGAAGTGTGGGGCTACAACTCAGGCGTGACCACCCACACGCTCGAAACGCACATCTACCGGCTCCGCCAGAAGATCGAGAAAGATGCGGCCAACCCGGAAATCCTCGTGACCGAAACGGGTGGCTACAAGCTGGTGCCATGATATGATTCGGTCCGTTCGCACCGCGCGGGGCGGTGTGTCCGGCTGAATCAAAAGGACTGCGGCACCTTTCATTTATGTCGATCGAATCCGACATCGCATTGCTGGAGCGTTGTCCGACGTTCCAGCTTCTGGGCCGCGAAGCGTTGCGTGTGCTCGCCATCAGCTCGGAGCAGCGCGACTTTTCCCGTGGCGACATGCTGTTTCGCGCTGGCGAGGATGCCGACTGCGGCTACATCGTGTCGCGTGGCGCGTTCCGCGTGTCGTTCGTCGACGGCTCCAGCCATGAACTTGTTGCCGGACTTGGCGCACTGATCGGCGAGCTGGCGCTGATCGTGCCGATGCAGCGGCCGGCAACTGCGGTCTCGCTCGAGTTCTCTTCGGTGATCCGCATTCACCGCCAGCTTTTTCTGCGCGTGCTGGAAAGCGATCCAGCGGCGGCGCGGCGTTTGCGCGACGAGATCGCGAGCCGCACCAGCCAGGCTGCGAGCGATATCGTCGTCGTCAGCGCGAAGCTTGTCTAAGTTTCAATGACGGCCGTGACCGGCACATGATCTGACGGACGATCCCATCCACGTGCGGTGCGCGAAATCTGGAAATCGCTGATGCGATCGCCGAGTGCCTGCGACACCCAAATGTGGTCGAGCCGCCGGCCGCGATCGGCGAGCGTCCAGTCGGCGGCGCGATAACTCCACCACGTGTAGATCTTTTCGGGCTCCGGAATGCGCGCGCGGGCGACGTCGATCCAGCGGCCGGCAGCCTTCATGCCGAGTAGCTTCTCGCATTCGATCGGCGTGTGCGAGACGACGTTGAGCAGCTGCTTGTGCGACCACACGTCGTGTTCGTGCGGCGCGACGTTAAGATCGCCGACGAGCACCGAGCGCTCCTTCTCGCCCGGATGCAGCGATTCCGAGTTCGTCATCTCGTCGAGAAACGACAGCTTGTGATCGAACTTCGGATTGATCTCTGGATCGGGAATGTCGCCGCCGGCGGGCACGTAGAAATTATGCAGCTTCAGCGGATCACTCAATCCGGCCTTCTCGCCGAAGGTGACGCCGATGTGCCGCGTGTCCTCCTTACCGCAGAAATTGCGGATGTGATGTTCCTCGAACGGCAATCGCGAAACGATGGCGACGCCGTGATAGCCCTTCTGCCCGTTCATCGCGACGTGTTCGTAACCGAGGCGCTTGAGCCGCTTCAGCGGGAACGCGTCGTTCGGGCATTTCGTCTCTTGCAGACAGAGCACGTCCGGTCGCGTCGCCTTGATGAACTTGGCGACGAGGTCGATGCGCAGACGCACCGAGTTGATATTCCAGGTGGTGATCGAGAGCTGCATGAGGGCCGGGCGCCCTCTGCATGAGAGCTAGTTCGGGATCGAGTAGTTGGTGAAGTCGATCTTGAACAGTCCGGGATCGAGCTTCTTCGGTTGCTCGAGATTATAGACCGCAACGGTGGTGTCGTATCCTTGCGGATCGGTCACTGTCCACTGTTTCAGCTGGTTGTCCTTGACGCCGACCATCAGCATCAGCCGGCTGGTGCCGATCAGCGCCTGCTTCTCTTCGATCGTGATCGTGATGAACAACTCGTCCTGGGTAACGCTGATGACGTTGGTGTCTTTCATCAGATCGACGCGATCCGACAACAGGAAGCGCAGCGGCGTCTGCGACAGCGGATAGATATCCTGCGTTGCAAGTTTGCGATCACGCACCGCAACCGCCGAGCCGTCGGCGATGATGGCGATCGGCGATGGCGCGTCGTATTCGAAACGAACCTTGCCGGGCTTCTGCATGTAGAAGTCGCCCTTGGTCTTGCTGCCGTCCGGGCCGACCTGCACGAAGTTGCCGGCGAGCAGCGTCAGCGACGAGAGGTAATTGCTCACCTTGCTCGCCTGCGCCTTCTGGTTCGCGTCGAACGTGGCGAAGATGTTGGTCGGCGCCCGGTTGCGCGGATCGGGAATGATCGGATTCGGCGGCGGCTGATTCGTTGTTCCGGTGACAGCCGGGGCAGCCTGCTTCGCAGCAGCGGGGGCGGTCTGCGCGACATCGCGCACCTTCGGCGCGGGCTTGGGAACCGGCGTCGACTGAGACGGCGTGGATTGTGTCGGCGCCGATTGCGCGGCCGCATGCGATGCGGCGAGCGCAACTGCAAGCGCGGCCGCGAGACCGCAGGCAGCGGCTGTCATGCGGATCGAAGGCTTCGTGGAGTGCGTATTACGAACCTGCAACGTCTTGTCCCACCCGGAGAATCCGGCACTTGCTGTCTAAGGGGCGCTGGCGGTTAGGCCAGCGCTGTGGCGATTTAGGGACTTAGCATCCCGTCAAACCATCACGCGCGATCACAAATTCAAGTTGTCCGAGAACGCATTCTTATGTCTCAGAACCCTTATGTCTCAGAACCGTCCTTCTTCCTCGTCGACCAGGATCTCGCGCTTGCCGGCGTGATTGGCCTGTCCGACGATGCCTTCCTGTTCCATCCGCTCCATGATCGACGCGGCCCGGTTATAACCAATCTGGAGCCTGCGTTGAATATAGCTGGTTGAAGCTTTGCGGTCGCGCTTCACGATGGCGACGGCCTGAGAAAACAGGTCGTTGGCCTCGCCGCCACCGCCCATGCCGGTGGCACCATCCTCACCGCCTTCTTCTTCGGCAGTGACGGCCTCGAGGTATTCCGGCTGACCTTGCGTCTTGAGATGACGAACGATTTTCTCGACTTCGTCGTCCGACACGAATGGGCCGTGCACACGATTGATGCGACCGCCGCCCGCCATATAGAGCATGTCGCCCTGGCCGAGCAGCTGCTCGGCGCCCATCTCGCCGAGAATGGTGCGGCTGTCGATCTTCGACGTCACCTGGAAGGAGATGCGGGTCGGGAAGTTCGCCTTGATGGTGCCGGTGATGACGTCGACCGACGGGCGCTGCGTTGCGAGGATCACGTGCAGGCCTGCGGCGCGCGCCATCTGGGCGAGACGCTGCACGGTGCCTTCGATATCCTTGCCGGCGACCATCATGAGGTCGGCCATTTCGTCGACGATGATGACGATGTAGGGCAGCGGCTCGAGGTCGAGCTTCTCTTCCTCGTAGATCGCTTTGCCGGTTTCCTTGTCGAAGCCGGTGTGAACGGTACGCGTCAGCTCCTCGCCCTTGGCGCGTGCTTCGGCGAGACGCGCGTTGTAGCCATCGATGTTGCGCACGCCGACCTTCGACATGTTCTTGTAGCGCTGCTCCATCTCGCGCACGGCCCACTTCAGCGCGACGACGGCCTTCTTCGGATCGGTGACGACCGGCGTCAGCAAATGCGGGATGCCGTCATAGACGGAGAGTTCGAGCATCTTCGGATCGACCATGATCAGGCGGCACTGATCCGGCCGCAGCCGATAGACGAGCGAGAGGATCATGGTGTTGATGGCGACCGACTTACCGGAGCCGGTGGTGCCGGCGATCAGCAAGTGCGGCATGCGCGCGAGGTCGACGATCACCGGCTGACCGCCGATGGTCTTGCCGAGGCAGAGCGGCAGCTTGGCGACGCTCTCGTTGTTTTCCTTCGCCGCGATCAGCTCGCGCAGATAAACCTTCTCGCGATTCTCGTTCGGCAGCTCGATGCCGATGGCGTTGCGGCCCGGTACGACGGCGACGCGCGCGGCGGTGGCGCTCATCGAGCGCGCGATGTCGTCGGCAAGACCGATGACGCGCGACGACTTGATGCCCGGCGCGGGTTCGAGTTCGTACAGAGTGACGACCGGACCCGGATGCGCGTTGGTGATCTCCCCGCGCACGCCGAAGTCCTGCAGCACGCCTTCCAGCATGCGCGAGTTGGCGTCGAGTTCGGAGGCGCTGAGTTGCTTGCGGTCGGCCGCCTTCGGTGCCGCGAGCACATTGACCGGCGGCAGTTCGAACTTGCTCGACGATTTGCGCGCCTTTGGCGCCGCGCGCTTCTTCGGCGCGGGCTCCTCTTCCTCCTCGTCCTCTTCTTCCTCTTCGTATTCGTCCGTTTCTATTTCCGGCGCGAGGGCAGGGCTCGCCTTACGGTTCAAGGTCGGTTCGCGCCGCTCGACGCCGCTCGAGCGGATCGTCGGCTTGCTCGACACGAGTGCGCTGTAGGTGGAGGAGAACAAGCGGCCGATGCGCGCCTTCAGACTCATCAGGCCATGCACCAGCCAGCCAAGCGAGACCGAGCCGCGATCTTCCGCCGGCACGAAGTCTTCATCGTCATCGGCAATGACGGCCGGTTCTTCATCTTCGCTGGCCTTAGCCCACAGACCGCAGGCGTAGAACAGCAGGAATACCATCGCCGCGCCGAAGATGATTCCAAGCACGGTGCGATAGATGAAGCCCGGCGGGCCGAACGCGACCGCCGGCGTGCGCACCAGCGCATCGCCAACCACGCCGCCAAGACCGGTCGGCAGCGGCCATGAGGCCGTGCGCATGAAGCAGCTGGCGAAGCCTGACGCGATCACCGCGCAGAGAATCCAGCAGGCGAGGCGCAGCGCCTCGCGATCGAACGGGCGATGGGTCAGCATGCGCCAGCCCCACACGGCGATCGGCAGGATCAGCATGATCGCGCCGAGCCCAAGAATCTGCATGGCGAGATCGGCACCGATTGCGCCGGGATAGCCGAGGATGTTGCGAATGCGGCCCGCGGTCGCGTGACTCAAGCTCGGGTCTTGCACCGACCACGTCACCATCGCAGCACCTGCCGCGCCTGCAAGGCAGAGCAGCCCGAGACCGGTCAGTTCGCGGAAGCGCCGTGCCAGCATGTCGCGGAGCCAGTCCGGCATGTGAGAGACGATGGGAAGGACGCGTTCGATCGCCGGCATGTCTATCGAGCCTCGCGACGGGATAAGGATGTGGATGGCGCGCCGAGCGCATCGACCATGCGATGCAGCGCTTCGGCGGTGGTTTCGGGAGACTGCACCAGCGCAACGCGGATGTAGCCCGCGCCGGGATTGCTGCCGTCGGGCTGCTGCCGCGCCAGGTAGCTGCCGGGAATGACGCGCACGCCGCCGTCCTTGAACAGCTTCACCGTCGCCGCTTCGTCGCCGCCATGCGCAGTGACGTCGAGCCAGAGACAGAAGCCGCCATCGGGACGCTCGTAGCCGAAGCGATCACCGAGGATCTGATCGGCGAGATCGAACTTCTGCACATAGAGTTTGCGGTTCGCTTCAACATGAACTTCGTCGGCATAGGCCGCGATCGCCACCTGTTGCAGCGGCACCGGCACCTGCGGCGCGGCGACGTTGCGCAGCTCATGGAAGCGGGCGAGGAATGTCGCGTCACCGGCGACGAAGCCGACGCGCATCCCGGGCAGGTTCGAGCGTTTCGAGAGCGACTGGAATGCGACGACGTTGCCGAAGTCCGCGCCCGCGTGTTCAAGCGCGCTGCCCGGTGCGGTCGCGCCGTAGATTTCCGAATAGCACTCGTCGCTCAGCACGATAAAGCCGTACCGGCGCGCGAGATCGCACAGGCGCTTGAAGTAGGCGGGCGAAGCGACCGCGCCTTGCGGATTGGCGGGCGAGGCAATGTAGAACGCGACCGTGCGCGCGAGTGTTGCGTCATCGAGCGCGTCGAGATCGGGCAGGAAGCCGTTCTCGCGCGTGGTCGGCATCAGCACGATTTCGCAGCCGGATGCGCGCGCGCCCGCTGCATAGGCCGGGTAGAACGGGTTCGGCATCAGGATCGCCGGTGGGCCGCGGCGGTCGCTGACGTAACGCGCAGCCGCAATCGCAGCGAAAAACAAGCCTTCGCGGCTGCCGTTGAGCACCAAGAGCTCGGTGTCCGGATTGATCGCGCGCGGCAGCTTGAAGCGCGTGCCGAGCCATGCGGCGGCGGATGTGCGGAACGGCTCGATGCCCTTGGCGATCGGATAGCGGCCGAAGTCGGCGATGTGCTTCGCCAGCACTGGGCCGACGAAATCGGGCACGCCGTGCTGCGGTTCGCCGAGCGACAGATTGATCAGCGGCTTGCCGGGCTGATGCGGGCTCAGGAGGTCAGTCAGCCGGGCAAATGGCGAGCGTTCGCTCTCCGGCGCGCCGGAAGCGGCGCCGGCGCCTTGCGCCAGGCGGGACGGAGCGGTCGAGACCATGCGAAAACGCCAGCACTTTCAAAACGCTCGACGGGACGCGGACCGTCAAGCGGGAACGGATCAAAGCACCATAGGGGCGGGCAAGTTAAAGCGCGATTAACCATCGACATTACAGCCAATTTTGAATGCTGCTCGCCCATCCAGCACGGAATTTCGCCGGGCTTGACGTTTCTCAATATAGGACTATCATCCTATATGAGCTTACGCGTAGTATGAGATTCGAGATTCATCGCCGTGAAACACATCAGGGGGAAACGCGATTTGTTTCTCGTGAAACGTTGCAGAAACGTTTCAGAGCGTTACCATAATGGTTACGTTCACGATCCGGGGCAGGAATTGTGAGTCGTGTTAAGCACTTAGAGTCATTGAGACTCCAAAGTGATTCGGGAAATAAAAACCCGAATGCACCTCTCGAAACGCGCCCGGGTTGAGATCGTCGGTTCGTGTCGCAAGCGACGTGATTAGCGGTCCCTTAGAAAGCTGCCAATTGCGCGTCGGCGAACGAGATCAGGATTTCTCATATGCCTGATTCACGTCAACGAAATTCACCTCAGCTTCCGCACGTGGACGCTGACGCTGCGTTTCGTTCGATTATGGATCGGGTTCTCAGTTCTCCATCCGCTCCGGCGGATAGAGAAGGGGGCCGCCAGATTGCCACCCGGTCGGCCCCAAACCGCCCCGTTAAGGGACGTTCTCTACCCTCACGTCGGAGACCTGCAAACCTTAACGGTTAGGCAGGCTCCGGCAGTGAGGCCGCACGTATTCCCACTTGCCGAACCGGAAACGAACATAGTCCGTTACCGAAACTGGCATGTGAATCGGACACGCAATCGGTTTCATTGTGTTGATCCTAGGAGGACTGGGCCTCTTCCCCGGCCGCACCATCGCGCCAAGCTGGCAAGCGCTTTGCGTGCGGGGTTCTGATCAACGTGCCGAAACACGGCGGTCTGATTCGTCAAAAGTACACGGGAAACGTCCGACTTTGGAGTCCGAGTTCGGGCTCTGTTCTACTTTTCCCGACGATAACGCCCAAAGCACACATGCAGCTTCGCTTCTTGGAACGGCGCAGACGTGCGTCGCTTGTCCTCAGCGACGAGGCGATTGCGGCGCCGGGGCAAAAAGAGAGGGGCCCCAGCTTGCGCTGGAGCCCCCAAACGAACGGGCACACTGCCGGGTATTGCGCCGTCCGTAAGTGGAGGGTGCGGCTGTACTCATGCCGCACCCCGGGAGGAACCTCACATGGTGTAGGCACGCTCGGTGTGTTCGGTGATGTCGAGGCCTTCGCGCTCGCTCTCCACCGTGGTGCGCAGACCGACGATCACGTCGACCACCTTGAACAGGATCAGCGAACCGATGCCCGACCACAGGATGGTGACGCCGACGCCCCAGCACTGCGAGATCATCTGAGCGACCGTGTCGTAGTCGCCGACCTTGCCGATGGTGTAGTCCATCACGCCGGTGCCGCCGAGGGCGGGGTTCGCCAGGATGCCGGTGCCGAGAGCGCCGATGATGCCGCCGACGCCGTGCACGCCGAACACGTCGAGCGAGTCATCGTAGCCGAGCGAGTTCTTCACGACCGTACAGAAGAACAGGCAGATCACGCCGGCGACGAGGCCGAGCACGATCGCGCCCATCGGGCCTGCGTAGCCCGAGGCCGGCGTCACCGCGACGAGACCGGCGACGGCGCCCGAGAGCGCGCCGAGGACCGAGGGGTGACCCTTGATGATCCATTCGGCGAACATCCAGGCCAGTGCCGCCGCGGCGGTTGCGACGAAGGTGTTGGTCATGGCGAGCGCCGCGCCGCCCGATGCTTCGAGGTTCGAACCGGCGTTGAAGCCGAACCAGCCGACCCAGAGAAGCGCCGCGCCGATCATGGTCATGGTCAGCGAGTGCGGAGCCATCAGCTCCTTGCCGTAACCGACGCGCTTGCCGATCAGGAGAGCGCCGACAAGACCGGCGATACCGGCGTTGATGTGCACCACGGTGCCGCCTGCGAAGTCGAGCGCGCCCTTCTTGAAGATGAAGCCGGCGTCGGCCATCACTTCATCGAGCTTGGCCTTTGCGGCGGCCTTTGCAGCGTCGCCGCTTGCGGCTGCGAGCGCCTTGGCGGCATCCGAGATCGCGTCCGGACCGGCCCAGTACCAGACCATGTGCGCGATCGGGAAGTAGATCAGCGTGACCCAGAGCGGGATGAAGAGCGCGATGGCCGCGAACTTCATGCGCTCGGCGAAGGCGCCGACGATGAGGGCCGGCGTGATCGCCGCGAAGGTCATCTGGAAGCAGAAGTACACCATCTCCAGAATGTTGGCGTCGACCGTGAAGGTCGCGGCCGCCGACTCCGTCGTGATGCCCTGCATGAAGGCCTTCGAGAAGCCGCCGATGAAATCGGAGCCGCCGGTGAAGGCGAGGCTGTAGCCGTAGACCGCCCAGATGATGCAGACGATGCAGACCGTGTAGAACACCTGCATCAGCACCGAGAGCATGTTCTTCGCGCGAACGAGACCGCCGTAGAACAGCGCGAGGCCGGGGATCGTCATCAGCAGCACGAGCACCGCCGAGGTCATGACCCAGGCGTTGTCGCCTTTGTTGATGGTCGGCGCTGCGTAAGCCGCCGTTGAGGCGATCATGCCGACTGCCAGAGCCGCCAATCCCGCGCTAATGGGACGCTTGAACGTCATTTGTAGTTCTCCTGATTGAATGAAACTGAGCGCGAGATCAGAGCGCGGCTGCGTCGGCTTCGCCGGTGCGGATGCGCACTGCGTGGTCGAGGTTCATGACGAAGATCTTGCCGTCGCCGATCTGCCCGGTCTTCGCGGCAGCGGTGATCGCCTCGATGGTCTTGTCGACCTGGTCGGAGTTGATCGCGACTTCGATCTTGATCTTCGGCAGGAAGCTCACGGCGTATTCGGCGCCGCGATAGATTTCGGTGTGGCCCTTCTGGCGGCCGTAACCTTTGACTTCCGTCACCGTCAGGCCGTGAACGCCAATGGCGGTCAGAGCGTCACGGACCTCTTCGAGCTTGAATGGCTTGATGATGGCCATAACAATTTTCATGGGTTCCATTCCCCGCTTGTTTCTCAACGACTGAGGATCACCACGCAGAGATGTTCACGACGCGGGCACAGCCGGTCGCATAGGAATCAAATGCCGTGCCAGACCGGCCAAAATTCCTAACGGTTTATGAATAAGGGACTTTTTGGACCTGCCCGCTCAGGTGGCGATTTGCGCCAAACTGTCGCGCCCAAAAGCTCACCAGCTGTGCTCAATGAATGAGCACAGCTGGGAAATCGACATAAAGCTGCTTAGCAGAACGGCAAAATAAGGCGGAGGCGGTCCTACTGGAGCGCTTCGCCGTGCTGGGTAATATCGAGGCCCTCGACTTCCTGCTGCATGGAAACACGAAGCGGAACAATGACATCGATCAGCTTGAGCAGGACAAAGGTCACCGCGCCCGTCCAAGCGAAGGTCACCCCCACGCCGTAGAGCTGGGTGAGGAGCTGTTTCGGGTTGCCCTCGATCAGACCGGCTGTCCCGCCGATCGCAGCCACCGCGAAAATACCGGCCATCAGCGTTCCGAGCGCGCCGCCGATGCCGTGAATGCCGAACACGTCGAGGGTGTCGTCGTAGTTCATACGCATCTTCAGGCTGGTGCAGGCCCAGAAGCAGACCGCGCCGGCCAGAAGGCCGATGACGATGCCGCCGGCCGGCGAGACGAAGCCCGAGGCCGGGGTGATGGTGCCGAGACCGGCAACGGCGCCGGAGATCATGCCGAGCACCGACGGCTTGCGGCGCGTCGCCCACTCGAGGGCCGACCACATCAGTGCGCCGGCGCAGGCGGCGAGATGCGTGGCGAGGATCGCCATCACCGCGCGCGAGCTGGCGGTCAGCGCCGAGCCGCCGTTGAAGCCGAACCAGCCGACCCACAGCAGACCCGTGCCGATCACCGCGAGCGAGAGATCGTAGGGCGCGAGGTTCTCGCTGCCGTAACCGCGGCGATTGCCGAGCACGAGTGCGGCGACGAGACCAGCGGTGCCGGCGGAGAGATGCACGACAAGACCGCCGGCGAAATCGAGCACGCCGGCTTCGGCGAGGAAGCCGCCGCCCCACACCCAGTGCGCGAGCGGTACATACACCAGCGTGAACCAGCCGACGCAGAAGGCGATGTAAGCCGAGAAGCGCATGCGGTCGGCGACCGAACCCGCGACGAGCGCAACCGTGATGACGGCGAAGGTCATCTGGTAGATCGCAAACAGCGCTTCCGGAATGTTCTTCGCAGCCGAATTGACGCTCTCCATGGTCATGCCCGAAAGCATTACGCGGTCGAGCGTGCCGATCCACTTGCCGTCGCCGACGAACGCGAGGCTGTAGCCGAACGCGATCCATAGAATCGAGATCAACGCCACTGCCGCAAGGCTTTGTGCCATCGTCGCCAGCACGTTCTTCTTGCGCACCATGCCGGCGTAGAACAATGCAAGCCCGGGGATCGTCATCATCAGCACCAGTGCTGTGGCGACGATCATCCATGCGGTGTCGGCGGCGCTGACCTTCACGTCTTCGGCGGCGAAGACGATCGACGGCGCCGCCATCGACGCGCAGGCAAAGAGCGCGACAGCCAGCGCTGCGCGATGTG
>FRDC01004087.1_pt3 | contig 25584 bp, 36 predicted proteins | sample 1106171 | NCBI WGS metagenome assembly FRDC01 (sample SAMEA3930566, study PRJEB13176) | freshwater metagenome | biome: Drinking water system; feature: drinking water; material: water | place: Singapore | collected 2014-12-20 | reverse complement strand
GAGGCGGCCAAGCTTTCAAATAGTCATATGAATGAATTTCAGACTATTAAGTTCAACGGTGATAAGTATGTAGTTGAGTTTGACCAACGGAAGTTTGAGAAGTGGGCGGCTAAACAACCTCAAGAATTTGGGAAGCCCACGGACAAGGGTTATTATCCTGGTCCCGGTTCGGCCGCGAGCTATATGCGCCTGAATAAGAACACTCAAGACAAACTATCGATTATGAATGCAACTCTCGATCACCTAGTCGAGACTGCTCAGTATGATCCGAGTGTTCCGAAGGGCGTAACCCCTAAACAACTCCGCGAACACTATGCTAAGGGTACGCCCCTGTTCAAGGCTGCTGGTAAGCCGATGTTGTCGAGTGACGAAGAATTCAACAAAATGGTTGATGAATTTGAAGCTCAAATTAGAACTGAACCAACTAAGCCCGGCCCTAAGGCTGTTCCGATTACGGATATTAAGTTTAGCTCCCCTATCGACGCTATCGTTAGAACTGTCTTAGGTGAATCCGGTAAGGATCGTAAGGATGTTGACGGAATCGTTTCAACTATTCTTAATCGAGCTGGTGGTGATCTAAATAGAGTTCAAGATGTTGTTCTCGCTAAGGGACAGTTTGAACCTTGGGGTAATGAAAAGACCCGTCAACGACTTCTGTCAATTGATGCGGGTTCTAAAGAATACTTAACCATTCTGGAACAAATTCTTCCGATAATCAACGGAACAAGAGCTAGAAAACCTTATACCCACTTCTATGCTCCGAAAGCTCAATCAGCTTTAGGTAGGCAACCTCCGACGTGGGACGATGGAACTGGAATTGATGAAGGTGAGACCAGATTCTTCACTAACCCCCGTGGTGGATAAAGTCCGCCAACTAATTGATCAGGGAGTTTATGATCAACATGAACTCTTTGATCTTGTTTACCCAACCAGTCGGAAGCACTATTCAACTGTCCGACGTGTAATTCACAATATTAAAACAGGACTGATTAAATAATGAATCCTCGTGAAGCTACTACCCGTCTTTATGATCTTGCGAATGCAGTTCGTCGGACGACCTCAGGTACTTCTGCACAGACTACTAATGCCATCGGAGCGCATGAGATTGTTGTCTTTGCAACTGAAGATGCCTGGATTACCTTAGGAACTAATCCCACGGCTGCTGCTGATACTGCTGGAAATATTTTCTTAGCGGCTGGTGAGAAGTTCCACCTTCAAATTAATCCGGCTCATAAACTTGCGGCTATTCAAGATTCAACTGCTGGTGCTGTCCACATTATTCCGGTAAACTGAGATGGTTGCTCGCGTACACTTCGGCTTCAGAAACAGCCAGGAAGGCGGAAGCACGTGGACCTCTCAGGGTGGTATTGATGCGTCTGAGCTAAACGACGGAACGAACGACGTCTTCATCCGCATCCTAGGCGCGTCCGGTCCAGCGTATCCTACGGCACTCGACGCCCACGGCATCACGGACTACGGTTATACGGGCTCTATTCCCTCCAGCACTACTGACTTGACGCTGACCAACGCGGGTGGTTCTGGCCATGCACGGCGTTCAGACCTCGCAGGTCAGGTTAACTGGACGACGGGCGGGCACGTTTTTCAGGTCGATGTGCAGAACGGGACCTGGGAGATCGAATACGCGGCTGGTGGCGCAACGGATGGCACGGCTGACAGCTTCGTCATTTATGATGGCACAGGAGCCGACATTTCTGCCGGGACCGGATCGTATAATGCGGTGTCGTCTTTCACCGGCACAAAGACTTGGGCCAACAGCACGGCATTCGGTACGTCGGACTTCGTAATCGACACCTTCGGTCAGGTCTGGGACTGCACCACGGCGGGCACCACGGCGGCCAGCGGTAATCCTCCGAACAATGCCGTCCGCAACGATACATTCAACAGCAACGGCTGTATCCTAACTTATACAGGCCGTAAGGCTCTCGCGTGGGGCTTCACAACGGTCGGAGCCACCAATGTCGCCAGCCACAACTCGGATGGCGCAGGCGAGGTTGCAGTAGGGTCCTGGCCCGGCACCCCCAAGACTGTCACCGTGACAAATGGTGCAATTACCGTTACTCGCGCTGTCAGTACGGCCCGACCCAGGGTACTGAACCTTAAGTTGATCCCGGTTCCGCTTGAGGACGTGGATGTCTACGATCACTTTGATCAACTCGATGCAACTCCGGATGTGTGGGCACAGCAAGTTGCCGGATATCGCGCCGCGAGGCTGAGCTTCCAGACGGGCTCCACTGCCAATATCTCCATCAGCGGGACGATGGCTTCGTACTTCGACCTCGTTCAAGACGGGGGCAACTGGTATCTGGATCACAACGGGACGCCCATCCCCGACGCGCTGGCGGGATCAAGAGCGATCAACATTGTCCAGACGGACGCGCTATCCTCGGGAAGCCCCTATACGACTGTCGTCAACATGAACGTCATTAGTTCAGGCGGCCGGACTAACACCGACGACGGGACGGCTGAGGGAGCTATTTGCACTCAAAGTTGGATGAATTTGGACTACATCAGGTCGGTCCACGCCACCCACCTGTGGGAGGGATACAACGGGTCTTCGCCATTTACGACGGACGTGACTGTGACTACTCTGGCAGGGTTAGTGTCAGCTATCGATGCGGCTGAAGCGGCTTCGACCGGCAGTTCGTGGCATCGCATCCGACTGCAAGAGGGCGGTACTTTCGATGGTTCAAGCGCTATTACGGCCGACTTCGGGGCTACGGGCGGCCTGCTGATCGAGCCGGATACTGGTCACGACCCTGACTACACGGGCATCCTGTATCCGTTCAACGTCTGCGGTGTTCACTGGCGTAACACGCTGATGACTACAGCAGCGGACGCTTTGTCGACACAGCGTAAGTTCCGAGCCGATAGTGCTTTCGGACCGACCGGTATCGCGGGCAACGGTAGAAGTGTTCGGGTTGCCTTTACTGGCAATAGAATCGGCGTCGGATTCCGGTTGACCATGGATAACGGGGATGACAAGCAAATTGTTGGTTACGATATCAACGACGATGGTGATTATGTTGATGTCGGTGAAGTTATCCCGAGAGCAGTTCCCTTCTTTACGTGTACGCACGCGGAAAGTGTTTACGTAGACAACAACATCTTCGACGGAGGCACTAGCGCGAGCCACATATCTGTGAATGGTGCGCGTGCCGTCAAGGTTACGAATAATCTGTTCATGCGACAGGGGGCGGACGTACTGTCCGTGAACGGTCTTGATAGTCCAACCAATACTATGGGCGGGTTCTTCGCCGACGATAGCCCCCACGCAATTCTAGCGGACAACGTACTCGTGCGTGAACCTGCGTATGCTGAGTTTAGTTCCAACGCACATGCGGATTTCTGGCAGGGTCGTACTCCCGGTCAGAATGCGTCGTTCTGGTATCCTAGTTCGGGTGAAGAAAATGATACCGGAAACCCGTGGGAAGTTAATGATATCTGTTTCAAGCGTGAGAACTCCACGTGGTATAAAGTAGTGTCAATCACAACCGGTCTTACCGGTGCTACTGGTCCTACTGGAACTGGTACAGGTATTGTCGATGGTGGTGTCACTTGGGATTTCTATGCTGACAACTCTCTCATCGGTGTTCCCTGGTATGTTGCCGTTTATGGAAACGATGTGATTTCTTGCAACGGTGTAACGGCTGGTGGTTTCGACCGTCAGTTCTATATTGACAGCCAAGATGGCTTTGAAGTAACCACACACGCGTCAGTATTCGATAACACGAACTCGTTGAGTGGTGACAAAGGTATTAATTTCCAAGAGGGATATCTCTACGCGGAACACAATACGTTCGGCGCTGCCGCGGAAATTGAAGCCACAGACACCTTCAACCCTACGACTATTAAAGTCAACACAGGGGACGGGAACTACGACGCATTTGCGGTAATTCGAAAGAATGTAGTCATGGGGTCGCCATCTGTAGGTTCATCTGTATCGCGCTACATCGGAGACAACATCGTGCTGGAGTGGGACGTCAGCGCCTCTGCCTCGGCCAATGCTCCTGCTGAATATCTGGTCGGACCGTTCGGAATCGCCACCTACGCTACGAGCGATCAGATGTACGTGACAGACACGGTTAATAACTCAGGAGAAGCTTCTAAAGAAGGGGTTACTCGACAAATTAGAACAGCATATCGGAATTATGTAAATGATGCTGGTATCTGGACTACATTTATCGCCTCCCCCGTTAAAGCGAAGCGTCGTCCTCTGTTTGGACCCGGATATATGCTCTAATGTCTAATCAAACTGTAATTCAGTTACTAGAAAAGGCCCTGGAAATTCTCCGGGGCCTTCCTAGTGAACCAGCGGCTATCGAAGAGAGTTCGGACCTCCAACTCATTTGGGGCCGGAAGGTTTCTAAAGTCTTCAAGGAGCGTGTCGAATGGATCGCTTCCGAGCTCGGTTTTGATCCAAACTGGCTCATGGCTGCAATGGCGTTTGAGAGCGGTGAAACCTTCAGTCCTAGTGTACGGAATGCAGCGGGTTCGGGTGCCACCGGGCTCATTCAATTCATGCCAAGCACCGCCAAGATGTTGGGGGTAAGTACAGTAGAGCTTGCCAAACTTACTGCGGAGGATCAGCTTAAGTTTGTATATAGGTACTTCCTCCCCTACAAAGGGCGGATCAAGAGTCTCGATGACTTGTACATGGCAATCCTCTGGCCAGCGGCTGTTGGAAAACCTAGTACATACAATCTGTTCATACGGGGAGGGGTTGCTTATCGTCAAAATGCTGGTCTCGATTCAGACAAGAACGGCTACATCACTAAGGCAGAGGCGGCTGCTAAAGTGAGAGCGAAATACGAAAAAGGAAAGGAATACATCGGATGAGTATTCCCATTATAGGTGATCTAATTCGAGAAGCTGGTGGAGTTGTACGCGAACTGATTCCAGACGCCGATAAACGGATGGAGATCGAAGTTCAGCTCGCCGAATTAGCTGATCGAGCTGACGAACGAGAAGCTCAACTTCTTCTCGGACAGATTGAGGTAAATAAGGCTGAGGCTGCATCTGGTAATGCCTTTGTTGCCGGATGGCGTCCTTTTATCGGTTGGGTGTGCGGGTCAGCGTTAGCGTATACGTGGATTCTGGCCCCCGTTGCGAAAGCTCTATTCGGTCTGGCGGAACTACCGGTGATTGCTCCTGATCAAATCTACCCCATTGTTCTAGCAATGCTTGGCATTGGCGGTATGAGAACTTATGAGAAGACAAAGGGAGTTGCTGGAGGGAAGCTAGGCGTTCCCGCTCACGGTGCATCCGAAATTCTTCCGGAGAACAGTACCAAGAAAAAGAAATCAAAGTTCAATCTCGACTGGTTGAAGTAAAAAGAAAGGCCCCTAGGGAATTAACCTTAGGGGCCTTTTTAGTGACTTAATTTACTTTACCGATTTCCACAATTTCACAAACTCCGCCAGTACACGCAAGCTCCTGAGAACCGGAGGTGGTGTCTTCAGTCTCGTACATTGAAAGTAGAGACCAATTAATTTGCTCTGGCATTTTAGCAACTGCTTCTGCGTATTCGTCAGCCGTGATTTCTTGATATGGCGCCTGTCGATACGTATGCTCATCCATCGGCAAGAACGATACACCACTAAGAATATCAAAGTTCTTATAGACCCAAGCACCGACATCTAACCACTCACTCTCTCTTACATTGACCGTGATGGACGGCTTATGTTCACACCAGTTTTCTTGGATTGTTTTCCAGATTTCGAGATGTTCGATGGCACTAAGATCGCGGCGAACAACGGCATTGTCGGGCGACTTTTGAGGAAAGTAGAAGACAGTAGTAGTTTCTGGTTTCGTGACGTCTGGCTCATAAGGAACGCCTTGATCGATGAGGAACTGTGTGAGAGGGTCTTTGTTGTCGGCCCTTACTGACCGTAGATAATAAGCAGACCAACGAGGATGTATCCCACTAGCTGAATCGACCAACTGACTAACAGTACCCGATGGCTTAACACAAGTGATCGCAGCAGAAGCAGGGATACCAAGAAGTGCAGCAAACTCAGCATTTACTTCAACCGCGTAATCTCGAAGAGAAGATAGAATGTATTCCGCCCCAAAACCTGAGCCGTCATCTCTCTTCCAGAGTGTGGGGTGATCAAGAATCCCGGTAAGCGAAACACCTAACAATCTCTCTTCTTCTGTGTTGTCACGCCAAATCTTCCTAAGATATTTGAAGTCCGTTAACGTCGACTGGATTGTCCCCAGAATCGTCGCTAGTCGAACTTTCTCCCGTAAGGTGTCAAAGTTGTCTTCGGCTCGGACAACAACTTCGGTAAGGTTACAAAATTGATAGGGGCGAAGAATGATTTCAGAGCACGGATTTGTTCCGAAATCGAACCCTCCATCACGGCGTCCAGATTTGGATACCTGAGCGATCGACGCGGCTCGATTGAAGATACCACGCTCGCCGCTCCGGGACTCATATAAAGCTTGCCATTCCTTGAGAAATACCCCAACATCGGGTCGTTCGGTGTAACAAGCAGAGTTATTAGAGAGAGCTCGTTGGACATTTTCTTGCCACCAGTTTCCGTGTTTTGCATTGCGCATTCTTTCGTCGTTGACATTAGACAGGGAGATCATTGCTGATCGACGTACACCACCGACGACAACGACTTCGCCGATCTTGCACATAATGTCGTGGGCTTCTAGACTTGTGAGCCTTCGCCCAGCCGCCCGTTTAAACGTTCCAATGCAGAATCTAAATAGATCAATGAGAGGCTCAGGTCCCGATGCACGTCCTCCAAAAGTTTTAAGTCTTGCTCCGGCAGGTCGCACACCACTAACGTCCCAAGACGGGATTTGTCCTGAATAGAGTAGAGCCACCAATTCACGTAAACCTCTAGCCCACCCAGCTTTCGAGTCCGCGATTTTAATCGTCGTTGAACTTTCTTCAAAATGTTCATTGACAATCGGTAGGGCCTGAACATACTGTTCCTCGACAGAAAAGCCCACTCCAGTGCCACAGAGTAAGATATACATGGCCTCGTCGAAGGCACGAGGCGAGTCCACAGGGAGATAGGCACAGTTGTACCCGGCGACATTACAACGATCCAGAGCGGGCCCGGCGGTCATCAGAGCACGCATGGAGGGGAGGACTTCAAGATTTTTAATAGCATCATAGAGTGGCATATACAGATCAGTGTTATTTCCGTAAGCCGGAACAACAACATTATCCATATAACGCTGAACTGTCTCTTCCCAAGTCTCTCGCCGCCCCTCATCCTCTAACCAACGCGCATAACGGCTAAGCGCGATGAACTCCTGATAACTATTCAATCTCGNNATTCGTCCCTATCGTTGTAATATTCCCACCACTCAGAATCCTCATCGATGAAGATTCCGTGGTCCACGTACTTATAGCGCTTCTTAGGATTGTGCTGCTTCTCGTGATAGATCGTCTTGTGTAGTTCCCGAGCCATCATGTTCCTGCGCTTAATCCTCTTCTGCTTGTCCTCCGGCGTACTCACCGATCTTCTCCATAATTGAGACGGACTCTATAATCTTAAAATCAAAAGCATCGATAAATTCATCAATGCTGATGTCTAGTTCTTCTAACAAATCGTAAATATCGAAGAGGTCGGTAATACGTTGTCGTTCTTCGTTACTGATTAACACTTCTACACTTTCGTCCGCTTGCCTTCGCTCCACGACCCACAGTCCATGCATTGAATACGTTGAATCTTAAAGACCTTAGTCCGCCTAAAACCTCTATTCTGAGTCCTATGAGAACCGCAAGCACCACACTCTGAACGGTCCTTGCCTAAGTGCGGATGGTTCTTGATGTAAGGCTTAATACGGTCGTACAACTTCTCTAAAAGACGAATGTCACGGATATTGTACTTCTGCATCTTATCTCGGGCCTTTTCATCACCATCGATGACCTTAGACCAAAGACTGAAGCCCTCATTCTTCATCTTACCGCCTAAGCCCAAAAGGGGGCCGACATAGCCAAGACGGTTCATCAGGAAGCCATTCTTCTTGACTTGCTTGATAACGTCGATAGAGGTAATGGGCGCCGGGGCCGTCAGCTTCTCAATAAGGAATTCACCTTGAAGCTTAGGGAGGTCAAACTTATCACCATTGTACGTAACAACAGCGTCGGCCTCATTGAGCAAATCCCGAGCCGCCTTAACCATCTCTGTTCGTCCGTGTTCCCACTCGGAATAGAAGATGATGTCTTTTTCGCCGTACCACTTGGCTGCAAAGCACAGGAGGCCGCCACGATCAATGAGCTGTTCAGGGGAGACATTCTCATCCCAAACCTTCCAAATATAGGCAATGGCCGGACGGGTCTCGATATCCAATATAAGAATTTTAGCCATTATGATATTTTTCGTACTTACTTAAAACTTCTCGGGCTTGATCACCCTTACGAAATAAATAAGGAAGCATCTTTTGAATAATCATAATCGCTTCCCAATTACTCGCTTGATATTGATAATAAGGTTGTTTAGTTCCATTATAAGGTCCATAAGGTCCTCTAACAGAACCAGCTCCAAAGACTTCTTGAAATTTATCTAAAGGTTCACGATAGACTTGTGAAATCTGAACTACAACTTTTGGGTAATTTTTCTTTACTTCCTTGTTGTAACCCTTGTTCCAGCCTACATAACCTTCACCTTCAAAGAAACCAGCAGCCCATTCAATTGAGTGGGAAGTCATTTACAATTTGCTTATCTTTGTAGATATAGGCAGTTGAGCCATATTCTTCGACACAACTGATATAGAAATTACAGTCATCTTCATCTAAAAAGATTGCAGTCAATTCTTCATCTTCATAGACACAAAAAAGCATTCGCTTCACTTAACCCAATCCTCAGGAATCTCCCCTTCGCACCAAGGGAACCCATTCTTTTCAGCCCACTCTGCATATGTGGTTTTTCTACCGGGAATTCTATCGTGTGCCCTATAGAAGATAAACCGAATATCCAGAGTGGGATGTTGCTTCTTGACCATCAACATTTTAGCCGCCGTATCTCGATAGAACCTTCCCTTAGCCTCAATAATCACACCATTACCTAAAATATAGTCGGGGGTGTACGTGTGAGAGATGGTATAGGGAATTTTCATCGTCTCATATTCAAATGAGACTTTTCGACGCTTCAGATTGGCCGCAATGTTGCGTTCAAATGCATTACGCATCAAGCTTTGCGGGGCGAGTTACGTGCTCACCAACAGCTCGGGCAAAACGTACATCTTCGACGCCTGCAATCACGAGGAATTCCATTCGCTTATCCTCACCTTCGCCAAAGTAGCGACCGATTCCATAGAAGGCACCGTTGTTGATGAGGAAGCCATAGTCCTTGAGAACAGTCGGTTCATCTTCGTTTTCGAGCTTGTGCAGATGGAGTTCGTAGTCGTGGTACACAGGGGTCGGGATAGTCTTTTCGGTCTTGCTGCCGAATTCAATTACATTAGACATATTAAAAAGTTACTTCCAAGACCTGAGGTTCTTTAACTACCTTCGTCATATGCACAGGTCCTTTTGCATAGATAAAGGTCCGAAGGCCGATACCATCATTGGAATCGGACCAGCAGTGGAATTTATGAGGACAATAGGAACAGTTTACACCGAGTTTGAGGTTGCCAGATTCACCAATAGGCTCAGGAGCATAACAACGGTCAGGAGGGCTGTCAGACTCAAGAACACCACGCAAATGTTGTATACGGTCTTTTGTATTAAGCGCTTCCAGTTCATCTTTGTCGACCTTCATCAAACAAATGTTGCCTAGGGTTTTGTCGATAGCTAAGAAAGCGCCGTCAATAGAGCCGAGAGCAGTAGAATAACCTGCGAGCTGCTCCATGTAACCAAAAGGATCATTCTCTCGGAGTTCACCAGATTTGAACTTACCGAAAGAAAAGGTAGAGGCAGACTTACAATCGACAACAACACCATCAATAACAGCGTCAACGTGTCCAATAACGCCATCTACTTCGACTTCTTCCTGTTCGTGAGTTACTTCGTGCCCGGCTTCTTTAGCTAAGAAGAGCAGAAGAAGCTCTAGGATGTCTCCAAAGAGGAATTTGATCTTTGCTTCAGGTCTTAATTCTTCCGCTTGATCGCCTTCATAATGAGTGTCGTACCATAAGCGCCGATCTGGCTTACCAAGGTTAGACATTCTAAGATAATCTTCAGCACCATCTCGGCGCTCGACAAGACGTTTAGCGACAACCATCGCAATTGCTGAACCAAGCGCTTCAACGTTTGCTTCATTGCATTCGTGTCCGCCTTGAAAAAGCGAGAGAATATCAGGGACCAATCCATCAATTTGCTTCTTTGACAATAGTTACTTCCGGTTCGAAGTCTTCAATGAGTGTTCGTACAGCGTCCTGCTTGAGTACCAAATAACTTGTAAATTGCCGTTGTTGCAGTTTTTCCAGGGCCTGAGCCTCATCATCTGCATCAATAACACACTCACAGGTTTCAATACCTTCAACTGATTGTTGAAATTTAAATTTGAACTTCACTAAGCCATATCCTCATAATAAAGGGAGTAGTAATCATTACATTTCTTACATTTATAGGACTCTTTATCGTAACCCTGATAAGTGAATTCATAGTCATGATTACACTCTTTTGACTTATTTTCTGACTTTTTATCTTTTGTTTGTTTCATTAAATATCCTCCAAAAAATATGGTGTAGGGCCCCATCCTTCCGCCCGTCTACCAGCAGCGACGATCTACGCTGCGCCCTTGGCAATCAGTCAATTAAGACGAATGCTTATTACCACTCTTCATTCGGACGGGTCGGGAATTCTTCCTGATCACCGCCTTCGAAGGGCTTGTACTCCCACACCTGAATGGCAATAGCGGAGGGCTTCAAGCCAGAACCATCGCGCTTCTCGTTCACAGCGAACTTCACGTTCACAATCGAGCCATTGCCGATCTTCTTATCTGCGGGCCAGGGATTACCAGCAGAGTCAACAACGCGGAAGGGCTTGGCAGGCGAACCGTCCGCATTAATTTCTCGGCGTTTGAACTTAAGATGTTCGCCGAGCACATGAACCTTACCGTTCTTACCTTCGGCCGGTCGGATATAGCCTTCAACACCGAGTTCTTCGAGCTTGGTCCGGCTCTCAGGGGTCACTCCAATGTCAAACGACCATTCCTTTTGGCGCTTGTCGTATCCCGGTTGGGGTTCATTAAGTTTGGCCCACGCAATCGGGCCTTGAATCATTGCCATATTTTCTTTTTCTCGTTGAGTAGTAGTTAACGCTTAAGCGATATTATTAGTGTACTATAGGTTTTCTAATTTGTCAAGTGATAAATTTACTAATTGAATCAAAAAAGCAATAAGCAACTAAAGCCCAAAGAGTGTATCTTTCAATTTTAGCCATGATCTTCATCCGTATAATAAATGAAATCATCCGGGGTTGCGATATCGAGCACTCTCAGAGCCTCGTCAAAGGCCGCCTGAGGGGCCTTACCTTGGAAAGCCGTGTAGGTCGTATAGAGCTCTTGGAAAGCTCCGGTGAGGTTGTATTCGGCTGTTAGAGCCGTTCCGAGATCATAATAGTGTTGGATCACGTTATCGTTGTCCGGGGTTGCAGAATCGCGGTTAGGGCCGGAGGTTACGGGGTAACCATTAGCTACTGTAAGATTCATTTAAAATGTCTCCATTTTCATCTTCATACCAAAAAGCTTCCGATTCGTAGTCCCAGAAGTCCGGAAGCGATTCAAATTCTTCTTCGTTAAACATTTTCTCTTGACAAATTTTGATTCTTGTGTTAAAATGTCCTCTAAAGGACCAAGGAAAGAAGCTATACTCAGGTGATGGTATAGAACGGTTGACAGAACGACCAACAAGCCTTGAAGAGGTCTTCACGCCAGAGATCGTTAGGTGAATATGTGTTTCCTAGAAAGTGGGTTGGTTCAACTAGACAAATAAGGGTTAGGACCATTATTGAAGATATAGTGATATTCTTCATCAGTCAATTCTCCTAAATGATCTCTAATGGGTTTCTGCCCAGGTAAGTCCGACTTTGTACTCCCCGTCGAGGGGGACTCGGAGGTTGAGTTCTTCCCCGGCGTCCCGTAAGGCTTGGACACAAAGCTTTCCGACCTCCTCTGCGCATCCTGCGTCGCAGTCGAATTGACTTTCATCGTGAATGTCTCCTACTTTTAGTGCATCGTAACCCTTCTCGATAATCCTCTGTCGAATAAAGATTGACGACTGTTTCATTATAATTCCGCCACAAGACTGAAGCTTGTAATTAATACGAGCATGAGGACTAAAACAACGTACAAAACCTCCATCGATTGTTTCGATCCACTCACCTTCGGCGGCAATGGCTTCTGTAAGTCTTTTAAGACCTGGGGTATTTTCAATTAATTTAGACCTGATCCATTTACCGAATTTCGCTTGTTCCTTCGGGGAAACGAGTGACGTATTACCAGTCCAACCGAGCTTCTCGTTAGCGGCACCATAAATGAAGGCGTAGAATACATTCTTAACCGGGTCACGCTCGATCCCAAGAAGGTCGGCATTGAACTGGTGTGGGTCTCCTTCGGTATAGAGTATAACCGCTTCCGGGTTATTGAGATAATGAGCAAAGGCCCGCATTTCCAAGCCCGCCGCGTCGTAGCCCACGAGACGACGGTTTCTTTTGTCGTGGACAGTCCATAACGACCGACACTCTTTGCCATAGGGTACCTTTGGTTTAGCTTTGGGGATATTCGCCGTATTGGGCGAATTGTGGGTCATCCGTCTGGTTCCGGCTCCACACGTAATAACTCGCCCGTGTATTCGACCGTCTGGTCCGCAATTGTCAATCCACCCTTTGACCATTGTTGCTCGACCCTGGAGCACGAGCCAGTCTGCGATGGCCTTGACTTCCGGAATTTTGGTCTCGTCGTAAAACGCCAGAAGGCTTTCTTCATCGACCTGGGGGTTACCAGCCTCGGTAAACTTCTGCGGTTTCCAACCGAGCGAGAGCAGTTTCTCGACACGTTGTTTGGGGCTCCCAATATTGAATTCTTGCCAGTCTAAGGTGTGATAGGTGGTTCCGTCGTCTGACCATTCAATTTTTGGATACGTCTCACAATGTCTAAGATAATGGTGAGTTGGATTTCCATCTTTCTTAGTTCGGTATTCATAGCTGTTCTGAACAACCAATTGAGGGGGAAATAATTCCTTAATAGGTCCTGCAAGCTCTCCCTGCAAAGATACAAGTCTTTCGTATAGCGCTTTAGCTCCACTATAGTCGAAAGCGAATCCATTTCGTTCTTGTTCATCAATTACAATCCTGATCTGATGTTCTAGTTCACAAGATTTCTCACTGTAACCACGCTCTGCCATACGACTAGATAAGCGCCTGAAAAGCAGACAGCACAGCCTAACGTCGTTAATGCAGTAAGCCAGCATTTCTTCAGAAAACTGGTGAAAGTCATGAAAATCTCCTTTAGGAAACCTTAAGCGTTCTCCCCACGCCTCCAAGGAATGACCTTTAGGCATCCGAGGATCATAGAGATAACTAAGGACGAGAGTATCGACAACGCGGTCAAGGGGAATAGCCAGACCGAGTAGGCGATTAAGCGTAGGAACGTCAAAGCTTAGGGCGTTGTGACCGACGAAGATAACATCAGGATGATCAGCGCACCAAGCGGCAAAGTCCCCAAGCTCATGAGGACGAAAAGAGAGAAGTTGTTCAGTTTCGACATTCTGTAGTACGACACACCAAAGTTTAGTAGCCTTGAGATCATCTGTTTCGATGTCGATGACCCAATAATTTTTTAAGTTTCTATTTCTTAGATACAATTAATAGGATTCCAGTTTCTGCCCTTTCAGAAGTTCACTAAACTCTACGGGCGTAAAGTTCGTATGTTCGACGGAGACACATATGTATCTTGGATCGTCAATCTTATTCGAATGAAGATGTCCGTGGATATTTATACCAAATCTTCCGACACAATCAGGATGAACAGGGACGTGGGTCATGATGACCTTATGTCCGGCCGAGGATTTCTTAACGACACAAGCCCGGATATCTTCGAAATGAGGGAGATAATCCTTCAGGGCAAAAATGTCGTGATTCCCCTTGACCAAAACCTTACGACCCTTCAGTCGATAGAGGGTTGACAAAGCTTTTCTGTTTATCACGACGTCTCCTAAGAGATATACGCGATCATAATCACCGACGACAGAATTCCAATTGGCAACAAGAGCTTCATCCATTTCATCAGGGTTGTCCCAAGGTCTGAGTTCAGTTCCATCTGCTCGGAGAAACTTACAAACTCCAGCATGACCGAAATGAGGGTCTGCTGTGATCCAAGTCTTAGCTCCCGTTTTCACCACGCTTCCCTCGGTTCATTGTAGTATCGGGTTTCCCACCCTTCGATCCATGCAATCGACTCATCGCTGCCGCGTGCGTGAGGATTGCGAGATTTACTAATCCCTCGATTACAATCTTCCCACCCGCGCCTTCTAGCGTTACGGATTTCTTCGCTCTCACCACCGCTCTTCTTCCGGGGGACTTGTTCCTGTTTCATATTTCTTAATCTCTTCTGGAGTTAATTCGACGAGACGTCCAGTCGTAGGGTCATACCAGAGATATACCCCAGGACCAGTAATCCCGCTGAATCGATTTTTCTGAATAACCAGCTTGGTAACATTTCTTCGCCAGTCATCCGGGTCTTCCTTGTCACGGAATAATTTAACGACGATATTTGCGAGTTGTTCAACCCCTGCCGTACCGCGAATCTGGCCCTGTCGGTTCTGATGGATGACAGCGATAACAGCGCAATTAAGCTCCATGCACAGAGTCTTGAGCTTAGTCGAGATTTCATCTAATTGCTTCCGCTCGTCGCCAGATTGATCGCTGACGACAATAGATAAATGGTCAAGCACAATGTACTTACAACCAAGATTGTGCATGTGGCGAATCTTAGCGAGGACCTCATGGATTGAGTTACTCCCAAAGTGATCCCAAATGACAACACGGTCACTATTGATAGTCCGATCAAAATAGCTTCGTAGTTCATCTTTAGTTACCTTCTCTCGTACGTCAGGAAGATGAAGAGGTTTGTTAGCGGTAATCGACATGAGACCCAAAGCCGTATCGGAGTTGGGTTCTTCGAGATGTAGAAGCCCGATGCCTTTGTCGGTGTGTTCGAGAAGGTAATGCTCAATTTCCTTGAGAACGGAAGTCTTACCGATACCAGTCTCTGCTGTAACAATGACCAGTTCGCTAAGTCGAATACCGTATGTCTTGTCATTGAGCCCCTTCCAAGGATATGGGCAGGTCTCATAGTTCTTCGGCGTACTAATCTCATCCCACATATCCTTTCCGAGCTTGAGACCCGTGGGCGTATACTTCGGCGCTTGGAACCACTCCTTTACGAACTCACTGTGGAGTTTGTGTAAAAGATAGTCGTTTGCGTCCTTGTACTTGCTGAGGGTAAGTATACGGACCTTACCCAATTCGAATAATCCAGCGACTGCGAGGGCAGCCTCCTGTCCTGGGTAGCTGACTCGTCCGTTAGGATCAAGCTTGGCATCGTCCCGGTCAAAGCAGATGACGATTTCCGGGAAGCTGTTGAGATATTCGAAGTTTGCGGCGCAGTTCTTTGCAGCAGACGAAGCAGAGTGGACTGATACGACCGGGAACCTAGAGCCCGTAAGCTCGTAGGCAGCCATCGCATCGCACTCACCTTCCACAATAGTAATAGCTTTAGCACTTCCAGGCGGAAAGAGAGTCTGTCCGAATAGAACAGCGTCACCATGTGACCCTTCCCAAAAGAAGTTCTTTGGACCTCCAGTCCTAATTTTATTAGCGGAGTGATTGCCCGCTCGGTCGTAATACGGATATACGTGCCCTCCATCCGGTAGGCGTCCGACTCCAAACCTCTGGGCCGTAGCTCGACTAATACCCCGGTCGGGGAGGCCAACAAATTCAGTTGGAAGCGCCCTAATTTTATATGCAGAGGCCCCATAATCTTTTGCTTCTTCTTTTAAAATATTCGTATTCTTCTGTTGTGTAGTCTTTTTACAAACAAAGCAGTGAGTGTGACCATCATCGTAAAGCGCATTGCCATCGGATGAACCACACTCAGGACAGGCGATGTGCCTGAGTAGTTTAGACTTATTCAATACTTCCGGTGATCCACGATTGTCTTAGTAATCTCTAATTTATCTAAATCATAAAACCCATTCTTCTTCAGGACGTTGTTTCTGCATCGGTAATAATTCCTCTGATTTGGGGGAAGGCTTCGAGGATAACCTCTCGCGTCGCATTAGCCACATCTCGGTGTTCCTTTTGGGTTGCTGGGTCGCACCGGACGTCCCAATAGTGAATCCAAGAGCGGAGGGTTCCGTTCATGTAGAGGCGTGTCGGGACCAATCCTTCAGGCAGAAGGGCTCTCGCAACTTCCTTAGCGACGCCCATAGCAAGGGCAGCCCGGTAGGCTTCGAGACAAACCCCTCGAACCATCGACACGAGATAGTTCCATCTTCGTGGGATGTCGCTCTCAGTCTCAATAGGAAGTGAATTTTGTCTATTAGAATTATCTTGGAGTCGAACGTCCCTTTCGTCGTATAAGTCTCGGTTTTCTGAATAACGGCCCGAGAACTCTTGAAAACTGAACGAGCGATGTCTAAGAATTTGTCGCGAGATATCTCTTGGACATTCGATATAAACACAGGCATTCACCATCTCAAATGGGCTCCAGTGCTTATTCCGGATCAAATACCGGAGAAGCCTCGGAGCGGTTGCAGTGTTGTTCTCGTTCTCGGGATTAGAAACGCGCGCCATCTCCGCGATCAGGTTGTCCCCATTCGGCGTCGACCACTTTAATCTTACTGTTGTCAATCGTTAATCCTAACTTCTTGGAAAACCTCTCGGCCCGTTCCCTCTGAACTTGGCCGTCTTCAAACAGGGTATACTTCTTTTCAACGGCATCGTGAACGAATTCGTTCGGATACACGAGGTAGCCGTCAAAGTATCCCATATTAATACCAGCATCAAAACTGGAGATGTGTTCGTATACTTCGTTGCTCTTGAGGGTAATTAGGTTGAGTTCATATCCACGCCAACTATATGTTGCAAGATTATCAAAAATTGACTCGTCATATTGAGAGGGCTTATCAGAATATCTTTTATAGACTGCCTCCTCATTAAATCCATTCCACCACTCGCCTTTAGCTCCGGAATTAATTCCGTTCAAATCATATGGGACAAAGATATCAATATCCCTGGGCGGTTGATTGAACCACATATCCCGAATACAACCACCTGCAATTACGCAACCTTCTGGAAGAATGGAATGTAAGTCACGGAGATCGGCCAAGGTCAGAAGTTTAGTAGACAAGACGCTCTCCTAAATCATAGATTGAATTCAGAGTGTGGATTCGAATAAGAGTCTTCCCATCTTCAGCGTATTCTTCTGCAACAACTAAAGACGTCCGAATGGGTCTGTAGTCAAACCCCCGGTTCTTGTGGTCGTGCCCTAGACGTCCGTGGACTACGTACCCTAGAGAGGGTCCATATTTATCCTTGTATTCGGAAAAATCTTGTGTGTACCAGTTTTCGATCTTTCCTGCGTATCTCTTATTCGACATCGTTGTACTTCCTCTTCGTACTCAAATAATCTTCAAGACTCACGTGAGCAAACTCATCGTTCTCTTCATCTTGTTTCTTACGTGAGTCAACAGCATCAGCGATGATAGATTCACAAGTCAGACAGGGGCGTGTCTTCATGTCTCGGGGGTCCAGTCGTAACTCGCTAACCGGGCCGCCGCAGATGTAACAGGGGGTCATTCAATATTCCAAAAAGTAGTCAATAACATCTTTTTCAGCTATGTGATCTGTTGAACGGACTCGTGGATTACCGCACCAAGGTTCCCAATGTGGATCACTTCCTGATCGAGATTTATCAGAAATCCACCTACATTCTTCCCATTTAGTTCCATCTCGATACCATCCACGATTCCTATCGTAATGATAAACGTGATATTGGATTAAAACCCTTGAACCATCTTTTGGAAGTTTAGAAAGATCAGGTTTAAAGGAACTGGCGGAAGTAGTTTGCATAGCTGTTCACCGTTTCACCTTGAAGCCCAGGAGCCGTATTCACTTCCAGAACGTATGCTTCCCCGCGTTGGGAATTAAAGATAATATCGACCGCCCCAAAATCCAATCCACTCTCTCTTGCAATGATGTTTGCTTGTTCCAATACGTCAACAGGCATCCCGTCTGCCACGCCATTCCGTACGAAAATGAAACCGTTTGCGTGGCTCCGAACATGCCAATTCGCAGGCTCACGGCTGGGGTCACGGATTTTCCTCTGAATGTCGATAATGGCCCCGCCAGCGAAGTGTACTCGATACTCATACCTCTTCGGTACATATCTAGTATACAATGGAGCTTGGCCGATGTCAAGAGAATTCTCAACGATTCGGATGCCTGCACCACTATGCCCGTTGAGTTGATGCCTCTCAACGACACGGCCGCCCCATGCTGAGGCCACCCTACGGTCAGTCGTCCAATCTGGTAATCGCGCATCTGTGTGATCCATCAGCTCGAAGAAGGTTCGCTTGTTAGACATTGCCGCAACTCGGGCCGGATTGTTGAGAATCCGAGAGGTTGAGACATTTTCAGGAACTTGAGAACTTCCCCAATTAATAACGGTTTTCCGTTGACTTCCGACATACTGGCTACGTTCTCTTCGGATACGTCGAATACCAAGCACCTGGGCGAGTTGTCGAGCACCTTCTGATCCTTCATTATAAGCATAAATATGTAGAGCCATTAGACATCATCCTCAACAATTCGGTTGCGAATACGATCCCAATCGGGTTCAGGGAGTGGAGCTATTTCCCATTGGGGATTACCACCTGGAGCGATAACTTGGCCAGCTTGCATCGGACGGAAGACATCATCATACCGGATTCCAGCAGATTTCTTTTTCTTAATCACAACCTTTTCTTCGGGAGTTGCGGGAATAGACCAGTCGTGCCCAAAGGCCGCGTGTTGAATTAATTGCACCCCCTCAGTCAACATATCCTCCCACCCACGAGGGAAGGAAGCAATCTGTTGATCGTTGAAGATACTCTGAGCCCAAGCAACCGGACCCTTAGTGCTAAAGTCCTTACAGACCTCAACCGGATTAGGATACCGGGTGGCAGCATCCTTGAGGGCACAGAGAAGATTCACCCACTGTTGGATGAGTTCAATGTCTGTGGTACCCCGGAAACTGCGGAACTCCAGAGACCCGTGTCGGAACAGAGCCTGAGGGTTCACAGCACTATAGCGGAGGTTCTCTTGTCCCAGGAGTCCAATGTTGTCCCTAATGATGGATTCACGGAGCTGATCAATAAAGAATCCAGCATCCTTAGCCCGGAGACAGAAGAGGTTCCCGATGCGATCCTTTCCAGCAATCTCAGCGAACACATCCTCACACATGATGTAGAGCATGATGTTGCTGTAGATTTGCTTGATCAGCATCGGTCTACAATTCATGTGAATATGGACAGAGGTCCGATAGGACTGATTGATGCGCGCCCCTGAATCAATAAGGCGGTCATTGAGCGTCCGTAACCGAACACTCGTATCGTAGCGAGTCGTCGGCCCTCTAAATACGTATTCGGCACTCTCACCGCGTAAGGAACCGTCCTCGTGGATGTCCCACCCAACGAGTCCATCTCGCGGTAGTCCACGCCCTTCAACTTCAATTTCAATTCCAATCTCCTGGTTGTCTTGAGCAGGGGACCGAAAAGCCCCGATTTGATCCCGATAGTAGGCACCAAAGGATCGATTATACCAATTCGTTGTGAACTTACGCTTCATAGGTTACTCCAAGCTTATCGAGCGTTTCCTTCAGGTAGATGAAGTGTTCCGGAAGTTTGAACTTCTTAGGATCACCCCAAGCCACCCGCTCATTGCGATAACAGAGCAGATGATACCCGAGGTCCTGACGCTCCAAAGCAAAGTGCTTGTGGAAAGCTACAGAAGGCAGATTGGGGTTATCATCGAGCTTTTGAATCGCCTGATCAAAAGTAGGATAAATCCCACGGAGACAATCGGAGAGACCCGCGTGTTGAAGCAGAGTGTCAAAGCGAACACCCGGATCGCGACGACCACCTCCCATAGTGACTAGGACATTCTGCCGAATCAGACCCTGCTTATACTGTCGGCTGGGGATACGACTAAGCCAAAGAGTCCCGATAGTATCCCCGAAGTTTACATATCCGAGCCTCTGGCCTAGACACTTAGCATCGAACAGAGGATCAAAGATAGGGACGTGAATCTCATCCCGCATTCGAGGCATGGCCGAAAGAATCGCCATGATATCTCGTTTACCGTTCGTTTGACGATAAACTTCTCGAACATAGTGAGGACGATCATCGTACATAACTACACAACCCTGAAGGTGTTGTGCAGCGTTCTCTACGTTGTCGTATGGAAGAACCATTTCACTTACTGCTGTCCTCTAAAGTCCACCTAACCAAAAGACAAAGAGCTGCGAATAGAAACCCAACGATTAGAGCACACAGCCCAAATCCAACGAGAAACATAAACATTTCCCAAATCCAAACAACTGCTGCCTGCATTTAACCAAACCTCACTTGATTACCAATACCCGGAGGACGACCAATACCAAGCTCTAGCGAATGGTGATGCCACCAATCAGTTTGGTTATTGTCGATGATAGTTTGTGCTAAGTTTCCATACTTCTGGAAGGCGCTCTTCCCATTCTCCAGATCACGAACCCCCTGGACAGCGGCCAGATAGACCCACTTGATCAGTCGGTCATCGTTGAGCCATGCGTTCGATAGCGTCCGATACTCCACCCCATAACTCTTCGGCCGGAAAGCACCCGCCTTACCATAGAGAGATCGGCGACGATTGTCACTGTCCCAGAGGAGGGATGGTACGCCCAGATAATAGTCAAGTTGCTTAACCACAGCCACGCAGTCAGCCATGTGATTTTCTGAGCGAACGTCAACACCCTCGGTGAATCCGATGTGAATATGGCCCGCACCCGACCGGAAGTTAACCGTACCGTCAGGTCTCGGATTGAAAGCACCCGTCCAAGCACACCAATCAGGTTCACAACCAAGCTCCAGCGCTTCCTTAGGCTGTTCCTTCAACACTTGTTCAGAGAAATCAGCCACCGGAACAGCCGCCAACTCATAGCCGGGGACCATTTTCTGCATCTGATTGCGAACAGTTGTGATGTTCTCATAGAATTGATCAACAGTTTCGGCCGGATCGATATTGAATTCGAGAGCCATACCATCCACCTGGACAGCACCCTTGTGGACCTTATACGGGGCTTCTTTGGTTCCCGCGATCATACCATATCCAGAGCGGAACTCCTTGCTGTTCGGATTACGAACAAAGACTTCCGGATCAGCGCCAATAAGAATCTTCACTTTCGAACCTCTTTCAGTAATTTCACTGGAACAAACTCAGTTCCACTAACTCCACCAGTACAATTAAGATTAATCCTCCGAATAACAGCTTTACCGTCATCCGTCAGATAAACGATCCTACAGGGGCCATTAGGTCCCTCTACAAGCTTATGTCGAGCAAGCCTCATTAGTGCCTAGTTCCTCCAATCAACATATCCTCGATGTACCACTGAGCCGCCCAGGGATCATCTGCACACGTCTCACAGATAAACTGTGACTTATTAATGAACTTGATCTTATCGGTCTTGTTCACCACGGCTTCGAAGTTGATAACTTCATCACAAGATGCACAAGTTTCCTTAGTGCAGTTGCGAAAGACCTTCTCAGAAAGTTCAGAGCCATCAAAACCAACGATACGATTTTCATTTCGCTGATTAAGCCGCCCCTTGTTGATGATTACGGTCTTAACTTCCGCCCATCCACCCTCTTTTGATTCGAAAGGGAGCGCCTTTTCTGTTTCCTCTGTAGGCGCTGCATCTTCTTTCTTTGACGATTCGTTAGCGGCTTTCCCCACCTCTCCCACGGGCGTTCGTGATCCGGAGCCAATGTGCTTTGGTCCGATGACGGAGTAGTCTCCTTCTCCGTAATAACCACCGTAGCCGTAGTCCCGTTGAAATCGGCTCTCCCGCTTGACGGGCTCCTTTCGACCTTCGAGTTTAATCTCGATGGCATCTTCAAACTTATCCCCAAACTTCTCAGGGATTCGGAACTTATACAGCACATCGGGTTGGAACATCCAAACCTTACCGTACTTGATCTGATTACGGAGCAGAGCCCCGTGAATCATCCAGGCTTCAGAGGCCCAATAGAGCGTCTGTCCAGATTCACTCAGACAGAACGTAAGCTCTCGCTCATTGTTCCTGAGGAAGTTCATGGAGTGATCACGCTTATCGTACCACACAAGAGCATAAGCCCCTCGGAGCGTGGGGATAAAGTCCTCTGCCCCAAGTTGGTCAATAGCATTGAAGATAGCCTCAGAATCCGTTTCAAAATCATTATAATCCGGAATCTCTCGGCGATCATCATACGGAATAGTTCCGTTGTGAGCACCCACGATGTTATCAAAGCCAAAGGGGTGAGCATTGGCCTTGTTGACCTTACCCATGGTCGCCTTGCGGTTGTGCCCAATAAGAGCAGCATTACCCATCGAGGCAACCTTGTTATAGTCCCTGTGCTCCATCAAATAATATGATGGCCAAGGTTGTTTGAGAATATCCCAGCCTCGATTAGTTGTGGTACGACTAATAGCCGCAACCCCTGTCGAGTCTTCTCCGCGTACGACGTCCCACAAGAGCATCGAATTGAATACGCGAAGGTCATTTTGGGCCATTGACCCAGCTACACCTACGTGTCCACACATATTACTTTTTCATTCCTGTCCTTAAGAGGCAGACGCCAATTTGATTGAAGAAGAAAAGCCTTAAGGCCCTAGTAGCTCTCCCAAGTTCTGGATGGGGTTGGAAGCAGAGAACCTTCTGTTGATCGTACGCACAGACTTCAACATCTGCTCGATCATCATCAAATTTAACGACAGAAGGGTTAAAATCAGGGGTCCGACGAGTCCAAGACTTCCCATACCCCCGTTTAGTATATGCTTCAGCCGCCGTCGCAATGATCCGAGCACTAGAATTCGGAATCATCATCTGATGGTGCGCCGAAGTTACCCACAGACGGGCCCCCGTAAGCCTCTCGTGAATTGAGTGATCTTTAGTGTGGTTATCTACATCTTGCCACAGAGCACCACCACACATGACATTCAGGAATTGTGCCCCTCGACAAATACCAACCTTGAGCTTGTCTTCAGAGACAGCCCAGGCTTCGAGGTCCACAGCATCACGAGATGCACTTACGTGTGTAGTCGAAAGAGGCTTCTCCGCATACAGAGTTGGATCAATGTCGGGCCCGCCCGTAAAGAGGACAATGTCCGCCTTCTCAATGCTCCGAGTCCCGATGAATCGCTTCTCCGGGTCTTCGAGCATCAATTGAGCATAAGGCTCTTGGTTATCACCAACGATGTACACTAGATACTTTGTCCCAATCCCCGGAAGAGATCGTTGAATTGGTCCGGGGTTTACCATTGTATTCGTAGATGTACGTTGGGATACCATTGATTTCAATTTCCTTCCGAAGATAGAGAGAAGACTCAGGGTTATGACGGAGGTAACCTTCATAGGAGTCGAGACGATCAAGAGTGTTATCCCCTCCCAACTTATAGAGATCACCGACGATGATAGATTGCTTGTCTTCGGTCAGATGAATCCCCGGGAAACTTCCGAGTGAGAACATCTCAGCACCCTCATAAGTAAAGGTACCAATGTGCTCACACTCATTGAGCATATAGTTAGCCCCATGTCCATAACGTAAGGTGCCGTAGACAAAGATGTGTTCAATCATCTCAGAACTTCCTCGCTTGTTCTGTCTTCTTCATGGAACTGATCTTGAGACCATAGAGATAGTTATTGTGGTTGTGGTTGTAATTGATGTGGGTAGACAACAACTCAAACCCAGCCTTCTCTAGGACTTTATCAATCCCATTGTTCTTCTCTGTGGGGTTAATCACTGAGAGAACAATCCCGGTCATCATACCGCTCTTCTTGATCTCCTCTTGGAGACCTTCAGCGATGTTGTCCGGGTGTCGGATATTATTCTTATCGTCGGAAAGTTTAATCTGAAGGTAATTATAGAGAACCTTCACCCCACAACCCAACGAGTGATTTCCCCAAGCAACCCCGAGTTCTTGAATTGTGGGGATCGGAGGAGGCATATTAGGATCACCATCCTTCCACCACCGCCCTCTGCGCCACTGGTGCCCAGGCTTATTGAATTGGCGGATAATCGGGTTCCAGGTGAGTCCCGCCTCAGCATATCGAGCTGCCCGAGGGTAATACTCTAAGATTACCCCATTAATGACAGGATAGTAGCGACCATCTGGTTTTAAGACAGCATAATCAGCATATTTGATTGAACCATCCTGGGAATAATAAGCCAATACCCCTGTTTTCCTGATCCAACCGGGGTCTGCTTCCCAATAATCTCTACCCCCTAAATCTCGTTTTTCAGTGGTTATCCAGTAACCGGTGTAAGGATTATACACCCGGCCCTTACCATCGAAGCGATAATTAAAGGCAGCTTTAGGCCTATTAGCTGCCTTCTTGGGGAATTGAAAACGCTTGGACGAATACCAATTAGACCCATATCTGTTCTTAATCAGGAAATCAACACGATTGCCGACCTTCCTGATGTTCATAATTCTACAACTTTCGCCGTATTTCAGGCTAAAGTCTCCGTAGCGACCGCCAGTGGTATTAATGCAAATGACATCTTCACCAATGCGGGCGTCCGTGATAGATCGTTCGGGCTTTTCTTTTTCCACGACAAGTTCCCAATTCTTTGGATTCCAGTTTTGAGCTGTATTTAGAGTTTCCTCTACGTGAAATGCACCACTAAATCGGTCAACCCGTGTTACAGTGTAAGTTTTCCCTTAATTGGAGGATGAGGGCACTTATACTGAATAACAGGGGTGACTTTATCGCCTACCTTAAAAACGACGCTCACCTTCGACCACCTGTTGCTGATCTGTAGTGTTCAGAGCATACGTATGCAGGGTGCCCCCGTGATTGCTCCGACTCTCACAGAGCTTACGGAAACCAGCTTCAGTGAAGGCCTTGATATTCTCCTTTGTGTGCTGATTTCCATTGAGGATGGCGAACTTAATCCTGGTTCCACCCTCACACCGATCATCCAAGAAATACTTGAGATAGGGCCCGATTACCGTACACGATCCGAAGTAGAGAGTCCTGGCCCCACAACAACCGGCGAATTCTTCTTCGTACCAGTCGTGTTCATCGATGTAGTCTCCTTTGTCCATATCGGAGAGCTCTTCCTCAGCCTCTTCGAAGTATCGGACATTGAGTTTAGTCCGAGCAGTCTGACCTTCAACTCGGATATAGGTACCGGACTCAGAGACCTCAGTGATCTCATAAACCGTACCTTGGGTCAGACCGTAATTATTGGGTTCCAGAAAACGGACAAAGCCGCCGACTTGCATAACCATTGTAGGGTTTCTCCTTTGGGCCTACAGGTAGAGGGTAGCATGGGTTATTCAGTTTGTCAAGCAGTTTTTCTCTTGGGATAGAG
>FRDC01000390.1_pt1 | contig 25598 bp, 20 predicted proteins | sample 1106171 | NCBI WGS metagenome assembly FRDC01 (sample SAMEA3930566, study PRJEB13176) | freshwater metagenome | biome: Drinking water system; feature: drinking water; material: water | place: Singapore | collected 2014-12-20 | reverse complement strand
CAGGCCGCCCCGCCCCCGCCGCCCGCCCCGACCAACGTCGAGCCCAAGCCCGCCGCCCCGCGGCTCTACGGCTTCAAGCGCCGCCTGAAGCCCGGCGAAGTGAAAAAGGGCCGCGACGAGTAAACGATCGTCGGCTTTCGAAGAACATGCACTGAAAACACGCACCGATCAAGGACCTCGCGAAGGCGAGGTCCTTGTCATTCTGAAGCCCACATAAACACCTGCCCCGCGACGCCACGCCTGCGCGCCGAATGCCGAATGCCGGTTGCCGAATGCCAACTGCCGAATGCCGAATGCCGAATGCCGATTCCCAGCTGTCACCCGGCCACCGCCCCCTCAGTGCCCCCCCGTCGACCCAAACCCCCCGTGCCCGCGGGCCGTCGCGTCCAGCTCGTCCACTTCCTCCACCACCGCGTGCTCGTGCCGGGCGATCACCATCTGGGCGATCCGCGTGCCGTGCTCGACGGTGTACGGCTCGCGCCCCAAGTTGATGAGCGCCACGCGCATCTCGCCGCGGTAATCGCTGTCGATCGTGCCCGGCGCGTTGGGCACGCTGATGCCGTAGCGCGTCGCGATCCCGGACCGCGGCCGCACCTGCCCCTCGTACCCCCGCGGGAGCGCCATCGCAAACCCCAGCGGCACGATCACGATCTCGCCGGGCCGGATCACGATCGTCTCGCCCTCGGGCAGGCACGCGGCAAGGTCCATGCCCGCGGCCTGCGCGGACTTGTACTCGGGCAGGATCGCACGGGGCGAGAGGCGACGGATGCGGATCGGGACGGGCTGCATGGGCGAGGGTAGTGACCGCGTAACGACGATTCACACCGGCACATCCCGCGGCCGCTGCTCGTGCGCCGTCAGGTCGTCGAACGTCTCCCGCTCGCGGATCAGCGTCGCCCGCGCAGCGTCCACCAGCACCTCCGCCGGCAGCGGGTGGCTGTTGTAGCGGCTCGCCATGCTCATGCCGTAGGCCCCGGCGGTGAAGACCGCCATCAGCTCGCCCCGCGCCACCGTCGGCAGCAGCCGGTCGTGCGCCAGGAAGTCGCCGCTCTCGCACACCGGGCCCACCACGTCCGCCCGCTCCAGCCCGGGCAGGTCGAGGTCCGCCGCACGCCGCGGCGGCTCGTGCTGGGGCGACACGCTCGCCGGCCAGATGAAGTGGAACGCGTCGTACAGGCTCGGTCGGATCAGCGTGTTCATCCCCGCGTCGCACACGATGAACTTCTTCCCCGCCGAGTGCTTCACGTAGAGCACCCGCGTCAGCAGCACGCCCGCGCTCGCCGCGATCGTCCGCCCCGGCTCCATCACGATCTTCAGGCCCTGCCGCACGCGCTCGCGCAGCAGCGGCACGATCGCCGCCGCGAACTCCGCGTACGCCGGGGCCGCGCCGGTCTGATAGTCCGCCCCGAACCCGCCGCCCAGGTCGAGCGTCTCGATCTTCACGCCCGCACGGGCCAACTCATCGACGAGCTCCAGGATCCGCTGGATCGCCTCGACGAACGGCGCCGGCTGGTTGATCGACGAGCCGATGTGGATGTGGATGCCCGAGAGGCGCAGGTGCCGCTCGCGGGCAAACTTCTCGAACAGCGCCCGCGCGTGCGGGATCGCGACGCCGAACTTGCTTTCCTTCGTCGCGGTGGAGATTTTGGCGTGCCCGCCCGCCGTCACGTGCGGGTTCACGCGTAGCGCCGCCGACGCGTGCACGCCCAGCGCCCGCGCCGCCATCGCCACCACCTCGAACTCCGGCTCGCTCTCGACGTTGAACACCGCCACCGGCCGCGGCGATTCGCCCGGCCCCGCGCCGCCCGTGAGCGCCGCCCGGATCTCGTGGTCGGTCTTGCCCACGCCCGCCACCGCGATCCGCTCCGGCCCCACGCCCGCCTTGAGCGCCCGGTGCAGCTCGCCCCCGCTTACCACGTCCATCCCCGCCCCGCGCTCCGCGAGCACCTTCAGCACGTGCACGTTCGGGCACGCCTTGACGCTAAAGCAGATCAGCGGCGACAGCTCCGCGAACGCCGCCTTCAGCCGGTCGTAGTGCTCGACCAGCGTCGCCCGCGAATACACATAGCACGGCGTGCCGATCGCCCCGGCCAGGTCGGCCAGGCGCACGCCCTCGGCATACAGCACACCGTCTCGATACGCGAAGTGGTCCATAGGCCCACAGCGTACCGCCCTGCCGGCGCGCGGCCGCACTCAGGCCGCGCCGCCGCCGCCGGTACGCTCCCCCCGTGCCGACCGACGCCCTCGATCCCGCCGAGCTGGTCCACCGCCTCGACCTCGCCCGCACACTCGCCCGCGAGGCGGCGGAGATCATCCTCCGCCACTATTCCCCCCTCGGTCACCGCTTCGACGCCAAGCCCGACGGCTCGCCCGTCACCATCGCCGACCTGCAGACCGAAGAGCACCTCCGCCGCCGCCTCGCCCTGGCCTGCCCTCGCGACGGCCTGCTGGGCGAGGAGTTCGGCGACCAGCCGGGCACCAGCGGCTACCGCTGGATCATCGACCCCATCGACGGCACCCGCTCGTTCGTCCACGGCGTGCCGCTCTTCGGCACGCTCATCGGCCTCGAGTTCGCCGGCCACCGCGTCGCGGGCGTCACGCACTTCCCCGCGCTGGGCGAGCAGTACTTCGCCTCGCGCGGCGGCGGCGCGTTCCTCGCCCTGCGCGATCACGCCCCTTCGCCCGTCCGCGTCAGCCGCGTCTCCTCGCTCGCCGACGCCACGCTCGTCACCACCGACCCCGCGTGGATGCTCCGCAGCCCGCCCGAGGGCTTCTTCGCCCGGCTGGCCCAGTCCGTCCGCGTGCTCCGGGGCTGGAGCGACTGCTACGCCTTCGCGATGGTCGCCGCCGGCCGGGCCGACATCGCCATCGACCCGCCCATGAAGCCCTGGGACGTCGCCGCGCTCGAGCCGCTGCTGCTCGAGGCCGGGGCGAGCGTGACCGGGTGGGACGGCACCCCGCCAACCGACGGCTCGCGCGGCTTGGTGGCGTGTGCGCCGGCACTGTGGCCCGCGCTCGCCGGCTTCCTGCGCTGAGCCCCGCAGGCCACGCACCCGGGTACGCTCCGCCCGATGGGACGGCCCCGCCCGCGGCTGGTGATGATCGTGCTCGCCCTGCTCGCCGCCGCCCTCGCGCTGGCGATCATCGCCCTCGCCCCGCTCGCCCCGCGGCAGGCCTTCGACCAGAACCTCTTCCACCTCAAGGTCATCGAGCGCTTCAGCCGCCAGCTGCCCACGCCCGACTTTTCCGACTACGAGTCCGCCACCACGCCCGGCTACCACCTCCTGCTCGCCATCCCGCACCGGCTCGGCCTCACCAGCGTCGATGGCCTCCGCGTGCTCAACGCCGCCTTCGCCGTCGCGCTGCTCGCGCTGCTGGGCCGGGCCGTCGGCGGCCGCTGCCCGCCCGAGATGGCCCTGGCCGCGTGCCTCCCGCTGCTCGCGTCGCTGTACGTCCTCTCGAGCGCGACGGCTCTGCTCCCCGACGACGCCGGCTGGCTGCTCGTCACGCTCGTGCTCACGCTCGCGCTGACGGAACGCCAAAGCCCGCGCACGCTCGCCGCCGCCGGCCTCGCCCTCGCGCTCCTCGTGCTCACGCGGCAGATCCACCTCTGGGCCGCCGGGCCGGTGATCGCCTCGGCGTTCCTCGCCTGGACGCCCAGCACGCTCGACCACCAGGCCGACCGTCGCGCCGCCGCCGCCGAGTCGCCCGCGTGGCTCGCGCCGCTGCGCCGCATCGGCCTCTGGCCCCGCGCGGGCGAATCCCGCGCCGCGTTCACGCGCACCGCCCTCGCCCTTCTCGCGACGCTCCCCGCCGTCATCGTGCTCGCCCTCTTCGCCCGCCTCTGGGGCGGTCTCACGCCGCCGGCATTCCAGCCCGGCTCGGGCTCGCCCCTGTTCACCCCCGACGCGACCGCCGTCGCCGGCATCAACCCCGCCACGCCCGCGTTCGCGCTCGCGTTGCTCGGCGTCTTCGGCGTGTTCTTTATTCCCTTGCTCGTGGGCCGCACCCGCGGGCTCGATTCCGCCGCGTGGCGCGCGATGCTCGTTCCCGCGGGCCTCGCCGCGGCCGGGGCGTTCATCCTCGCCGTCTTGCCCGCGACCAGCTACCTCTACCCGCCCCGCGGCACCGGCCTGTGGAACCTCGTCAAGGCCACGCCCGTCATCGCCGACCGCTCGCCGCTGCTCATCGGTCTCGCGACCCTCGGCGGCGCGTGGGCCGGGATGTGGTTCGGCGAGCTGCCGCGGCGGGACGCTTGGATCCTCGCCGCCGCCTTCGCGGGCTTCGTCGCCGCCCACACCGCCAGCGCGCTGGCGTGGCAGCGCTACCTCGAGCCCGGCGTGCTGATCCTGCTGGCCTTGGCCGTCTCGCGCCTGCCCATGAACCACCACGCGTCACGCTGGGTGCTCGCCGGTCCGGTCGCGCTGGCGGGCCTGCTCGCGGCGGTGAGCGTGGTCAGTTGGTCGTAACGCCGAATAAGCCCGCGAAACGAGGCCTTACCCCGCCTGCGTCGCCCCCACCATCTCCGCGTTCGTCTTGAACCGCTTCAACGCATTCAGCAGCTGCTCCACCTGCACGTGCGGCGGCATCGCCAGCAGCCGCCGCCGCAGCGCCGTCATCGTCTTGAGTTCATCCGGCCCGAGCAGCAGGTGCTCCTTCCGCGTGCCGCTGGCCGCCAGGTTGATCGCCGGGAACAGCCGCCGCTCGCTGATCTTGCGGTCGAGGATCAGCTCCATGTTGCCCGAGCCCTTGAATTCCTCGAAGATCACCTGGTCCATCGCGCTGCCCGTGTCCACCAGGCACGACGCCACGATCGTCAGGCTGCCGGCTTCCTCGGTGTTGCGGGCCGAGCCGAAGATCTGCCGCGGGACTTCCAACGCCTTCGCGTCGATGCCGCCCGTCAGCGTCCGCCCGCTGCTGGCGTGCCGGCGCGAGAGGTTGAACGACCGCCCCAGCCGCGTCAGCGAGTCGAGGATGATCACCACGTGCCGCCCCGCCAGCACGCGTCGCTTGGCGTCGTCGATGGCGCTGGTCGCCACGTGCACGTGCCGCTCCACGCCGTGGTCGTTGCTCGACGCGACCACCTCGGCCTTCACGCCCGAGCCCAGGTTCGCGAAGAACCGCCGGAAGTCCGTCACTTCCTCCGGCCGCTCGTCGATCAGCAGCGCGATCAGCTCCACGCCCGGGTGGTTCCGCGCGATGCCGATCGAGATGTCCTTGAGCAGGCTGGTCTTGCCCGCCTTGGGCGGGCTCACGATCAGCGCCCGCTGCCCGCGCCCGATCGGGCAGAACAGGTCAATCAGCCGGCACGCCTCGGGGCAGCCCGGGTGCTCGAGCGTCCACCGCGGCTGCGGGTCGATCGACGTCAGGTCCTCGAACTTGGTCGGCTTGGGTGCCGCCGTCACGCCGGCCGTCGGTCCGGCCGGGTTCGTGCCGACAGTCCGCGAGACCTCGGGCGCGGGTGATTCAGGCCGCGGCCCGGACGGCGTGGGAGCCGGTGCCGCGGGCGCCGGGCTCGACCTCGGCGCAGGCACCGACGCGGGCTTCGTCACCCCAGGCCCCGGTGCCGTCACCGGCGCCGTCCGCGGCGGAAGCACCATCGGCGCCATCGGCCCGATCGGCCCGCCCGGCGTGGCCGGCCTCGGCGGCGGCACGAGCACCGGCGGCGTGAACATCGGTCGTGCAGCGCTCATGGATCCTCGCTCCCCGGTCTGACCCGCCGGCTCCGATGGCGGCCGCTCCGGCCCCCCTCGCTCGTCGTTTGCCGATCCGTCCGAGGACGGCCCACGCGATCCCGCCGCGGGCGCATCCGACCGCGCCGGCTCCTCGGCCGGGTTGCCTCGCTCGCCGGCCTCGGGCCGACGCGCCGGTTTGATCCGCCGAGTCACGGCGTGACCGCCTCCAGCCGACCCGGTGCCCTCGCCGCGAACATCACGGACGCCCGCCGGCACGCGCCGCGCGGTCGCTCGGCCAACCCTGGCCGCCAGCACCGAATCCACACCCGCCCCACACCCCGCCCCCAGAGATCCGACCGCCAGTGTATCAGATCCGGCTCGCGCCGGCCGCGCGAACCTTCCGCCCGAGCCGCGTCCGCCGCCGAGGCAATCTCACTCCGCGCCGCGGACCACCAGCCCGACCAGCTCCGACGCGGCGTGCCCGCTGGCCTCCTGCCGCGCCGCCCGATCCTGTATCCGGGCCAACTCCACGAAGTGTTCCGCTTCCCGGATGAGCCCGTCCTCAACCCGGAACCGCCAGAACGACTCGATGTCGATCATCGTCCCCGCGGCCACGCCCGGGCCGTCGATCTGCACCTCGCGCCGGATCCGCTGGGCCAGCCCGAAGCCGTCCGGCTCGACGAACCGGCCCGTGATCTTGACCTCCAGGGCCCGCGTCCGCCGCGAGACCTTGGCAAAGAACGCCTGCAGCGCCGCCCGGCCCTGGAGCCGCTCGCCCCACGCCAGCCGCACCACCACGTCCTCGTGCACCATCAGGTCCGCCAGCGCCAGCAGGTCGGCCCGCTCGATCGCCTCGCCCACGCGCCGCGCCATCTCCGCGTGCGCGTCAAGCCGCGCGGACAATCGACCGAGGCTCGGTCTGCGAACGGTCGTCTTCATGCCAAAATCCACCAAAACGGGCAACCGCGAACCGCACACTCCGCCCGCGCCCGACCGCGTGCCGCCTTAACAAAGGCCGCGATCCACTTGGATGCCGATACCCCGGCACCGATTCATTCCACCGCGTACATGAACTCTTCACGCACGATGCGCCCACCGCTGACGGTGTACACACCCACCTCGTGCACGTGCCGCTCCGCCCCGCTCGCGTGCTCGCGCACATGCAGGCGGAACTTCACCGCGAATCCCGTCGACCCCACGAACGGTCCCTCGGCCGCGCCGCCCAGCATCGTGTGCTTGCTCATCCAGTCGCGCTGCTTGCCCTCGACCGCGTGCCGACCGTGCCACTCGAGCCCGACCCCGCGACCCTCCACCGACACAATGTCGGGGCTCCACCACTTCGCTTCGATTTCGTCGGCACGCCCCCCGTTGAACAGCGCCACCAGGTCCGCGCCGATCTCCGCGGGCGTGGCCCCCGCCCCGGTGTTCACCGGGCGCGGATCAGCACTCGCCGCCTTCTTGGTCGCGACCTTCGCTCGACCGCTCCGACCCGCGGCACGGCCCGCGCCCGCACGCGCGGACGCCGTCGAACCCGGCTTCGACGCACGGCCCGGCTTGACGCGCCCGCGCGACGGCGAACCTGAAAGCGGTTTCTTCGCCTTCTTCGCCGTCCGCTTCGAGTTGGTCGCGCGTTTCGCCATTCGATCTCGATCCCTCGCCCGCCGCCCGCCCCGGCCGCCCGCCCCCCCCCAACAGTCATTACGCAGGCAGGTTCACCGGCATGACAACATACAGGAAGTCCGGCCCCGCCCGCAGCAGCCCGGGCCGATTCGATGCCTTCAGTTCCAGGATCACTTCCTGCTCATCCACCGCTTTCAGGGCCTCGGTCAAAAACTGGGGATTGAAAGAGATGTCAAGGTCTTCCCCCTCGTAACCGGTGAGCCCCAAATCGATCTCACTTTCCCCCATTTCAGGGGCCCTGCTCGTCAGCTTCAGCTTCTTGGTCTTCCCGCTGAAGGCCATCCGCACCCCGCGCGATTCCTCATTGGTCAGGATGCTCGCCTCGCGGATCGCCGTCGCCAGCTCGTCACGGTCCGCCGTCACGCGCTTGTCCTGGTCCTTGGGAATCACGTCCTCGTACGGCGGGAACGAGCCCTCCACCAGGCTGCTCGACAGGATCGCCCGCGGCCGCGCCTCGGCCTTCTTCCCCTCGCCCGGCTCCTCGAACGCGAAGAACACCCGGTTGTCCGTGATGGCCACCCGCACCTGCTCGTCCGGCGCCGCCACCAGCCGCTGCACCAGGTTCAGCGCCTTCGTCGGCACGATGCTCTGCGTCACGCCCCCCTCGCTCCCCGAAGCCGACTTGAGCGCCGCCCGGCTCACGGCCAGACGCCGCCCGTCGGTGGCGACCAACTCCAGCTTCTTGCCCTCCCGCTTCACCAGCACGCCATTGATCGCGTACCGCGAGGTTTCCCGGGCCGTCGCGAACGCCGTGCGGTTGATCAGCGACACCAGCGCCCCCGCCGGGTGCGCGAAGATCGACCGCGCCAACCCGGGCCCGCTGCCCGTCTGCGTGGGCACCTCGGGGATCCCCGGGAACTGCTCGGCGGGGTAGGCGAAGATCTTGAACCGGCTCCGGCTCGCCTTGATGTGGCACACGTCGCCGTCCAGCTCCAGCGTGATGGTCGGCTCGTTCTCGACCGCCGCCACGATCTGCCGCAGCTTGTCGGCGGGCACCACCGCCTGCCCGGGCTGGGCGATGTCGACCTGCGTGAGGGCCAGTTGCAGGCTGGTTTCCCCGTCGGTCCCCGCGATGGTCGCCTCGCCCGCGTTCCCGACCTTCGCGGCGGTGATCTTGAGGCAGGAAAGCGCGGGGCTGGGGGTCCGGGCGGGGACGACGGCCGCCACCGCGTTGACCGCGGAGAGCAGCGCCTGACGATCAAAGATGACCTTCATGCCGTAGGAGCTCCGATTGGCCCGCAGTTTAGCGGGGGACCGCTCGCGGGCGGCGATTTTCGCGCCAGCCCCCCGATCATGGCTCGCCCGGCCCGCGAAATCGCTCGGATGGGAGTTGCCAGTCGGATTCGGCGTGGCGATACTCCACCCGCCGGCATCCCAACTCGGCAAGCCGCGTGCCAGCGGTTTCCCGACGCCCGTCACCGGGCAACGCCGGCCCCGCCGGGGCTCACCTGTCCGAGCCCGGGCGCGGGACGCACCGACACAAGCGGGCCGGGCACACCGGTCCGGAGGTTGATCCCATGTCGTTCGAAGCCGCCGTCCACGCCCAGGCCATTGAACTCGACCGACTCGCCCTTGAGATGACCGCGGCGTCGGGGTCCGGCCACCCCAGCACCTGTATGAGCCTCGGGCACCTCATCACCGTGCTCATGTTCTCCACCATGCGGTGGAGCCCCGAATACCCCGACTACCCCACCAGCGACCGCCTCGTCCTCAGCGAGGGCCACGCCGTCCCCATCGTCTACGCCGCCTGCGCCAAGCTCGGCGTGCACTACGGCAAGGACCCCAACAACCGCCGCCCTCTCGCGGTGGAAGACCTCAAGACCCTGCGCGAACTCAACAGCGAACTCGACGGGCACCCCAACCCGATGGAAGGCTTCCCGTTCTTCGACGCCGCCACCGGCTCGCTCGGGCAGGGCCTCTCGGTCGCCGCTGGCCTCGCCGAGGCCGCCCGGCTCGACGGGATGGACAAGCGGATCTATTGCATCATCGGCGACGGCGAGTCGCGCGAGGGCCAGATCGCCGAGGCCCTCGACTACATCGCCGAACGCAAGCTCAGCAACGTCTGCACCATCTTCAACTGCAACCAGTTCGGTCAGGCCGACCGCGTGAGCGGCCAGCAGTCCGCCAAGACCATGCACGCCAAGCTCGAGGCCTTCGGCTTCGAAGTCCGCGAGATCGACGGGCACAACCCCAAGGAAATCAAGGCCGCGCTCGATGAGTTCATCAAGCGCAGCGCCACCGCCCAGGCCCCCTTCGCCATCGTCGCCAACACCGTCAAGGGCTGGGGCTCCAACACCATGCACGGCGGCGGCTGGCACGGCAAGCCCGCCACCGGCGACCAGCTCGCCAAGGCCCTCCAGGAACTCGACGAGAAGCGCATCGAGCTCACCAGCGCCCTGGTCTCGACCGACTCCTTCGAGATCCAGCCCCCGGCCGAGTACAAGCCCAAGGACTTCGTCTCCGCCGACATGATCCCGCTGGGCGAGGTCGCCGCCCGCTTCGACCTCACCACCGCCCTGCAGTCCGGCAAGATGGCCACCCGCCGGGCCTACGGCATCGCGCTGCGGACCCTGGGCCAGAGCAACGACCGCGTCACCGTGCTCGACTGCGACGTGTCGAACTCCACCTACGCCGACATGTTCAAGAAGGACCCCGCCCTCGCGGCCCGGTTCTTTGAGTGCAAGATCGCCGAGCAGAACATGTTCAGCGTCGCCGCCGGCCTCTCCGCCGCGGGCAAGGTGCCGTTCTGCTCCACCTTCGCCAAGTTCATCACCCGCGGCTACGACCAGATCGAGATGGCCATCAACAGCGGGGCGAACATCAAGATGGTCGGCAGCCACGCCGGCATCACCCTCGGCGCCGACGGCCCGAGCCAGATGAGCCTGCCCGACGTCGCGTGGTTCCGCTCCTGGACCACCACCCGCGACCACCGCGGGAACCCCGGCTGCTACGTGCTGCAGCCCTCCGACGCGTACGCCGCCTACGCCCTCACGCACGTGATGGCCGAGTACGAGGGCGCGTGCTACATGCGCACCCTCCGCAACGACACCGAGTTCATCTACAACGACCAGACCGCCTTCAACCTGGGCGGGTTCGAGGTCTTGAACGAGGGCCGCGACATCCTGCTGTGCGCCGCGGGGTACATGGTCCACGAGGCCAACAAGGCCCTCGACGCCCTCGACAAGGCCGGCGTCTCCGCCACCCTCGTCGACCTCTACTCGCTGCCCTTCGACACCGACGCCCTGCTCGACATCGCCAACCAGAACGGCGGCAACATCATCACCCTCGAGGACAACTACGGCGGCGGCATCGGCGCCGCCGTCGCCGACGCCCTCACCGCCTCGGGCGACGCCTTCACGCTGCGGCAGATGCACGTCCGCCGCATCCCCAAGAGCGCCAAGACCCCCGACGAGATCCTCAAGTACTGCGGCCTCTCGAGCGCCGACATCGTGCAGGAGACCATGAAGCTCCTGCAGGTCGTCTGAGCCCGTCAACCCGTCAACCCGTCAACCGGGTCCACCAGGCCTCCCGCCTGCGCGGTCGCTAACCTCCGCTCCGGATGCGTCGACGCTTCCAGCATCACGCCGCCGCCGGCTCGTTCGAGGCCATCAACGTCACCCCGCTCATCGACGTGGTGATGTGCTTGGTCATTTTCTTCCTGATCGTCGGCAAACTCGCCGCCGACGCCTCCGCCGTCCGCCTGCCCGAGTCGGGCTTCGGCCGGGCCGACCGCACCGACCGCGCGGTGGTCGTTGCTGTTGCCCCCGCCCTGCCGGGCGTCCCCGGCGCGGTCGACCTGGGCTCGGGCACCCGCGCTCGGATCTGGATTGACGGCGTTGCCATCTCCGGCCCCAACGAGCTCGCCGGCGCGATCCGCGACCGCGGCGCCCGCGTGCTCGCGGCCCTCGGCCGGCCCGAGGACGCCCTCGCCGACCTGCCCGTGCAGGTGCGGGCCGATCGCTCGCTGCCCTTCGCCGCCGTCGAGCCCGTGCTCAAGGCCTGCGCGGACCTGGGCATCACCGGCGTCCGCCTCGCCGCGGAGCGCAACCCGTGAGCGCCCGTCAGCGTCACCGCCGCGGCTCGCTCCGCCGCCGCTGGGCCGTGCACCAGTGGTCGCTGCACTTCGGCCCCAACATGACGCCCATGGTCGACGTCGTGATGGTCATCCTGGTCTTCTTCATGGCCAGCGCGGCGTTCCTCGGGCCCGAATGGATGCTCAAGAGCCTCGTCCCCCGCCCGCCCGCCGCCGGCGCGGGCAAGGCCGAGCCCGCCGGGCCCAACGACGCCCCCCTGCCCCCGGTCCGCCTCGAGATCACCCTCGCCCGCGACCCGGCCACCGGCCGCACCCTGGCCACCGGCGTGGGCCAGACCGGCGTGGTGGTCCCCGACGTGCTCGACGCCCTCGCCCGCTTCGCCGAGGGCACACCCAAGGACCAGATCGAGGTCCTCGTCAAGCCCGACCGCGACGTGCCGTACCGCGACGTGGTCCGCGTGCACGAAGGCGCGGCCCGCACCGGCATCACCCGCGTGGGCGTCGCCGTCACGCCACGCACCGGGCCGTAATCCCCCTCCGCACCGCGGAGGGGGTGGCCGAGTCCGCGAGGCCGGGGGAGGTGCTCGACGACCGCGACAACCCTCACCCCCGCGCAAACACAATGAACCGCTGCGCCTCCGGCTTCAGCCCGCGAGCCTCGCAGATCCGCCGCCCCAGCGCCGCCACCTCCGGCAGGTCCACCAGCTCCACCGACCCCGTGTCCGACCGCACCAGCACCGCCGCCGACGCCCGCCCCACCGAGCGGATGAAGTGCGCCTGATCCTGCGCCAGCGGGATCGCCTGGATAATCCCCGCGTCCTGCAGCAGCTTGATCGTCCGGTACACCGTCGCCTTGCTGGCGTGCTGGCCGCGCTCGCGCACCGCCTCGATCAGCGCATCGGCGTCGAACGGCTCGGGCAGGCCCAGCGCCGCGTCCAGAATCCGCGCCCGCTCGGGCGTGTACTTCAGCCGCGCGGCGCTCAGCGTCCGCCGGAACACCGCACACAACGGCTCGACGATGCGGATCTCGTCCACGCGTGAGTTTAGTGTCCGCCGACCACCCGGGGCACCGCCGCCCACGATTCGTACACTCCTGGCCATGCTCGATCCGCCCCCCGTGCGTCGCGCCAAGCGGGTGCGCCTGGCCGCGCTGCTGGGCGGCACCGGGCTGGTCGCGTTCGCCCTGGCCACCCGCGGTCTGGGCGACGTTCCCCCCTGGGCCGGGCCGCTCGCGCTGCTCTACACGCTCACCGCCTCGGGCGGCCTCGCGACGCTCTACCTCCTCTCCGGCATGGGCTACGCCCTCCTGCTCGCCCGCCCGCTGCTCCGCGGGTCGCACCAGCGCTGGTGGCTGCTGCTCGCCCTCGGCCCCGGGCTGATGTTCTTCCTGTCGCACGCCCTCGCCGCCCTCGGGGCCTTCGCCGGGCCCGCCGGCCAGGTCACCGCCATCGGTCTGGGCCTGCTCGGCGTCGCGCTCTTCGTGCTCGGGCTGATCGGCGCGTTCCGCGCGAGCCCCAACATGCCCCGCCCGCCCTGGGCCTGCCTGCTGCTTGCGCCGGGTGCGGGGCTGCTGGCCGTCGCCGCCGCCAACCCGCCCGGCTGGCTCTGGTCCAGCGAAGGCCGCAACTACGACAGCCTGTCGTACCACCTCGCCCTCGCGCAGGAATGGGCCCGCGACGGCCGCCTCCGCCCGCTCACCCACAACGTCTACTCCTACCTCCCGTCCTACGTCGAAGCCGGCTTCACCCACCTCGCCGCCGCCCTCGGCCCCCGGCCCCCCGCCGGTGCCGACACCCGCCCCGTCGGCCTGCTCGCGTACGACGGCCTCGGTGCCGTCGCCACGCAGTACCTCCACGCCGGCACCGCCCTGCTCGCCGCCGTCCTCGTCGCCCGGCTGGTCTGGGCGCTCGTGCTGCCCCTGGGCGTAGGCGAGCGGGCGGCCCGCCTCGCCGCGGGCGTCGCCGGGGCGAGCCTGCTCGCCACGCCGTGGGTCACCGTGGTTTCCTCGCTCTCCTACAACGAGTCCGCCGTCAACCTGCTCTTCGCCGGTGCACTGCTCGCCGCCATCGACGCGGGCCTCACGCCCGCCCGCCGCGGGCTGCTCGCCGGCCTGCTCGTCGGCCTCGCCGTGGGATGCAAGCCCACCGCCGCGTTCTTCCTGACCGTCCCCGTCGGCCTGCTGCTGCTCGCCCGCGCGCCCGCCGCCGCGTGGGCCCGGATCATCCTCGCCGGCACCGTCGGCGGCGTCCTCGCCGTCGCGCCGTTCCTCGTCCGCAACGCCCTCACCGGCGGCAACCCGATCTTCCCCGCCGGCGCCGCCCTGTTTGGGCCCGCCCACTGGTCCCCCGAGCAACTCGCCCGCTTCGCCGCGGCGCACCGCGAGTCCGCCCCGCTGCTCGACCGCGTCGGCCTGCTCCTGGCGCTCTCCGGCGACGGCCTGGGCCAGGCCGCCCGCGGCCTGTTCCACCCGCAGTGGAGCCTGCTCTTCCCCGCCGGCCTCGCCGCCCTGCTCATCGCCACGCTCTGGCGCGGCGTGGCGACCGTCGGGCTCATCCTCTGGGCCGGCGTGCTCGGCGGGCTGGCCTGGTGGCTGCTGGGCTCGCACGCGCAGTCGCGCTTCCTCCTCCCCCTCGCCGTCCCGATGGCCCTCGCCCTCGGCCTCGCCTGCGCCCGGCTCACCGCCCTCACCCGCACGCTCCGCTTCCCCGCCCTCGCCCGCCTCGGCGTCGGGGCGACCATCGCCGCCCCGCTCCTGCTCGCCGCCACCGGCGTCCGCCTGTTCTTGAGTGAGAGCGGCGGGATGCCCAACCTCCTGCTGCTCGACGGCGCCGCCGCCCGCTCGGGCGAGGCCGCCCTCCGCCTCCGTGCCCACCCCGATTCACGCGTAGCCCAGGCCGCCCTCGACGCCGCCGGCCCCGAGGCGTTCGTCAACCTCGCCATCGACCCTACCGCGACGGTGTACCTCCTGGGCGACGCCACACCGTTCTACTACTGGCGTCCCGTCCGCGTGCACACCACGTGGGACCGCTCGCCGCTGGCCGAGGCCATCCGCCGCTTCCCCGACGATCCCGACTCGTGGGTGATGACCCTGCGCCGCGAGGACGTGGACTACGTGATGGTGAACTTCGCCGAGCTCGAACGCCTCCGCCGCAGCGGCTGGCTCGATCCCGACCTGACCGAGCCGCGCATCGACGCGTTCCTCCGCGCCGGCGGCGAGCCCGTGCGCCAGTGGCCCGCGAGCGGCCAGGTGCTCTTCCGCCTCCGCACGCCCCGCGGCATCGGCGAGCGCTCCGCATGACCGCGACGCCCGATCCATCCTCCGCCACGCCAGCCGCGCCGCCCCCGCCCGCGCGCCCGCGCACCCTCGCCCGCACGCTCATCCAGGCCGGCGGCTTCCTCATCGGCCTGGGCGTGCTCGCCGGCTGCGCGTACCTGGCCTTCAGCAACCCCGAGCACCGCGCCAAGCTCGCACGCCTCGCCGAGGCCCCGTGGTGGCTCATCGCCGCCTTGCTCGCCTGCTCGACGGGCACGATCGTCGTGCCCGGGCTGGTCTTCCGCTCCGTCATCCGGCCCGTGCGCCGGCTCCGCACGCTCGACGCCATCGCCGTCAACGGCGTGTGCTCGGCGCTGTCCTATTTGCCCTTCAAGATGTCGCTGGTCTTCCGCGTGCTCTACCACCGCCGCGTCGACGCCATCCCGCTCGCCGAGATCGGCGGCTGGCTCGCCGCCACCGCCGGCATCATCCTCGTCTCCCTCGCCCCGCCCGCCGGCGCCAGCCTCCTCCGCGGCTCGATGGACGCGTGGTGGTGGTTCATCGCCCTGGGCGGCCTCGCCCTCGGCGGCGTCGTCACCGTCCTCGCCGCCCGCTGGCTCGCCAGCGACGCCGGCTGGGACGCCCTCGCCGCCCTCGCCAAGGCCACCCGCCTCAAGGTCGCCCAGCGCTTCGTCGCCGGCGAGCGCTTCGAGCAGATGCACCGCGGCGTCGTCATGCTCGCCGACGCCCGCACCGTCACGCGCACGCTCGGCCTCCGCGTCATCGACATGGCCATCCAGGCCGCCCGCTTCTACCTCGCCGCCATGGCCGTGGGCGTCGCGATGTCGCCCGGCCAGGCCGTCGTCGCCGGCGTGATGTTCTTCTTCCTGCAGGCCGCCGCCCCCACGGGCGTCGCCGGCGTCCGCGAAGGCGGCACCGCCGCCGTGCTGGGCCTGCTGCACCTGCCCGAGGGCGTGCTGGTGGTCGTGCTCACCGTCGCGGCGGCCGAGGCCGTGATGAACGTCGTAATGGGCGTCGCCGGCGCGGCATACCTGCGCGTCGACCGGGTCTTCTTCACGCCGCCGGCGGGGGATTAACCACCGAGCACACCGAGAGCACAGAGGAAGACAGGGAGAAAGGGATCAAGGGATCAAGGGACCGAGGGATCGAGACTTGGTGGGGCGGGCTTCCCAGCCCGCCTGGGTCAAACCTGAGTGACGGGGCGGGCTTCCCAGCCCGCCTGCGTCAAGCTTGAGTAGTCGCCGGGCTTCCCAGCCCGCCTGCCGAATGCCGAATCCCGGTTGCCGAATGCCGTCCTTCCGGCTTCCCTCCGTGCCCTCCGTGCCCTCGGCGGTTCACTAGCATCCCCCGTGCGCCTCGCCCTCGCGCCCATCAACCCGACCGTCGGCGACCTCGCCGGCAACGCCGAGCGCGTCGAAGCCGCCGCCCACCAGGCCTGGCTCGCCGGCGCCGATCTGGTCGTCTTCCCCGAACTCGCCCTCACCGGCTACCCGCCGCGCGACCTGCTCTGGCAGCAGGGCTTCGTGCTCGCCGCCGGCGCGCTCGCCAAGGGCCGCCTCGCCGACGCGACCAACCGCTGGCCCGGCTTGACGCTCGTCCTCGGCACGCCCCTCCCGCTCGACCCCGACGCCCGCCGCCAGAGCAACGCCCTGCTCGCCTACCGCGACGGCCGCCTGATCGAGTTCTACGACAAACGCCTGCTCCCCACCTACGACGTCTTCGACGAGAGCCGCTACTTCACCCCCGGCTCGCGCCCCGCGTGGATCAACGCCGGCGGCGTGCGCGTCGGGCTCACCATCTGCGAAGACCTCTGGCGCGGGCTCGACGTCGGCTACGACCACCGCTACCTCGACCAGCGCGACCCCGTCGCCGACCTCTGCGCCCCCTCCGACCCCGACGCAAGACCCGCCCAGCTCATCATCAACCCCTCCGCCAGCCCCTTCGTCCTCGGCAAGACCGCACGCCACCGCGCCATCCTCGCCCACCACGCCAAGGCCCGCGGCATCTTCGTCGCCGCCGTCAACCAGCTCGGCGGCAACGACGAACTCGTTTTCGACGGGCACACCGCCGTCTACGCACCCGGCGGCACACCGCTCGCCGCCGGGCCGGCCTTCGCCGACGACCTGCTCGTGGTCGACCTGCCCATCGGCCGCCCCGGGCCCAACCCGCTCGCGCCCGCGGCCAGCGCCGGCCCCCTCGCTCGCTCTCCGGGCGCCAGCGCCGCGAGCGACACCGCCCCCGCCGCCACCGACGCACCCGACGAGGAACTCCTCTTCCGCGCCCTCGTCCTCGGCACGCGCGACTACGCCCGCAAGACCGGCTTCCAGTCCTGTGTCCTCGGTCTCTCCGGCGGCATCGACTCCGCCGTCGTCGCCGTCCTCGCCGCCGCCGCCTTCGGCCCCGAGCGCGTGGTGGGCGTCAGCATGCCCAGCCGCTATTCCTCCACCGGCAGCCGCACCGACGCCCACGCCCTCGCCGAAGCCCTGCACCTCCGCATCATCGACCTGCCCATCGAGGACGCCTTCAACACCTTCGAGCGCACCCTCGCCGAGCCCTTCGCGGGCACGCCGCCCGGCATCGCCGAGGAAAACCTGCAGTCCCGCATCCGCGGCACGCTGCTCATGGCCCTCTCCAACAAGTTCAACCACCTCCTCCTCACCACCGGCAACAAGAGCGAACTGGCCGTGGGCTACTGCACGCTCTACGGCGACATGAACGGCGGCCTCGCGGTCATCAGCGACGTCGGCAAAATCATGGTCTACCGCCTCGCCCGCTGGATGAACCAGCACTGGCCATCCCTCGGCATCCCCGGCCTCGCCGGCCCGCCCATCCCCGAAGCGTCACTGACCAAAGCCCCCTCCGCCGAACTCCGCCCCAACCAGACCGACCAGGACTCGCTCCCGCCCTACCACATCCTCGACGAGATCATCGAGCGCTTCGTCGAGCGCCGCGAGGACGCCGCCACCATCATCGCTGGCAGCGGCTTCGACGAGCCCACCGTCCGCCGCGTCATCCGCCTGATCACCCTGAGCGAGTACAAGCGCAAGCAGGCCGCCATCGGCCTCAAGGTCACCAGCGTCGCCTTCGGCTCGGGCCGCCGCTTCCCCATCGCCCAAGGCTGGAACGGCTAAGCACGCCGTCCGTCCTCAGCCGTCCCCCGTCCCCCGTCGCCGCTCCTGAACCCCCCTCCCCCGTCCCCGACGGGGGAGGGGGCCGAGGCTCAGCGAGGCCGGTGGGGGTGCGTCGGGTTCGACCCATTCACCCTCCGCGCCCCCGCGCCTCCGCGTCCATCTTCCCGCCACCCGCTAACCTGCAACCATGCCCAAGCCGCGACCGCGGAGCGGTCCCGCCGCCCGAACCCGTCGTGCCCCGCCCGCCTGGACCCGGCCTCACCTGCTGGGCCTGCAGGATGTGTCCGCCGACGAGATGCGCGCGATCCTCGCCAAGGCCCGCGGGTTCGAGGACGAGGGCCACGCCGCCGCCCGGCGTGACCGCTCCCCCGGCAGCGCCGCCGCCCGCACCGCCCTCGCCGGCTTCGTGGTGGCGAACCTCTTCTTCGAGGACTCCACCCGCACCCGCATGAGCTTCTCCCTCGCCGCCCGCCGCCTGGGCGCGCAGGTCCTCGACCTCTCCAGCACCGACTCGTCCATCAACAAGGGCGAGACCATCCGCGACACCGCCGCCAACGTCGCCGCCATGGGCGTCGACGCCCTGGTCGTCCGCCACCGCGCCAGCGGCGCCGCCGCCCTCGTCGCCCGCGCCGTGCACAAGTCCTTCGGCGTCAGCGTCGTCAACGCCGGCGACGGCAAGCACGAGCACCCCACCCAGGGCCTGCTCGACGCCTACACCCTCGCCTCCACGTTCGACCGCCTCGACGACTTCGACCTCGCGGGCCTCAAGGTCGCGATCGTCGGCGACGTCGCCTCCTCGCGCGTCGCCCGCTCCGACATCGCCGCCCTCACCGCCCTGGGCGCCGAGGTCATCTGCGTCGGCCCGCCCCGGCTCGTGCCACGATCGCTCGAAATCCTCGGCTGCCGCGTCACCCACGACCTCGACGAGGTCATCGGCGTGGTCGATGCCGTCAACGTCCTCCGCATCCAGTTCGAGCGCCACGCTCCGGGCTCCGCCGCCCCCGCACCCAAGGACCACGGCCCCGCCGCCGCCCTGCTCGCCCGCCCCGGCAGCGCCATCTCCTCGCTCCGCGAGTACGCCGAGCTCTACGGCCTCTCCGTCCGCCGCGCCGCCCGCATGAAGGACCACGCCGTCATCCTCCACCCCGGCCCCATCAACCGCGGCGTCGAGATGACCGCCTCCGTCGCCGATGGCGACCGCTCCGTCGTCCTCAAGCAGGTCGGCCACGGGATCGCCGTCCGCATGGCCGTCCTCGACCTCTGCCTCCACGCCCCGCGCGACTGACTCTTCTCTCGCCCCTCGCCGCTCCCCTGTCCCCCCTCCCCCCTCCCTATGCCCGGCATGGTCCTCATCATCAGCGGCCCCAGCGGCGTCGGGAAGACCACCATCACCCGCCACGTGGTCGCCTCGTTCCCGCAGGCCGTCTTCTCCGTCTCCTGCACCACCCGCCCCCGCACCCCCGCCGACCGCGAGGGCGCCGACTACTTCTTCCTCTCCGACGATGCCTTCCAGGCCATGGTCGAGCAGGGCGAGTTCCTCGAGCACGCCGGCGTCTTCGGCAAGCGCTACGGCACGCCCCGCCGCTGGGTCGACGACCGCCTCGCCGAGGGCCGCCTTGTCGTCCTCGAGATCGACGTGCAGGGCGCCATCAACGTCAAGCGCCAGATCCCCGACGCCTTCGCGATCTTCGTCCTGCCCCCCAGCGAGGACGCCCTGCTCCAGCGCCTCCGCGCCCGCGGCCGCGAGGACGAGACCACCATCCAGCGCCGCTTCGGCGCCGCCCAGCACGAGATCGCCGTCGCCCGGTCCAGCGGCGTCTACGACCTGTTCATCGTGAACAACATCCTCGCCGACGCCGAGCGCGACGCCGTCGACGCCATCCGCGCCCGCTGGGCCCGCGGCTGAGCCCGCGCCGCCCGACCACTCCACAGGCCGGCCCAAATCGGGAATAACCCCGCCCGGGTTTCCCCAATTTGACGCCGATGACCGCTCCCGCGCGCCATCTTCGTGCTTCCGCCCTCATCCGGGTAGACACCGCCCCGGGTCAGAGGCACAGTTGACCACCGCTCACCGACCCGCCCCGGCACGCCGGGGCGGCCACCGGCCCGAGCGCGTCGCCGGGGGTGGGAATGGGCACCCTCGAGCGCCCGGTGTTGGGTCTGTCCAGGTCGCCCCGCGCGCGGCCCGCTTCCGAGAGGGATTTGGCATGTCGATCGTTTCGTTCTTCCGTACCGCTCTGGCCGCCGGCTGCGTTCTGGCCGCGGCCCTCGCCGCCCACGCGCAGGCCACCATCACCCACGACCCCGCCGCCCCCCTGCCCACCAGCGGCCTCGCGCCCCCCAACCCCTTCGCCGGCGCGACCACCCAGCGCTTCCCCGCCGTCCCGCGCGAGGACGAGGCCGTCCGCATCTTCTTCCGCGTCTGCTGCCAGTTCGGCTACGACCGCGTCGCCGTCTACTACACCCTCGACGGCACCGAGCCGCAGGGCTCCTTCGGCGTCGCCAGCACGCCCAGCACGCTCGTGCTCACCAACACCGCCGGTCAGGTCACCTTTGTCGCCAACGACTTCAACACGCCCGGCGGCACGCGCGACTGGTGGGTCGCCACCTTCCCCGCCTCCGCCCGCCAGTACGCCCAGACCATCCGCTACAAGATGTCGCGCTGGACCAACGGCAACGGGTCCTCGCAGGTCTACAACGGCGGCGGGTCGTCCACCGCCGCGGCACCCGCGTTCGACTACACCAACAAGCTCGCCTGGCCCGGCCAGGGCTCGGCGTTCCCCGGCAGCGAGTCCGTGGGCTACCCGCCCTTCTGGTCGTGGAAGGAAGAGGGCGTCGTCGGCAACAACTACATCAACGCCATGCTCGATCAGAACGGGTCGTACTTCGACCTCTACTTCCCCGGCGCGGGCGGCGTGCAGGGCGTGAGCACGAAGAACGAGGGCTACGTCGACGGCGCCGACACCTTCCCCGCCGGCCTGCCCACCGACCGCCGCGGGCAGATGCACCTCAACCAGATGTTCACCGGCCTGCGCGTGGGCGGCGTCACGAGCTGGCTGACCAACCAGACCGGCACCGACTTTGCCAACATCCAGCAGCGCTACGAGCCCCGCACCCAGGCCGTCCGCACCTCCGCGACGCTGGTCCGCGCCGGCCAGCAGATCGACGTGCTCCAGTACGACTTCTCGCCCAAGGCCGGCGACATCCCCTCCAACGGCAACCAGATGATCGTCCTCAAGCGGATGATCCTGACCAACCGCCGGCCCACCGCCCAGACCGTCAACGTCTACTTCTACATGGACCCCGCCCTCAACGGCGGCGACAACTACGACGCCATGTTCGCCGACCCCGTCCGCGGCGCGATGGTCGCGTACGACAACACCTACCGGATCGTCAACGGCACGGGCTGCTGCTTCGCGCCCAGCGATGAGTACAACCCCACGACCTTCAACGGCTACGAGAAGAACGTCTCGGTGTACCTCGGGGCCGCGATGAAGACGCTGGCTTTCCCGGGTGCCGCCGGCGGCGCGCGGGCCGCCGACTCCTGGCGCGACACCAGCGGCGACAACGACCGCGGCTGGATCGGCCAGCAGGTCACGCTCCCGCCCAACACGCCCGTCGAGGTGAACTTCGCCGTCGTCGGCGGGTTCGACGCCTTCGCCGGCGCGGTGGGGACGTACAACGCCCAGATCGCGCCCGTGCTCGACTGGTTCTACACCCGCAGCGCCTCGACGCTGATGACCGACACCGACAACTTCTGGCGCTCGTTCCTGGATTCGGGCGTCACCGTCGACCTGCCCGACGACGCCGTCGAGAGCACCTTCGAGCGCGGCCTGCTCGCGACCATGCTGCACTTCGACGAGCGCAACGGCGGGCTGATCGCCGGCTTCCGCAACGGCGCGTACCCCTACGTCTGGCCGCGCGACATGGCCTGGGCCGCCGTCACGCTCGCGCGCACCGGCCACCCCGACGTGGTCCGCGCCATGACCCGCTTCCTCCGCGACCGCACGTACCGCGACTTCGAGACCTGGACGCCCGGCAACACCGCGGCGGTCGAGGCGGCCGGCGGCACGCCGTTCTACGGCACGCGGCGCGGGTTCTGGAAGCAGAAGTACTCCACCGACGGCTACGTGATCTGGGGCGCGCCGCAGGTCGACGAGACCGCCGTCATCCCGTGGATGATCAAGTACAACTACCTGGTCACGGGCGACGCCTCGTACCTCACCGAGGCGCAGGCGGGCAACCCGGCCAACACCAACTACGCCATCGTCCGCGACGCGGCGATAGCCATGAGCCAGACCAGCAAGGTCGACCCCTCGCGCCTGAACCACCGCCCCAGCTACCCCGGCGCGGGCACCTTCATGATGTACTCCAACAACGTCTGGGAGGACAGCTACGACACGTTCATCATGAGCAACGCGAACATCGTCCGCGGCCTGCGCGACGCCGCCGGCATCGCCACCATCCTGGGCCTGCCCGCCGACGCCGCCGACTACCTCAACCGGGCCAACGGCATCAAGGCCGGCCTCGACGACAAGCTCTTCTGGAACGGGGAGAACACCGACATCTCCCTGCTCGGCATCGTCTACCCCTTCGAGACCCACCTCGCCACCGACACCCGCGCGGTCAAGATCATCGACCGCATCAACGGCGTCGCCACCGACCGCTTCGGCAACACGCACCCGCTGGTCCGCTTCCCGGGCCAGTACCTCAACGACGCCTCCGACTACGTCGGCCTGATCGACCGCTACTGGGGCGACTCGTACTGGGGCAACAGCGCCTTGGGCCCCAACCGCGGCGGGCCGTGGTTCCTCAGCACCATGTGGTACGGCGCGTACTACGCCCTGCGTCAGGACTTCACCCCCGGCACGGGCGACATCGACAACCACCTCTACCGCCTCCGCCGCTGCATAGACCACAACGGCCCGATCGGCTTCGGCGCCGAGCAGATGGCCCCGAGCAACAGCCTGCAGTACGCCGGGCAGAGCGACTTCTCGCTGCAGACGGCGTGGCCCAACGCGTGGGAGTCGATGTCGTTCTACGTCGACTCGGTCATGCTGTTCCTCGACTACACGCCCGACGCGCCGGGCAACACGCTGCGGATCGAGCCCAAGCTGCCCTCGGCCTGGCCCTGGATGACCTTCCGCAACCTCGAGGTGGGCTCGAGCCGCGTGAGCGTGACCGTCACGGCCAATCAGGGCGGCTTCGCGACGCACCGCTTCGTGAACACCACGGGCGGCCCCGTCGGCTTCGACACGGTCGTGCGCATCCCCGCGGGCATCAACCCGTGCCTGGTCCGCGTGAACGGCTCGGCGGTCGCGCCCGCGAGCGTCGACACCGCGACCGGGCGCGTGCGCGTCACGGGCGAGCTGGCCACCGGGGCGGGCGCGGTGACGCTGGTCGAGGTGAGCCTGGGCAACCCGGCGGACTACAACCGCGACCAGTTCTTCAACCTCGACGACCTGGCGGACTTCATCAGCGACTTCTACACCACCCCGGCGATCCCGGGCGGGCTGCAGCCGGCGGCCCCGACCTACGCCGACGCCGCGCTGGGCTTCGGGCAGCCGTGCCCGGAGGCGGGCGACGCGCCGAGCCCGTACGCGGCGGACGCCTACCGCCAGTCGGGCTACCGCGTGGCCTTCGCGTATGACGCGTCGAACGCGTGCCCGGGGAGCCCCGACCAGCCGTTCCCGAACCTCGACCACCTCAACGACTTCATCACGCTGTATTACGCCTCGCAGGCCTGCGGGCAGTGAGGCGAGCGGGCGGACGCGGGCGTGTCGCAACCGCGTGATGGTTGGTTGGTGAGGGCAAACACCCCGCTTGAGGGAGCGGTTTTTCACGGATTTCCGCTGGGCGCGATCGCCGCGCGGGGTTAGATTAGTGAAGATGGCGTGAGCGGCCCGGGGCGGCATTCGTCCGCCGGTCGGCTGCTCGGGCCCGGTCTTTCCGCTGCTGGCTGTCCGGTCGCGGAGCGGGCGACGCCACCGGCCAGCAGACGCTCCACCGCTCATCATCGCACGCCGGGGTGCAATTCAAGGGGACGGGGTTGTATACCGCGGCGCGCCGCCCCGTTGGGGCAGGAGTGCACGATGCTCGACGAGCCGAACGACGTGATGGAACTCAGCACGGCCAGCGACAAGGTCGACACGCTCGACGCGGGGGTGGCGGGGTCGGACCGGGCGTGGTGCGGATCGTGGGCCGATGCGCTGCCGGGGCACCTGCTGGCCGAGCGGTTCGAGGAGATGTACGTCTCGGCCCGGGGCGAGCCGGAGCGGGTTCCCTGGGCGCGGGGCAAGCCGCACCCGCTGCTGATCGACTGGCTGAACACCGACGCGGCGCGGCTGGTGCGGCCTGGGTCGCGGGCGCTGGTGGTGGGGTGCGGGCTGGGCGACGACGTGGTCGAACTGGTCGAGCGCGGGTACGACGTGATGGGGATCGACATCGCGCCGACGGCGGTGCGGTGGGCGGCGAAGCGGCACCCGCGCTGCGCCGACCACTTCATCATCGCGGACCTGCTCAACCCGCCGAGCCGGCTGCGACGGCGGTTTGACCTGGTGATCGAGGTTAATACGCTCCAGTCGCTGCCCCCGGGGCTGCGGGCGGCCGGGGCGGCGTCGCTGGCGGGCCTGATGGCCCCGCGGGCGACGCTGGTGACCATCGGCCGCGGGCGCTGTCCCGATCGCGCGCTGGAGGACTTCGTGAGCCCGCCGTTCCCGTTCACGTGCGCCGAGCTGACGCGGATCATGCTGGACGCGGGGCTGCACGCGTGCCACAGCTGCCCGGAGCCGGTGAGCTTCGTCGACGACCAGGACACGCAGAGCCTGTGCCTGCGGGCGGTGTTCGGGGCGTGCTGAAGGTTCGCGGGGCGAGCGCCGAGGACGTGCCGGCGGTGCTGCCGATGGTGCGGAAGCTGTGCGACCAGCACGAGCGGGTCGACCCCGAGCGGTTCCGCGTGGTGCCCGATGTGCTCGACCGCTACGCGCGCTGGCTGCCCGAGCGGGCGGCGGATCCGCGGAGCGTGTTTCTCGTCGCCGAGGCGGGCGGGCGGGTGGTGGGCTTCTTGGTCGGGACGATCGAGCCCGAGGTGCCGGTGTTCTGGGTTCCCGAGTGCGGGTGGGTTCACGACGTGTGGATCGAGCCGGAGGTGCGCGGGCAGGGCGGGGCGGCGGCGCTGATCGAGGAGGCGGCCCGCCGGTTCACGGCCCAGGGGGTGCGGCAGATGCGGCTGCACACCGGCTCGTTCAACGAGGCGGCCCGGGCGGTGTTCGCCAAGTCGGGTTTCCGGCCCTGCGTGGTCGAGATGCTCCGCCCGCTGCCGGGGTGAGGCGGGGGCGGAAGTTCGTGACGGGCCGGGCCGCGGCGCGCATCCGGCCGGGAGCGTCCGCACCATGATCGAGCCCGCTGCCAGCCCGACAACACCGGACCGCGCCCGAACCGAGGGCGGGCCGGGCGTGACGCTGGTGCGGGCGGCGATGGCGGGGGACCGGGTCGCGCTGCGGGCGCTGTGGGAAGAACACCGGCGCTGGGTGGCGGCGGTGGTGCTGGCCCATAAGCCGCGGTCGGCGGACCTGGACGACCTGCTGCAGGAGATCGCCGTCACGCTGATCGCCAAGATCGGGACGCTCGAGGACCCGGCGGCGTTCCCGGGCTGGCTGCGGATGGTCGCGCTCAACGCGGCCCGGCTCGCGGGCCGCAAGACCACGACCGGCCCGCGGATCACCACCTTTACAGGCCTGGGCGCGGGCACCGAGGGCGAAGGGGGCAACGGGCCGGCGGGCGGGGCGGTTGCCGGGGGGGTCGGG
>FRDC01002079.1_pt4 | contig 25606 bp, 25 predicted proteins | sample 1106171 | NCBI WGS metagenome assembly FRDC01 (sample SAMEA3930566, study PRJEB13176) | freshwater metagenome | biome: Drinking water system; feature: drinking water; material: water | place: Singapore | collected 2014-12-20 | reverse complement strand
GCCTCGCGGCCCGGCGGGCGGCGCAGCAGCAGCGACATCTGGCGGTAGGCAACCGCCTGCTTCGACAAATCATCGTAAACGCACAGCGCGTGCATGCCGTTGTCACGGAAATATTCGCCGATCGTACAACCCGTGAAGGGTGCCAGGAACTGCATGGGTGCGGCGTCGGAGGCGGTTGCCGCAACGATCACCGAATATTCCAGCGCCCCGTTTTCTTCCAGCACCTTGACAAGCTGGGCAACGGTGGAGCGCTTCTGGCCGATGGCGATATAGACGCAATAGAGCTTGGCCTGCTCATCCGTCCCCTGATTGATCGGCTTCTGGTTGAGGATGGCGTCAAGCGCCACCGCCGTCTTGCCCGTCTGGCGGTCGCCGATGATCAGCTCGCGCTGTCCGCGCCCGATCGGGATGAGCGCGTCAATGGCCTTGAGGCCGGTCTGCATCGGCTCATGAACGGAGCGGCGGGGAATGATCCCGGGCGCCTTGACGTCAACGCGCTTGCGCTCGCTGGCGACAATCGGTCCCTTGCCATCGATCGGATTGCCGAGCGCGTCAACCACGCGGCCAAGCAGCCCCTTGCCGACCGGCACGTCAACGATGGCACCGGTGCGCTTCACCGTATCGCCTTCGCTGATCTCGCGGTCAGCCCCGAAGATCACGCAGCCGACATTGTCGCTTTCAAGATTGAGCGCCATGCCCTTGATGCCGCCGGGAAATTCCACCATCTCGCCGGCCTGGACGTTATCCAGGCCATAGACGCGCGCGATGCCATCGCCAACCGACAGCACGCGACCGACCTCGGCAACCTCGGCGGCCTCGCCGAAATTGCGGATCTGTTCTTTGAGGATGGAAGTGATTTCAGCGGCGCGAATGTCCATCAGCGGACCTCTTTCAATGCAATCTTGAGCTGCGACAATTTGGTTTTAAGGGAAGTATCGATCATGCGGCTGCCGACCTTGACGGTGAGCCCGCCGATCAGGGACGGATCGATCCTGGTGTTGAGGGTGACATCCTTGCCCAGCGCCTGGCTGATGGCGACCTTGAGAGCGCTCGCGCGCGCGTCATTCAACGGTTCGGCCAAGACGACATCGGCGACCGTTGTCCCGCGCTTTTGCGCCAGCAGGGCGCGAAACGACGCAATGGCACTCTCTACAATAAAAAGACGGCGGTTGCGGGCAAGAAGCTTGAGAAAATTCCCCGCAAGCGCGCCAATGCCGAATTTGGGCAGAAGCGCCTGCAGGGCGGCAAGCTGTGCCTCGCTGGAAAAGAGCGGGGACGTCACCAGCCTCTGCAGATCGCTGCTCTCATGCAGGGCGCGCGCGAATATCTCAAGCTCGCCGAGCGTTGCTTCGCTCGCCTGGGCTGATTCCGCCAGTTCAAACAGGGCGCGCGCATAGCGGCCAGCTACCCCAGAACCCGGATTTTGATCGCCAGCTACGGAATCCATCAGACGGCCAACCCACTGAAAAATCGCCCGGCTCCAAGGTAGACGACCCGCGTCAAGCGCGTGCTTTCATCCTCGGAGGGCTTGAAAGAATGTCATTTAACAACAGCCGGAGAAGACCCCGTCCGCCTGTCAAAGCGCGCGTGCTCTAGCATGCATGTTTGGGCGGTGCAACCGGGCTAAAAGCCCCGGCGCGCCAACAATTCCGCCAGGTCTCCTCCCAAGCATCCTCCCCCAGGTCTCGCAACTCACAGAAAGCTCTGCGGGTCGATGTCGACACTGACCCTGAGACGGCCGGACGGTTTGGGTGCCGCCGCAAGCCAGCTTTGAATATAGTTCTGGAGATCATAAGCCCGCGGGGCTTTGACAAGGAGGCGGAAACGATGGCGCCCGCGCAGCAGGGCCAGCGGCGCTTCGGCCGGGCCCAGCACTCTGACCGCGCCGTCAGGCGGTGCCGCGCGCGCAAGCGCGCGCGCATGGGCGCGTGCGGCCGCGCTGTCGGGCCCCGAAATCAGCAGCGAGGCGAGGCGGCCAAAGGGCGGCAGACCAGCCAATTGCCGTTGCTCGGCCTCGCGCTGCAGGAAGAGATCAGCGTCTCCCGTAAGGAGCGCTGCCATCACCGGGTGCTCGGGTGCGTGCGTCTGCACCAGCGCTTCCCCGGCAATTTCGCCCCGCCCCGCCCGGCCCACCACCTGATGCAGAAGCTGGAACGTGCGCTCGGCCGCCCGTGGATCGCCCGAGGCAAGGCCGATGTCAGCATCGATGATGCCAACCAGCGTCAGCCCGGGGAAATGATGCCCCTTGGCAACCAGCTGGGTGCCGATGATGAGATCAACCTCGCCGCGCTCAATCGCGCCAATCTCGCTTTTCAGTCGCGCCAGACCGCCCGCCATATCGCTGGACAGGACCGACAGCCGGGCTGCCGGAAATCGCTCCGCCAACTCTTCCGCCACCCGCTCCACACCGGGCCCCACACCCACCAGCTTGTCAGCAACGCCGCATGACGGACAGGCGGACGGGACGGGTTGTGCATAGCCACAATGATGACATTGCAGCTCGCGGCGAAAGCGATGATCGACCAGCCACGCGCTGCATGACGGGCAGCCGAAGCGATAGCCGCAGGCCCGGCACAGGGTGAGCGGCGCATAGCCGCGACGATTGAGAAAGAGCAGCGCCTGTTCACCGCGGGCCAGCCGCCCCGCCAGCGCCTCCACCAGCACCGGCGACAGCCAGCGGCCCTTGGCGGGCGGATCACGCCTGAGGTCAATCGCTTTGAGGTGGGGCAGCGCCCGAGCGCCGTAGCGCTGCGCCAGCGCGATGCGATGATAGCGTCCCCTATCGGCGTTGACATAGGTCTCAAGCGATGGTGTCGCAGATGCCAGAACAACCGGAATGTGCTCGATGCGCCCACGCACCACCGCCATGTCACGCGCATGATAGGCAACGCCGTCTTCCTGCTTGAAGGCGGGATCATGCTCCTCATCAACGACGATGAGACCCAGAGCGCAAAATGGCAGGAAGAGTGCCGAGCGCGCGCCAACCACCACCTGCGCTTCCCCGGAGGCAGCAGCGCGCCACAGGCGCGGGCGTTGCGCTGCCGGCACCTCCGAGTGCCATTCAACCGGCCGTGCGCCGAAACGGCCGGCGAAGCGATCAAGAAACTGCCCTGTCAGGGCAATTTCGGGAACAAGCACCAACGCTTGGCGTCCCTGGCGTAGCGTCGCGGCAATCGCCTCGAAATAGACTTCTGTTTTGCCTGACCCCGTCACCCCATGCAAAAGCGTGGTGGAAAACCGGCGGGCCGCGACCATATCGCGCAGGGCAGAAGCTGCGAGGCTCTGGGCTTCATTGAAGTGCGGCGTCATGAAATCAGCCTGCGGCAGCGGCAGTGGCACGCGCGGCGCGATGATGCTCTCCAGCACGCCGGCCTTCACCAGCGCCTCGATCACCGCGCCTGAAACCCCTGTCTCGCCGGCAATATCAGCCTTGCGGCGGGCAAGACGATCACTGAGGAGGGAGATAACCCGCTGACGTGCTGCCGTCGTCTTGGCCGGCTCAACGCCTGTCCAGCGCAGCAATTTCGGCGGCGATGCGGTCTTTTCTCCGGCCTCATGCGCCCGCAGCGCAAGGCGCAGCACCATGCCAAGCGGTGCCATCGTCCAGCGGGCGACCCAGCTGATGAGCTGCCTCAGGCCGGATGGCAGCGGTGGCGCATCAATGACACCGCGCACGAAACGCAGCCTGCCCGCCTCGATCTCGTCCACCGCGCTGTCCCACACACAGCCGACGACGTGGCGCGGACCAAGCGGCACCTCGACGAGTGTTCCAGCAGCAAGAGCCTGATGGGCGCCGTAGGTGTAAGGACGCTCGAGCGCCAAAGGCAGCAACACGGAAACGAGATGGAGCGGCTGGTCGCTAATGGTCGCTTCCTTCTGGTGGCAGCGGACGTTGCGCTGGACAAGGCAATGTCTGCCATGATCGATAGGTCAAGCGACAGGGGGGCCGCTGCCATGGACATATCGACGATTAGCGCGACCGTCACCGGTCTCTATCGCTATCCGCTCAAAGGATTTTCACCGCAGCCTTTGACCGATGTCACGCTTGCGGCCGATAGATGTTTTCCCGGCGATCGTCTGTTTGCAATTGAAAACGGACCTTCCGGTTTCGACGAAACGGCCCCTGCCCATCAGCCGAAGACCAGATATCTGATGCTCGCGCGCAATGGCATCCTTGCCCGCTTCCAATCCCGTTACGACGACGTGAGGCAGGTCTTGTCCTTGCGTGCGCCCGATGGCCGCCATGTCGAAGCAGACTTGGCAAGCGCGGATGGCCGGGCGGTGATTGAGGCGTTCCTGACCAGCACCCTTGGCGCCGAGGCCCGTGGAAATTTACGCCTGCTGTCGTCGCCAGGCTATCATTTCATGGATTCCACGAAAGGGTTCGTCTCGCTGATCAATGCCGCGTCATTGCGCGAGATTGAGCGAATCGCTGGCCAAACCGTCGATCCGCTACGCTTTCGCGCCAATATTTACGTGGATGGTCTGAAGCCATGGCAGGAATTTGATCTCGTCGACTGTCGCCTGCGCATTGGCGAGGCCGAACTCGTCGGCATCAAGCGCACCGACCGTTGTGCCGCCACCCAGGTTAACCCTCTGTCCGGCGAGCGCGACGTCGATATGCTGCGCCTGCTGGAGCAGCACTTCGCCCATCATGATTGTGGCATCTATCTGCGCGTCACGCGATCAGGCAGGCTTGCTGCCGGCGACAGGCTGACCATGATCACCAGGGAAGGCGGTGATGCGCCAGCGTAAAACCCCTTGAAGCACTCTCATTTGGCAGGCGGCAGGTCGGGCTCGGTATCGGGCAATTTGGCAGGCGCTTCGGCGGCCTCTCCGCCCTCCTCCGTGTCCGCGCGACGATAGGCAGGCCGTCCGCGCCGACGTCCCCGCGTGAGGAATGACGGCAGGCCGGGCTCACGCCCTTCTCCCACCGGTTCATGTTCATGCGGCGGTGCGGGAACTACTGTCCCGGCAATCTCGGGCGAGGCAATGACGTCGCTGCGCTCGTCGCGCCGAACCTCGTCACGACGCGGCTCCTCACGGCGGAAGCGCTCGGGGCGCGGCGCCCGTTCGCGGCGCTCGCCGGACGTCTGGCCTTCTTCGCGCAGCGGGAACTCGCCGGCAGGCTGGTCGGCATTGTCGCCCCCCGCCTGCGGCTGCCGGTTCTGATAGTTGCGGTCCTGGTAGGGGCGACCCCGGCCCTCATAGCGCTGCTGGTCGGGGCGTTGATCGGCACGTTGCTGGTCCGGATGCTGATAGTCCTGACGCTCACGGCGCTCATCACCCTGATTGCCGCCCTGCGCCTGATAGCCGCCCGCCTGGCTTGCCTCACCCTCCATCGGGCGCTGTCCGCCCTCGCGGTCCTCGGCCTCTTCATCGTAAGGCTGGTCATCGACACGGATCGAGGGCACGAGATGCGGCGAAATCGCCTGCTGGGCGGCGACCAGAACCCTGAAATAATGCTCCGCATGCTGATAATAGCTTTCGGCAGTCACCCGATCGCCTGATACCTGGGCATCGCGCCCCAATTGCATGTATTTTTCGATGACGTGATGAACAGTTCCCCGGATTTTGACATCCGGACCATTCGATTCATAGACACGAGATAACGGATTCGGGCTTTTGCCACGATTATTGTTCTGGTTGTGATTGCTGCTGTTATTGTTGTTATTGCGCCCACGCATGCGCTTATTGTTATTGTGCTGGCCAGGTCTCATGAGCGTAGTCGCTCCTCGGTTAGAAAACGGCAAGAATTCAGAAAAATGCTTAGAGAAGTTCAGACCGCCCTAAAACTCGTGGCTTCGACGTCAACAGCAAGCTGCAAGGCCGTTGCGGCACGACACCCCGTGTCCTGCCATACGACCTACCGGTTACCGGTCAGAGTGGTGTTCGATCACGTCGATGGGTTGTCGGTTCGATCAAGGTCTCGCGGATAGTCGGTTTCGCGGATGGGCCGGGTCAGTGCGAGCGCGCGGCACCAGGCTTCTGCCTCATCTGCGCGCCTCAAGCAAGTCCCGGAATGCGGAAGCAAAGCACGCCACCGCGTTTATAGAAGCCGATTCTACACAGACACTAATCCCTCCGGGCATTTTTTCAAACATATTTTTGCGCCCCCGCACCATCTGCCAGGCGGGCAGGGATGACGCGCGCCCGGCCACTGAGGTCGCGCAGGACATCGGGCGCAACATCGAGACCATGTGCGCAGGCAAGCGTCCCGACCGTTACATCCTGATCATCGCCAATTTCGAGCAAAAGCAGGCTTGCCGGATTCATGAAGGGGCGCACCTGCCCCAGGATCTGGCGATAAGCCGCAAGACCGTCGATACCGCCATCGAGTGCCAGATGAGGGTCGTAGATCCGCACCTCAGGGGCAAGCCCCGCAATGTCAGCGCTGCGGATATAGGGAGGATTGGAGACGATGAGATCAAATTTGCTTGCCGCAAGCGCCTTTGTCCAATCGCCGCACATGAAATGGGCCCGCGCGCCGACGCCGAAAGCGTGCGCGTTGCCCCGCGCCGTCCGCAGCGTCTCTTCATTGCAATCAATCCCGACGCCCACAGCCGCCGGGCAGTCATGAAGGAGCGACAATAAAAGCGTGCCAGGGCCGGTTCCCAGATCGAGCAGGCGCGGGTGTTGAAGGCCGCAGCGGCGCAAATAATCGATCCCCGCCGCCACCAGCGTTTCTGAATCAGCGCGTGGCACCAGGCTAGATGGCGCCAGCGCAAAGGAAAGCCCCCAAAATTCCTTGCATCCGCACAGGCGCGCCACCGGCTCACCCGCGAGGCGCCGCTTGACCAGCGCGGCGAAAGCATCCTGCTGGGCCGAACTTATCTCGACGTCGCCACGCAGCAGGATTTCGCCCGGCTCCACGCCCGCCACCGCCGCAAGCAGCACCCGGGCATCGAGATCAGGTGTGTCGATGCCGCCGGCGCGCAGTTGATCGGCGCCGTCGCGGCGTGCCTGCGCAAGGGACGCCATGTCAATTGCTGCTGACCGCCAGCAATTGCGCCTGATGCTCGCTGATCAGCGGGTCTATGATCTCGTCCAGCGCCTCGCCGATCATGATCTTGTCGATCTTGTAGAGCGTCAGTTCGATACGATGATCGCTGACACGCCCCTGCGGGAAATTATAGGTGCGCACCCGCTCCGAGCGATCCCCGCTGCCGATCTGCCCGCGCCGCTCGGCCGCCCGCGCCGCATCAAGCTTGCCGCGCTCAAGCTCATAAACGCGGGCGCTCAGAATTTTCATTGCTGTGGCGCGGTTGCGATGCTGCGAACGCTCATCCATCTGCACCACGGTGATGCCTGTCGGGAGATGAACGATGCGCACCGCGCTCTCGGTCTTGTTGACATGCTGACCACCGGCCCCGCCAGCGCGCATGGTCTCGATCTTGAGGTCCTTTTCGTCCAGGTTGATGTCGACATCCTCGACTTCAGGGAGCACGGCAACAGTTGCCGCCGAGGTGTGGATGCGCCCCGACGTTTCGGTCTGCGGCACACGCTGGACCCGGTGGACGCCCGATTCGAATTTGAGGCGGGCAAAGACGCCCTTGCCGACGATCGAGACAATCGCTTCCTTGTAACCGCCCACCGTCCCCTCCGATACCGACAGCACCTCGAATTTCCAGTTTTTGAGCGCTGCATAGCGCTCATACATACGCACAAGATCGCCCGCAAACAGCGAGGCTTCATCGCCACCCGTTCCAGCGCGCACTTCGAGGATGGCGCCCCGCTCATCAGCCGCGTCCTTTGGCAGCAATCGCACCGCAAGCTCATGGTCAAGCGCCGCAATACGCTGAGCGAGCGCCTCCTGCTCTTCGCGGGCGATGGCGCGCATGTCGGCTTCGCTTGCGGCGTCCTCGGCAAGAGACCTCGCCTCGGCCAGCTCACGCCGGCTTGCCATCAGCGCGCGCGCTGTTGCCGCCACCGGCTCAAGCTCGGCGTATTCCTTGGACAATTGCGTGAAAACATCGCCCCCCGGCCCTTCGGCCAGACGCGCCGTCAACTCATCGAGCCGGGCAATCAGCCCCGCGAGTTTTTCTTCTCCCAGCATGGTTCAGACCGGAATACCGTGCGTCGCGGCAAAAGCCTTGATGGCCGCGCGGATATCGCCCTGCACTTCGTCGCCCTCGACCAGCGGATCAACCAGCTTGCGCAATTCACCGAGATTGAGTGCCCGTATCGCTGCCTTCACCGGACCGATGGAGGTGGGAGCCATCGAGATCGAGCGATAGCCAAGGGCCAGCAGAACGATCGCTTCAATCGGTTTGCCCGCAAGCTCACCGCAAACCGTGACCGGCACGCCACCTTTCTGCGCTTCACTGTGGATGTGCTTCAGCACTTTGAGGATGGGTGCCGACAATGAATCGAACCGCTCGGCAAGCCTGCTGTTACCGCGATCAACCGCGAACAGGAATTGCAGAAGATCGTTGGATCCGACCGAGAGGAAATCGACCCGCTCCACCAGTGCCGGCAATTGCCACAGAATCGCGGGCACCTCGATCATGGCGCCAAGCTTGAGGCTGCCGGGGCGCGGATGGCTGTGCTTTTCGAGAAACCGCAACTCGCGCTCGACGACGGCTTTTGCCTGATCAAATTCCCTGACATCGGTGATCATCGGGAACATGAGGCGCAACTCGCGCCCGCGCGCCGCCATCAGCAAGGCTCTGATCTGGCTGCGCATCAGTCCCGGCCGGTCAAGCGTGAGGCGGATGGCGCGCCAGCCCAGAGCCGGATTCTCCTCTGGCTCCACTTTCATATAGGGCAGTATCTTGTCGCCGCCGATATCAAGCGAGCGGAACGTCACCGGATCGTCTCCGGCAGCATCCAGCACGCTCTTGTAGAGCTCAAGCTGCTCGGAAATACGCGGGAAGGTTGACGCCACCATGAATTGCAGCTCGGTGCGGAAGAGGCCGATGCCGCGCGCCCCCGTTTCCCTGACATGGGGCAGATCGACGAGCAATCCCGCATTGATTTGCAGCGTTATCAGCGTGCCATCAAGGCTGATCGCCGGCTTGTCGCGCAGATCACGGTAGGTCTTCTGCCGGCGCGCCCTGAGGCGGACCTTGGCGACATAGGCGCTTTCGATATCGGCAGGCGGGCGGATGTGAACCTCGCCCGATGACCCGTCAACGATGATCGCATCACCCGGCTCGACCAGACCGATAACGTCTTTGGCCTGGCCGACGGCGGCAATGCCAAGCGCGCGGGCGACGATCGTCACATGTGAGGTATGCGAGCCCTCTTCCAGCACGACGCCCCGCAATTTCTCGCGATCATAGTCAAGGAGTTCGGCAGGGCCCATGTTGCGGGCAATAATGATGGCATCCTTCGGCAGGTCGATGCGCGCAGCCGTTGCCGGTTCGCCGGAAAGCTGACGCAGCAGCCGGTTGGCCAGATCGTCGAGATCGTGCAGCCGCTCGCGCAGATAGGGGTCGGAGATGCGCATCATGCGTGCGCGCGTGTCCGAGCGCACCTTCTCGACCGCCCCTTCCGCCGTCAGGCCGGAGCGCACAGCCTCCTGCATCTTGCGGGCCCAGCTGCGGTCATTGGCAAACATGCGAAAGGCTTCCAGCACGTCGCGATGATCACCGGCGCGCGCCAGCTCGGCCTGCTCCAGCATATCATCAACATGCTTGCGCAACGAGGTAATCGCTTCTTCAAGGCGCGCCAGCTCCTCGCCGACATTTTCTGCAACCAGCGCCTTGATGACGATACGCGGCTCATGCAGCACTACATGGCCAAGCCCCACCGCATCGCTCAGCCCCATGCCCTTCAGATGATGCGCCCGGCGTGAGGCCAGTATGACGCCGGCGCGCGCGATCGCCTGCAATTCGCCCGAGGCGATCATCTCGGCGATCACCAGCGAGATCGTCTCGAGCGCCTCGATCTCTTCTTCCGAATAGGCACGCTGCGCCTTGTTCTGCACCACCAGCACGCCCAGCGTATTGCCAGCCCGCAGGATCGGCACGCCGACAAAGCCGTGAAACATCTCCTCGCCCAGTTCAGGAAAGAACAGGAAGGAGGGGTGGCGCTGCGCGTCCGACAGCGCCAGCGGCTGGGCTTCCTTGGCCACCGTGCCCACCAGGCCTTCGCCGATACGCATCTGCACCAGATGGATCTGGCTGCGGTTCAGACCCTCGGTCGCATACAGCTCAAGATGCCCGTCAGCGCGCAGCACGTACACCGAACAGACTTCCGCCACCATATTGGCAGCGATGATCACAACGATCTTATCAAGCCGCTCCTGTGCGCTGACCCGCTCCAGCATGACCTCGCGGAGGCGGCGGAGCAGCACACGCGGCCCGCCCAAGGAATTCCGCATCGGCTATCTCGATATTATCAACACCAGCCATCCAGACTGTGTGGCATCACGCAACGGCACACCAGCATACGCGACCCGTCAGCCATGATTCATCGGTCTTCCTTAAACGCAGACGCGCCAATTGCAAAGCGCGCATGGCTACGGGCAGGAAAAGGACGGATGGGAACAAATCGAAAAATGTGGCGCCCTCGGAGAGATTCGAACTCCCGACCTGTCGCTTAGGATGCGATTGCTCTATCCAGCTGAGCTACGAGGGCCACGCGCCGCTCAGGATCGTGATGTTCGTTCCTTGCCGGCGCCCGAACCGAGCGTTAGCCTTTTTTGACGCAGGATGCCAGCCAGGTCGTCAGCCAAATCACCAGCCAAATCACCCATGATGATCATATTCAAAAAGAGACAAAGGGCGTGCCGGTGGTTTTGCCCGCTGGGGCCGGTGCTGATGACGCTGCTGGGGCCGACAGCCGCCGTCAGCGCTGGCGATGAATGTCCTCCCGCCGGCGGTCTGCCGGTCATGGTCGACAGCATCGCCAGCAGCGATAACATGCGTCTTGCCGACGGGCGCATCATCCGCCTCGCCGGCATAGCCGTTCCGCCAGCCGCAGCGCCCGACGCGCGGCTGTTTTTGCTCCGCATCGCAAAAAATGCCGCGATCCGCCTCCACCCGCAGGGCTCGTCATCGGACCGTTATGGCCGTGTGCTGGCGCGCCTCAGCGCCAGCGAAAACGGACAAGACATCTGGATCGAGCAGGCTTTGATCGGAGCCGGCCTGGCGCTTGCAACGCTTACACCGGGCGAAAATGGTTGTTTTTCGACGCTTTTGGCGTCTGAAACCGAAGCGCGCCGCAGGCGGTCCGGTTACTGGGCTGTTGACGGAGCCATGACGATTGCGCCATCCCGGTTTGACGATGTCGCTGCCGCTGCCGGGCGCTTTGCCGTCTATGAGGGAAAAATTTTACGCGTCGCCGTCCGTGATTACGCCATCTTTTTAGATTTCGGAGAAGATTGGCGACGCGCTCTCTCGATCATACTGCCCCGTCGCCAGCGGCAGGAGGTGGAGGGAGTGCTGGGCCCGATGCAGGAGTTGACCGGCAAGACAGTGCAGGCCAGGGGTATCGTCGAGCGCGGGACTGCTTTGCGCTTGCGACTGACGCACCCCACCCAGATACGTGTTATCAAAGACTGAGGAAGGCATCGTTCTGAACAAGGTAATGGCAGGAAGGATCAGATGGTGTGGACTGGCACTTGCGGCCGGTCTCCTGTCCTCATGCGTTGCCTTTGGACCGGCGCAGAATTCACCTGCCGAAGTTACAGCCGTGCCTCTGCCGACGCCAGCACCGCGCGCCGAGACGGCGAAGAAGCGGGTACCCGCCCAGGTCGAGCGCAATTTCGGCGGCGCCTATGATTCTCCCGATATCGAGCGGCGCCTGGCCACCATCGTCCAGCGCCTCGTCCCCGTCTCCGAGCGGCCTGATCTGCGCTACAGCGTCACCATTCTCAACGCACCGACCATCAATGCCTTCGCCTTGCCCGATGGTCAGCTTTTCGTGACCCGTGGCCTCGTGGCGCTCGCCAATGATGAGGCGGAGATTGCCGCCGTGCTTGCCCACGAAATGTCGCACGTCATCGCCCGCCACGCGACGCAGCGGGTCGAGGCGGCGCAGAAGACCCTTCTTGGTTCCCGCGTTCTGTCAATCGTCACCGGCGACCGGGCGCTTGGTCAGCAGGCGCTCGTATCAGGCGCGCTCTCGCTTGCCAGCTTCTCGCGCCAGCAGGAAATCGAGGCCGACCAGATCGGGATCCGCAACATCTACCGCGCCGGATTTGACCCCTACGGAGCCTCGCGTCTGCTGCAGGACATGGATCGTTTTGCGGCCTTCCGCGCCTCCTTGCCCGGCCAGCAGGGCGACGAGGACAATGAGAACGGCTTTCTGTCGACCCACCCTTCAACCCCGGAGCGCCTGTCGCTTGCCGTCGCCGCCGCCCGGCAGATCGGCGGGCCGGACATCGCCAATCGCGAGAATGACAGCTATGTGCGCGCCCTTGAGGGTGTGCTCTACGGCGATGATCCGAATTCGGGGCTGGTCCGCGGGCGCCGTTTCCTGCATCCGGCCTTCGGCTTTGCCTTTGAGGCTCCCAGCGGATTTGTGCTGGAAAATTCACCGCGCGCGGTGATCGGCGTCAGCACGGATGGGCGGGCGCTGCGCTTTGACACGATCCGCGTCCAGCCGCTCACCTCGCTCACCGAGAGCCTGCAGGCAAGCGCGACGCCCGAGCTGACGATCGACAATATCGAGCGGCTGACCATCAACGGCAACGAGGCAGCCACCGCACTTGGTGCGTCTCCGGGCTGGATTTTCCGCTTCGTGCTGGTGCGTCTTGGCAATGACGTCTATCGCTTTATTTTCGCGACACGCCAGATGACGCCGCAGATCGACGCCGAATTCACTGCTTCGGCTGCCAGTTTCCGCCGCCTCTCACCTTTGGAAAAATCAACCATCCGACCGCTGCGGGTACGTATCGTGACCGTTGGACCGCTCGATTCAGTCGAGTCTCTTGCCGAGCGTATGGTTGATTCGCCAAAGCCCGTGGACCAGTTCCTGGCTCTTAACGGCCTTGATCGTGGCCAAAAGCTGCGGCTCGGCATGCCGGTGAAGATCATCGCCGAATAGCTTGGCTCGGTACAGACGAAAAAGACCGGCAGACGAAAAAGGCCCGGTCTTGTCACCGGGCCTTTGACGCAATACGTGCCAAAAAAATCAGGCAGCCGCCTCGCTCTCGCCCTCGACCGATTCCGCTGCCTTGCCGCGACGCGGACCTTTCTGCAGCATGTTCTCGATCTCGGTCTTGGCTTCGCTTTCGGTGATGTCGTTGGCAGCCGACAATTCACGCGCCATGCGGTCCAGCGCCGCCTCGAAAAGCTGGCGCTCGGAATAGGACTGCTCAGGCTGGGTGTCGGCGCGGTAAAGGTCGCGCACCACCTCGGCTATGGCGATCAGGTCGCCGGAATTGATCTTCGCTTCATATTCCTGGGCGCGACGCGACCACATCGTGCGCTTGATGCGGGCACGACCTTTCAGAGTGTCGAGCGCGCGGGTGACGATGCCGCTTTCCGACAGCTTGCGCATGCCGACACTTGTCGCCTTGGCGGTTGGAACCCGCAGCGTCATTTTGTCTTTTTGAAAGGAAATGACAAACAGCTCAAGCTTGAGCCCGGCGATTTCCTGTTCTTCGATGGCGACGATCTGGCCGACACCATGCGAGGGGTAAACGACGAACTCTCCTGTTTTGAAACCGAGGCGTTGTTGCGAAGCCTTCTTGGCACTGGACATACGGTGTCATCTCCTTCAGACAGCCGGAAAAATCCGGCTACCGGTGGCGCTGGGCGTTGTGCCGTTACTGATCTAGGTGAGGATACAGGCCGAGGCTGGGGCAACGAACGTCTTGGATACGGATCATGACGAAACCTCCAGCCACTCTGCCGCCGGCACACCGGGTGCAACCACGCGGGCATGTCAGGGAACGTGTCAGCCGCTTAGCCGGGCCTCCACTGCTCACAACAAGCCGCCTTTTCTTCACACGGGCTGATCACAACAATCAGCCAACGAGAAGAACAGGCAAAAACTCATTCACTCCCTGACAGGCAGGAGGCGATCGAATTCCCGTTCGGGTTGAACTCCGACGGCTTTCTGCCGCGACAGAAAGGATGCTCTATCACGCTTTTGTCAAAAAGGGAAGATGCACGATCAGCCTTGGTGCGGTGCAGCATCTGTTTTTTCCTGTAACATTAATGCCTAAGCTTAATGTCAAAGACAAACAGCGGTTTTAATCGCCCGTTCCTGGTTCTGCGGAAAAGAAGTTGGCGAACTTGTCCGGCACCCCGTCAAACGCCTTGGCATCCGCCGGCGGGTCCTTCTTGGCGGTGATATTGGGCCAGGTCTGGGCGTAATCCTTGTTGACCTTCAACCATTGCTCAAGCCCGCTTTCAGTATCAGGCTTGATGGCTTCCGCCGGGCATTCCGGTTCGCACACGCCACAATCGATGCATTCGTCGGGATGGATAACCAGCATGTTGTCACCCTCGTAGAAGCAATCCACCGGGCATACTTCAATGCAGTCCATATATTTGCACTTGATGCAGTTTTCGGTAACGACGTAGGTCATCTCAATCCTCAATCACATCCCATCGTGGGATGCTAGCCCAGCTACCGCCCCGGCACAAGTGGGCGGTGTCATCCCCGAAGCGATCCAGCATCCCGATGCCGAGATGGATCGTCGAAAGGCGCCGTCACTTCCTCGCTCAGATCAGCATAAAGCTGCCGCGCCTCACTGGCACTACCCCGTCGCGCCGCCACGCCAAGCACCCGCCAAACCTTGATGCGGTGTCCAAGAGCGATTGTCAGCACATCGCCGCGCTTGATGGTATGGCCCGGCGCTTCCACCCGCAACCGGTTGACGCGCACCTGGCCGGCCGAGACGACAGCGCTGGCTCGTGTGCGGCTGCGCACGAGACGGGCAAACCACAACCAGCGATCAAGCCGCTGGTGCTCGTCGGCCTCCTGTCTCAACTTTTCTTGTCTGCCTCCAGACGCTCTTTGAGAAGGGCGAGTTTGGCAAACGGCGAATCGGGGTCGCCCGCCGTGTTACGAGACCCGCTATCGCTTGAATAGATGCGCGGCGCCTGCTCACGCGGCGGGCGCTTGTCGAAATTGCGCGGGCCGCCACGATCGGATCCGGGGCGCCGGTCGGGGCCGCCATCCTTGTCACGGCGCGGCCGCTGGTCATGGCGCGGTGGACGGGGGCCGTCAGCGGGGCGCGCGACGGGCGCTGCGGCTGTCTCGGGAGGCGGGCCGCCGTGCGGCTTTCGCTCGCGCCGCTCGGGGCGCGGCCTCTGCCGGGGGCGCTCTGTCGAGACGCCGTCACCTGCGGCAGGGGCGCCGGAGACAGCAGCTGCCGGTGCCGCTTCATTTGCCCCCGGACGGCGTCCTCGTCCCTCACGGCGCGATTTCTGGGCGTTGGGCTGGGGACGGCGCTCGAAACGCGATGGCCGCCAGATCGTCACGGTGGCGGGTGCGGCAGGCGCCGGTGCAGCGATGGCTGTATCGGGCGCGCTCTCGTCAGCCGCATGAGCAGCAGATGCGCTATCCTGAACCGGTTCAATTGCCGCAGCAGCATGCGCTTCCACCACCATATCAGCCGCCGCTGGCGCGACCATGTCGATGGGCGGCTCTGGAAGCGCTGGCGCAATCACCGGATCAGCAAGGATATCCGCCCGTTCCACAACCGGTTCGCCGACAGATGCCTCGACCTCGATTGGCGCCGTATCGACGCCCTCGTCGGTTGCCGTGCCGACTGGCTCGGTCACAGGTTCGCCGGCTGGCGGCTCGCTTGCAACAGGGTCAGCGTCAGGTGCTGCTTCCACCTGCTTTTCTGCCGCCGCCTGAGCGCGTTGGGCCGCTTCCTCTGCCGCCTTTGCCACCGCCTCGGCAATCACACGCTCATGATCGGCAAGCGGCTTCACGTCGCTTCGATACCCAAGCCCCTTCAATATCGAGGCAAAATCCTCCCCCGAACAACCGGCAAGCGAGGTCATGTCAACCGTTACCACGAAGCCGTCGCCAGCCGCTGTTCCCTTGGGCGGCGGGCCGGAGGTCAGCCCCGGCCGATAGGCGATGAGCGGGCGGATGAGATCAGCCAGACGCTCGAGGATGTCGACACGCACCGCACGCGAGCCGAGAACCCGATAGCCGAGCACGCGATAGATAGCCTTCGGCACCTCGGCACTGACCGGAATCGATGTACGCCCCGCCTGCGCCAGATGCGGCAATTCCTGCAACGCCTCAGGCGCCATGCCGCCATGCCGCAACGCCCATAGCTGGGCGGCAAGCTCGCGTGGCTTTGGCTTCATCGCCGCTGGCAAAAACAGATGATAGGCTCCAAATCGCACCCCGAGCCGGCGCAACGCCACGCGCGCTGACTGCTCGAGCGTCTTCAGGTCCTCGCTCACCTTCGCGCGCTCGACCACGCCAAGTTCCTCGACCAGACGGAAAGCGATGCCACGCGCCAGCCCTTCAAGACCTTCGCCATTGCGCAGATCGATGAGCGGTTTCAGGAGCGTGCCGATATGATGGCGCAACCAGGCATCGACACGCCCCTGCACCCATTCGCGGTGCGAGCCTGACAGATCTTCATCAGCAAGCAATTTCGCACGTGGCTCAAGTTCGCTGTCGCCGGCAATCAGCCTGGCAATTTCCTCGCCCATCCAGCGGATCGAGCCGTTGGCGGCCAGAAGGAAACTCTCATTGCCAGCCTCCGCCACCCGCTCCGCGCGCCCGGCGATCGCCACTTCGAGAGCCTTGGCTGCGGCCGCCCGCAGCTCCTTGCCGTACTGGATTTCCGCCCCCCCTTCCGGCACGAAGCGAAAGCCCTGCAACCTGCCGACAATCTGCTCGGCAATCGTCACCTCACCGGCTTGGTTCACTTGGGCTTCGAGCATCATGGTCTCTTTCAGGCGCCGCATCAGAACGCTGGTTGTTTTGTCGACAAAGCGCTGAGCAAGCCGGTCATGCAGGGCATCAGACAAACGATCTTCAACTCTTGACGTGGTTTCCCGCCAATAGCGTGGATCGTCAAGCCAGTTTGATTGATTAGCGATAAAACTCCAGGTGCGGATATGGGCAATCCGCATCGACAAAGTATCGATATCGCCATCAAGCGCGTCGCAGCGCTCCACCTGCCGCCCAAACCACTCCGCCGGCAGACGTCCACCATCGCTCAGGAAGCGGAACATGTCGAGGCACAGCTCGGCATGCGCCGCCGACGAAACCTTTCGATAATCCGGTACTTGGCAGGTTTGCCAGAGGAGGCGGACGGCTGCTTCGCCGTGCGCCCGCGCGCGCACCTCAGGCTCTCGTCCGGCCGCCTCAAGCGTCACCACATCATCACCGTCGGGAGCCCTGGTCAAACCAGCTTCGCGCGGGCGCACGGAAAGGGAATGGCGCAGTGCCTCGAACGAGGAGAATTCAAGCGCAGGGTTGCGCCATTGCAACAGTCGCAGCGGCGCGAAATCATGCGCCTCGATGGACTTCACCACCTCGGCGTCGAAATCATCGGCCCGTCCGCTGGTGCCAAACGTACCATCGCGCATGAAGCGCCCGGCCCGCCCGGCCACCTGTGCAAGCTCCGCCGGGTTGAGATTTCGAAACTGGAAGCCGTCGAATTTGCGGGTGCCGGCAAAAGCGATGTGGTCGACATCAAGGTTGAGGCCCATGCCGATGGCATCCGTTGCCACCAGGAAATCGACCGCCCCTGACTGGAACAACTCGACCTGGGCGTTACGGGTGCGCGGCGACAGCGCCCCCAGCACCACAGCCGCGCCGCCCCTCTGGCGGCGGATAAGCTCGGCGATCGCATAAACTTCAGCCGCCGAGAAAGCGACGATGGCGCTGCGCTCGGGCAGGCGCGTCAGCTTCTTGGCACCCTTATAGGTCAGCGTCGAGAGCCGGGGCCGCGCCGTGATATGCGCACCCGGCAGCAGGGCTGCAATGAGCGGGCGAATCGTGTCGGCGCCTAACAGCAGCGTTTCATGACGCCCGCGATGATAAAGCAGGCGGTCGGTGAACACGTGGCCGCGCTCGAAATCGCCGGCAAGCTGCACTTCATCGACCGCCAGAAAATCAGCCTCGATATCCTGCGGCATCGCTTCAACCGTGCACACCCAGTAGCGCGCCCCGACCGGCTTGATCTTCTCCTCACCCGTAATCAGCGCCACCGCGCCCGGACCCACTCGCGCCACCAGCTTGTGAAAAACCTCGCGCGCCAGAAGCCGCAGCGGCAACCCGATGATACCGCTCGGGTAAGCCAGCATGCGCTCGATGGCATGATGCGTCTTGCCGGTATTGGTGGGGCCGAGCACGGCGGTTACGGTGCGGCTGCGCGCATGCGGCGGCAGGAGATGGCGCGGCAACTCGTTCATCCGCGATGTCTAGCACAGGAATTCGCCGGCGCACGTCCCATGATGACACAGGCAACAGATCAGGAATTTACACATCGAACGGGAGAAGAACGAATCACGCCCGAATCGCGGACTCGGCATCATTCGTTGTCCGTTCTTTCGCAGATGTAGTAGGCGTACAGAAATCGGACACTATTCTTCGAAAATTTTATCCAATCTCCATGAAGACTCATCTGTTTTGACGAAATTCTTGTTAATCTTTGCATTCGACTCCGCCTTAACAAAACGTCAAGGACTAAGCCTGAAAAGATGCGCTTGCGTTAACCTTTGGCGCGAAGCCGGAACGAAGCCTGCACGAATCAGCGAGATGAGGGCGTTCCGCCTTCACCCTCAGTGAATATGTGGGGGGCGGCCGCAGGCGACCCACGAGATGGGCTGTCAAGAAAAAGGGAGTTCCTGACCAAATTTGATTGAAATTAACATTTAGCGTCCCACCCTGGCACAGTGGCGGCGTAACGCTCGCCGATTTGGCTGACGCAGGCGATCAGCGCGCGGGGAACGGCCAAAAAACGCGCCCTGAGGCGCGTTGCGATTCGTTTTCTGACGACGAAGCCTATTCGGTCGAGGCCGTCGCGTCGCTCGGGCTCGCATCGCCCGGCTGGATCGACACCTTGGCAGCCTGGATCGACAGCGTGCCGGCGGCCGTGCCGATCTGCATGCGATAGAGCACCATTGCCCGCGTGCCGTTGATGGGCATCATCCAGGCCTCCATGTCACTGTAGACCTCTGACGAATCCTCTTTTGCCGCGACAATCTTTCGGTGCCCGGCAATCGGCGTGTAGCGCGCCTTGCAGACCAGCATCGGCCCTTCATAATCGCCCACATGCACCGATGACAGGATGCGGCTGTAGGAGAGCGTGATGTCATAGCGCTGGCGGCCATCGAAGACGTTGAGCGTCCGATCGCATGACGAGGGCGCAACCAGCGGTCCATCGCCGGCGACCGGAAAGACAAAGGCCGACAGCGGATCAACCACGTTGCGCCGCGCCGCCTCATTGAGCGGCACCCGGTCGCTTGCCGGCGGGCTTGGCGGCACCACCGTCTCGTTGACGACGTGATTGGCCTTCATCAGCAGGCGCACTTCGTTCGAGCCGGAACCAGCCGAATTCGAGATATGATAAAGGGTTGGCGTCAATTTATCGCGCAAAAACGCACCGCGCGAGGTGGCGCTGCCTTCGCCACCCGCCAGAAGCCGCGCGACGCCTGTCACCTTCGCGCTGACGCCTACAGCATAGTAGCGCTCGGTGATCTGCGCTTCAAAATTGCCGCGCCCGACCTGCAATGGCCCCAGCCGTACATCAAACGTCGCGCGCACAACCGCCGGCCCGGCCTGGGCGGTGGGACAGGACAGATCCGGCTGCAGGAACGATGTGGTAAACACCGCCAGACCAATACAGTAACGCAACATCACTTCGCTCCTTGCAGCTGGCGACCCGCCCGCGATGCGGCGCGGCCGCCCCGACGGCACCGTCTGGGCGGAACACTAGCCGCATATGGTCAATCAACGGTGAACGCGCTTGCAGCTTGACGAAAAGGGTCTGTCGCGCCTATAGACCGCCCTCTTCCATTCCCGCGCGCTGGAATTGCCGCGACGAGCTGTCGCCTGTTCCTGCCGCTGCTGCTATTTGAGGATCATGTCATGTCGCGGCGTTGCGAACTTACCGGAAAAGGCGTCCAGACCGGTCACAAGGTCAGCCATTCCAACCACAAGACCAAGCGCCGCTTCCTGCCCAACCTCAACACGGTGACGTTGCTGAGCGAGACGCTAGAGCGTGCCATCCGGCTGCGCGTCTCGGCTGCCGGCCTGCGCTCCGTCGAGCATCGCGGCGGGCTCGACGCCTTCCTCATCAAGGCCTCCGACAGCGATCTGTCGCAAGGCGCACTGGACGCGAAGCGCCAGATCATCAAGAAGCGCGGCGAAGCGGTCTCCGCGACCTGAACATCTGCCGGCTGATAAAATCAGCCCTTGGCGAGCGTCAGTGACAAAACCCTGCCCTGGTCATCAAGGCGGTAGACGAGCGGTACGCCGGTTTCCAGCTCGCGCTTGACAATCTCATCGCCTGACAGCCCCTCAAGCGCCATGACGAGTGCTCTGAGCGAATTGCCATGGGCGGCCACCAGTACGCCTTGCCCCTTCATGACGCGTGGCGCGATGTGCTGATGGTAATAGGGCAGCACACGTTCAGCCGTCATCTTGAGGCTTTCACCACCCGGCGGCGGCACGTCGAATGAGCGGCGCCAGACGTGGACCTGCTCATCGCCCCATTGTTTGGCGGCTTCCGCTTTGTTGAGGCCGGTGAGATCACCATAGTCACGCTCATTGAGGTGCCAGTCGCGGATGGTCGGCAGACCGGCGAGGCCCATTTCCTCCAGCAGCAGCTCGCACGTGATCTGCGCGCGTGACAGCGCCGATGTGAAGGCGATGTCAAACGACAGCCCCATGGCCGCCAGGCGTTTTCCGCCAGCGCGCGCTTCGCTTACCCCCAGCGCGGTGAGGCCGGGATCCTTCCATCCGGTGAAGAGATTTTCGAGGTTCCATTCGCTCTGCCCGTGACGGCACAGCACCAGCAATCGCTCCATGGTCTTTCCCGCGTTTGAATTTGGTTTCTATCGTTTAGGGCCAAGGCCAAGCACATCGACCATGGAATAGAGGCCCGGCGGCTTGCCGCGCCCCCACAACGCCGCCTTGAGCGCCCCATGGGCAAAGATCGCCCGGTCTTCCGCCTTGTGCGTCAGCTCGATGCGCTCGCTTGCGCCAGCGAAAATAACGGTATGTTCGCCAACCACCGTGCCGCCGCGCAGCGCCGCAAAGCCGATATCACCGGCAGGTCGCGCGCCGGTCTGCCCGTCGCGCCCGCGCAGGCAATGGCCGGCAAGGTCGATGCCACGACCGGCGGCAGCAGCCTCGCCCAGCAGCAAAGCGGTTCCTGACGGCGCGTCGACCTTGGCACGATGGTGCATGTCGATGATTTCGATATCGAAGGCCTCATCAAGTGCAGCCGCCGCCTGTTGCACCAAAACCGCGAGCAGATTAACGCCAAGGCTCATATTGCCCGATTTGATAATGGTGGCACGCATCGCCGAGCGGACAATGGCGCTGTTATGGGCATCCTCAAACCCCGTTGAGCCGATGACATGGACAAATCCGTAGGCCGCCGCCGCTTCGGCAAACGCCACGCTCGCCGCAGGTGTCGTGAAATCGAGGAGGCCGTCGATATCCGCCCCGAGCCCTTCCATACCGCTCACCTTGATACCAAGCGCACCGACGCCGGCAAGCGTACCTGCATCCTGCTGGAGGAACGGCGAGCCCGTCCCTTCGATCGCCGCGCCGAGCACGGCTGCGCCCTGCGATTCGCTGATCAGGCGAATGAGCGTCCGCCCCATGCGCCCGCCCGCTCCCGCCACTGCCAGTTTCGTCGCTGTCATCTTGCCTGCCCTTGATCGCTCTCAGCCCGGCTGCGGCCCGTCATAACCGGCGATAATCACCAGATCGCCGCTCGATACCGGCGCCCTGAAGGTAATCGCCTCCTGATATTCCGGCGAATGATAGCAGGCGAGCGCCTTTTCATAGCTGTCAAATTCAATCACCACATGACGCGATTTGAGACTGCCTTCGGCCACCACGCTCTCGCCATTGCGCACCAGAAAGCGCGCGCCGAATTTTGCAAACGGCACGGCGTTGCGCTTGCGATATTCCTCATATCCGCCCGCCTCGCGCACATCGATATGGGCAATCCAGTAACCCTTGGGCATGTCATCCTCGCTTGGATCAGATTGCAGCGGCAATATCATCGATGATCGCGCGCGCCGCTGCGACCGGATCATCAGCTTGCGTGATCGGCCGCCCGACCACAAGGTGGCTCGCGCCCGCCCTGATCGCAGCGCCTGGCGTCGCAACGCGCGTCTGATCGCCGCTAGCGCTGCCGGCTGGCCGAATGCCGGGCGTGACGATCAGCCGATCACCACCGATAATCCCGCGCACGGCGCCGGCTTCCGCCGGCGAGCAGACCAGTCCGTCGAGCCCCGCCGTCATCGCCTGCGCGGCGCGGCGCGCCACCATATCGCCAATCGGCGCAGTGTAGCCGGCGGAGCGCGCGTCCTCTTCGCTCATCGAGGTGAGGACGCTGACCGCTATCACCTTGAGCCGGCCCGTTCCACGACCTCGGGCGGCCGCTGCCATGGTCTGCGGGTAGCCGTGAACCGTCAGGATGTCGACACCCAGGCGCACGATATTGGCCGTTGCCCGTTCAACCGTGTTGGGGATGTCATGCAGTTTGAGGTCGAGAAAAACCGATTTGCCAAGCGCCTTCAGCTCGCGCGCCAGCTCAAACCCGCCGGCACAGGCAAGTTCCAGTCCGACCTTGTAGAACACGACCTCTTCACCCAGCCGCGCCACCAGCGCCAGAGCCCCGCCCGTATCCGGCATATCAAGTGCAACAATGAGGCGCTGGCGCGCAATGTCCATCATCAGCCGACCTCAAGGCCGGCGATAGGTCCACACCCGCGCGGGCGGAACATTCTTCAAAATCCAGTCTGAAATTTCAACCGTCATGCCGGCAATCGTTCGCGGCACAGGGGATACCAGCGCATAGGAGAACTGGATGAACGGCGCACCGGCATGCATGAGATCAAAAGCGTCACTGACCATGCGCACGCGGCGCGGCGCCGGTTCGGTGAACAGCGGCAGGCTGGAAATAACCGCACAGGCCTTGTCGCCGGTAATGGCGCGGATACGCTCTTTCAGCGCATAGGCATCACCCTGCAGAATGGTAGCGCCAGGAAAGCGTTTGGCCAGAAGCGGTACGAAATCCCGGGAAAATTCAATGGCGATGATGCGCTCAGGTGCAATCCCGCGGGCAATGAGCGCCTCTGTCATCGCCCCTGTGCCGGGACCAAGCTCGATCACCGGACCGGGTATCTCAATGTCGACCGCCGCCGCCATCGCCCGCGCCAGATGTTTTGATGAGGGCGCGACCGCTCCCGTTTTCAGCGGGTTGCCAAACCATGAACGCAGAAAGCGTACCTGATCATCCAGTGCACGCAGCTGAGCGGGTTTCTTGCTCGCGCGTTTCGGCGCTATCGGCAAACCTTGGAACGACAACACTCTCTCCGGTCGCGATCAACGTCTGGCTGCCTAGACCCCGGGCGCCGTGCCGTCAAGCACTGCGAGCCACTGACCCGGAAATGATCTAACGTGAGATTCAGGAATTATCCTTGCCAAGCCCGTCCCAGAAGGCCTTTGCCTTGGCAAAAAAACCTTCCGACATGACGTCGATGTCGTGCCGTTCCGTCTTGGCGAATTCTTCCAGAATATCCCGTTGTTTCTTGCTGAGCCCGGTCGGTGTTTCGACCACTGCCTGCACATACATATCGCCCATATCCTTGCTGCGCAGGATGGGCATGCCCTTGCCGCGAATGCGGAACTGCTTGCCCGACTGGGTGCCCTCCGGCACTTTGACACGCGTCTTGCCGCCATCGACCGTCGGCACCTCGAAATTGCCGCCCAGCGCTGCCACTGTGAACGGGATGGGTATGCGGCTGAAGATGTCCGCGCCCTCGCGGCGGAAAAAGTCATGTGGCTTCACCGAGAGGAAAATATAAAGATCGCCTGCAGGCCCGCCACGTCCGCCCGCTTCGCCCTCGCCAGTGAGCCGTATCCGCGTTCCATCCTCGACACCGGCGGGAATGTTGACCGACAGCGCCTTCTCCCGCGAGGTGCGCCCGGCGCCGCCGCAATTGGGACAAGCCTGTTCGATGACTTCACCGCGCCCGCCGCATGACGGGCAGCCACGCTCGAGCGTAAAGAAGCCCTGCGTTGCCCTCACCCGGCCGGCACCCTTGCAGGTCGGGCACGTCCGCGCCGAGGTGCCGGCTTTGGCGCCCGTGCCGCGACAGGGCTCACACACGATCGAGGTTGGCACGCGGATTTCCGCCACCTTGCCCTTGAACGCATCATCCAGCGTGATTTCCATATTGTAGCGCAGATCAGCGCCACGATCAGCCCGGCCGCCACCGCGCCGTCCGCCAAGAATATCGCCGAAGAAATCCTCGAAGATATCCGACATCGACGAGCCGAAATCATTGCCAAACGGGCTGCCGCCGCCCTGCTCGAAGGCGGCGTGGCCCATACGGTCATAGGCCGCCCGCCGCTCCGGATCCGAGAGGATCTGATAGGCTTCGTTCAATTCCTTGAATTTTGCTTCCGCCGAGGCATCGCCCGGGTTCTTGTCCGGATGATGTTTCATCGCCGCCTTGCGGAAGGCGGATTTCAGCTCGCCCTCGCCAGCCGACCGGGCCACGCCCAGAACTTCGTAATAGTCACGTTTGGCCATTAATGTCTCGATGGAAACTGAAGGATGTTATCAGACAAGGCACCGCTCACATTGACAAGGCCGGCATCGGCAAAACGTACCTCGATATGACCACCCACGGCCCGCGAAAAATCAAAGCGAAATGGCACGTTAGGTTGCATGTCGATAATCGTGTCGAGGCGCCGTGGAAAGATTTGCCCTGCCGCATTCGTCTGGACTGCAACAACGCAGAAGGGAGGCAGTGTCTCTGCCCCCCTGTTGATCAATATGATCGAAACGATATCAGGTCCGTCCGTTTCGAAGTCGCAATGGATATGCGACTGCAGGCTGGGCGTCGACATCAGGCACTCTTCTTCTTGCCCTTGTCGTCCTTGACCTCCTCGAAATCGGCATCGACGACGCCATCATCCTTCTTGGTCTGGGCAGCAGCCTCGCTGTTCCCCTCGCCCTGCTGGGCGGAATACATCGCCTCGCCAAGCTTCATCGATACCTGCGCAAGCGCGGTTGCCTTGGCGGTGATGTCGTCGGCATCCTCGCTCTCGCGCACCGCCTTCAGCTCTGCAATCGCTGCTTCGATGGCCTGCTTGTCGGCTTCCGGCACCTTGTCGCCATAGTCCTTTACCGATTTCTCGGTGGCATGAATCAGCGAATCGGCCTGATTGCGCGCCTCCACCAGTGCCCGGCGCTTCTTGTCGTCGCTGGCGTTGGCTTCGGCCTCCTTGACCATCCGCTCGATATCAGCTTCCGACAGCCCGCCGGATGCCTGGATGCGGATCTGCTGCTCCTTGCCGGTGCCCTTGTCCTTGGCCGAGACGTTGACGATTCCGTTGGCATCAATATCGAACGTCACCTCGACCTGCGGCACGCCGCGGGGCGCCGGCGGGATGCCCACCAGATCGAACTGACCGAGGATCTTGTTGTCAGCCGCCATCTCGCGCTCGCCCTGGAAGACGCGGA
>FRDC01002932.1_pt1 | contig 25611 bp, 35 predicted proteins | sample 1106171 | NCBI WGS metagenome assembly FRDC01 (sample SAMEA3930566, study PRJEB13176) | freshwater metagenome | biome: Drinking water system; feature: drinking water; material: water | place: Singapore | collected 2014-12-20 | reverse complement strand
CGCAGCGGGCGGCGGACTGGCTGCTCACGCATCATCGGGGCGCGGACGGGCGGCTGCTCCGCACGTCGCGCGGCGGGCCGGCGCGGATCCCCGCGATGCTCGAGGACTTGGCGATGCTGATGCGCGGGCTGCTCGCGCTGGCGCGGGCCAAGGGCGAGCGGGGGCCGGGGGGCGCGGGCGCCAACTTGGCCGCGGCGCGGGCGTTGCTCGCCGAGGCCGACACCCGCTTTGCGGATGGCGCGGGCGGGTATTACGAGACCGCCGCCGATGCGACGGAGCTGTTTGTCCGCACGCAGCCGACCTACGACGGCGCGCTGCCCAGCGGGCTGAGCGTCATGGTGAACAACCTGGTCGACCTCGCGGAGCTGACCGGCGAGGCGGCGATGGTCGACCGGGCGGTTGCCGTGTTGAAGGTCGTTTCGGTGCCGCTGGCCGAGTCGCCGGTGGCGCGGGTCCACAGCGTGCGGGGGCTGCTGCGGGTGCTGCAGCTGGACGCGGCCAAGGTGGCGGCGGCGTTCGCCGACGCCGATGCCGATCCCGCGGTTCCATCAAGGCTCGCCACGGACCCGGTCACCGTGTTCGCGGATGAAGAGCAGGTGCTGCTGGAGCCCGGCGGGGCGGCCGGGTTGACCATCCGCGTGGAGATCGCCGAGGGCTACCACCTGCTCGCCCCGGGCGAAACGGCCTCGGCCTATGCGCCGCTGCGGCTGAGCGTGATTGGCGGCGAGGGCGTCGCGGCCTACGCCGATTACCCCGCGGGCGAGCCGCTCGACCCGGCGGATCAGGCCTCGCCGCGTGCGTACCGCGGCGTGGTGGAGCTGCCGGTGGCGCTGGAGCGCCGCGGGGCGTGGACCGGGCGGCCCGCGCTGGCGTTGACGTTCCAGGCCTGCACCGATCGCGCGTGCGAGCAGGCCCGGACCGTGAGGCTGGATGTTGAGCTGCGCCCGGTCAGCGGCTGACCGACGCGTTCAGGCCGCCTTGGTGTTGCCCGAGGCACCGTCTGACTTGCTCGCGGGCGGCGCCGACGGCACGCGGATGTTCGTGCCGCAGTTGCGGCAGCGGACCGTCTTGCCGCGGGCGGAGCCGGGGACGGCGAGCACCCGCCGACAGGTCAGGTTGGGGCACATGATGCGCACCGGCGTGGCGGACATGCGGCCAGAGCATCGGCCGCGCCGGACGTGCGCTTGACCCTGCTTGGCGGCTTCCCGCCACGCGGTGACCGCCCGCGCCTCACCCGGGCGTGGCGGAGCGCCCACCGCCCCATAACATCCGGCTCGTTCGAACCGCCCACAACCGGGGCGGGGGAGCGGCCGCCCCTACGGCCCCCGGAGCAGCGCTTGGCCACCTCGGCACCGTCCGTGTCCCCGTCCCCCGTCCTCGTTCCCCACGCCGGCCAGGGCGGCGGAAGCACCGCGGTGGTGGGGTTGCAGTGGGGGGACGAGGGCAAAGGCAAGATCGTCCATCTGCTCACCGAGTCTCACGACGCGGTGGTCCGCTACAACGGCGGGGCCAACGCCGGGCATTCGGTCGTCGTCAGGGGCGAGCGCTTCGCGCTGCACCTGGTGCCCTCGGGCATCCTGCACGCGGGCGTGCCGGCGATCATCGGCAACGGCGTGGTCATCGACCCGGATCAACTGCTCAAGGAGATCCACACGCTCGAATCGCGCGGGGTCGACTGCGGCAACCTCATCATCTCCGACCGGGCTCATGTGGTCATGCCCTGGCACAAGGCCGAGGACGAGGCCCGCGAGCGGTGGCTCAGCGAGGGCTCGCTGCGGCCCATCGGCACGACCAAGCGCGGCATCGGGCCGTGCTATGCCGACAAGGTCCAGCGGGGCACCGCCATCCGCGTGGGCGACCTGGTCCGGCCCGAGCTCCTGCGCGAGCGGCTGAAGGTCATCTGCCCGCTCAAGACCACCGTGCTCGCCGCCCTCGCCGCGCCCGGGCATCCCGCGGAGGTCTACGACGCCCAGCACGTGGCGAACCAGTGCGCGGCGTGGGCGCTGCAACTGGGCCGGCACGTCCGGGACACCTCGGCGCTGCTGCTGGAGATGCTCGCGGCGGGCAAGCGGGCGCTCTTCGAGGGGGCCAACGCGACGCTGCTCGACGTCGACCACGGGACCTACCCGTTCGTGACCAGCTCGACCTGCATCGCCCCCGGCATCGCCACCGGCGCGGGCGTGCCCATGAACGTGGTCGGGTCGATCCTGGGCGTGGTGAAGGCGTATTCGACGCGCGTGGGCGGGGGGGCGATGCCCACCGAACTCGCCGGCGAGCTCGCGGATTACATCCGGCAGCGCGGGCGCGAGTTCGGCACGACCACCGGGCGCCCCCGGCGGGTCGGCTGGCTGGACCTGGTCGCCGTGCGCTACGCCGCCCGCCTCAACGGCGCGACGGGCCTGTCGGTGATGCTGCTGGACGTGCTGGCCGGGCTGGACGAGTTGAAGGTCTGCACGGCGTACCAGACGCCGCAGGGTCGCGTCGACGCGTTCACCCCGGACGGTGCCTGGCTCGATCACGCCAAGCCCGTGTACCAGACGCTGCGGGGCTTCTCGGGCGACCTGGGCTCGGCGCGGCGGCTGGGCGAACTCCCGCCCGGGGCGCGGGCGTACCTCGATCTGATCGAGAACGTCGTCGGGGTGCCGATCCGCTTTGTGAGCGTCGGGCCGGACCGCGAGCAGACCATCGAGGTGGCGTGATGGAATCGATGCTGAAGTCCGTGCCCGCGGCCGGCGAGCCTGGTGACGCCGAGCCGGACGCGGCGGCCGCGCTCGCCCGGCTGCGGAAGATCAACCCCCACGCCGACCCGCTCAGCCTGCTCCCCGACGTCGCACCGGCCCGCATCCCGCGGCACATCGCGATCATCATGGACGGCAACGGCCGCTGGGCCCAGCAGCGCGGATTCCCGCGGCTCTTCGGGCACCGCAACGGCGCGGGGGCCGTCCGCGAGACGCTCCGCACGGCCGCCGCCCTGGGCGTTGAGGTGGTGACGCTCTACTCCTTCTCCGCGGAGAACTGGAAGCGGCCCGAGGACGAGGTGCGGGCCCTGATGACCCTGTACCTCGAGTACATGGCCGGCGAGCTGCCCGAGTTCATGAAGGAGAACATCCGCGTCAGGCAGATCGGCCGGGACGTCGGCCTGCCCGCCGACGTGCTGGCGCTCCGCGACCGCGTGCTGTCGACCACCGCGGGCAACACGGGGTGCACGCTCGTGCTCGCCGTCAACTACGGCTCGCGGCAGGAGATCACCGACGCTGTCCGCGCCATCGCCCGCCAGGCCGCCGACGGCACGCTCGACCCGGCGTCCATCGACGAGGCCACGGTGTCGGCCCACCTGCACACCGGCGGCCTGCCGGACCCGGATCTGCTGATCCGGACCGGCGGCGACTGCCGGGTGAGCAACTTCCTGCTCTGGCAAATCTCCTATGCCGAGTTGCACGTGACCCCCACGCTCTGGCCGGACTTTGGCCGCGAGGACCTGCTGCGGGCGATCCGTGACTTCGCGTCGCGGTCGCGGCGGTTCGGCGGGATCCAATCCTGAAGCCGGTGCACACGGCCCGGCCGCCGGGTGCGGTTGGGCGGTAATCCCTACGCTCGGACCATGCGCCGGCGTCTGCTGCTCGGGCCTGTCCTCATCCTGGTTCTGCTGGGCCTGCTGTGGCTCGACGAGGCCGCCACCCGCCTCCGCCCGCCCGCCGGGTTGGGTGTGCTGAGCGTTGACGGGGCGCATCTCGCGCCCGGGCTGGTGCTGCTGGGCTTCGGCGTGCTGGTGTGCGCCCGGGCGGCCATCGAGCTGACGCGGATGTTCGACGCTTCGGGGATCCACGCGTCGCGGCGGGTGCTGATCGCCGCGGCGGTGCTGGGCGTGCTCGCGGGCGGGCTGTCGATCCCCGGCCCGGGCCGCACCATCGGGCCGACCAACTCCGGCGCGCTGCTCGCCACCGCCGCCGCCGCCGTGGTGGTGATGGCCTTGCTCAGCCACACGCGGCACAAGACGGTCAAGGGGGCGTGCGGCTCGGTGGGGGCCGGGCTGACGGCGTTCGCGTACGCGGGGGTGATGCTGGGCTTCCTGATGGCCCTGCGGACTGAGTTCGGGGCGTGGGCCGTGCTGGGCGTCATCCTGACGGCCAAGTTCTGCGACATCGGGGCCTACTTCACCGGCACGTTCATCGGCCGGCACAAGCTCATCCCCTGGCTCAGCCCCGGCAAGACCTGGGAGGGTCTCTTCGGCGGGATGCTGGCCTCGGGCCTGATGGGCCTGGGACTCTCGATCCTCGAGACCCGCTTCAACAGCATCTCCAACGTCACCGTGCAGCCCGTGCACGGGTTCCTGATCGGGGCCGGGATCGGGCTGGTCGCGCAACTGGGCGACCTGTCGGCCAGCGTGCTGAAGCGCGACGCAGGGATCAAGGACTCCGGGCGCATCCTGCCCGGTTTCGGCGGGGTCATCGACGTGGTCGACTCGCTGGTGCTGGTCGGGCCGGCGGCTTTCTGGTACCTCGTCTGGCTCCGCACCAGCGGAGTTCCCGCTTGAAGACGACCGCGCGCCGAGAAGCGGGTACAATCACCAAAGGCGGTCAGGCCGGTTCCGGCGTGTTCGCCCGCTCCGGGGGTTGGAGTGCTCAATGACGGTCACGGCCAAGCTGCTGCGTCTGTTCCGAACTGATCAACAACTCCGCGGCCTCCGCAGCCGCCTTGACGCCGCCGAGCGGTTCCTCGCCGAGCAGCAGCGGCTGCTCAAGGAGTTGGACGCCCGGCACGCCGCCGCCGCGGCCGCCGTCAAGAGCGCGAAGGTCGCCATCAACAGCGACGAGCACGAGGCCCAGGCCGTCGATGCCCGTGTGGCGACGCTCCGCGAGCAGATGAACGCGGCGCGGACGAACAAGGAGTACTCGGCGTTCCTCGCCGAGCTCAACACGCTCAAGGCCAAGAAGGACGAGTTCGAGCAGCACGAGCTCGGGCAGATGGAGACGCTTCAGAAGGCCGAGAAGGACCTCGCTGAGGTCGAGTCCCGCCGCGAGGAGCGGCAGAAGATGGCCGCCAAGGCCCAGGCCGACCGCGACGCCCGCGAGGGCGAGATCAAGGGCCGGCTCGACGAACTCAACGCCGAGCGGACCAAGCTGGTCGCCGACGTGCCCAAGGACGCCCTGAAGATTTACGACGACCTCTCGCGCAGCCGCGGCGACGACGCCATGGCCCAGGTCGAGGTGCTCGACCACCGGGCCCACGAGTACACCTGCTCGGCCTGCCAGATGACCCTGCCGGTCGAGAGCCTGAACCACATCGTGAAGGGCAGCCTGGTCCGCTGCTCGTCGTGCCAGTGCATCCTCTACACCGAGGCCGAGATCGAGATCCACAAGCGTGGCGGCGGCGGGAAGAAGAAGGGCAAGGCCGAGGCCGAGGTCTGAGCCGGGCGTTGAACCGGTGAACCACCGAGCACACCGAAGGCACGGAGACCGAGCCAAAAACCTTTGGTCTTGGCTCGACGAAGCTTTGGTCTTGTGCTGACCCCGGAACGACGCTCTCTCGACCCTGACGCTCTCTCAGTGCTCTCTGTGCCCCCGGTGGTTCCACGCCTTTACTCGAAGAGCCCCGTGGACGCCGGCACCGGCACGCCTACGTGCTCGGCACCGGCCCGCGTCAGCATCCGGCCGCGGCGCGTGCGCGTGAGCAGGCCGGTCTGGAGCAGGTACGGCTCGACCACGTCCTCGAGCGTGCCCGCGTCGTCGTTCATGGTCGCCGCCACCGCCTCGACGCCCACCGGCCCGCCGCTGAAGACCGTCCCGATCGCCCGCAGGTACGCGCGGTCGATCTCGTCGAGGCCGAGCGCGTCGACGCCCTCGAGTTTCAGCGATTCCTCGACCAGCGCGGGCGTGATGGAGCCGTCGCCGCGGACCTGCGCGTAATCGCGCACCCGCCGCAGCAGCCGGTTCGCGATCCGCGGCGTGCCGCGCGAGCGGGCCGCGATCAGTTCCAGCCCGGCGGGCGTGGCCCGCACGCCCAGCAGCCCGGCGCTGCGGGCCAGGATCACGTGCAGCTCTTCGGGCCCGTAGTACTTGAGGTGGTGCGTCAGGCCGAAGCGCGACCGCAGCGGCGCCGACACCAGCCCGGCCCGCGTGGTCGCGCCGATCAAGGCGAACGGCTGGAGCGCGATCTGCACCGTCCGCGCGTGCAGCCCGGTGTCCACCGGCACATCGATCCGGAAGTCCTCCATCGCCGGGTACACGAACTCCTCGACCGCCACGGGCAGGCGGTGGATCTCGTCGATGAAGAGGATGTCGCCCTTTTGCAAGCGCGTGAGGCACGAGACCAGGTCGGTCGCGCGGGCCAGGGCCGGGCCGCTGGTGGTGTAGACCTTGGTCCCCATCTCGGCACCGATGACGTGCGCAAGGGTGGTTTTGCCCAGGCCGGGCGGCCCGTGCAGCAGCACATGCTCCATTGGCTCGCCCCGGGCCTTGACGGCTTCGAGGGCGATCGACAGCCGCTCGACCAGCTCGCGCTGCCCGATGTATTCCGCCAAGCGCGTGGGCCGCAGCGACCAATTGGGCGAGCCCGGGCCGTCGGCTTCGTCCTCGCGTGGCCGGGCTGATACGAGGCGCTCCGTCGCCATGAACGCAGTCTAGCGGCGCGTGGTTCGGGCGGTGATCGCTCAGCCGCCCTTGCGCTCGCGGCCCGTGGCGTCGAGCGGCCGGCTCTTGCCCCGCGTCGGGCGCGAAGGCTCGGGGCTCATCGACCCCATCGGCAGGCCCTTGCTCTCCCAGAGTTTCACGAGATCCGCGAGCACGATCGGCTCCAGCACCAGCCCCTCGGCCAGTTCGCCCCGCGTGGGCCGGGCCTGGTCGTCGAGGTCGTACTTCTGCGGTGCGTCGGCCTCGCGGGCCCGGCTGACGAGCGTCCACGCCCGCGGCGAGCCCGCCGCCCCGCGCTGCAGCGCGTCCCGCCGCAGGCTCACGGCCTCCGACGCCGACTGATACGCGTACAGCCCCAGATCGACCTCCACGCCCGAGCGCACCAAGAGCCGCGGCAGCAGGAACGTTTCCACCTGCGTGAGATACCCCTCGGGCGGCAGCGTGGGGCGGATGGTCTTGGGCGGCTGGCCGGGCGTGTTGATGAGCACCGTCAGGGTCTTGCCCGTGCGCGTGCCGGTCTCGGTGTAGATCGCCGGGCGGGATTTCTGCCCGTCCCAGACGGCGGTCTTGATCGACCAGGCTTCCTCGTTGCGGTCGCCGGTCATGAAGTAGCGGGCCTCGACGTCGATGACCTCGGTGCGCCCGGCGTCGACCTTGTTGAGCAGCCGGGCCCGCACGTCGGCGAGGTAGCCCTCGGGGTTGTTGGGGCCCGGGCGGTCGGTGGTGATCTTGGGGTCGATCATCGAGCGCGTGCCGACGAAGAACGAGAGCGCCCGGAAGCCGCGCTCTTCGCTGTCGCCCGGCGCGCCGGTGCTCGCGGGCCGGAAGAAGCGGAACCACTGGCGGTTGGCCTCGGGGTCCCCGGCCTTGGCCTCGTCGGCGGGCCGGCCGACGGCCGCGTCGTAGTCTGCGGGCGTGAGGCCCGCCAGCCATGCCGCGCCGGCCTTGATGGCGTTCTGCCGGCTGTTGAGCACGGCCGCCGGGTCGCTGAGGTTCAGGCTGGCGATGGACACCTCAAACGCCTGCCGGGCCGCGGCGAGGTCCTGCTCCTCGCAGGCGAGCTCGAACTTCACGAACCGTTCGGGCAGGGGCTTGAAGAGCGCGATCCCGCGGACCAGTCTCTTGCCGTCGTTCATGGGCAGCGACACGTAGAACCGCTCGCCCGGGCTCGAGCTCCCGGGCACGCGCAGGTCCTTCACGCGGTCGAGAATCAGCCCGCGGCTGCCCACCACCTCGCCCGAACGCGCGTCCTTGACCAGGTCGGTGAACAGGATGTCCTTGAGGGCCTTCTCGACCGCCTCGGCGACGGTCGATTCCAGGTTCGCCGTGCGCGGGGCGGCGATGGTCATGGTCCACTTGCCCGCCCCGTCGGTGAGCTGGACGCTGGTCGCCGCGTCGATGGTCGTGGTGTTTACCAGCGCCCCGCGCGGCACCTTGACGGTCAGGCCGACCTGCTCGATGGTCACCGGCTCGTCCGCGAGCGCGACCGCCAGCGGGGCCGCTGGCGCACTCGGGGCCGGGGCGGCCGCGGGCTGGCCGAGGGCGGGGTGACCCAGGCAGGTCAGCAGGACGGCCAGCGGGCGGGCGGCAAGCAGCAGCCGGGCGGCGTTCGGGCGTTGCATGGGCGATGTTATCGGCCGCCTCGCCCGCTCCCCTCAGCCCGGCCGGAGAATCGGTGAGGGGGAGACGAAGACGGACGCCGAGGCGCTGAGGTCAGAACGGGTTAAAGACCCATTTTCCTCTCCGCGTCTCCGCGCCTCCGCGTCCATCCGGTCCAAGCCCCGGACCGACCGCCGAGGCACCGAGACACCGAGATCAAGCCTCTCCCTGACCCCTCATCCCCTCTCGGTGCCTCGGTGCCTCGGTGGTGACCCGTGCCCCCTCCGCGCCTCGGCGCCTCCGCGTCCAAACGGTCCGAGCCCGGTCAGCCCGAAACGAGAATCACCCCGCGGCGGGAGTGGGGGACTTGACCGGGCCGCGCCGCGGGGTACCCTCCCTTCCCCCTCGACCCGTCGAGCGGGGCCGGTTCGGCCTGTCCGCCCCGGCGTTTGGCAACCGCATCGTGTACTCCCGCCCGCTGCCCTTGAGGACGATCGCGCATGACCGGCCAGAAGATTCGTATCCGTATGGAGGCCTACGACCACGTCGCCCTGGATTCCTCGGCGAAGGAAATCGTGGACCAGGCCAAGCGCACGAACGCCAAGGTGGCCGGGCCGATCCCGCTGCCCACGCGGGTCGAGCGGTACACGGTGCTGCGTTCGCCGTTCATCGACAAGAAGTCGCGCGAGCAGTTCGAGATCCGCACGCACAAGCGGATCATCGACATCTTCGAGCCCAACGCCCGCACCGTCGAAGCCCTCAACCGGCTGGTCGTGCCCGCCGGCGTGTTCATCAAGATCAAGGCCTGAGGGAGGGCCGAGGGGTGAGGGCCGAGGGCCGAGTGAAAGACACTCGGCAATCGAGCCCGCGCCCGACGGCCAGACCTCAGTCCTTCAAGAGTTGTCCGCGTTCCCGGTTCCCCGCCTCGGCCCTCGGCCCTGTTCCCTCGGGCCTTCCCCAAACACCTGATCCCTCGACCCTCAGGTAGGAGTTCCCCATGGCCTTCACCCTCCTCGGCACCAAGCTCGGCATGACCCGCGTCTACAACGACGCCGGCACCAGCCTGCCCGTCACCGTCATCCAGTGCGGCCCGTGCGTGGTTACGCAGATCCGCACTACCGAAAAGGACGGCTACTCGGCCGTCCAGATCGGCTTCGGCCACATCAAGGCCCGCAACAGCACCCAGCCCCTGATCGGCCACGACTTCAAGGCCGGCACCGACCCGAAGCGTTACCACCGCGAGTTCCGCTGCACGGCCGAGGAGGCCGCGAAGTTCACCGTGGGCCAGACGCTGACGGTCAAGGACCTCGAGGGGATCCTCTTCGTCGACGTCACGGGCACCAGCAAGGGCAAGGGCTTCCAGGGCACGATGAAGCGGCACAACTTCAAGGGCATGTTCGCCAGCCACGGCACCGAACGCAAGCACCGCTCGCCCGGCTCGATCGGCTCGCTGTGCTCCAACCGTGGCTTCGGCGGCGGCCTCAAGAAGGGCAAGAAAATGGCCGGCCACATGGGCGCCGAGCGGATCACCGTTCGCTCGCTCGATGTGGTCCGGACCGACGCGGATCAGAACCTGCTGCTGGTCAAGGGCCCGGTGCCCGGGGCCAACCGCGGGCTGGTCCAGATCCGTTCCGCGACCCGTTTGTGGAAGCCGAAGGCCCGCCGAGTGGCCGCGGCCAAGAAGTGAGCCAATAATCCTCTCCCTCGCGAACCGGGTATCCCGGGCCGCGGGGTGAAGATTGGGTCAGGTTTGAGGTGACAGAGGCTCCGGGCCGCCAGCGTGGCGACCCGGGCCGTCCGGGAGGGTCGGAGGCCTCGGCCGACGACAACCGCCGGACAACGCCAAGGTTCACCGGTTGACGGGCCGCACACACGTCCGCAACCGGCAATGAGGGCTGCCGAGTCGATGCCAGCTCCTGGGACGCCGCGAGGCGGAACCACGAGTGGCTAGGCGAGCAAGCGTCGCGCGGCGTTGCGACGACAGGCGTCCGACAGGGTTTGACACCACCAGGGGTTTGCCATGGTTGTCCCCGTCTTGAACAAGCAAGGTGCCCAGGTCGGCACCGTGAACATCGACGAAGTGGCCTTGGGTGGCGAGGTGCGCCCCGCGCTGATCAAGCAGGCGTATGTCCGCTACCACGCCAACCTCCGCCAGGGCTCGGCCCGCACCAAGAACCGCCGCGAGGTCTCGGGCTCGACCAAGAAGCTCTACAAGCAGAAGGGCACCGGCAACGCCCGCCACGGCGACCGGAAGGTCAACCTGATGAAGGGCGGCGGCCACGCCCACTCCAAGAAGCGGACCCGCGAGGACTACCGCCTGGACATGCCCAAGAAGATGCGCCGCAAGGCCAACCGCAACGCCCTGCTGGCCAAGCTGGTCGACAACGAGGTCCGGATCATCGACGACCTCTCGTTTGCCGAGGCCAAGACCAAGGCCTTCGCCGACTTCCTCTCGGCGATCAAGGTCGACAAGACCGCGCTGGTCGCGGTCGCGGACAACGCCGAGGCCACCCGCATCGCCGCCCGCAACATCGAGGGCGTGACGCTGACGCGGCCGGACCAGTTGACGGCGTGGAACATGCTGAACCACCGCTTCCTGGTGATCGGGAAGAGCGAGCTGGACGCGTGGCTGAAGGGCCCGTCGTCGCAGATCGGCAAGGACGCGAAGGTCAGCCCGCTGGGCGCTGACCCGGCCCGCCGGGCCACCACGGCCCCGGCCGCGAAGGAGGCCAAGTGATGCACGCGACCGACGTGATCAAGCGTCCGCTGCTGACGGAGAAGAGCGCGTTCGCCCAGAACGAGCTGAACAAGTACGCGTTCGTGGTCGACCCGCGGGCGACCAAGGACGACATCCGCAAGGCGATCGAGGAGCTCTACAAGGTCAACGTGACCAAGATCAACACCTCGATCCGCCGGGCCAGCACCCGCCGCCTGAAGTACGGGACGGTGTTCGGCAAGTTCACGAAGAAGGCGCTGGTCTCCGTCAAGGAAGGCCAGCGGATCGAGCTGTTCTGATCGCACGCCCATGACCGGCGGGCCGACCCGCCGGAAAGAGAACGACCATGCCCCTCCGCATCTACGACAAGACCAGCGCCGGCCGCCGCTTCTCGTCGGTGAACCTGCACAGCGAGGTCACCAAGACCAAGCCCGAGGGCTCGCTGCTGCGTCCGCTGCCCAAGTCGGGCGGGCGGAACCACACGGGCATCATCACGTCGCGCGGGCGGGGTGGCGGCGCCAAGCAGCGGTACCGCCTGATCGACTTCAAGCGGGCCGACCGCGACGGGATCGAGGGCCGCGTGATCGGCGTCGAGTACGACCCCAACCGCTCGTGCCACATCGCGCTGATCGAGTACCGCGACGGCGTGAAGCGGTACATCCCGCACCCGCGCGGGCTCAAGGTGGGCGACGCGATCATCACCCAGGCCAAGCAGGCGGCGGACCCCAAGCCGGGCAACTGCATGCCGCTGCGGTTCATCCCCACGGGCCTGCAGGTGCACTGTGTCGAGCTGCAGCCCGGCAAGGGCGGGCAGATCTGCCGCTCCGCCGGGATGTACGCGACGCTGTCGAACAAGGAAGGCAACTACGCGACGCTGGTGCTGCCGTCGGGCGAGGTGCGGATGGTGCACGTCGACTGCAAGGCGACCATCGGCGAGCTGGGCAACAGCGACCACGCGAACATCCGCTGGGGCAAGGCGGGGCGCATGCGGCTGAAGGGCCGCCGGCCCATCACCCGCGGCGTGGCCAAGAGCCACAACGCCCACCCGCTGGGCGGCGGCTCGGGCCGCAGCAAGGGCAACCGTCCGCCGTGCGGCCCCACGGGCGTGCTGGCCAAGGGCGGGCGGACGCGCGACAAGAAGAAGCACTCGACCAAGCTGATCATCCGGCGCCGGATCAGCACGCGGTACGGCGAGGTGAGCAAGTAAACCGGCCGCGGGCCTGAGACCACACGCACGGATCACGAAACGCACGCAGCACGAGAAGCACCATGAGCCGCAGCCTGAAGAAAGGTCCGTACGTCGACGAGCGTCTGTACAACCGCGTCATGCGGCTGAACCAGACGAACAAGAAGGAGCCGCTCAAGACCTGGCGGCGCGCGTGCACCATCGTCCCCGAGTTCGTCGGGCACGCCTTCAAGGTGCACAACGGCAACAAGTTCATCGATGTGTTCGTGACCGAGGACATGGTGGGCCACAAGCTGGGCGAGTTCAGCCCGACCCGCACGTTCCGCGGCCACACGAACAAGAAGGAAGGCATCGCCGACGGCGCCAAGACCGCCGCCCCGGCCAAGAAGTAATCGACCGGACACGGTTTTTCCACGACCCTCGATACCGAACGTCAGCCTCAGCGAGACACCCATGCGAATCCACGGACCCAGCCTGAAAGCCGTTGCCGCCGAGAAGGGCGCGAGCGTCGAGCAGCTCGCCGCGGCGATCGAGCGCACCGGGCTCAAGGGCGTTCGCGCCGTGTCGGCGGTGAAGAACTGGATGGCCGACCGCGACCACCCGCGCTGCAAGCTCGCCGACGTCAAGAAGCTCGCCGAGGCTCTGGGCGTCGAAGTCGGCAAGATCGCCCGGTTCCAGAGCATCCTCAAGTTCCACCGCGGCTCGCCCCGCAAGGCCGCCCTGCTGACGGACCTGATCCGCGGCAAGGACGTGCTGACGGCGGAGAACCTGCTGGCGTTCAACGGGAAGCGCGCCGCGGTGGACGTGAAGAAGGCCCTGTCGGCGGCGATCGCCGACGCCGAGCAGGTCAACGCCGACACCACCGCCCTGATCGTCGCCGAGAGTCGCGTCGACGCCGGCCCGGTGCTCAAGCGGTTCCACCAGAAGGACCGTGGCCGGGCTCACGCGATCATGAAGCGCATGAGCCACATCACCATCGCGCTGCAGGAGAAGGCCTCGGCCTGATCGGCCGGAGAACCACACCATGGGACAGAAGACCCACCCCTACGGCCTCCGCGTTGGCATCACCGAGCCCCACCGGTCGCGCTGGTACGCGCCCAAGGCGCTGTTCGGCGAGCTGCTGGTGGAGGACTACAAGATCCGCCAGTTCATCGACAAGCGGCTGAACCGCAAGCCGCCGTATGCCGCCGTCAGCGACGTGCACATCGAGCGGACCCGCGAGGAGCTGAAGGTCATCATCAAGACGGCCCGCCCGGGCCTGGTGATCGGGCCCAAGGGCGCCGAGGTGGAGCGGATCACCGAAGAGCTCCAGTACATGACGGGCCGCAAGGTCTCGATCAACATCATCGAGCTCAAGAATCCCGACCTCGAGGCCCAGCTGGTCGCCGAGAGCGTGGCCGAGCAGCTCCGCAAGCGCGTGGCCTTCCGCCGCGCGATGAAGATGCGTGGCGAGGCGGTCATGCAGGCCGGGGCCAAGGGCGTGTGGATCGTGCTCGCCGGCCGCCTGGGCGGCGCGGAGATGAGCCGGACGGCGGACACGCGTCTGGGCTCGCTCCCGCTCTCGACGCTGCAGGCCAATATTGACTACGGCTTCGCCGAGGCGTTCATGTCGTACGGCGCTATCGGCGTGAAGTGCTGGATCTTCAAGGGCTACTACGAGGCCGAGCAGGCCCCCGAGCAGCCCGAGGCGGCGGGGACGCGTGTGCGGGCCCGCGGGCGGCGCTGATTGGGGTTGGTTCGGGCCGAGCGACAGCAGGTTCAGGGAACGGTTTGATCTGGCAGGAGTTGGCCGATGCCTTTGATGCCCAAGCGAGTCAAGTTCCGCAAGGAGATGCGCCGGGTGCGCCCGCGCAAGGCGACCAAGGGCAACTACGTGGCCTACGGCGACTACGGCCTGCAGGCGCTCGAGGGCCTGTGGCTGCCCGGCAAGACGATCGAGGCGGGCCGCATCGCCGCCCAGCACTTCCTGAAGCGCGAGGGCAAGCTGTTCATCCGCGTGTTCCCGGACAAGCCGATCAGCAAGAAGCCGCTGGAGACCCGAATGGGCACGGGCAAGGCCGAGCCCGAGTACTGGGCGGCGCGGATCAAGCCGGGCACGGTGCTGTTCGAACTCGCGGGCGTGAGCGAGGCGACGGCCCGGAGCGTGTTTGTCCGCATCGCGAACAAGATGCCCTGCAAGACTCGGATGGTCGGCCGCCGCGTGGCGGTGTGATGAACCCCAGATTCTGATCCAACGGAAACGACCCATGACCGGCGCCGAAGCCAAGAAGCTGAACAACGACGAGATCAAGATCGAGCTCAAGCGGCTGCGCGAGAAGCTGTTCTCGCTGCGTGTGCAGCGGGAGACGGAGAAGGTGGAGAACACCTCGCAGTTCAAGCAGATCCGCCGCGACATCGCGCGGATCGAGACCGAGCGTTCGGCCCGTCGCCGCGGCGTCGCTCCGGCGGCCGCCGCCAAGCCCCCCGCGAAGCCCGCCTCCAAGTCTGCAGCGAAGAAGACCGTCGCCGCCAAGTGATCGCCCGACCGGAAGAACCCATGCCGACCACCGCCGCCCAGCCCGACGCCAAGAAGATCATCGTGACCCGCGTGGGCATCGTCGAGAGCGACCAGCGCGACAAGACGCGCAAGGTCGTGGTGCCGAACCCGACGATCCACCCGAAGTACGGCAAGATCATCCGCCGGCGGACCGTGCTGCACGTGCACGACGAGGCCAACGAGTCGCGCAACGGCGACCTGGTCGAGGTGACGCCGTGCCGCCCGGTGAGCAAGACCAAGCGTTGGAAGCTTTCCCGCATCGTGGAGAAGGCCGCGGCGCTGCGGTTCGAGGGCGTCAAGACCCCCGAGGAGCAGGAACGCCTCGCCGCCGAGAAGGCCGCCGCCGCCAAGGCCGCGGGGGCGAAGAAGAAGTAATCGGGCCCGCGGGCCGCAGGCGGGACGAACGCCGATCGACACGGATCGACTGAGCAAGGACGACTGGCCATGTTGCAACAGGAAACACGCTGCGAGGTCGCGGACAACACGGGGGCGAAGATCGCCTACGTGATCCGCGTGTACGGCGGCTCGACGGGCACCGGGAAGTTCACGCGCCGCGTCGCGGGCGTGGGCGACCGCGTGTTCGTGTCGATCAAGAAGGCCCTGCCCGGCGCGGACGTCAAGCCCGGCGACAAGTCCAAGGCGGTGGTGGTCCGCACCACCAAGCCGACGCGGCGGGCCGACGGTTCGTACGTCAAGTTCGACGCCAATGCCGTGGTGCTCATCCAGGACGACGGGAACCCCAAGGGAACCCGCATCTTCGGCCCGGTGGCCCGCGAGCTGCGCGACAAGAACTACATGAAGATCGTGTCCCTCGCTCCGGAGGTGGTGTGATATGGCTCGGCACGTCCGCAAGGGTGACACGGTGATGATCACCTCGGGTGATCACAAGGGCAAGATGGGCAAGGTCAAGCGGATCCTGACCAAGGACAACCGCGTGGTGGTCGAGGGGCTCAACCTCAAGACCCGCCACATGCGCCCCACCCGCACGAACCCGCAGGGCGCGATCGTCCAGATCGAGGCCCCGCTGCACCTCTCCAAGGTCAGCCCCGTGGTCGACGGGAAGCCCACCCGCGTCCGCTTCGTCACCAAGCCCGACGGGGCCAAGGTGCGCGTCGCGGCCCGCGGCGGGGCGGAGCTGGGCGTGGTCCGCGGGGCCGCGGCCAAGGCCAAGAAGTAACCGCACGCTGAGCGCACGAGCGCACGAACGACCCCTGACGAACCGACGCCGAGAAGTCTCCCATGGCCGACGAGAAGAAGAACAATCCGCAGCAGGGCAAGGGCAAGCCGGAGGGCGAGGCCAAGAAGCCCGCTCCACAGGGCGAGAAGCCCGCGAAGGGCGACAAGGCCCCCAAGGGCAAGCCCGCGAAGGGCGCCGCCGAGGTCGACGACGGCTCCACGCCGCGCGGCCCGCGGGTTGAGCCGCGCCTGCACACGCGGTACAAGCGCTCGGTGGCGCCCAAGCTGGCCGGGCAGTTCGGGCTGAAGAACCCCATGCAGTGGCCGCGGCTGCGGTCCATCACGGTGAACGTGAACATGGGCAAGCAGCTCGAGGGCATGAAGGTTCCGCCGGTGGTCAAGCAGACCATCACGGACACGATCACGAAGGTGACGGGCCAGAAGCCGGTGATGATCCGGGCCCGCAAGAGCGTGTCCAACTTCAAGCTCCGCGAGGGCGCCGAGTCGGCCTTCACCGTCACGCTGCGGCGCGACCGCATGTGGCACTTCCTGGACCGCTTCATCAACCTGGCCTGCCCGCGTATCAAGGACTTCCGCGGGCTCAAGGACACGGCGTTTGACCGCCAGGGCAACTACTCCGTCGGCCTGCAGGAGCAGGGCGTGTTCCCCGAGATCAACATGGCCGACGTGACGTTCACGCACGGCATGAACATCAACCTGGTCTTCTCGCGCTCCACGCCCGAGGTGAGCAAGTTCATCCTCCAGGAGCTGGGCATGCCGTTCCGCAAGCCCGGCGAGAAGTAAACAACCACCGCACGCCGCTGAACCCGAGGCCCCACACGGCCCACCGCTGACCGAGACCACCCATGGCGACCAAAGCCCAGTTTGCCAAGAGCAACCGTCCCCCGAAGTTCAGCACCCGCACGGTGCGGCGCTGCCAGCTGACCGGCCGCTCCCGCGGCGTGTACCGCAAGTTCCGCATCAGCCGCATCATGCTGCGGAAGCTCGCCCTCGAGGGCAAGATCCCCGGCATGCGCAAGAGCTCCTGGTAACGCCCTTCAGTCCGCTCCGCCCGACCGACGACCCAGCCACGGACCCGATCATGTCTTTCAACGACCCCATCAGCGACATGTGCACCCGCATCCGCAACGCGCTGCGGAACAAGGCCAAGACGGTCGAGTGCCTCAACTCGCGCGTGTGCCGCGGCATCGCGGACGTCCTGCGCGACGAGGGCTACATCGACGGGTACGAGGTCGTCGAGGACGGCCGCGCGGGCAAGCTGAAGCTCAAGCTCAAGTACGGCCCGCGGGGCGAGGTGCTGATCCACAGCGTCAAGCGGCAGAGCAAGCCCGGCCGCCGGGTCTACTCCGCCGTCGACGAGCTGCCCCGCCCGCTGCAGGGCCTGGGCATCGCCGTGGTCTCCACGTCCAAGGGCGTGCTGTCCGACCGCAAGTGCCGCGACGCCCGCGTGGGCGGCGAGCTGCTGTGCATCGTCGAGTAAACCCGATCCACCCGTCTACCCGTTCAACCGCCCGCCGCTGACTCTTTCGAGGAACCGACCCATGTCCCGCATCGGCCGCAAGCCCGTTTCGATCCCCGACAAGGTGAAGGTCTCGGTGAAGGACCAGGTCGTCACCGTGACCGGCCCGCAGGGCACGCTGACGGTCCCGTTCAAGCCCGAGGTCCAGGTCAAGGTCGACGAGCCGGCCAAGCAGGTCCACGTCGCCATCGACGAGGAGAAGTACAAGGACAACCGCGAGGTCCGCGCCCTCTGGGGCACGACCCGCGCGCTGATCAACTCCGCCTGCGTCGGCGCGGCCAAGGGCTACGAGAAGAGCCTCGAGATCGTCGGCGTCGGCTGGAACGCGTCGATCACGGGCCAGAAGCTCAAGCTGGTGGTCGGCTTCGCCAACCCGATCGTCATGGACATCCCCAAGGACGTGAAGGTCGCCCTCGACGAGAAGAACAAGCAGATCGTCCGGGTCTCCGGCGCGAACAAGCAGGCCGTCGGCATGTTCGCCTCCGCCATGCGGGCCCACCGCAAGCCCGAGCCATACAACGGCAAGGGCATCAAGTACACCACCGAGACCATCAAGCGCAAGAGCGGCAAGGCCTTCGGCACCGCCTGATTGTTTCGTCACCGACCTGATCGACCGCGGGCCACCGCCCGCGGACTGCCCCGCTGATCGACTGGAACCGCCCCATGGACCGCGCCAAGAACAAAGTCGTCCGCCGCACCCGCCGGCACATCGGCATCCGCAAGCGCACGATCGGCATGCCCGACCGCCCGCGTCTGAGCGTCTACAAGTCGTTGCAGCACATCTACGCGCAGGTGATCGACGACCTCGCCGGCCGCACGCTCGCCGCCGCCTCGACCTCCGACAAGGAGCTCAAGCTCGAGAAGACCGGCAACTCCGCCGCCGCCGCGGCGGTGGGGGCCCTGGTCGCCAAGCGGGCGCTGGCCAAGGGCGTGAAGGCCGTCGCGTTCGACCGCGGCGGGTTCAAGTTCCACGGCCGCGTGAAGGCCCTGGCCGACGCCGCCCGCAAGGAAGGTCTGCAGTTCTGAATGATTACGCGGTGAGGCCGGGCGGCCTGGAAGGCCGCCCCACCTACCGCTCCCGGCCTCGCTGACTCACGAGAACACCCATGCCCGAGATGCTCGACGAATCAAAGCGGATCGAATCGACCACCATCGGCGTCTACCGGACGTCGGCGACCGTCAAGGGCGGCCGGCGGTTCTCCTTCGGCGCGCTGGTCGTGGTCGGCGACCGCAACGGCAAGGTCGGCTTCGGCTACGCCAAGTCGGGCGAGGTCCCCCAGGCCGTCGACAAGGCCCAGAAGGACGCGCAGAAGCGCCTGCTGGTGATGCCCCGCAACGGCACCACGATCCACCACGAGGTCGAGGGCCGCTACGCGTCGGCCAAGGTCCGCCTGATCCCCGCGTCGCCCGGGACCGGCGTCGTGGCGGGCACCGTCGTCCGTGCCGTGCTCGAGCTGGCCGGCATCGCCGACTGCCTCACCAAGTGCTACGGCTCGACCAACCCGCAGAACGTCCTCAAGGCCATCTTCAACGCCATCGAGCAGCTCCGCCTGCCCGACAGCATCGCGACGCTCCGCGGCCAGGGCCTGGGCAAGACCACCATCGACGAGAAGATCGAGAAGGGCCGGCAGTTCATGCCCGCCGCCAAGAAGAGCGACAAGCCCAAGGGCCCCGTCAACACCATCGGGCAGGACAGCAAGGGCCGCGGTCGCGGCGGTCGCGGCGGCCCGCGTGGCGGTGGCCGCGGTGGCTACGGCGGTGGCGGCGGTGGTGGTGGCGGCGGCGGTGGTGGGGAGCCGGCGGCGGCTCCGTCGGGCGGCGACGCGGCACCGGCGCCGGCGGCCGGCTGAGCGACTCGGCCCGGTGCCTCACCGTTCGATCTGATGAAGCCCTTCTGAACGACTTTCCCGGGAACCTCTCCCATGATGATCCACGATGTCACCAAGCTCGCCGGCCCGCACAAGAAGCGCGTGCGCGTCGGTCGCGGCCGCGGCTCCGGCCTCGGCAAGACCTCCGGCCGCGGCCAGAAGGGCGCCGGCTCGCGCTCGGGCACCACGCGGAAGAAGGCCTTCGAAGGCGGCCAGATGCCGATGTTCCGCCGCCTGCGGAAGTACGGCTTCTCGAACGTGCAGTTCTCGACCAAGTTCTGGATCGTGAACCTCGCCGACATCGTCGCGCACCCCGCGTTCAAGAAGGGCGGCCGCGTCGATGCGAACGCCCTGATCGCCGCCGGTCTGATCCGCGACACCAGCCGCGACCTCAAGATCCTGGGCAACCTCGCCGAGGAGGGCCTGAAGGTCAAGCTGGAGATCGTCGCGGCCCGCGTCTCCGCCGCGGTCAAGAAGCACGTCGAGGCCGCCGGCGGCTCGGTCCAGCAGACCGGCACCCGTCGCGACAAGGTCCGCGGCGTCGACCCCAACTCCGAGGACCGCAAGCCCACCAAGCTCACCAAGAAGCTCAAGCGCGGCCGCAAGGAGGGCGTCAAGCCCGCGATCGAGACCGAGGCTTGATCACGCGGCGGTCTCGGGCCACGGCCGCGGCCACCCCCGAGGCCCTGCCCCCTTCCGCCCGGCCAGGCCGGCCTTCTCTCCGAATCATCCGCAGGCCCGGGGCTTTGACCGCCCCGGGCCTGCGGCCTTTCCCCGACCCGTGGGGCTCAGCGATTCCGGCCGTGTCCGCGGCCGGTGAACCCCGAAGCCGGGCCTAACATCCGACCCTCCCAGCCGCCGACGGACCGGCCGATGGGGGAAGGTTGGACCCAGAGCGGGCCGCCCGGCGGGCCCGGTTCGCGAAGTTTCTCATGCTGCAAGCCCTCGTCAACGTCTTCAAGATCCCCGAGCTGCGGAACAAGATCCTGTTCACGCTGGGCCTGCTGGCGGTCTATCGGGTCGGGTTCTGGATCCCGCTGCCGGGTGTGGACCAGACCGCGCTCGAGAAGCTTTTCTCGCAGGCGCAGAACGAGGGCAGCGCCCTCGCCCGAGCGGGCAACTTCATCGCCATGTTCTCCGGCGGCACGTTCGCCCACTCAACGATCTTCGGCCTGGGCATCATGCCCTACATCTCCGCGTCCATCATCTTCCAGTTGCTCGCGACCGTCCTGCCGCAGCTTAAGAAGCTGCAGGAAGAGGGCCCGACCGGCCGGCAGAAGATCATGGAGTGGACCCGGTACGCCACCATCGGCCTGTGCGTCATCCAGGGCTTCGGGTGGCTCAAGTTCATCGCCTCGGGCGGGCAGGCGCTGGTGTACGCCGAGTACGCCACCAGCCCGCTGTGGTGGGTCATGGGGCTGACGGCTCTCACCGCCGGCACCGTGTTCCTCATGTGGCTGGGCGAGCAGATCGACAAGTACGGGATCGGCAACGGCGTCTCGATGATCATCGCCGCGGGCATCCTCGCGCAGGTGCCCCGGGCGCTGATCTGGGTCTGGAACAACTTCGACCCCGCCGACACGACCAAGATGGGCTGGGTCGGCCTGCTCGCGCTGGGCGGGGGCTTCGTGCTGATTGTCGCCGGCTCGGTGCTGATGACCGTCGCGCAGCGGCGGATCCCGATCCAGCAGGCCAAGCACACCCGCGGGCGGAAGGTCTACGGCGGGCAGCGGTCGTTCCTCCCGCTGCGGATCAACCACGCGGGCGTCATGCCGGTGGTGTTCGCCTCGTCGATGATGATCTTCCCGTCGGTGATCTTCGGCATGCTCTACCAGCAGGCCGTCTCGAGCGTGCCGGGCACCTGGTGGGCTTCGACCACGGACTGGCTGCAGCAGAACTTCTCCAACGGCGAGTTCGTGTACATCGTGTTCGAGGTGATCCTGATCTACTTCTTCGCGTACTTCTGGATCACCGTCCAGTTCAATCCCGAGGACATGGCCAAGCAGCTCCGCGAGCACGGGTCGTTCATCCCGGGCCTGCGGCCCGGCCCGCGCACGGCGGAATACCTCGAGACGGTGATGGAGCGGATCACGTACGTCGGCGCGACGATGCTCGCGGTGATCTGCGTGGTGCCGATGATCGTGAACAAGAGCCTGAACGTCGACTATGCCGTGGCCCAGTTCCTCGGGGGAACCGGGCTGCTCATCGTGGTCTCGGTGGTGCTGGACTTCATCCAGCGCGTCGAGGCGAACCTGCTCATGCGCAACTACGCCGGCTTCCTCGCCGGCGAGGGGGGCAAGGGCCCGCGGATCCAGTCGGCCCGCTCGTTCTGAGCGTGCCCGGCGTCACAGGACCGAAACCGAACCGTTATGCCCAAAGACGACGACAAGCTCACGATGGAGGCGGAGGTGGTGGAGGCCCTGCCCAACGCCATGTTCCGCGTCCGCCTCCCCAACAAGCACGTGGTCCTGGGGTATGTCTCCGGGAAGATGCGGATGAACTACATCCGCATCCTGCCGGGCGACCGCGTCACCGTCGAGATGAGCCCGTACGACCTGACCCGGGCCCGGATCGTGTTCCGGCACTGAGCGTGGCGGGATCGCGGCGAACCCCGGGTGCCGGGGCGTGACTTGTCCCCGCTGCCCGCCTAACATCCCGACCCCGCCGGCGCTGTAGCCGGCTGACCGCCTTTTGCTTGCCGAGGGCTGACCCGTGAAGGTTCGCGCATCCGTCCGTCGCATGTGCAAGGACTGCCAGATCGTCCGCCGCAAGGGGAAGGTCCGCGTCATCTGCAAGTCGGACCCCAAGCACAAGCAGGTCCAGGGCTGAGAACCACCCGGCCGGGCTGACCGCCGCCCGACCGCCGCGAGGAGCACACCGTGCCGCGTATCGCCGGTATCGACGTTCCCGAGAAGAAGAAGATCTACTTCGCCCTGCAGTACATCCACGGCATCGGGCCGAAGTTCGCGGGCGACATCCTCGCGGAGGCGCAGGTCAACCCCGATCTGCGCGCCGCGCAGGTGGACGACCAGGCCCTGGCCCGGATCAACGCGATCATCGACGCGGGCTTCCTGGTCGAGGGTGGTCTCCGCCGCCAGGTGGGCCAGAACGTCCAGCGCCTCAAGGACATCCGGTCGTACCGGGGCGAGCGGCACCGCAAGGGCCTGCCCGTCCGCGGGCAGCGGACGCGGTCCAACAGCCGCACCCGCAAGGGCAAGCGCAAGACCGTCGCCGGCAAGAAGGGCGTCAAGGGCTAAGCCGCGCGGGGCCGAGCCCGCGCGGAGTGCAGTCGTCACGATGGGCGGGGCCGAACCCACCCCATCCCGATCCGCCGCCGGCCGCGGCGAACACCCGGGACACGAGGTTTCTCAAGCATGGCGAAGAAGGACAAGAAGGTTCGCAAGAACGTGGTGCGCGGGATCGCCCACGTCCGCGCCTCGAACAACAACACCATCGTCACGATCACCGACACCAACGGCGAGACCCTCTGCTGGGACTCGGCCGGCACCATGGGCTTCAAGGGCACCCGCAAGAGCACGCCCTTCGCCGCGACCCGCGCGGGAGAGTCCTGCGGCGGCAAGGCCCGCAAGATCGGCGTGACCGAGTGCGAGGTCCGCATCAAGGGCGCCGGCGCCGGGCGCGAGTCGGCGGTCAACGGCATCGTCGCGTCGGGGATCCGGATCACGGCGGTGGAAGACCACACGCCGGTGCCGCACAACGGCTGCCGCCCGACGAAGCGCCGCCGCGTCTGATCGCGTCGAAACGGCGTGGATTTCAGGCCGAAGACCTCTGGTTCGCTTTTGCCCCCGATGACGGGCCCGGAGCGTCGTCGGCTCACGCTGTACTTTGCGGTGATGCTTCCACTCTGCGCCGTAGTGTCGCTGGTGCCGGTCATTCTGCCGCTGCGGCCGCAGAGCGGGTCGGGCATCTGGTTGTACATCGGGCTTCTCGTGGCGCTGTTTGGTTGGTCCGGTTGGAACGCCGTGATCGAGATCCGGTCCGGCCGTCGCCTCAGACGGCTCGTGAAGGAATCCGACGGCTGCGTCTGCTCCGAGTGCGAGCAGCCGGCCACGGGCCTCGCGCTGCCGTGCCCGTGTCCGGAGTGCGGCACGCCCTTGGGGGACCGCGTGGAGCTCGAACGCTGGTGGCGTGGACACCGGACGCGGGCCACGCGGTGGTTCAGGGGGCGCTGGCCGCTATAGTTCGCCTTCGGCCCCCGGACAGAAGAGCCCCTCCGCCCGCGGCGCGGCGAGGCTCGTGAGCCGGTGCAGGCCCGAACCCGTTGGGTGCCGCGACAGAAAGAGATTGTTGCATGCGCATCAAGTGGCGCGGGCTGGAGCTTCCCAGCAAGATCAACGCCGATCCGCGGTTCAAGTCCGCGACGTACGGCAAGTTCTTCATCGAGCCGTTCGAGCGGGGCTTCGGCACCACCGTCGGTAACTCGCTGCGGCGGACGCTGCTGTCGTCGATCGAGGGCGCGGCCGTCACGTCGATCAAGATCAAGGGCGCGGCCCACGAGTTCACGAGCCTGCCGGGCGTGCTCGAGGACGTGACCGACATCGTGCTGAATGTCAAGTCGCTGATCGTCCGCATGGAGGGCGAGGAGCCCCGCACGCTCAAGCTGCACGCGCGCGGGCCGGGCGAGATCACCGCCGACATGATCGAGGCCGACAGCCACGTCACGATCATCAACAAGAACCTGGTGATCGCGACGCTCACGGACAAAATCGACTTCGAGATGGAGCTGCGCGTCGGCAAGGGCCGCGGCTACGTTCCCGCGGCCGAGCAGATCGCCCAGGAGCAGGAGCAGGAGATCGGGGTGATCCACCTCGACTCGGCGTACTCGCCCGTGCAGCGCGTGCGCTACGCGATCGAGGAGACCCGCGTCGGCCAGCGGACCAACTACGACAAGCTGGTGATGGAAGTCTGGACCAACGGCACCGTCACGCCCGAGATGGCGCTGGTCGAGGCCGGCAAGATCATGCGCAAGCACCTCAACGCCTTCGTCCAGTACTTCGACCTGGGCGAGGCCCGCGTGTCGCAGGAGGCCGCCGCGGCCGCGAGCGTCGACGAGGAGCTCATCCGCAAGCTCAACATGCCCATCGGCGAGCTGGACTTGTCGGTCCGGGCGAGCAACTGCCTGGAGTCGGCCCGGATCAACACCGTGGCGGACCTGGTCACCAAGACCGAGGCCGACCTGCTCAAGGTCCGGTCCTTCGGCCGCACCAGCCTGCGCGAGGTCAAGAAGAAGCTGCAGGACATCAGCCTGGACCTGGGCATGAGCCTGCCCGAGGGCGTCCAGACCACCGCCAGCAAGGGCGAGTGACCGGGCAACGGCCCCGGCCGGCTCCCCGTCAGCCGGGGTGGCCCGCCGACCGTCACGAGGCAATAATCCGGGCCCGTCGGGAGCTTCCCGGCGGGCCCTTTGTCTACCCTGTCAACCGCTCTCTTGGGGCCCTACGGCGAGTTTGCCCCGACAACTGACCACTTGGCCTCCCGGGCCTTACCGGAGCCTGCCACCGAGCAGGAATGACCCATGCGTCACCAGAAAGCCGGCTACAAGCTCGGCCGCACCAGTTCTCACCGCACCGCCACGCTCCGCAATCTCGCCGTGTCGCTCTTCGAGCACGGCCAGATCGTGACGACCATCCCGCGCGCCAAGGCCGTGCAGCCGATGGTCGAGAAGATCATCACGAAGGCCAAGAAGGGCGGGCTGCACGCGCGCCGGCAGGTGGTCGCGACGCTGGGCTGGAACCGGCCGGCGTTCGAGTGGCTGTACCTGCCCAAGGGCGCCAGCGACCAGGAGAAGGAGCACGTGCAGAAGCTCGCCGAGCGGGCCAAGCAGTTCTTCGATATCCCGGATGGCAGCCAGGTCGAGCGGAACCGCTACGGCGAGCTGCGCGAGGCGCCGAAGATCGTCAAGCACATCTTCGAGCACGTCGCGCCCCGCTTCAAGGACCGCGCGGGCGGCTACACCCGCATCGTCAAGCTCGGCCGTCGCCGAATCGGTGACGGCGGCGAACTGTGCGTGATCCAGTTCGTCGGCGCCGAGGAAGGCCCGGAGATCGGCGGCAACCCGTCGACCCGCCGCCGCACGGCCGACCGCCGGACGGCCTTTGCCGCCAAGCTCCGCAAGGAAGGCAAGAAGGCCGACGCGGCCCCGGCGGCCTGAGGCCGGTGGTTTGCGGCCTGAAGGGCGGTGGGGCGGGCTTCCCAGCCCGCCCGCGTAACTCGACACGGATGCATGGAGGCGGGCTTCCAGCTCGCCTTTTCTCTTTGGCTGGGCGCATGTTGACCCGGGAGGCGGCGGGCTGGGAAGCCCGCCCCACTGGTTTTGAACCCCACGGGGTTCAGCCCGCGC
>FRDC01001358.1_pt1 | contig 25716 bp, 31 predicted proteins | sample 1106171 | NCBI WGS metagenome assembly FRDC01 (sample SAMEA3930566, study PRJEB13176) | freshwater metagenome | biome: Drinking water system; feature: drinking water; material: water | place: Singapore | collected 2014-12-20 | reverse complement strand
TGCTGCCCTATGGCCAGCAGCATCAGCCGAGCCTCGGGCGTGCTCATGTTCGGCGGCAGCAGGTCCAGCGCGGGCTGGATGGCGTGCTGGGTGATCTCGGCCAGGCGCAGCATCATGTGCCAACTCGCTCGTTGGTGTGCGACCATACGAACTCGCCGCCGGCGCCCACCGGGCGGTGCATCCGGCAGCCCACGCAATAGGTGGCGCCGTAGAAGTACGGGGCGCGCGCGTAGGTTTCGGCGAGCGCGCGGCCCATCGTGGTCTCGGCGCCGCAGCCCTTACCCACCGCATCGAGCTGCGCCTGTGTCCAATAGCGGCCCAGGCCGTGCGAGCCCTCGGGGAAGGTCTCGAATCTCACGTAGTCGGTGCCGGCGAACTGGTCGCGCTCCACCTCGGTGAGATCTCGCAGCGCATGCTGCGGGCCCGGCGTGCCGACGTGCACGTAGGCGTGGCGCACGGGCCGCACGAAGCCCTTGGCGCGCTCTTCCTCGGAGAGCACTAAGTACGCCGCGTTCTGCGGCACCGGCTTGTCGTTGCTGCCGTGGCCGAGGAGCGGGTCGGTGGGGTCGGTGGTGAGGCTCATTGATTGGGTCTCCCAATGCGTGCGGCCTCGGTGTTCGCGGCGAGCACGGTCTGCGCGAGCCGCTGCGCATAGCCGTCGAGCACATCCACCTGCAGCAGCAGCGTGTCGGCCACCAATGCGCCGCAGTTCTTGAACTCGAAGCCGCCCTCAGAGAGGTGCCGCTCAAATATGGGCAGCTTCCAGGCATCGATCGCGACGCCGGCCTTCTTCACGTGCCCCGCTCCTGCGGCTGCGTGTCCTGCGCGTCGCCCGGCGCATCCGGCACCGCCCACTGCACGCCGAACGTCACCAGGATCTGCAGCGCGGCCTGGATGTCGATGGGGATCTCCACCTTGGCGAAGGCGCGCGCGGCCCAGGCCGCGATCAGCACCACGGCACCAGCGATCACGCCGGCCGTCACTTTGTTGCTCGGCTTCATCCCGCTCATCGCTTGCTCCTTGCCTGCGGCGCCCGCTCATGGGTCAGAACCTCCGTCAGTTTTCACACAGTGGCGCCGGTGGCATCCACCCAGGCGCTGCCGTTCCAGAAGATCGGCTTGCCGTCGGCGTCGAGCGTGGTGTCCATGTACAGGCGCCCGATGTCGTCGGCCGTTGGCGTGGGCCGGTTGGCGGTGGTGCCTTTGCCCACGTCGCGATTCACGCCGTTCCACAGGCGGATCAGTTTGTTGGTGCCGCTGTCGCTCAAGTTGGCGGTGCGATCGAGCTTGGCGCACACGTTGTACAGACGGATGCCGGTGGTGGGCACCGCCTCGTAGATGGCGCTGCCGGAGTAGCTGTTGCCGCCGCTGATGTAGTTGGTCACCGTGACGGCGAAGTCCGCTCCCGAGCTGGTCGGGCGCAGCAGATAGATTTCGCCCGATCCGCTGGTGGTCCAGCTATTGCCCGCAAAGTTGAGCGTGTCGATGCCCATGGGGCTGTCGGCCAGCACCACCATGGTCTCCTGCCCGCTGCTCTTGCTGATGACAGCCGCCTCGCAGGTGATCTCACCAATGCGGCCGTTGCAGTTCTCCACCTGCAGGAATTGCCCGCGGATGTGGTCCGCGAACAGGCTGTTGAGGTTGAGCATGGCGCCGTTCTTGAAGCGGAATCCCTTGCTGCCAGTGATGGGTGTGCCGGCGTTCTGTACCGACCACGCATTGGTGACGTCGATGTTGGTGTAGGCGCCGGTAGGGCAATCCATGTTGATGGCCCACGTGGCGCAGCTGAAGCCCATGAAATTCTTGATGCGGCCGATGAACGCAAAGCTGCTCGCCGAGCTTGGCGACATGATCCCGTCGCACGCGCCGATGCAGGTGACGTTCTCGATGAACCAGATGTAGGAGTTGCTGCCGTCGGCCAGGCGCACGCCCACGCCGCTGGTCTGCGCGTTGGTCTGCTGCGTCGGAAACTCGAGCCGGCCGTTGCACAGGCCCCATTCGGTGATCTCGGCCGCGTTGGGAGCGCTGAGGATCGGCACGTTGGAGGTGTACTGCTTGATCTTTGCGCCGTTGAGGTTGATGCGCACACCTGTTTTCAGCAGCAGCGGGCTGGTGTCGATCTTGTAGACCTTGCCCGGCGTGCCGTGCACCCAGCCGCCCCCGGCCGCGGCCACTGCATCGATCACCTCTTGCATGTTGGCGCGGTCAACGGTGCTGTCGTTGCCAACCGCGCCGGCATCCTCGAACGTGTAGGCCGCGCGTGCGTTCATGTCGTGCTGCGTGCACGCAGCAGCACCGGTGAAGCTGCGCAGCACCGCCACGTTGTTGTCGCCCTCGGTGGCGTCGGCGCTGTCGAGCAGGCTGGCGAAGTTGTCGTCCAGGTATGACGCCGGCACAGGCGATGTCAGGGTACCAAAGGTGCGCGGGAAAGCCATGGTTGTGGTGTCCTTGTCAGTTCGCCGGCTCGATCAACGTGAGCATGGCCTTGGTGTTCCACCAGCTGGCTTGAGAGGCACCACTGATGCTGGCGCGCACTCCGAGCGTGGCCTGCACGCCGGCGAGCAGCGTGAACACCTGCTCGATCTGGTAGGCGGTGCGCGTGCTCGTCATGCGGTATGCGGGGCTGGTTTGCTCACTGGCTCCCTGCAGGCAAAAGAGATCGGTGAGCTGGTTGTTGCCCCAGTCGGCGCCGAAGCCACTGGCCTCGAAGCGCGCAGCCAAGACGACCTGCATCGCGCGCTCAGGAGTGAAGCTGTAGGTGGAGATGTTGGCGCTTGGCATGTCACGCGATGGTGCTCAACGTCACCGGTCCCTCAACGATCGGCAGATCGATGATCTCGATCACGGAGCCAGGGGCGCCGCCCACCACCGGCGCCGGTGGTACTGCGTGCAATACCTGCTTGCTCCAGTTGCTGCGCACGCCCACGGTAGCCTCGGCACGCACGCGGAAGAGATAGAGCCCCTCGGCGCGCAGCACGCCGCTGATGACGTGGCTGGTCTGGTCGCCACGCACACGCAGCACGTTCCAGCTTCCGCCCGCGGCGCTGGCCTGCTGCTGGCTGACCCATGGTAGGGGATCGAGATCGTTGTTCTGCCACGTGATGCCCACCGGCGTGTTGTTCTGCCAGGTGACCGGCACCTCGCTCAGCCCAAGCTGCAGATACTGCACCTCGACCCACCCACTCTGCAGCACGTTGATGTCGGTGGCCAGGTCCCACTGGATGAGCGTGCGCACCACAGCCTGGTCATCAGTAAAGCTGGGGATGCTGCTGCTGATGGCCAGGCCGGTGATCTGCGGCACATCGGTTGGCACCGGCAGCGCGGTGTTGTCGTCGCTGGCGTAGGCGTCGAAACTCGCGTCGGGCGTGTAGATGCTGGCGGTGGTTTCCTTGAGGTGCAGGCCAACAGCCGAGCCGAGCGACCATTGCCAGTGCAGCACCTCGAACACCTTGGCGCTCCAGCCGAAGGTGGGCAGCGTGACCTCCACGGTGTCGAACAGCTCGAGCTTGAAGGCGCGCATGTTGCACGGTAGTTGCGCCGTGAGCCCCTGCCGCGCGTCGCGCAACAGGACGCCTGCGATGTGCAGTGCATGCTCGCGGCGCGTGACGCCGCGCATCTCGATCTCGCGGGTGAGCTCCTGCCCGTCGCTGGCCACGTAGCTGGATGGCGCCAGAGTGGGCATGGGCTGCACCACGTAGTCCGCCTCGCGGTCGGCAATGGTGACGCGGTAGCTGTTCACCAGGTCGCTGCGCGGCGGGCCGCTCACCACCTCGATCGAGCCGCCGTCGGCGATCCAATCCTCGGTGATGGTGGCCACCGGCGCGCGGTAGCCACCAGCCACAAAGCGCAGCTTGCCGCCAGCCCAGCCCCAGCGGCCGGCCATGGACTCGACGATTTCTTCCATCGCCTCGTCGGGCCGGCCGTCCAGCGGGATGACGATGCCGCACTGGTAGGTGTCCATCACCACGGATCCACCGCCGGTGGTGTTGAAGGTGCTGTCGGCGTCGCACACGTTGGCGGCGGCCTGCTGGGCGGTGTCGTCGAACTGGCCGCTCGAGCAGCCGCCACCGTAGGCGTAGAGCGCCCAGTCGCGCGCGATCACCGCCGGGTTCTGCGTCCAAGCGGTGGTGCTGGTGCGGGTGTCGAGGATCTTGGCGCCCTTGACCACGGCGCTGATCTGCGGCACGCCGGAAGGGTAGACGTCCTGCGAGTACTCCAGGTCCACCAGCAGCAGCGCAATGCCGGCAAACTTGTCGGCGCTGGTGACGTCTGGGAAGTTCGGCGTCAGCAGGCTGCTCAAGTCCTGCGCCGCGGTGCCCAGGTACTTGCGCACGCGGGCGAACGATTGCGCGTGGTCCCACTGGTAGTAGACGGCGGCCTGGCCGTCCCAGGCCGAGCCGCTCACTGTCACGTCGCTGCCGGCCAGGCCGAACGCGAGGTCGTGGTACTCGAGGCTATCGCCCTGCCCTGACGTGAGCACCACGCTCACCGTGCCGGCCACCGGCGCATGCGCCAGGGTGATCGAGCCACTGCCGGCAACGACGTTGAAGGTTTCGCTGGCGCTCTCGCGGGAGGTGATGAGGTACGGCGCCGTCTGCACGTAGCCGGAGCCGTCGAGCGTGACCTTGAGCTCGTTGAAGTAGACGTCCTCGATGGCGTCCACCTCGTGGCCGGCCACCGCCACCACCAGCGTGTAGTAGCGCTTGTCGGCGCCCCAGGTGCCCTTGAAGATCACGCCGTCCACGTTGCGCGCACGGCCGTACACGCGGGACCGGGCGCCCTGCACGAGGGCCAGCATCTGCGTGCGGTCTTGCAGGCTGGCGTTGAACGCATCGCGCGCCTTGCGTTGCGCTTTGCGGCGCTGCGCGTTGCCAACGATCGCTGCACTTGCGAACGTGAGCAGCGTGGTGAGCAGCGTGTTGCCGAGGAACGCAGTGGCCGCGTAGTTGACGATGAAGGGGATGATCTGCGGCACTTCAGCACGCCCTCCACGCCGCCAACACTTCGGCGCGTTGCAATGTCACGAGCCCATCAGGACCTGGCGCGAACCAATGCGGGCCACCGCACACCGCGAGCCCGTCGCGCTGCTGCTCACTGCCAGGCGCAGGCATGCGCACTAGGCCAATGTCGCCGGCTCTGGCCAGCTCCGGCGCAATCTCGCTGCCAAGCCGCGCGGTGACGGCAGCACGCAGCCCGCCTTCGGCGGCTATCTGCCGCGCCGCACCGCGACCGTTGGCCCACCGCAGCCCATGCAGCGGGCAGTCCCCGCTCACCGCCTCCACGGCGGCGGCGGCGAGCAGCGCGCAATCGTTCACGCCCCACTCGAAAGGCTGGTGCCGGCGCTCGGCCAGCACGGCATCGAGCCGCTCGGCCCAGTCGCGCAGGCGGCCCATGGTCACTGCTTGAAGAAGCTGGCCGCTGGCCACACGTCGACCACCTGTGCTTGCTTCACCACGAAGCGCAGGCTGGTGTCGCCGGGGAACAGGCGCTGCTGATCATCGTCGGTGTAGCGCAGCGGCTTGGGCCGCGCGAAGGTCACCGCCGGGTGCTCGACCGTCACACCGATGGTGAAGGTGCCATCGCCGAGCTTGATCGGCATCTGGTCGAGCTTGCCGGCGAAGACCACCGGCACGTCGAGAATCGCGTAGGTGCTGCTGTCGAGCACGCAGACGTAGACGGTGCAATCCTTGTTGCGGATGTCTTCGGCCAGCGCGGAGGCCAGCAAGCCGCTCGGAATGCCGGAGAGCGTGAGCTTCAGCGCCTGAGTCTCGCCGGCCGAGTCCTTGATCTCGTCCACCGCGCCGAGCGAGCCGGCGCCCACCCAGTCGTTGCCGCTCCAGTTGATGGTGACGGGGCTGGTGTTGAGCCGCACCGGCGAGCTGAGCGCCAGGTGCACGAACAGCACCACCGGGCCGGCGTTGGCACTGGCGAATTGGGTGAGGACGCCGGCGGCGATGGTTCTCATGCGAACACCTCTTGCAGCACGAGCTGCACCGGCGCGGCCCTCATACCGTGGCTGCGCGGCAGCGTGAACTCGCGGTTGGCATTGATGAACAGCGCGGTGGGCTTGTCTGTGACCACGGCTGCCCCGCCAGTCACCGCAGAACGCAACATGTGGCGGAACTCGACTCCGGTCATCACTCCACCGCCGCTGGCGGTGATAGGTGCCACGCACATCACCAACTGCACGCCGCCGGCTGTGACCACGCTGAACCAATCGCCCGGCTCGAGCGTGGTGTTTGCTCCGCACCCATTGAGCGTGATCGTGGTCGCAAACTGGGCGGCAGCACTTGCTGTCACGCCGCTGAGATTGATGGTTCCGCGCGGCCTCGGGCGCCCCATGTCGTACACGCTGGTGCGGTGCTCATTGCCGTTGAGCCGCGCGAAGTGAGCCTCCAGCAGCTGACGCACCGAGTATTCCTGTTCACCGTAGCCGAGCACCCAGCCCCAGCGTGATCCTGGCTGCCCCATGCTTTGCGTATAGCCGTTCAACGGGCTGACGAACTGCAGGGTGTTGTGCAGCTGCACCAACTCCATAGAGCTCGGCAGAACAGAGTCCGGCGACACCGGAAGCGCGTAAGTCGTCATACGCCGAGCTGCTCTCGCCGCTGGCGCTGGTATACCGCGGCCACCGCCTGGTCGCGCGCCATCGCCATGGCAGCACTGAGCTCGTTGCGGGTGACGCCGTTGCCGCTGATGTTGGTGTTGCTGATGTAGGTGTTGCCGCTATTGGAGGCTGGGCGCTCGCGTGACGCCGCCTGCGGCACCACGCTGAACGTCGGTGGCACGGTCAGGCCGGGACCGCTGATCGCGGGGGATCCACCTGTGCCACTGAGCAGCGAGCCCACGCCGCTGGTGATGGCGCCGCCGAAGAAGCCGAGCAGGCTGTTGAGCAGCGGACGCACCACCACCAGGCGGTAGAAGTCGGCGATGAGCTGGTCCACCAGCCGGTTTCCGGTGCGAGCTATGCTGCCGAACGCATCAGTGAACTCGTCCTCCATGTTGCGCGCGGTGCCGCGCACGAGGTCGTACGCGGCGGCGTTCACGTCGGTGATCTCGCGGCGGTAGTCCTCCAGGCCGCGGCGCGCGCCGGCGAAGGAGTCGGCACGCACGGCGTCTTCGCGTAGCAGGCCCTTGGCGCGCGCGTTGGCCAATCGGTCATACGCGCGGGATTGGTCGAGTATGGCCTCGACCAGCTGCTCGGAGCCGGGGATCAGCGCCAGCGTGGCCGCCTTCTCGCGCAGTGCGGCGGCGGCATCGAGGTCGCGCGCGATCGCCAGCTCCACCAGCTCGCGCTGGTTGAGGCCGATGGTCTCGACGTGGTCCTCCTCGGCCTTGGCCAGCGCCCGGATGGTCTCGGCCTGCCGGGCGGCCTCGTCGACCAGGCGTTGCGCAGCGCGCTGCCGATCTTCCTGCGCTTTGCGCTCCTCCTTGGCCGCGATGTTCGCCCGCTCCTGCACCAGCAGCTGCTCGAGCAGGCCGGCGACGAGCTGGCGATCGGCCACCGAGGCCTGCAACTTGGCATCGCGCAGCTTGACCATGACGTCGAGCGCGACCTTTTGGCCGGCGGTGAGCTCGGCCGAGGTGTCGGCCTCGAGCTGCTCGGCGGCCACGCGCTCGCGGATGGCGGCCACGATGCGCTGGATCTCGGTGACCTTGTCTTTGCCGTCGCCCGGGATGTTCAGCCTCGGGCGGCGCCCGATCCGGTCCAGTCGCGCGAAGTCTCCTGTGGTGGGGCCTGCGAGCGAGCGCTCGCGGGCGCTGAGCACGCGCTGCTCGAAGGCCTGCAGCTCGGCCAGCGCGCGCTCGCCGTCCTCTTTCACGGCCTGGCTGATGGCGTTGAACCCTTCGAAGTCGAGCCGCGCGAGCGCGGCCATCTGCGCGGCAATGGCGCCGACCTCGCGACCCAGGCCTTTGAGGGTAAATGCCACATTGGCGCCGAGCACGGTGATGGCCTCGAGCGCGATGCGCACGCCCTCGGCGAACACGTTGGACTCGCCGCCACGGTCGTCGATGCGTGTGAGCTCGCGGCTGATTTCCACCAGCACCGGCAGCAGCTCGTCGGACAACGCGCGCGCGAACTCGATGCCGCCGGATCTGAGCTTGACGAGGTTGTCCTCCAGCTCCTTGGCGCGCTGCGCCATCTCGGTGGTTTCCTTGGCCACGAGCGTCTCGGTCTTGGCGAGGTCGTGCAGGAACGGCAGCAGCTCCGCGCCGGTCTTGCCGAACAGCAGCATCGCGGCCTGGCCGCGCTCGAGCCCATCGTCGAAGGTCTCCATGGCCTTGGCCACGGCGATGAGCTGCTGGTCGGCCGAGAGGCGCTTGAACGCCTCCACATCGAGCCCGAGAGCGCGCAGCGCCTGGCCGGCGCCCTTGCTCTCATCGTCCACGCCGACGAGCGCTTTGCTCAGGCGGTTGCTGGCGCCGACGATCTGCTCCACGCCGGTGTCGGAAAACCGGCCCACCTCCTGCAGCGCGCTGATCGCCTCCACGGTTGTGCCGGCCTGCAGCGCCAAATCCACGAGCTTGGCCTTGGCCTCGATGCTGCTGCGGATCATGGCGGCGAAACCGGCGGCGGTGGCGGTGCCGCCCAGCGCCACCAGCGTGCGCTGCGCCACGCCCACGGCGTTGCGGATGTCGCTCATGGCATCGCCTACTGTGCGGCGCGCCTCGCCCATGTCGGTGCGCAGCTGCGCCACGTCGGCGCTCATCTTGATGGCCAGCTCGCCGATCTGCATTGCGCTATGCCTTTGGTTTGTTGAGTGCAGACGCCTGTGCAGCGCGCTGCTGCTGCGCGAGCTGCTCGAGCACGGCGCGGTCCATCGCCATCACGGTGTCGGCCTCCCACGGCGTGAGCACCACGCCGTTCACGCGCTGCCAGGCATCGAGCTCCAGCCAGCTGAGCGGCGCCGCGCCGGTGCTGACGGCGCAGAACACCTCCCACACGGCCAGGCCGGCGGCCGGTGGCTCGGTGGTGAGCCGCGGGTCCACGCGGCTGGTGTTGCGCGCCAGGCGCTTGAGGTGCGTGCGAAGGCTGGCGCCGTCGCCCTGCAGCTGCTCGAGCTGGATCTGCTCGCGGGCTCGCGCCGTCAGGCTGCGGGCGAGCCGCCGATAAAAACTGCGCGGCGCTCCAGCGCGTTGCGCACCTGCATGCGAAGCCAGTGGCGCTCGGGGTCGGTGTAGAGCTTGCGCGCCGCCTCGGCGCTGAACGGCAGCGGCTCGCCGCCGAACGTGACGGGCCCGCCGTCGTCTTTGCGGCGCCAGCCCAGCGTGGACGCCACGAGCACCTCAGTCTCCTGCGCGTCGGTGGTGACGACGTCGAGATCGTCGGCCAGGATGCGATCGCGCATGCGCCGCGCCGCCTCCACGCCTGCGCGCTTGCGCACCTCGTGCTCGGGCCCAGCCAGCAGGAACATGACGCCGAGTCCTACGGCGGTGGCCGGATGCACGATCTCGACCTCGGCGCTCTTGAGCGTGGTGATCGACGCGAGGTCGATCGATTGCTTGGCCTCGTTCATGCCTGGCTGTCCTGCATCCAGATGGTGGTTTTCTCGGTCTTGATGCCCGATCCGCCGGCGTTGTTGAGCAGGCCCTCGAACGGCAGCGTCATCACCATGCCGCCATCGGCCGGCGCCTTGGCCGCGCCGCCGAGCTTGATGCGCGGCAGCGCAAAGGTGATGAAATCCGCCGCCGCGGTGTTGTCGGCGGTGAAGGCGCCCAGCAGATCGATCTCGGTCTCGTTGAGGAACGCATCGCGCAGGGTGACCGAGTCGAAGAACGCCGTCGCCTCGCCGTTGACCACCACCACGCCCGGGCTGAGGCTGGGGATGACGTTGCTGCCCACCACTGGCTGGCTGGTGAACGTGCCTGAGATGCTCAGGCGCAGGCCGGTGAGGTTGGCGGCGGCAGCACCGGCAACGCGCGCCACGCCGTTGACCGCCGCCATCACGCCGGTGCCGGTGAGCGCCGTGGGGCTGGTGAAGTAGCCCGTGGTGGTGGTGGCCATGTTCTGGCCCATGATCTCCATCACGATGCCAGCCATGCCGGTGGGCGGCAGGTTGAGGTCGATCTTGCCGACCTTGCAGCCGGTGAATTGCTCGCTCTGCGTGAGGTCGCTGTAGACGTGCTCGAAGGCGAAGCTGCTGTCGGTGTGCCCGCTCTGCGGGATGTAGGTGATCTTGCCGGGGATGGCGATGGTGGCCGAGCCGATGGGGCCCTCGGCGAACATGGCCACGCCGTTGAGCGGCAGCACGGTCATCGACGTGGCCGAGGCGATGTCGGTGACGAACAGGTTCTTGTTGAGGTTGGCGGCGTTGAAGCTGCCGGCGGTGATGCGCACCACCATGCCGACCTTGATGCCGTCGGTGAGGTAGCTGCCAGCCGCCCGCGCCACGGCATACGTGGGGCCGGTGCCGGAGATCGTGAGGCTGGCGCCGGTAATCGACGTGACGCTGGTGAACGCGCGCTTGAGCAGCGCGGCGAAGAAGTCTTTGTACGTGCCGGCGCTGAGCTCGCCCTCGACGTTGCCGGCGACGCGGCGCACGCCGTGGCGAAAGTCGCTGCGCTGGTAATCGGTGCGCACCTCGTTGGACTGATAGGTGTCCTTGTTGAGGTCGAGCGTGGAGTTGACGCGCCGCAGCAGCTGCGCACTGCCGGCCGACGGCAGCGTGCCGTAGGTGGTCTCGGCCTTGTAGACGAGCTGGCGGAAGATGTCGGATGCAGCGACCATGGCGAGGGCCTTTCAGCTTTCGGTGTAGGTGACGAGGAAATCGATGGTTTGCCGGTACAGCGTGGCGTCGTCGTTGCGCAGATCGGGGCCGATGAGGTCGCGCACGATGCGGTGCACCGCCACGCCGGCGTAGGTGCCACGCACGAACCCGGCGGCCTGGCGCACCAGGTCGACGAGGGTCTTTTGCTCGGTGTAGGTCTTGGCGTGCACCGTCACCTGGATGCGGGCCTGCGCCAGGTTGTAGGCGGTGGCGTCGATGGTCTCGACGAGCACCGAGTCGATGAGGCTGATGCCGAGCGCCGGCGGTGCGACCTCTTGCGCGACGATGCCGGGATACCACTGCGCCTCGGGCACCGCGGACAGCAGCGCCGCGTTGGCCGCGAGCACGGCGTGGAATGCTTTCTCGGCGTGCACGTCACTCCTCGCTCGGGATCTCGATGCCCTGCTTGGTCAGGCGCTTGCGCACGTAAGCCGCAAACGCCGCGATCGCGCCGTGCGCGCCGTTGTCGAACGCGGGGCGCATGAACGGATGCATTTGCGCGCTGGGGTGCTCGACCACCTCGCGCAGAAAAATCCCCAGCAACAGGCTCTTGCGCGTGCGCGGCTTGATGAGGTGCGCTGCGGTGCCGAACTCCACCAGGTGCGGATACCACGCTTTCTTGTTGCCCGCCTTGATAAACGCGGTGAGCATGCCGCGCACCTTGCGCACGCTGATGCGCAGGCTCTTGCGCAGCTCGCCAGTGCGCACGGGCACGCGGCGTCGCGCCTCGAGCAGGAACACCCTTCCGCCGGCGCGCAGCGCGCCGCGCATGATGTTGCGCTCGAGCTTGTCGGGCAGGGTGTGCAGCGCGCGCTCGAGCTCGGCCAGGCCGCGCACCTCGACCAGCTCAGGCACTGAACTCCTCGCACGCGAGGTCGAGCCCGACGCGCCGGCCGTACTCCAGCACCTCGGTGATGTTGCAGATGCGCGTGCCCTCGACGATGCGCATCTTGGGCGTGACATCGCCGCGCCAGCGGATGCGGTAGCCGCTGATGCGCCGGCTGATGCGGATGCCGTCGGCGGCGGTTTCGGTCTGCTGCACGTCGATGCGGCGGGCCGGCACGCCGGTGGCGAGGTTGACCCAGTTGTCGACCACGCTGCCGAAGCTGGCGTCGCGCGTGTTGTCGTTGCGCTGGATGCTCACGCGCCGGTCGAGCTCGCCGGCGGGAAGGTGGGCGTGGCTCATACCGTGAACACGCGATACGGGTCGAGCAGCGAGTCGACGAACCGGCTCGGGATCTCGGCCACCTTGCCAGCGGTGTCGAACGCCTCGCGGTGCGCGAATAGGAAGCCCACCGTGAGCAGCAGCCAGACGCGCACGTCGCCGGGGATCTTGCTCTGCGCGTCGTACCCCTTGACCACGCGGATGGTCACGGCGTTGGCCTGGTCGCGAGTGTCGGGCCACTCGGTGTCAACCGCCCGCAGCAGCCAGAACGGCCAATTGCTGTCGTCTAGCGCGTAGGCGGAGCCGGCCAAGGTCTGCTCGGTGCCTGCGGTGTCGATGTACTTCACGCTCGTGACGCTCAGCGGCAGCGGCACGACGCATTGCGTGTTCCACGCCGGCGGCTGCTCGAGCTGCACGTCGTCGTCCACCGGGAACGCGTCGAGCGTGAGGTCGACCGTGCGCTGCATGATCACCGCGCCCATGTAGTTTTCGGCCTTGGCGCGCGCGGCGGCGATGTAGGCGGCGAGCTCGGCGTCGTATGTGGTGTCGCCGGCCGTGATGTTGCATTGCATGCGCGCGTCGGCCAGCGACAGCGGCTCCAGCGTTGGCGCGGCGAAGAGTTTCTGACCCATTTAGAGCCCCACCGTGACGCGCTCTTGCTGCAGAGCGGCCCACCACGCAGACCAGCGGTCCTGAACGGCTTGGCTCACATACCGAGGGCCTGGCGTGTCAATCAGGACGTTCGTTCCGGTCCAGAGATCGACGCCTGGCCAGCGTTTCCTGTGCCACGCCTCGAATGCCTCTGTCTGCAAGCGGACGATACGCCTGTCCAGCATCTTCCGAAGTTGGCCTGTGGCGTACACATCGTTCATCGCGTCTACCTTCTGTTGGTGCGGCTCAGGTTGGGCGGGCGGGCGGTCTGAATGACATTCGGCGATCGCCCTACCGGCGGCGCGTGACTCTTCCCGCGTGCCCCGTGCTTGATCGCTCCAGAATCCTCGACAGGTGGCGTTGCGCCTGCCAGCACCAACGATGCGGTGCCAGGCGTGATGCTGGCGTTCTGCGTCAGGCTGACAGTCGGCGCATTGCCACTCGCCACCAACGCACCGGTCAGCGGATTGATGACGACGCCGGTCGTGACGCTGACCGTTGGCGCAAGCCCGGTGAGCGCTACCGCACCGGCCGTCGGCGTCCTTGCCTCGTTGCGGACGACGATCGGCGCCGATGTCACCAAAGCCAGCGCAGCGGCCCCAGGCTGCGCGCTGACGTGCCCGCTCTGCGACACCCCGGGTGTTTGGCCGGACAGCGCCAGCGCGCCGCTGGGCGGCTGGATGCCGGTGTTTCCGTTGGCGCTGACAGTCGGAGAGTTGCCGACCAGAGCCAAGGCACCTGCAGCCGGACGGATCGTATCGGCGCGCGTCAGCGTCGGCGCCTGACCGGCAATAGCGAGTGCACCGGCCGCTGGCGTGATCGAATCCTGCCGCGTGACGGTCGGCGCATTGCCGGCCAGAGCCAGAGCACCGGCAGTCGGTGTACGGCCGATGCCTTCGGACAGCGCCGGGGTCTGGCCGGATATGGCGAGCGCTCCGGCCCCGGGCTGCGCGGATACACCCTGGCCAGTGCTGACACCTGGGGTTTGCCCTGACAGCGCCAGCGCACCGGCGGCTGGCGTGATCGTGTCGGCTCGAGCGACGCCAGCAGTCTGCCCGGACAGGTTCAGCGCGCCAGCAGCTGGCGTCAGAACCGTGCCGGCGATGACGGTCGGAGTCTGTCCAGCCAGTGCCAGCGCACCGACCGTCGGCGTGCGAAGCACCCCCTGCGCAACCGTCGGAGCCAGGCCCGCGAGCACCAGCGCGGCGGCCGGCGGTGCCGGCAGCGTGTAGTCGAGCGTCGGCGTTTGCCCGCCGAAGACTAACGCGCCAGTGGTCGGCGTGATCGTGGTGTTCGACCCGCCACCGCTGACGGATACGCTCGGGGCCAGGCCGGCGAGCGCGAGCGCTCCGACCAGCGGCGTCAGGGTCAGATTCTCATCGTAGGCCGGCGCTGCAATGCGCGGTCTGTCGCGCGCGTAGGGGGGCCTGCTGGCGCGCGGGTAGATCACTTGGCCTGCCTGTGGTAGATCCTGGGCTGCTGGAGCGCCTCAGCCGGCACCTGCACCGGCAGCGCTAGCAGTTCCACCGTGCGAGTGACCCATCCGCTCGCGGTGCCGGTGATGGTCTGGTTGGTGCTCGACCACGACGACACGCCTCCGTTGGTGTCCCAAAGGTGCGCCTCGGCGGTGGCGTCGGCACCGCCGGTGCGTGCCGTCATGCCAGTGATGGCCGCGCTGTCAATCGTGGTGTCGGTGCTGCGGTGCCCGACGAGGCCGAGCACCCAGCTTGTGCCGTCTGCCCGCGTCATCGTCACTGCGGCATAGGTCACGGTGTTCGTGGTGCCGGCACTGTTCGCGCCGCCGCCGACGGGCGTGATGAACGGCTCGCATCCTCGGTAGACGCCAACCACGACGCGCGAGGCGTTCGTCCACGTGCCTGTCGTGGTATCGGTGGAGACGAGTTGGCGCCATCCGACACTGACCGAGCACGTTGTGCCATCGGACGTGTTGGTTATCGTCGTCCATCCAGCCGGGACCGTCGGGTTCGTTGTGCTGCCGTCGCGGAAGGCGAAGCAGACTGCAATGTCGCCGCTCTGGAATGACGGCAGCGTTGCGCTCGTTACTCCGGCTGCGCCCCCGACGTAGCTGATCGCCACACTGTGTCACTCGGGGTCGAACGTGCCAGCGATGACGTTGTTGGTGATCGCGTAGTCGAACAGGCAGGCGGTGATGTCCTCGACCACCCTGGAGAGTTGCGGATCGCCAGGTTGACCGAACACATCGACGAACTCATCGCCAGCCAGTGGCATCGTCGTCTGCCACAGCACAGGGCCGGCCGGATCGTCGGTGCGCGTGTCGAAGGTGACGCGTAGCGCAGGCACCTCTCCGCTCACGTCGATGGCGAGCGCGCTGATGCGGTGCGTGTGCTCCACGCTGTTGATGGTGACGGTTGCTTTTGCCATGGTGGCCCTCCTGTCAGGCGTCTTCTTCCCAGTCGAAGTAGTAGTCGCAGATTTGGCCGGTGCCGGTCGGCACGATGATGCCGATGCCGTTCGCGGTGCCAGCCGGGATGCGCAGGCCAGCGCCGCCGAAGGTCCAGATGATCCCGGAGCCGATGGCCGCACCGAGCGAGGCCTGCCGAACGACGCCACCGACACCGCCGTCTGCAGTGTGCCCGGCAAAGCCGGTAGCGTTCGGTGCCGGTCCTTCCGTGTTCCACGGCGCTTCGGTTAGACCGGCGCCAACACCTGTTGCGTTTGTGAACCGCGCCAGGGCCACCGCAAGCGCGGTGCTCGTGGTGTTGAACACGCCGACCTCGCGCACAACGACCGTGCGCGCCGCAATGGCAAACAGAGACGCCATGGCGCGCAATGATGTGCCAACCACGGTGCCGCGACCTGCGATGGAATGCATGGCGTCCTCTTAGAAGCGGATGGATTGCACTGGAGTGACGATTCGCGGGGCCGGCGGTGGCGGACCTTCATTGATCTCTTCGAAGATCGCTCCGTGCATCAGCCACTCGACGGACGACTCGAACGTGCCGTCCGCATTGAACGTGCCACCACCAGCCCCGAACAGCTGATACTCGGCCACCAGCAAGTCGGTGGCCAGCTCAGCAGGCACGGTGAACCCGCTGCCGGCGGTGAGCGTGCGGCTTCCATACAGACTGCCGAAGCCCACCACGACACCCTGACCAGTGCTCGAGATCGAGCCAGAGCTGGGCGTCGTGCTCGTATTGCCGTTACCGCCTTGGCTCGTTTGCCCAAGCTGCCAGGTCTTTCCGGCTGCCGGAGTGAAACTCATCGCAGCGGTGTAGCGGAATGTGCGCGCCGCGTCGAGGTGGAAGTTGGGGTTGATCGAGCCGCTGGATGCGGCGATCGCCCAGTGGATCGTGTGGTGCAGGTCGTTGTTGGTGTGGTTCTGTACGGCCGTTGCTGCGCCGTAGGTGTTACCGTCGCCGCCGAAGCTGGCGACTGCGCCGTTTGCGCCTTCCCACTTGCCGGCGATGACAATCAGATCGCCTGCCGTGACCGCTAGCGCATCCGTCGTGGCCTGATCTGTCCCGCTGGCATTGTTGCTGCCTTTTGCGCTGTCGTGGAACGTGGCCACAGCTTTTCAACTCGCGTGTTTGTAGAGCCGCGCTATAGGATCAGCGCCTACTACAGCGTTGATGTACAGAAGAACGCCGCCGTAGAGCGGGATCGAGACCCCGAAGGCCTCGAAGTTGTTGTCGCTTATGGCGACCTTGACGCCCTTGTCGGTCCAGGTGTCGGTGGCGATGTCGTAGTCGTAGGTCTTGCCGCTGACGGTTGGGTCGACGACGACGAAGCGCTTGGTGCGCTGAGCGTCGGGCCGTCGTTCAGCTCGAGCACCTTCTGCTGCAGCCCGGTGGTGTGCGGGCCGCCTAGGAAGCGAATTTTTCTGCGGGCTACGTCGTAGACGCCCTTGTGCCCGAACTCCAGAATGTTCTCGCCGCCACCAGAGTCGATCAGCGCCTCAGTGAGTCCGGTGACAGTGACAGTCGCAACGCTTCCAGGGCTGAGGGCGGCAGCCTGCTGCGACAAGTACGTTACGTCGTCGCGGTAGACAATGTTCCAGCCAATCACGTCAAGGTGAAGACACCATTGGCCGCCGGGCTGATCGTCAGCGTGTTGCCGCTACTGACCGTGAAAGCTGCAGTGCTCAATGTGCAGTAGCACAGGATCTTGCCTGCACCAGCGCCGGTCGAGTTGCGAATCACCGCGTACTTGATGTTGTTCAACGACGCGCCGCTGGCTGTGTAAACCAGACCAGCAGTCGTGTAGTAGAACTTCATCGCCTTCGCCGACACCGAACCCCACAAGCCGGTTGCAGGAACGAGGTTCCGGCCGCCAGCAACGTAACCGCCGACCGCCGATATTTCACCGGGGATCGACGCGAAGGTCGAGTTCGTCGACAGCAACAGCAACGCGGCCGATGCAGACGCGCGGTGAAGCGACATCTTGAAGACACCAGCGCCGAGCGTGATGGTGCCGTTGCCGATGTGTTGCTTCGCCTTGCCGAAAACCTTCCAAGTGCCAGCGGCCATATCTATGCCCTTTCGTCTGCGATCTGAGCGCCGGTGCGCACAATGTGATTGATGAGACCGTCGCCGTAGATTTCGAGGTCGAACTCGGCACCCAGGAACTTGACAAGATCCATGAACTCCTGCGCCTGCGACACCTGCCAGGCGTGACACCGGAACGTGCGCCCGCCGACGGTGACTGGAATCACGGTCTCGCTGTCGTTCTCGGGTTGCGCGTATGCGTGATGCGCGTCGCCGTCGAGGCACGAGTCAAACCCGAAGAGGTGGAATCGCTTGAACCCGAGCATGCGCAGCAGCGGGATCGCGCGCAGCATGACGGTGCTGCCGCCAGGCACAGACCACCAGACCGGGTACGCGGCATCGAGCTCGGCCTTGAACGTGTCGCCGCCTGTGTGCCACAGGTAGGTCAGATCCCGCGGCAGCCCATCGAGCACTGACGGATCGCACTGCGACGCGATCAGGTACTTGCAGCCATCGACGATAGGCTTCGTGAAACGTGCATTGAACGGCCGCGCGTCGACGATGATCTGCGCGGATGGTTTGAAGCCGAGCTGCACAGCCCAGTTGTATGCGCCGTTCAGAGTCACCAGCTTTGCGCCACCCTGGCGCAGTTCGTGGATCGTCTTCTGATGCTCGCGCAGCGATGGCCCGCCACCGAGAATCATGACCTCTGAGTCGTTCGTCACGTGCGGTTCGACCTGCTGCCATCCGGCCGCGGTGTTCGAACGCACGTTCGCGCGCACCCGCTCTTCGTCGATGTTCAGCGCGCCGATCTTGACGATCTCGCTAGCGTCCTGCCACGCCGTGACGTAGAAGAGCGCCTGCATGCCATCGTCACGCGACCAGTGGATCACGCAGTCGAGCGACTGCAGTTTCTTGTGCCACCATTCGTAGGGGCGCACGGTCAGGTGTAGCGGCTGGCCGATCAGCGACCCCATCGTGTCGTCGACGCACGCGATCTGCAGGAACACATGCCGCGCCGCTTGCAGAATGTTCACCAGCACGCGGTCGACCTGATCGGTCGGCAGGTGCTCCATCACGTCGGTACAGTAGCCGTACTCGGCCTGAAACGGTGACGGTTTTGTGAGGTCGTGGCGCACGAACCGGAGCCGCTTGTCGTCCAGCTGCGCGCGCACTGCTTCGTCGAGGCAGTTCTCGGCGAAGTCGAGCATCAGCACGTTGGCCTGCCCAGCTTGCGCTATCAGTGCAGCACCGCGCCCAGTGCCACACCCGAAGTCGATCACCTCGGCGCCTGGCTTCAGGCGCGCCTGCTGCAGAAACGTCATCGCGGCGTCTTCGCCAGGCGCGACCATGCGGTACTCCGGACGCGCCCACATCGCCTCGTATTTCGTACGCTCGGTCGGCGCGATCTTGACGATCGGCGCTAAGCCATCGATACCAGCAGCGGCTGCTTGCATGGACTCCCCAGTGTTGGCGTATGGGAAAACCCGCGGCGCGCGCAGAACCACGCGCCGCGGGCAACCGAGGGCCTTACGGATCCCCGGAGGAGACAGCCGGCGAAGGTTCGTTCAGAGCTTGACCTGCTTGACCACGGCGGCGTCCTTGTCACTGCCGGGTCCGTACTTGGCGCTGATACCGTGCGCGACCTGGCACACCGTGCCGCCGGTGGCGCCGCCGGTGACCGTGTGCATGCGGATGTGCTTCTTGCCGCTGGCGATCAGGTCCTCCTGCCGCACGGTGATGGTGATGGCGCTGTTGTCGTTGGTCGACGCGTTGGCGGCCAGCTGCGTGGCGGCCTTGAGGTCGACCACGTTGCTGGTGCCATCGGAGTCACACGTCTGCACCTTGCAGTCGATGGTTTCCGCGGCCATGTCGCCGAGCACGAACGTGCACAGCACCTGGTCGATGTCGGCCACTGGCACCGCGCCGCTGATGAGCGGAGTACTGGAGGCGGTGCCGATCTTGAGCTGCAACACCGGCAGGGCTTCGCCCGCGGCTTCTTTGATACCCGACATGATGGGGGTCCTTTCGTGGGGAGATGTGGACTCGTCGGGCCCGAGCGCGCGAGGCGCCGGGCCCGTGCCTTGTGCGCTAGCCGATCAGCGCGCGGCCAGCGTGACGAAGTGGCTGAGCGTGTTGGAGCCGTTCTTGCGCGCGATCGGCGCGCTGAGCCACGGTTGTCCGCCCATGCGCAGCGTCCAGCGGAACGAGGTGACGCCCTGGTCGAAGTACAGGTGCATCGACACGTCGCTGCGCACGCCGCCGCTCTTGATGGGCGCGAAGTAGCCGCCCAGGTAGGCCAGGATGATGTCGCCGACGTCGCCGATCGCCGAGCAGGCCTCGGTGGTGAGCACCGGCCGGCCGAGCAGCGTGGCGAACGGGCTGGCCGACAGGCCGCCAGGCGGCATGTAGATCGGCATGCCGCCGGTGGCGGTGCCGGCCGCTGTCTTGACCACAGCGCCCAAGCGCATGAGGTCGGGCTCGACGTCCTGGTTGATGAGCCACACGGCGCGGCCGCGCACGGCGCCAGGCATGCGCGCCCACATCTTGACGATGTTGTCGGCATGCACGGTGTCGGCGGTCTGCGAACCTTCCGCGGCCACCGCGACCAGGCACCCGCTGTTCAGGATGCCCAGCGGCTGGCCGACACCAGTGCCGCTGATGATGTACTCGTTGAGCTTGAACTGCAGCGCCTCACCCGCCTTGGTGGTGAGGTACGAGGTCATCATCGGCACGTCCTGCAGCAGCTCGTCGGTGCACGGCACGAACGCGTAGATCTCGTTGAGCTTGACGGCCAGATCCTTGAGGTTGGGCTTGCTCTGCGTCATGGCCTGCGCCTCGCCACGTGTGAACACGCGCACGCCGCTCGTGGAGTAGGACGACGTATCGTCGGTGACCACGTTGACGTTGTTGCTTGCGGTTGGCGTGACATCGCAGCGGCTGAACAGGCCCTCCTCGGCCTCGACCAGCCGCATGATTTCGGTGCGGAAGTCGGCCGGCACCGCGAACCCGCCGTCAGCTCCAGCGCCCTCGTTGCCGTAGGTGCTGAGCGCAGCAGCGCGCAGGCGCTGGTCGATCATGTGCGGAGACATCGAGGCCTGTCGCACGGACTGCGCGAAGTGGCCGAAGGTGTTGAAGCCGCCGTTGCCACGTTGCGCGGCGCGCGTGGCGGCCGTGCTGATGTGCGTGGTCTGCACGTGCGGCTCGGCCGGGTTGCGCTGGCCGCCGGCGCCACGGTTCTGCGTGCCGCCGGTGTCGTCGTCCTCGGGCGGCTGGCCCGCGGTTGGCGGCGTGCGGCGTGCGTTGGGCTCGCGCAGGTTGCGATCTTGCTGCGCGACTTGCATGCGCAGACTGATCTCGCCGTCGAGGCGCTCGACCTCGGCGGTGTAGTCGCGGATCTGGTTGCGCTCTTCGGTGGTGAGTTCGCGACCCTCGGTGTCGGCCTTGGCGAGAGTGGCGTTGGCCTTTTGCACCAGGTCTTCTTGGCGCGTCTTGTAGCCCGCAATGATTGGGTCCTCGTTGTCGGCGCGAACGCCGATGACGGCGACGAAAGCGGCCAGCGACGCCAGCCGCAGATTCCATGCACGGAGATGGGGGTTGCTACGCATAGCCCTTTCCTTTCGAGACAAATGAAATGGCCCACGCACTGGTGGGCCCACGGGTTGAGCCTCGCGGCTCGGGAAACGCGGCAGGGTTGCTTAGGCCCCGACTCCGCGAGAAGCGTGGCGCGCGATGACACGCGCGCTGAGTGCCTGCAGCGCGCTGCGCGCGTCGGCGTTGGCCGGGTGCGGCTTGGCTGAGGGCGCGCCGGCGTGGCGCTCGCTCTGCAGGTGGGTGGTGATGCGGCCGCGCATCACGCTTTGCCACATGCTGTTGGATGCGTCTGCGGCGAGCTGCTCGACATTCTTGGCCAGCGAGTTGGCGAACCCGGCGTCGACGGCCTCCTGGCCGTAGAACCACTTGGTTTCACCCATCCACTTTTTCACCTTGTCGACGGTGTTGCCGGTGCGCTTGGCGTAGATGTCGGCGATCTGCGCGCTGGCGGCCTTGAGGTCGTTGACGACGGCCTGCAGCTCGTCGGCGTTACCTGCGGCGATGGTCCAGGCGTCGTGAATCATCATGCTGCCGGCCTCGGCGATGATGATCTCGTCCCCGGCCATGGCGATCACCGACGCGATCGACGCGGCGACGCTGTCGACGTGCACGACGATGCGCGCCTTGTGCTCGGCCAGCTGGCGGTACATGGCCAGCCCGTCGATCACCGAGCCGCCGTAGCTGGCAATGCGCACGTCGATGGTGTCAACCTGGCCGGCGGCCTTGAGGTCGTCGGCGAACTGCTTGGCGGTGACGCCACCGAACCACCCGGCGCCGACGTCCTCGTAGATGAAAACCTCGGCGCTCTTGTTGCCCTTGGCCTTGATGCTGTACATGGCTCAGGCCTTGCCGTCGGTGGCGCCGGTGTCTTGTGCAGACGTCTGCGCGGCCGCCTTGGGGTCGACCAGGTCGGTGCGCTGCTCCATGGTGGCCACGCCGTCGCCGACGCTCACCACGCGCAGCCAGGCCCCGGGTGGCGTGGGCGTACCGAGCGCATCGAACAGCTCGCCCGAGATCTTGAGGCCGTCGACGGCCACGACGTTGCGCTGCTCGTCGAACGCGAAGCGGCTCTCGAGCGGGCCCGCCTTTTCGGCCGCGGCGAGTTGCTGCCAGCCGTCGGGGCTGCAGTAGCCCGGCACCGGACCGGGGCCCCAGGTGGCGGCGACGTCGGCGAGCAGCGCCTTGGCCGCGGCCTTGGTGAGCCCGCGCGGGCCGAACAGGTAACGCACGTTGTGGCCACGAACGTGGGCGATCATGATCTCGCAATCGGCGACCTTCATTGGCGGTATCCTTCAGTGCAGCGTGGTTTGCATCGCGCGCGCGAGCGCGCGGCGGATGGCTTTGACGGCGGGCGAGGCCTCGTCGTCGTCTTGATCGTCTGGCGGCGGCGCGGGCTGCGGTGCCGTCGGCTGCTCGCCGACGAGCTCAAGCTTTGTCATGTTGGCCTCGACGATGTAGGCGTCGCCAGCCGGGCCGATGCTGTTGAGGTCCTCGAATGCGCGCCACTCGTTGGTGTTGATGACGCCGTTGCGACGCATGAGCTGCAGACCCTCGGCGCGGCTCTTGAAGTCACCGCGCAGCAGGCCCTTGAGGTCCATCTTGGTGTAGAAGCCCTGGCGGTTGCCGCCGAAGAACTTGTAGTCGCCCTCTTGCTCGTAGCGCAGCGCCCACGGCGTGATGCTGTCGACCACGACCTCGATCGACTGGTGCTCGATGTTGCTGAAGGTGCCGCGCAGCAGGTGCATGACCTTGTGGGGCGGCACGCCGAACCAGCGGCACATCTCCTCGACCTGGTGCTCGCGGACCTCTTTGAACTGCGCCTCCTCGGGCGCGTCGGTGCTCTTGACGAACTTCATGTCGGCATCGAGCAGCACGTTGCCGTGCGCCTTGCGCGGGCCGCCGACCTTGGCCTTGATCTCGGCGTCGAGCTGCTTCTTGGCTGCCGGCGTCATGCCAGGCTTGGTCTCGATGAAACCGCCGGCGTGGGCGCCGTTGCCGAAGTAGGCCGAGCCGAACATCTGCGTGGCCTGCGCCCAGCCGATGGACTCGGCGGCGTAGCTGATGACGTCGAGGCCGACCGGGCCCTCGCCATAGCCGCGCACGTGGAACACTTCGTTGGCGTACAGGTACACCTTGCCGGCGCTGCCGCCGGTGATGCCGTAGAGCAGCTCGCCGGTGTCGCTGTCGCGCTCGAAGCACACGCGCCGCGGATGGATCGGCCACAACGCGATCGGCACGCCGCGGCCATCGCGTTGGATCTCGGCCACGGCGTTGCCGTAGCGCACGGCCCACCCGGTCATCACCTCGCGAAAGGTGAACGACGACATCTCCGGGTTGGGCCGCTGGTGGATCAGGTACTCCACCGGGTGCGACGGCACGCGCGTGCTGCCGCGGTTGGTCTCGCGCAGCACGCGCCAGGGCAGTTGCGCCACGGTGCGGGCAAGGTAGGTGACGCAGGCCCACACCGTGGGGTTCTTGAGCGCGCCGTCGGCATCGATGAACTCGCCGGCGACGGTGCGGAAGGGTTGCACGACGCGCACGGTTTCCGGGCGCGGCTCGTCGGTGTCGCGGCCGGGCATGAGGGCCGCGCGCAGCAGTGACAGACGCGATCGCAGGCTCATGCCTCGGACTCCAATGCCTCGTTGAGCAGGTCGCGCCCCAACGGGCTGATGCGGATGTGGCCCCAGTCGTCGACGAACACGAGCTCATCGTCGAGCAGCTGCTGCCACAGGCGCTCGCCGATCGGCGCGTGGTCCTCGTGGAAGTCGCCCACGCTGGCGTTGCCGCGCGTGTTGACCACGTACTCGAGCGCGCGGCGCCGCGTGCCGTTGACATCGCGCCCAGGCAGCGCGTCAGACTTGGCCGCTTCGGAGTCGCGCGCCATCTGCTCGTAGACGCTCTCGCTGGTTTCCTTGAGCATCGCGCGGCCCAGCGCCATCAACCCGGCGATCGGGCCGTCGATCTTCTTGGCGTCGCTTTCCTTGGCCGGGTGCTTGAGCCCGGTGATCTTGGACACCACGACGACGACGTTGGAAACCATCCAGGCCATCGCCTCGTTGCCGTCGTGCTGCAGCTTGCGCTCGAGCACCAGGTTTTCGACCTGGATGAGCGGTTGCGTGTAGAACATCGGCGCCTGGCGGATCTCGACCATCGGCAGGCCTTCGGCGACCAGCTTGGTGGCGAAGTAGCGCGACAGCGCGGGGTCGTAGGCGATCTCCTGCACGTCGTGCTGCTTGCAGTCGGTGCGCAGGTCCTCGGCGACGACGTCGAGGTCGGTGACGTTGCCGGGGTTCTCGGTCACGTAGCCGGCGTGCACCCACCCCTGCAGCTTGGCGTTGCCCGACTCCTGCACGGCCACCTGGTTGAGGTAGAGCTTGACGAACAGCGCATAGGCATCGTCGTCGAGCTCGAACACCTTGGCCTTGGCGGCGAAATCGCGTTTCTCGGCCAGGTCCAGGCCAATCCAGCACTTGCGGCCGGCGAAGTCGGCCTCGCGCAGCTCGGGGTTGGCGCAGGCGTTCCACTCGTCGCCAGGCATCCAGGCCTCGGCGGCGTTGACCCACACGTTGAGGTGCTTGGTGAGCGTGTTGTTGAGCGCGCTGGGCGTGGCGCGCGCCTTGCGGATCGCGGCCTCGAACTTGTCGCGATAGACGCTGACGCCCATGTTGGGGTTGGACTTGCGCCACACGGCGGGGTCGTGCCACACGTCGCCGTCGTCGAGCGTGTAGATGACGCCGAACCACGACTCATCGTCGTGCGAGCCCTCGAGCACCTTGCGCGTGTACTCGCGCTGTTCGTAGCAGATGCCGGCGGTGTCGGTGCCCGCCGTGGTAATCATGAGGATCAGCGGTTGCGATCGCGCGCCGGTGGCGGTGTCGATCACGTCATACACCGCACGGGTCTTGTGCGCGTGCAACTCGTCGATCGCCGCAAAGTGAACGTTCAGGCCGTCGAGCGTGCTGCCCTCGGCGTTGAGCGCACGCGCGGTGCTGGCGGTGTTGGCCACCGTGATGTCGTTTTTGCCGACGCTGACGCCGAAGCGCAGCCGGAACTCGGGCTCGCGCGTGGCCATCTCGCGCGCGACGTCGAACACCTCGCGCGCCTGCTCGCCGGTGGTGGCCGCGGTGTAGACGTGTGCGCCGGGCTCGCCGTCGGCGGTGAGCATGAACAACAGCACGCCGGCGGCCTTGGTGCTCTTGGCATTCTTGCGCGCAACCTCCTCGTACCAGCGCGTGAACCGCCGCAACCTGGTGCCGACCCGCAACCACCCGAACACATTGACCAGGCCGAACACCTGCCAATCGCCGAGCTCGATCTTGGGGTAGACGAACTTGCCGTCGACGTAGGTAGGCTTGGCCCACTCGCCCTTGATGTGCGGCAGCAGCTCGATGAACCGGCACGCGCGCGCGCCGGCGTGCTCATCGAAAACGTAGGGGAACGCGTCGGTGCCCTGCTTCTCGAGGTCGCGCAGAAAGCGCGCGCACGCCAGGCGCTCGAGCCGGCCGGCGGTCTCCTCGCCCCGCGTCACCCGGCCGGCATACGCGATCGCGCGCTCGGCGTAGGTGTTCAATCGAACTCGGCAAACCCGCCTTGCCCCGCGGGCTTGGCTGGCTCAGCAGGTTTCGCGGTCTCGCCGCCGGCGCCACCCTCGAACAGGCGCAGCTGCTCGCGCACGCCGGTGGTGACGCGCGCCTGCTGCGCCGGCGTCAATCCGAATTCGGCGATCAGCGTGCGCAGCTTTTCCATTTCGCGGTTGAGCACCTGGTAGGTCACCGACTGGATGAGCAAGCCCTTGGGCGTGCTGGCCATCAAGGCCTCGGTCGGGTCCTTGCCCTGCTCGAGCAGCAGCGCCTGCTTTTTCGTCAGCGCGGTCTCGATGAGCTCGAGCCGGCCGATCGTTTGGCACAGCATGGCGAACGCGTCGGCGTGCACCTTGCTGAGCAGGTTGTAGCGCACCAGCTCGGGCGACAGCCGGCGCCAGGCCTTGCGCGCCTCGCGCGTCAGGTAGCGCGGCATCGTCGGCACGCCGACGGCAGGCCGAAACGTCGCGGTCAGGTCGACGGGCCGGTGGC
>FRDC01004858.1_pt1 | contig 25785 bp, 37 predicted proteins | sample 1106171 | NCBI WGS metagenome assembly FRDC01 (sample SAMEA3930566, study PRJEB13176) | freshwater metagenome | biome: Drinking water system; feature: drinking water; material: water | place: Singapore | collected 2014-12-20 | reverse complement strand
GGGTTCGAGTCCCGCCGTGCGACATAAAAAACCGGCCCGCTGATGACATGCACCAGCGGGCCGGACTGGGGGTGGCAAAGCAGCCCGCAAGATATATTGATCGAGTCGATCGAGTCAATCGCAACGGGGGGAGACGATGAGATTGCCCAAATATTCTTTGTCAGCCGATCGCGTTCGCCGCCTCATGCGAATTCATCGCGTGACAATTCGAGAGCTTGCCAAGCGACTTGGCGTCTCGCAAGCGATCGTTCGGCAGGCGCGGGAGAAAGGCGTCGCAGATACCTGGACAGCGATCGACTGGGAGCAGGAAATCGTTGGCGAGTACAGCGCGAAGTTGCGGGCGATCGTAAAGCAGCGACGCGCTGCCGAGGCAGAAGCTGCCGAGGCGTTCATTGCAAGGAGGTCCCATGCTGGATGAGATTCGCAGGCTGACCAAGCAGAAGGAATTATCGTTGGCGGCAATGCAGCGGCAGATGTTGCCCAGTGATTCGGAGGTCGAGCGCCGCCTGCTCGTCGTGATGCTCGACAGTCGAGAGGTGAGCGCAGCGATCGCCGCGCGAATGCAGCCCGAGGACTTTTATCACGAATTGAATCGACGCCTGTTCTCGTTGCTGCTGCTGCGTTCGGCTGATCTGACTGAGGCAGAAAAGCAGACGGCTGCCGAGCAAGTTAGGTCGCTGCTGTCGCGGCTCAAGGTGCGGCCCGAAGAGCGCAAGGAAACGATGCAACCCGAGGCGATCGTTGCGGCGTGCGTTCACCTGCGCGAGTTGCGGCGGCAGCGATTGATTCTTGATCTCAGCGAATCGCTGTACTTGAAGGGGATGCATCCCCAATGGACGAAGCTGGCAGGCGAGGCGATTGTGACAATACAAGCCCTGCCGATCGTGGAACCCGTACGCAAGAAAGAGGCGAGCAATGGCCGATCATGATAGCAATTTGAAATGGCTGGGCGACAAGCTGAGGCGACTGCGCGAGGAGCAGGGCATCAGTCAGCGAGCGATGGCGGCTCAGATGGGCATCGACAACAGCACGCAGTACCGCCGCGAGAATGGGCTGACAACGTGGCCGGTCGAGGACCTGTTCGCTTATGCCCGAGTGTTGAACATGCACCCCGGAAGAATCCTTGAGGAGGAAAGCGATGTCGCGGAACATTGAGCTATCAACGCCGATCAAGCGAGGCAATCGATTGATCTACGATTGGCGGAAGCGTTATTTCGAAGTCGGCGAGCAGGTGACATTTTACGCCGCTCGCTGGCCGTTCCTCGATTTCGCACGATGCAAGACTCGCATCAAGGGCGTCTCGATCGTCGCATCTGGCCGGGTATGCTATTGGGTCGATCTTCCGCCCAGGCTGCGATGCACGCTTGAGGATTTGCTGCACCCGGAGGATCAGGCAGCAGGCACGGTCGTTATCAAGGGAGTCAATCGTGAAGTTCGGCGAACAAACGGAGTACGAGGTGGGCGATTTGGTCGAGGTGCGAGGGCATCGAGCAAAGCCCGGCAGGGTCGTAGCGAGAAGCGAAAAAAAGGACGAGCGTCCTGAGCGGTATTCGATTCATTTCCCAGGCGAGATCGTCGCGGGCGTAACCGCGTCGACGATGAAACCATGGAGCAACAATGCAACAGATTGACGACCTGTTCGAGTTGGCCAAGAAGTCGGAATCGCTGCACCCCGACCTTGTGCCGCACGTGCGCAAGACCGGGCACTTCGACATGATCCATCACCCGTTGCTTGTGACAACGTTTTACGTGCCGCAATTAAACGCGATGTACAATCGCCAGTACGAGGCAAAAAAACAATACGTCAAGCGAATGCACGAGAGCGGTGACTGGTCGGCGTATGTTTCGATGTTCGAGAAGCTGCCCGAACGCATCACGGTCTATCGCGGCGAGCCCGATCGGGAGCAGTCGCGCCCGTTTGGGCGTAGCTGGACGCTGTCGCGATGGCACGCGGCGTGGTTCGCGCGTCGCTTTGCGTCGGGCGAGATGGCGGGCATCGTCTGGCGCGGGACGATCGCTAAATCGAAGGTGATCGCGTTGCTGCGTGGGCGTGGGGAGTGGGAGATCGTCGTCGATCGCAGGCACGTTCGCGACGTCGTTGCTCGGCGTCCGTGTGAGATGCCTCGATCGATTGGCACCTATCCGCTGACGAAATCGACGGGCACCTATCACGGACGATCGCACTGGTGGAGCGTGCTGGAGAACGCCGAGACGTTATGCGCTCGCGTGCCTGACGCCGATCGAGAAGTTTGCCGGGCGTTCGCGCTGCTGCACGATGGATGGCGATTGAACGACGACGATGATCCATCGCACGGATTGCGAGCAGCGAATCAGATCAAGGCGCTCAAGACTCGCCTGGGCCTGTCGCCTTTCCAGCATCGCAAACTGATCGAGGCCGTCGCGCGACATGCGGACGGCGCGACGTCGCGAGACCCGACGATTGGCGTCTGCTGGGACGCCGATCGCCTCGATCTGCCCAGGGTCGGCATCGAGCCCTCGCCGAAATACCTGTCGACGGACGTCGCCCGGCGCTCGATTTGGGCGATCTGAGGCGTCTACGCTTCGATTTCCCGCGTTCCCGCCCCTCTCCTCGGGTCGGTTGTCGACCTTTGCGGGAAATCGCGTTTTACGAAACCGCACCCGTCACCTATTCAATACGCATGGGAGTTCGTTGATATGTCGGCGAGCATCGAGCATGTCGATCGAATGACAGCGGAGCGGGGGTGGTTCCTCCCGCAGTTGATCCTGATCGAGGGCGCTATCTGGGGCCGCTGGCCTTGGTGGCTGGCATGTCTTCAAAATGGCACGATCCTTGATTGGGCAATTCCCCAGGTCCCGTTCGCCGAATCGGATTCGTCGATCACGCCTGCGGCGAAGCGACTGAGCGAAGATCGAGCAGCCGAATTGATCAAGCTGCTGGGCTCGGGAGCGGCGGCGGCATCACACGTGCGGTCGTTGTTTGAACGTGCGACGCGATATTCGTCTGGGCACTTGCGCGACCTCATCGATTGGTGGCTTTGGGGCTTCGGCTCGCCGCGCATCGAGCAGCGCCCAAAGATCGACGATCGAATCGCCGTGCTGATGTACACAGAACTCCGATTGGATTGCATGATCGCCCATCCTCGCGACTGGGGAACCGTGATGATTCAGGCCGCGATAGGCGAAACGTATGGCAAGGGCAGTGCGTGGTTCCCGACGCCGATGGGCGTTGTCGAATGCATGACTCGCATGGCGTTTTGTGATTCGGAAATCGATCATCGAATCAGGACAGTCAACGAGCCTTGCCTTGGGACCGGAAACTTCCTGCTGTGCGCGTCGAATTATTCGCTACGGCTCAGCGGGCAGGATGTGGATTATCTGATGTGCGCGATTTCGGAATTCATGGGATACCTGTTCGTGCCGTGGCTCGTGAGGTCGGGCGAAGGAATTATTCGCGAGTTCGGAGAGACGCATGTTGAGCGCCGCATTCGATCGATGCTCGACCTACTTCGATCGAGTGAGCCTCGCGAGCAGGACGCGATCGAAACGCCGCCAGCCGAAATCGTGCAGGCATCCCAGTTGACTCTTTTTTGAGATGGACGCCTTGAAGGACATCGCGAAGCGATCTGAGCAAACGATTGAGCAGGTTCTTTCGTATTCGTCGCGCGATGTCATTTATGCAGCATTCGCAAACGAGGACGAGGAATCATGAGCATCCACGAACGATACGAGCGATCGGTGTGCGCGTGCCACACGTGCCGCACTGCATGCGAGACGATGCCCGGCAGCTTGCACCCCGACGATCTGCCGAGGTTCGCGGATCACCTCGGGCTCGAAGTCGACAGCGACGAGTTCATTAAATGGTTCATGGATCACTTCGTTGCCAGCGACGGGATCATCGCCGTCCAGGCGGGGCGAATCGTGCGAATTGGCTCGATCGTCCCGAGGCAGCAGGAGAACGGTCATTGCGTGTTCCTCAAGGACGGTCATTCCAGGCGGGGCGAATCGTGCGAATTGGCTCGATGCAGCATTCACGCCGCGTCTCCGTTCGCGTGTGGATACTTCGATTGCTCGGAGGATGGCGCGGTCGCGCAGTTAAAAGCGGAGGACATGGCCCGAGGCATGATGGCGCATGTCGGCTATCGGGAGTTGTGGAATCACCTTCACGCCAGCGGCTTGCGGGTGGCGACATCAGTTTCAGAAAGGAGAGCAGCATGGGAGCGCGCACGAAATTCAATACGGGATGCTGGTGGCTGAATGAATTGATCGACAACGCCAAACACAAGTTTCGGAAGCACGATGTCGCGGTCCAGTCGCTTGTCAGCGGTGGCACAGAGTTGATCTGGGGAATTCCGGGATCGCGATGGAACGAGGCTCGCTTCATGCTGTGGGACGATTATCTCGTCGTTCGCGGCGACAACGAGGCAGCCATGTATCGTCTGGGGCAATTGTTGACGCTGACGAACCTCGGGGAGGCGATGCAAGACTTGCACTCGTTTGCGCACAAGCGCGAACCCCAGCAGCAGGAATGGTACGCGCCGAAAGCCAGGAGCGAATTCATGGCGATGCCGGTCAGCGTTCGCTACTTCTTTGCTGGCGTCGACTGCGACAATCAGGATGCATGGAACGAGCGGGCGTCCGAATTCGATCATCAGTACATCGACGCAGGCCTTGATGTAGCGTCTTGCGTCGTGAATACGTTCGTTGGTGTGACGATGTCGCTCGACAAAATTCGCAAGCGGATCGAGCGAGTCAAAAGGAGGATCAAAAAACAATGAATTTCACCGCTGCACAAACGCAGGCGATCAACGAAGCTTGCCACGCGATGCGATCCGGCAGGCGACTGTTTCGAATCGGCGGATACGCTGGCACAGGCAAGACGACGATCATGCGCGAGATCGCGGCACGCCTCGGCTCAATGGCTGTCTGCGCCTTTACGGGCAAAGCGGCGAGCGTGCTGAGGTCGAAGGGGCTTTCAGACGCCTGCACGATGCACCGGCTAATGTATGAGTACAGCGAGGCGACTGACACGTTCACGCGCAAGCCATCGCTTGGCTGTCAATTCGTGGGCGTCGACGAAGGTAGCATGGTGTCGGGCGAGTTGTGGTCGGACCTGCGATCGTTCGGCGTGCCCGCTGTGGTGATCGGCGATCCTGGGCAATTGCAGCCGATCGGAGACGATCCTCGCTTGATGCATGAGCCCGACATCGTGCTTGAAGAGATTCATCGGCAGGCCGAAGAGTCGACGATCATCAAATTCGCTTCGCACGTTCGGCACCGACGATCGTTCAAGCGGGGCGAGAAGGGCGCGGTCAAGATCGATGGCTCGCGGTTGTTCTGGGATTCGATCGCTTGGGCCGACATCTTGCTCTGCGGGTTCAATTCGACGCGCGTCAAAGCAAACGCGAGGGCTCGCGAGCATCGCGGGCACAAGGGGCCGGTCTGTCGCGACGAGCGATTGATGGTGCTGGCGAACAATCGCGATCTCGGCGTCTTCAATGGCATGCTGCTCACGGTGCTTGATGTGCGAAAGAAGACGAGCAAGGCGTGGGAATGCCGATGCCGAACGGACGACGGCGAGGAGTATGAGTTGCCGATTTGGCTGGGCAATCTGGGGCAGGCGAAGACGTTGAACCTGCGCGAGGAGAACGTCGATCGTCGCTCGATCGCGCAGGTTGATTACGGCTACGCCGCGACCGTTCACAAGGCACAAGGGTCCGAGTGGGGTCGCGTGGCGGTGATAGTCGAAACGGTGAAGGGTTGGGACGTCTCTCGTTGGTTGTACACAGCAGCGACGCGAGCGGCGGATTATCTGCGCGTTTCAATTCCTGGGGAAGCATTCAGTCAATACGAGGAGGCTGCCGATGCCGGCGCTAAGCAAAAAGCATGACGTTCAACGTCGATTCAAGGCAGATATTGCATCGCATCAAATTCACGTCCGGCATGATGAGGGCGTTTATCGGCACGTTGTTTTCAGCAGGCCCGAGTCATCATGCTACCTGTTCTCGCTGACAACGACGCCGGGCCGGCTGACCTACGGTGGCGACATGGGAACCTTTGTGTTTGAGCGATTGACCGACATGTTCGAGTTCTTTCGTCGAGATCATTGCGAACGTGGCCCAAATTTCGATTACTGGCACGAGAAGCTGGTCGCCGTCGATCGCAATGGCGGCGCAGACGAGAGGTCGATCGATCGATTTCGCGAGAACCTCAACTCGTATCTGGAGGACACCGACCTAAGCAAGGCTCAGCGCCGCGAGGTCAAGCAATTTATCGATGAGGCTTGCGAGGAGTTCGAGGATCGCGGGCCGCACGCTGCGTATATGAGCGTGCATGATTTCAGTCTGAGCGACAGCGGAAATCGTCATCAATTCTTCACGGACTTCTTCGAGTATTCGGACACTGTGTACAGCATCCACTACGAGTGGGCATGCTACGCGATCCAATGGGGAATCGCCCGATACGACGAATGGAAGGACGACGCCGAGGGCAGGAGCGCCGCCGCGAAGAGGCTCATCCCAGACGATTGGTTCGGAGATCAGAAATGAAATGCCGTTGCAACATCTGCAAAGCTGAATGGGAGGCGGCCGTTCCGCCTCCCGCGTGCCCGCATTGTCACGCGGGCCTCAACGATTCGAAGTTCATTCACGAATGGGAGCGGGCGGCTTGTCATCTCGAAGACATCAAGGGGTGGCCAAATCACGTTGAGGTGGAAGGTGCGATGCGATTGACGCTGGTGGCGTGGTGGCTGCGATTGCCCGCGCCGGATACGGACATGCGTCGCAGAGTGCGGACGCGAATCATGCGACGACTGATTGAGACTTTCACTGAGGAGACAAAGCGATGAGCAAGCACCCATTGCAGCCATCTCATCCCCGACAACGAGGGCTGGGCGATCGAGTACGTGACAGCGCCCGATGCCGGGAAGCTCGCCGACATCAAGTGGCCCATCAAGGAAACGCAAGCTCAGCAGATTTCAGGCGACTTGCTTGCACAAGGGGCGCTGCTCGACGGCACGCCGTGGCAGCTTGAGGCGAATGCCTACGGCGACTACTGGCTCAGGCACAAGGAAACGCGGGCAATCATCATGTTGCCGCTGTGGATACGCCGCCTGATCTACAACGTCCGAAAAGAAACCGAGCAAAGCGTCCGCAACGAACTCAAGCAGGTAGTCGGCAGGCTGCCGCGATCGAAACCAAAGAAGAAGCCGGAATGAGGGACGCCCCGCAGGGGCGAGACTGACGGAGAATGAGTTGAGGCAAAAGGGTGTTAGAAACTGGTGTTTTAAAAATCGAGGGTGCAAGGCATGAGAAATTACGAGGTCGAGTTGATGCCGCATGGAGTGGATGTTGCGACGATTACAGTGACCGTCGAGGCTGAGTCGATAGCTGCTGCCGCCGCGAAGTTTACGCTGCCGCTGCCGATCGATCCTGGGCGAGTCGTTGGCATTCGTGAGGTCGGCATCTCGTCGGCGCAAGGCCTGAGTCGGATGCTTGATGTCGTGTTGCGCAAATTGCAAGCGATCAGCAAGGCGGTGAATGCTTCCGATGTGCTGATCGACTGCGGGGCGGTTGTTGTCGATTCGCCGGTCGCTGCTGAACACGCATCGCCGCTCGATCCTGTCGCGCAGATCGAGAGCCAGCGGGACGAATATCGCAGGCGGTGCGAGCAGCTTGAGAAGCGAGTGCTTGCCGTCGAGGCGGAACGTGCGATCGAGCAGCGGGAGTTGGCAGAGCTTCATGCCCGCTTCGATGCGATCAATCGTCTGGCGAGCGGCGAGGGGTTCGAAGCGACGATTCAATTCCCGACGCGAGCATAATTGCGCAAAGTTTGCGCAATTAAATTTCTGGGTGCTGCCGCGCGAGTTCGTTCGCTCGCGCGGCAGCGTTTTTCATGCGAGGCACACATGCGACCGACGATCGAAGAAATCAAGGCGGGATTCGAGAAGTGGGCTGGCAGCCTACGCCGCGCATCTTGGCCTGCGTCTTGCCAACGATTTCCTTGAGGAGATGGAGGACCGTCTGGGCGAAGAGTTCACCTGGGGGTTTGTAGCCGGATGGGATGATGGCGAAATGATGTTGGGCGATGAATTCCGCGAAGGCTACGAACTGGGCCGCGCGGCCTGGGAGGCGTGCAAATGATACATTCATCCGCTGAGCGAATTCGGCAGCTTCCCCTGGGATAAGTTCGAGGACGTTCCGGGCTCGTGGGCATGCAATTATTGCCCGACGCGACCGCTCGTGACGTTCGTCCGCAAGGACGGGATCGTTGAGGGGTGGGAAATTCCGTTGCCGTTGCTCAGGTGGCGAGGGGCGGCAACGAGTGATGTTCAATCGATATTCAGGCGGCAATTGATTCAGGAGGGCAAGCGATGCGCTGGCTGATTCTGCTGGGCGTGATCGTGTGGGGCGTCGGCGTTGTGATCGATGTTGAATTCTGGTGGGCGCAAGGGATCGGCGTTGTGCTGGGCCTTGCGATCGCCTGCATCTTTGGGAGGTAGACATGAAAAGTTCGTCGCGACATCAAAAGAAAGAAGGGCGATGATGAGCGAGGGACAATTTTGCTTCGCGATCCTGGCTCCTATGTTTCTGTTCGTTTGCGTGTTTGCGCATGCCTGCGACAACCCTGATTCCCCGGTTCGCAGGTGGTTCCCGCGACGCTTCTTTCCGGAGGATTATGAGCAATCAAAGGTCGAGACCTCGATCGAAGCCCCGCAGGAAGCGCCGGAGATTCGCAAAATATCCTTCGATTGAGGCGATGAAGGGATTCCTCGGCTTGATGCTTGAGGTTTTTGTGTTGTTCGCGGCCTACGTCGTGGCTCGCGTTGTGATTGAAGACTGGTCGATCATCTGGGAGGTGTTTCGATGATTCCTTTCGCGTTGAATGGGATAAGGATTTCAGATCGCGGGGCATATTGCGAGGCGTCGATCGCGTCCGATCTTAACGCATCGACATTCTGCCTGACGCCCGAGGCGGCATCGAAGATCGGTCAATGGCTGATCGAATACGCTGCGAGCCAGGGCGTGTTCCCGGCAGCGGACGCAGCAGTCAAGCTTGGCTCGCAGGTGCCACAGCAGGTGACGTTGCAAGTCGACGAAAAGCTGGTGTGGCTTCTGGCACGATGCGCGCGCGCGCACGTCAATGGCGGCTGGGGCAGTGGAGCAAGCGACAGCGCCGAGTATGCCGTGAAAGAATTCAACAAGCGATTCGGCAAGGAGCAGAGCAGCGCCTGAACCCCTTTGCTTGTGTCAGGATTGCGGTCGCGTGAAATTGTTCACCCCAGAGCGACACGCTGGCGAGGAATTGTGCGAATGCGGCGGCGGGTTTTGCGGCTGCGATTCGTGTTCTAGCGATGCGGAAAAATCGTTGCGGACGCATGTCGCCGAAGCATGCGACGTCGCGAGCGATGTTGAAGCGTCGAGGCTTCGCCTGTAACCTGTTCTCGGGAGGGTGAAGCAATGACGAAGAAAATATCCGATCGCCGGAAATTGGTCGCGTACGTACTCGCGCTATTGTCGCAGAAAGAGCCTGTCCCCATCGAGCAGGTTCGGCAGCTACTGATTGAGCATGTCGAAAGCGAAGCACAGGCCAGGACGGTGATCAACGAGGCTGCGGTCGAGTTGGTCGCCGACTTCATTGCGCACGGTGCCAGCCCGCATCGTCTGCCTCGCGAAATCAGTCGCATCTTCGGCGTCGGCCCGAGGCAGTCGCAAAGGATTTGTCGGCGGGGCGATCGCCTGCTGCTTGAGCGAATGCGATTCGACGACATCGAGTCCTGGCGGGCTCGTGCGGCGGCGATGTACATGAAGATTATCGGCGATCCGAATATCAAGTCGACCGCGGCGCGAGTGCAAGCGATCGATGGCTTGTGTCGGCTCGGCGGGCTCAATCGCGAGAAGAACGGCGTCAACATCGGCATCGGCGTCAACGGCATGGACCCGCTCGCGGCGATGCTCGAAGCGGCGAACAGCGAGCCCGAAGTGATCGATGAAAAGTATCTCGACGTTCTGTGGGAGAAGACTGCCGAAGGATTGCCGTCGCCCGATACCTCCGATGTCCTTGCCGCCGAAGAACCATGAAGCTCGGGCTTGAGTCGCTCGTGCCGGCGCAGGAAGCGAAAAAGTTTCTTGGCGATCCGATTCTGTTTGCCAAATATCATTGGCCTGAAATGCGTTTCTACGCCAAACAGGTCGAGATGTTGCGATCAGTTCGCGACAACGTCGAGACGTTCGTCCACGCGGGCCACAAGCTGGGCAAGGATCGCGCGTCGGCTGTCGCTGTGCTTTGGTTCTTCATGAGTCGCAAGCCCGCTCGCGTGATCATCTGCGGCTCATCGACGGAAAGCATTCGCGATACTCTGTGGGGCGAGATCGAGAACCTGATCCGCGAGGCTGAGCGCAACGGGCGACCGTTCAACGTGAAGGTCAATCACTTGCGGCTTGAGAAGCGAATTTTCGGCAAGCCGAATGAGACCGAGCCGCTTGATTACGTCGAGGCCAAAGTCGTGAAGAAAGGCGAGGCGTTGCATGGCCATCACCTCGACGACAGCAGCGGGCCGAGGTTGATGTTCGTCTTCTCTGAGGCGACGGCGATCGATGACGAGCATTACGATGCCGCTCAGACCCAGATGCATCGGCTGCTCGTGTGCGCGAACCCCATGAAGACCGATGGGTTTTTTTATCGCGTATGCCGCGCGGGCAACGTGATGCATCCATTGAAGGACGGCACGAAACTGATCAACGTGATTCACATCGACGGCGAGCGCGACTCGCCGAACGTCGTCTTTGGCAAGCGGTGGGTCGCAGCGGGACGCAAGGGCGAGCCGCCGCGAGTGATCCCGGGCGTGCTGTCCTACACGGATTATCTGATCCGGCAAACATGGCCCGAGGCAATGCGTCGCGTTCGCCTTCACGGCCTGTTCCTCGACGAGTCGAAGGACAAGCTGTTCTCAAGCGACATGCTCGACGCCATGCAGACGATCGGGGCGAAGCTACTTGAGTATCGCGCGAGATGCAAGGCGAAGGCGTGCCAATGTCAATCGTTGATCCCGGCGAGCGCCGACATGGCCCCGCTTTGGCAGCCGAAGCATGGCCGATTGTCGATGGGCGTTGACGTCGGGCAGGGGCAGGCCGCGACCGTCTGGACGGCTGTCGGGCGATACGGCGTGCTGCACAAGGTCAGCAAGCAAACGCCTAACACGGCATCGATCAGCGGCTGGACGATCAAGCTCGCCAAGCGATGGAGAATCGCTCCCGAGAATATCGCGATCGACATCGGCGGCGGCGGCAAGATGATCGTCGATCAATTGCACGAGGCGGGTTATGAGGTTCTCGGCGTCGGGTTCGGCGAGAAGCCCAACGACCCAAGCGAATACAATTCGCTCCGCGTCGAGATGTATGCCGAGGCGGCGAAGCTGATGATGGGCTCGCACGTTCAGGCCATGCTGGAATTGCCCGTCGAGAGGTGGCTCCCGCATTGGTCTTGCATGGGGCTGCTGCCGGGCGATTCGATGCTGCGTCAAGATTTGCACGTGCTGCCGCGTGAATTCGACGGCGAAGGCAAATTGCGATTGCCGCCCAAGTCGCGACGAGCAGGACGACACGGCTCGGCAGAGAAGACGATCGAAGACATGCTCGGACGTTCGCCCGATGACGGCGACAGCTTTGTCCTCGCGGTCTACGCCCATCGGATTCTGCGCGAGCAAGACAAGGAATCGACCGGGAGTTTTATTTTGTGATGTTCATGGCAAAGCGATTGGCGGACGAATGGAACGCCCAGTGCCCAGACCAGCACTACATAGCGCCGCTGAGCGCGTCGCATTGGCTTTGGGAGGCAATCTCAAAGTACGTTTACCCAGGGCAGGAAATCGATCGGGGCTGGATCGAGAGCATTCTTGTCGAGTATGGTTATGGCAAGGACGAGGCGGATGAGGCGATCACGTTCTGCTGGACGATCGCTCGCGTGCTGTCGATCGATTCGTCTGGGATCATCTGCCGCGATCCTCGCCCGTTTGGTGCGTTTGGACCCGAAGGAGTATGCTATGGGCCGCTACGCTCATTATGAGCGATCGCCGATCTATCGTGGTGCGAAGATTCGCGAGTGCCGAAAATGCAAGCGGCGTCGATTTCACGTGATTCGCGGGGATAGGCTTTACTGCATACATTGCGGGACAATGGCCTGGGGCTTGATCGAGGTCACGTTGAAAAAGCCGTTGCCTCCGTTTCGCAATGATCGTCTGGCGTACGCGACAAGGATCGTCGAGGAAGTGCTTGCGGAGCGGCGAGATGCATGTCAACAAACCGAGCTTGAGCAGTTTCGATCCAAAGACACGGGCGCTGCTGCAATTGCCGGTGTCGAGCTTGAGGCTAGACTTGAGAACGGTGAACATGCTTGAGGCGGCAGGAATTGGCGACTTGCATACGCTGCTCCATTGTCGGCCAGCGGACTTGCTTTCAATCAACGGCCTGGGGAGGAAGCGACTTCATGACATCTTCGCCGCGCTCGAATTGCTTGGCTTCGCCCGCAGTCGTCAAGTACCTCGTCGATGATCGCTGCCCGTTCGGGATCAAGATGGAGTTGTTGTGCCAGCAGGTGGGCATGCTCGATGCCGTCGCCGCGATCGCAGCCGATCGCATGAAGCGCAAGGGGCGAATCAAGTATCGAGGCATGTTTCACGGAGCGGCCAGCGAGGACCTGACGACTTGCCGCGTTGCGGTGCATGCGATTAGCTGGTATTCAAGCTCCTGCATCGACAGCGCCGCGCATCATCTGGCGATGGCCCTCGACGCAGCGACGCAATCGCTCAAAATCACGTTCTGGCATCATCACGAGATCGCGATCAGGCACATCGAAGAGGCGAGGGCGAGCCTGATCGCCAAGAAACCTGAAAGGCGCAGCTAGCAGATGTGGATTGCAGCATGGATGGATCGGCGTGTCGCCGCGTTAAAACGCGATTTAAAGGCGGCGAGGGCGCGAATCGCGTCTTTACGCAAGGACGTCGACGAACTGCGGGAGATCGCCGCTGCGTTGCGCACAGGCGAATCTGAGGCACAGGCCGACCTCGACGAGGCCAGGACCGAGATCAGATCGCTGCAAGCGGCCCTCAAAGTAGCCCAGGACGAGAACAAACTGCTGTGGAAGGTGAACGCTCGCAACATCAGCCGAATCGAGGCCGAGGATGCCCAGTACGTGCGAGCTCGGGTCGAGGCTGAGATGGGTCGGACGCGAGTGACGATCGACGAGGAGCATCCCGACCTCGACGGGAATTGAGTGAACACGCTAGGATAAGCCCGATGTCTGCGGTTTCAGAATCGGGAGGCCTGCAATGTTCGAGTCCTATGGCAATACGATCGAGGACGATCGTGCCCGGCGATACGCTTTGTGTTTGCGAGCGGCAACGGGCGGGCAGGACGTCAGCGCATCATCGCCCGTCGATGCGATGCAAGGTGGTCAAGGCAGCTTCCAGCAGCGCGGCATGGGAACGGCCCAAGAGCAGTATCGCAACTTTCGCGGGCAGGTTTACACAACGATCCGGCCAATCGCTCAGACGATCGCTGGGCAGCCGATTCGCTTGGCACGCAGGGTCGAAGGCAAGCGGCGTCGCCCGATAGACGGCGACGAGAAATTTCCCGATTGGGTCGTGAAGTCCTACGCGGACGGCGATCCAACGAAGCTTGAGCCGATCGAGAAGCATGATTTTCTCAAGACGCTCGCGGTGCCCAATTCGATGCAGGTCGATTGGATGCTAATCTATTCGCTCGTCTGCTCGCTGGAATTGACGGGCTGGGGCTTTCTGTGGTGCCCCAAAACGAAGGGCAAGCGAGAGCTTTGGGCGGTGCCGACCAATTGGGTGACTGCTGTCCGCGATCAGGCGAAGCGATTGATCGGCTGGCGGCTCAAGCCGGACGGGTCGCTCGATGAGGGCACGCCCGTTCCGTTGAGTGAAATGGTGGTATTCAATTACCCGAACCCAGCCGATCCGATGGCAGCGCTCGCACCGCTCGAAGCGAATTCGCGCGCGGCGATCATTGATCAGTACATCGAGGAGGCGCAGAAGAACGGCTTCGAGCGCGGCATCCATCCTCGCATGGCGGTCTTTCTCGGCGAGACGACGGGCAAGCTCGGCGGCGGCAAGGCTCCCCGAACGAAGTCTTGGCAGCGCAATCAGATTCGCGCGAGGATCAACGCGCGGCTGCGTGGCGTTGGCAAGTATGGCGAACACATCATCTGTGACCGCTACGTAAAGGACGTCAGGCCGATCACTAACAAGATCGCCGAGATGGATTTCCCGGAGTCGGCCAAGATGTCACAGGGTCGAGTGTCGCGTGGCTGGGGCGTCAACCCGACAATCACCGGGGACAATGACGGCGTGAATTACGCCCAGGCGACGGTCGCCGAGGACGGGTTCGCTCGCCGCACGATCAACCCGAAGCTGACTCTGTTGTCCCGATGCGCGACCGCGAGGCTGTTGCCATTGTTCGACAGCACGGAGGGGCTGATCGTGTATTGGGAACCGCTCGAAGTCAGCGATCCGCAATTGCGAGCCTCGGCGCTCAAGACGGCCCTCGATAAGGGCACGATCACGGTAAACGAATACAACAAGGCGGCGCTCGGCATGGCCGATGATCCGACGCGCAACTACTTCCTGCGACCCTCGACCGTGACTGCATACGGCGCGGACGCGAAGCCTGTCGACGACGAGGAGGGCGACGACGATGAGACGCCAGCAGCCAGTGGTTCAGGCGACGGTCAAGACGATCCGATTGCGACGGATGACGGCGAAGGCATCGCGACCGAGGAGCAAGGCGGTTCGGAATAAGCTGAGGAAATCCTATCGCGCTGTCCAGCAACAGATCGCCCGCACTCTCGATGATGTTCGGCAGATCAATGAGCAGAAAGTCCTTGCCGCGTTCTCGGCGTTCTATCAAAGGCAGGGCGAAGAGGTCGCCAAGCGATTTGACGCGATTGCCCACAGCGGATCGGCGGACACGATGGTTCGCCATTCTTTTGGCGATCGCGACTGGACTGGCGAAATGCTTGAGGCTGTCGCCGAGCCCTTGCGATTGTCGATCGTTGCAGGGGCGATGGTCGAATGGAATACCTTCGCCGAGTTCTATGATGTCTACGCGGACGCAGCGGCGATTGCTGCGCTGTCGAAAGCAGAGAATGCGCCGCCGTCGCTGAACGTCGATTTGCCGCCCGATGTTCTCGAAGGCATTCGCAAGCAATTGCAGGCGACGCTCGCGATGGATTATTGGTCGAAGGTCAACGAGACAACGCGGCACGCCTTGCATGCGTCGATCTTCGCAGGGCTGGAGAACGGTGAGACGCCAGCGCAGTTGAAGGCGAGGGTTCGCGACGTCTTCGGTCCTGATGTCACTCGATCGCGGGCGGCGAACATTGCGAGGACCGAAGTGACCGGCGCGCAAAGCGCTGGGCAGCAGGCCGCTCGCGACAAGCTCGAAGAGGATGGCGTCGTATCGGCGAAGGAATGGTTCGCGACGATGGACATTCGAACGCGGAACCAGCATTACGCGATGGACGGCAAGCGAGTGAAGCCCAAGGCGGATTTCGTGATGCCCAACGGCGAGCGATGCTCGTATCCCGGCGATCGTCGATTGAGCGGTGCCAATCGATGTCATTGCCGCTGCCATGCGGCGAGCGTGCCTGCGTGGATCGACGGATCGGGCGGCTCGCCGAAGCCCAAACCCAAACCGCGACCCAAGCCCAAGCCGAAGCCCGAGCAAAAGCCTTCGATTGCGCCGACTGCTGGGCCGTTGCCGCTGCCTGTGCCGACACCGATACCGCCGATCCTTGCCCCAAACATTCCGGACCCGATCGACGACGATCCGATCCCAGGGTTCAAAGCTGTGCGAGAGCGTGCGGCGTCGATGGGATTGCGTTCGTTTCACGTTGCCGTGAAGGGGTATCCACGGACGACGTCGAGCGTCGACGGCATGACGTTGAAGGGGTTCACCGAAAGATATCACTTCGCAACGCCCCAGGAAGCAATTCGCGTTGCCAATCAAGTCCTCGATTACCTTGAGCAGCAGATGAAAAAACATCGCGGGCTGCGCGGGTTGCTGTCACATGCGAATGACATCGAGATCGGTGATACGAGCGTCGGGAATGGCTACGGCGGGTTTTACAGTTCCAGCACCGGGCTATTGAAAGCGGGAGTCGGAGGAGGCCCTGATTACGTTACGCAAGCTCGCGAGGGCGCTGCTCCTTGGCTCGCAGGCGGCGGCGCTCATTACAATCTGATGCATGAGCTTGGGCACGCGGTCGATAAGGCGTTCGCGAATAACGCGAGGTTCGTGCTGGCTGGGCGGCAGCCGAGCAAATATGCGACAATGAGAGAATGGGCAATGGCTGAATTGAGCGAATACGGCGGCACGAACGACGCCGAATTCTTTGCCGAGTCGTTCGCGAAATACACCAGCACGGCCTACGATGGCTCGCTGCCAAAGGACGTTCACGACTACTTCAAAAAAATCCTGGCCACTGTCGATGATTAACGAACCAAAATGCCGTGCGCGATCGTGCAAGCACTACCGAGGGATTGTAGGCGAAGAGGATCAAGGGCAGCGTCCGATTTGCGCGGCGTTTCCTGACGGGATTCCCGACGAAATCGCCTACGGAAACAACCTTCATCTGTCGCCCGTCGCAGGCGATCGCGGGCTGATGTACGAGAAGGGTGAGACTGAACTCGTTCGCGACACTCGTCTTGCGCGCGAACAGCGCGACGCCATGAACGAGCAATTGCAATCGCTGCGAAGCTTGATCTGACGCGCTGATCTGGATGATCGATAGCCGCCTCGTTAGCCTAGGTGAATTCCTGGCATTCACGCGAGGCAATCATGGCTTACACGAACGCGATGGCGCTCGCTGTTGGCTTCACTGATTTCACTACGCATGCCTGCGGAACGCTGTACGGGTCTGGAACCTATCCCGCCAACAGCCGCTGGGGCTTGCATTTCGACAGCGACAGCTACCTTGCGGGCTTCACGGCCTACAATGTCGAGGGGCATCAATTGGTTCCATCGTCTGCTGCGAAAAATCGATACGACATCTAACCCGCGATTGCAGCAGGTCACGAGGTCGGAACGCTCGCGTTTCTGCGTAAGGAGCGCATCAAGCGGGGTAGCTGGAGAATGCCGATGCAACTTTTTAGAGGTGCTGCATGAGTGCGCAAATCGCTTTCAGTACGATCGGGAAAACTGTGGGGACGTCCGCAGTGCAATTCTCGACAACGACCGTCAACGCCCCGAATGGCGTCTACGTCAAGGCCGCTCCCGGGAACTCGGGCGTGGTCTATGTCGGGGCGTCGAACGCCGTCACGGCGGGCACCACGGACGCGACGGACGGTTATCCGCTGAGCGCCGGCGAGGAGGTGTTCGTGCCGATCAACGACCTCAAGAAGGTTTGGCTGATCGCGAGCGCGTCTTCGCAAAAGGCTTTCGCGCTGCCGGTCTGATCGGCGAGTGTAACAGTCAGGAGGGACGAGCAAATGGACGAGCATTTTCGACCGATCGAAGCCTTTGCGAGCGTCTTCGGCATCAGTTCTTTCGCTGGACTTGCCGCCCTGTTGAGAAGCGGCAAACAATTGACATGGCGAGCGGTTGCTAGCGCGATGCTGAATTCTGGGTTGCTCGGGCTCGGGATCGCCATGCTGTGGTTCAAGTATTACGACGGGGCGCAGAACATTTGGTTCCTGTTCGGCGTATCGCTGCTGGCGGGGCTTGGCGGCACGGTGATGGTTGATTTCGTGTTGCAGTTGTTCAAGGGTCGCTTGGCCGACATGATCAATCAGCGGCCGATCGACCAGGAGAAGGATAAATGACTCGTCTTCGAATGTCGTCCAGCTACGTTGCGATGGCAGCGGCGATCATCATGGTCGCCGTCGCGTCTTTTCATGCCTATCGCATCAACAGCACTTTTGAAAAGCGGGAATTGCGCAAGTCGACGCTCGCGACTTGGATCGACAATTCGCGTTCGGTCGCGATCCTCACGGACGATCGCGGCTTCATCATCGACTGGAATCCTGCTGCGACCAATTTGTTTCAATGGACGCGGCAAGAGATGATCGGCACGAACATCTCAATCCTGATGCCCGACGAAATCGCCCACGCCCACGAGCAGTATTTCAAGGACGGAACTGATGCGCAATTGCTGACGGTCCACTGCTGGGTGGTCAAGAAAGATCGAACGTCAATCCGAGTGCATATTGCAATCAGGACAAGCTACGATCCAGAAGGGCGGCGGCTCTACGGCTTGCTGATCGACGAAAATCATCGCATGATATCCACCGAAATTCCTGAGCCTTTTGAAACGGCCCCGGCAAGCCGCGAAATCGACCCCGACATCCGAAAACAGAGACTTCCATGAACGATCCTTTCTGCCTCGATCACATCAGGGAAAAGCTTGAGCGCGGCGATACGCTGACGGGCGAGGAACAATGGTGGGTGCTTGGCGAGGCCGAGACGTTGTTCCGTGCCAATCGCTCGCTCGATTCGACGATCGCCGATCATGATCGAGTGACCAAAGCAAAGGATCAGGAGATCATCGGTCTGCACATGGAACTGGGCGATCTGCTCGATCAGACGCGGCAGCAGCAGGCGACGATCGAGGCGATGCGATTTACGCTCAACGCTCAGCGCGAGGCGGCAGAGCGAGCGTTGCAGCCTGCTTGCCAACCTTGACCGGCATCCCCGTTGAAACGTAGCATCTCCGGATGGCTCGCCGCATTAGGCGCAGCGCCTCAATTCAATCCGGGGATACGCCATGTTTCGATTCCCAACGAAAAGCAGTCCGCTGAGCCGATTGATTCGGCAGCGGAAATCCTATAGCGGCATCGCCACGGCTGATCGCTTTCTCGCCGATGTTCAATCGTGCCTGGATGGCGGAATGTGCCCGACGCGATTGCTCGGCAAGTCGGACGCAAGCTGGAAGAAAGCGCTCAAGCATTCGCGCAATCAGCTTGTCTATTTGGACGACGATCTGACGATTAAGTCCGAGAGCTTCGACGTCCTGCGTGCCGAGATCGAGAAGTCCTTGCCGCCGAAGTCGGCTGGCGGGTTCGATCACATTACCACTACCACGCGACGCGATCGCGATCGAGACGTTCTCGAAACGGGCGGGGCGAGAGTCGACGCCAAGGGGCCGCTCCTGTTGCAGCATATGCCTTTCGAGTTGGTGGGGCGGCTCGTCAGCGTCTTGCAGCACACCAAGAAGGCCCTCGTCGAGCGGTCCGCTGTTGCGGCCACTGCGATGTCGGACGACGTTATGACCCTGGTCGAGTTCGGGGCGTTCCGCATCTCGCACGGCTTTCGTCCGTTCAAGTGGGAGTTGATCGATCCCGATGATGATCGGGCTGGGTTTCACATCCTCGAATACGAGATCATGGAGCGATCGCTCGTCTCGGTGCCGAGCAACGTTGACGCGGAAATCTTGGCGCATAGCCGCGCGAAGATGGCGACCGACTTTTTTCGGCAATTCACTAAGGCAAAGTTCGACGCGCGGCCCGCAATGTCGCCGGGTGCGAGCCTGCCCGTCGTCAGCAAGGCCGCTTGCTCGTGCCAGAAAGCGCATGGCACGCAGGTCCTGCGAGGCGATCAGGCCGAGGAGGCCGACCCCATTCGCTGGAACCCGTCGTTGTCGAAGGAATTCGATGTCGCCGCTGAGCCGTTGCGCCCCGCGTCGCTCGTGATCGATTGGGCGTCTCGATATCTCGAAACGCCGATCAAGAAAATCTACAAGTTCAGCGAGGATGTTCCGTCCGTGCGAATGGGCGGCGTGCTGACTGGGCTTGGTGTCGCGATCGATGCCGAGGGCTTGAAGACGATCGACGTTCGCAACATTCACGGCGATTCGGAGTCGCCGCCCGAGTATGAGACGATCGATCTGAATTCGGAGCAATCGAAGTCGTTCCTCGTCGAGGGCTTCACGTTCTACAAGGGCTCGTTCCGCCTAATGATCGACGTCGAGCGCACGTGGTACGGCGTCCGCTTGACTGGTTACGCTCGCGACGATGAAGCGATCAAGGCGCTGAACGTCGTCGGCAACGCGATGCAATGGGCGAAGGACAATCCGTTCCTGCGCGGCGAGGCGTTCGCGCTGTCTGGCCAATTCCTCAAGCGCACGACCGAGGGATGGGACGACATCTTCCTTGAGCCCGAAAACAAGACGGCGATCAAGAACGCGATCGATCGCCTCAACGAGAAGCAAGCAGAGTTTCCCAATCGCGGCATCCTGCTTATGGGGCCTCCTGGCACCGGCAAGACGCTGAGCGGTCGCATCATTCGCAACACGGCGAAGGCGACCTACATTTGGGTTAGCGCTCGCGATTTCTATCGCTCGGGCGGTTTCGGCGGCATGGCAATGGCATTCGGTCTCGCGAAAGAGCTTGCTCCGTGCGTGCTGTTTTTCGAAGACGTCGACGGACATTTGAGCGGCGAAACGATCGACCTGCTCAAGACGGAGATGGACGGCATTTCGCGATCGGCGGGCGTGCTGACGGTGCTGACCACGAATCACCCCGAGCGATTGCCGAAAGCGATCATCGATCGACCGGGTCGCTTTCATGATGTCCTGCTCGTCAATCACCCGACCGAGCAAGTGCGATCGCAGATGATCGATCGCTGGTCGCCTGGGCTTGATGGCGCATTTCGCGAACAGATCGCGAAGCAAACGGAGGGATTCAGCGGCGCGCATCTGTACGAGCTTTGCTTCATGGCCAAGCAATTGAGCGATACCGAGTCGATGCCGATGGGCGAGGCGATCGTTGCCTCGCTCGACAAGATTCGCAAGCAACGCGAATTGATCGACGACATTCAAGGCATCGGGTATTCGCCCCGCAAGGAAATCGATGACTGGATGAAAATGCGCAAACTTTGCGCAATTAAATCCACGACGAAGGAAGTCGCTGACGGCACCCAAGGCGACGCGGAAGAGGGTGCGGAAAACGCTCCGAATCTGCGGCAATCCGCCGAGGGCGAAGAGAATTGCGGCACGTGCCAATTCTTCGAGGAGGGGCAATGCACGTTGCACTACTTCGAGGTCGACTCGTCGATGGTCTGCGACGATCACGAGCCGCGCGAAGAGGGCGACATGCGATCCGTCGAGCCCGAGGTGAAGCGAGTCGTCGCTGAAAAGCAATCGGCTGCTATTGCAGTCGCGAACCTTTTAGCGCAAGAATTGGTGGCTGGAAACGCCAAAAGCCTCGCCGATCTTGAGCAAGTGCTGCTCAAGGGGGTCGAGGGAATTCGGGAACGTCGTTCGCGCGAGGCCGACGAATTGCTGAGGAGCGTGCTGCTCGGCTAATCATCGCCCGCTTAACTTTTTTTGGAGGTAACAACCCATGTTGAAGGGTTTGAAAAACTACCTCATCTCCTTGGGCCTCGTGAAAGACGACGCCAGCGACGATGAGGTGAAGGCGGCAGGGACGAAGGCGGTTGCTGATGGCAGCCTGACCTTCGAGAAGATGCTGGAACTGCAATCGCAGCCCAGCGATCAGAGCATCGTGCTTGAGCGATTGGGGTCGATCATCGGCGGGGCGGTCAAGCAGGCCGTCGATCCGTTGATGGCTCGCATCGACGGGCTCGAAAAGGCGCAGTCCGAATCGGCCAAGAACGCCGATCCGCTGCTGTTGAAGGCCACCGATCTGCTCAATCGCCTCAACCCGATCGAGCCGAAGAAGGAGGGCGATGGCGGCGAGGTCGACCCGATTTCTGTGCTGAGCAAAGGCATCGAGAATCGGGGCGAAGGCAATCCGCTCAGCGGCAACAGCGGCGGGCCGAACGTGAAGAAGGCATCGGATCGCTACAGCGCGTCGACGTCGCAAGCGTTCTATCCCGAGGTCGACAATCGCGGCCACAAGCACGCCTTCGGGGGCATGCCCTTCAAGGTGTTCGGTCGCCCGGTCGATCTCCCCTCGGAGCGACAAATGGCGCAGGCTGGCGCGATCATGAAGCGCCGGCTGCTCAAGCAGATGGGCAAGTCCCACCTGCTGAGTGAGCATGACCTGCAATTGTCCGAGGAGGGCGTTCGCGAGTTGAAGTTCAGCGGCGAATGGGAGACGCCTGACGGCATTTACATCTACGATGGCCACAAGCTGTCGGACTTTCACACCAAGACGATCTTCGGCACTCCGGGTGGCGACGCCTCGGGTGGCGAAAACGTGATCGCGCAGGTGCTGGAAACGGAATTGATCCGCAAGGCGCTGCTGTTCGGCGAAATCGCTCCCTATGTCGACATGCGGTCGATCAATCAAGGATCGAACGTCGACACGCCGACCTTCGTCAATTTGACGATCAGCAGCGGCACCTACGAGTCGACCTCGATCTCCGCGCAGTCGACGAGCAGCTTGCTTTCCAAGCTGAATTCGCCGTTCTTCGCGGCTGTTGGCGCGATCAAGCTGGGCCGGGATTTCATCTCGGACTCCAGTGTGAACGTGATGCAGTCGATCAACGACTCCTATGCCGAGACGTTGCAGAAATGGCTTGACGAGCAGATCGTTCTGGGCGACGGCACGACCGAACCCCTGGGCATCTTCAACTCGTCTGGCGCGACGGCCACGACCCCGATTTCGAACGCCTCGCCGTCTCCGACTGGCTGGGACGTCGTCGATCTGGAGAACATGGTCCGCGCGGTCGGCAAGCAGTATCGCTCGAACCAAAGCCCGAGCGTTCGCTGGTTGAGCAATGACACGACCTACTTTCGGGTTCGTGGCATCCGCCTCAGCACGAGCGACGAGCGTCGCATCTTCGGCTTGACCCACGAGGATTATCGCGTGCTGAATCGACCCTGGTCGGTCCAGAACACGATGACCAACGCCCAGGTGGCCTTCGGCGATCTGTCGAAGTATCGCCTGTGGCGTCGCCTCGGGATGGAGATGCGGGTCAGCGATCAAGGCCAGACCTTGATGCTCGAAAACAGCATCCTGGTCATGCTGCGAAGCCGCTGGGCCGGTCGTTTGCTCATCGGCGAAGCCTTCGCCACGATGACGTCCGCTCCGTCCTAATGTCCACGTGATGCTTGACGCATCACGATTGCAAGCAATATCCTGGCAAGCGTTGGGTGAAAGCCTGGCGCTCGCCAGGATCGTTTTTGGGTTTGGCAAAGGATCAGCAAATGCAAGTCGTCTTGGAATGCTGGGCACGCACGGAAGAGGATCGCGAGAACGGCGTGCCGCGCAGCGGGAATCGAAATGTCTTCTGCATCCCCTCGGGCAGCACGCTTCGCGGGCGATGGCGAAATTCCGACACGGTCCTGGGCGTCAGTCAGGACTTGGGCTCGCTGCCGGACATGCCTGGGCAGTGCATCAAGATCGACACGAAGGCAAACGCCGTCACGATCTTCGATGGCCTGAACGACAGCCCGAACCTGGACGCGATTCTCGGGGCCTGGAAGAAATTGGGCGACAGCATTGGCAACGGCTCGATTCATCGGCCTGAGCGCGAATTGCGGTTCCCCAATCGCACGAAAGCGCAGATGGAGGAATGGATCATCTGGGCCCATTCGGCGCTGAACGCGAAGTTGTTGGTGGTTCGATCGGGGCAGATGCCGCCGCTGCTCGAGCGATTTGGTCCCGGCGACTCGCCCGCCGACGATGGGCTGGGGCCTGACAAGGCTCAGAAGCCGATCGAGGACGACGACAAGCCGAGCGACAAGGCAGCCGACAAAGGCCCGCAAAAGCCTCAGAAATGAAATCGATAGCCTTTATCGGCCCGATTCGCAATGAACTGAGGGACAAGCTCGGGTGGATCGCCAATGAATGGGCATCCACCGGGCTCGTCTCGGTTGTTCGCGGCAGCACGATCGAGGACGTTCGCAAGTTTGACGCGACTTGCGATTGGCTCATCTTCGAGCAGTTCGATGCCGGATTGAATCATCGCGACTTGATCGAGGCGTCTCGCGATCGCAAGGCGACCTGGGTTCAATGGTGGTTTGATCTGATCGTTCGCGATGGAACGTCAGTCGGCGAGCAGGCGCTATTTCGGCAATGGCGCGACGTAATGCAGGCCATGGACCTCGTTCTCGTCAAGGAGGCTTGCTGCGTCGAGCAATACAAGGAACGAGGCATCAATGCGAGCTACGTCGATCAAGCCTGCCCGGCCACGATGGGAGAGATCGAGCGTCGAGGCGGCAAGGCGTTTGATGCGATGATCGTAGGCGTCAATCGACCGAATCGCGTTGCGATCGCCGAGCGCCTTGTCAAAGCCGGTTTGCGAGTCGCGTTTGTTGGCTCGCAAGCAACGGGCGGGAGGAGCGTCCCGCGAGAGGTGCATTCGCTGCCGTGGACGCCTCCGATGATGCTGCCGCGCGTGTTGGAGGCGGCGAAATGTGTGATCTCGATCGATTATCGGCACGATCTCAATTATTGCTCGGATCGCCTGTACCTGCTCGCCGGGACCGGTAGTTGTGTCATTCATCGTGGGGGCGGGCCGCGATTGATCGGAGTGCTTGGCGCAGGCAGCGACGACGATCTTGTTGATTATGCGATCGCCGTCGCTCAGGAGCAGATCGATCAATCGGCGATGGGCAAGATGGCGAGGCATCACGTGCTTGAATATCACACGTATACGCATCGCCTGCACGCGCTGGGCAACATCCTGAAACGTCGAGGAATCAAATGAGATCGCACATTCATCGGACGGTTCAGACTCCCCAGCGTGGGCGAGTGTGCCGAGCGTGCCATGGCACTGGCAAGGACATCAAAGGGAAAGCATGCGGCGCATGCGGCGCGACGGGCCGCGAAACCTTGCAGACGAAAGGCTGAGCGATGACGTTGCATCTTGTTACGCCGACACGGAAGCGATGGGGTTGGATGCAGCAGCAGGCGATGGCGATCTTGCCGCAACTGCGCGAAGGCGATACCTGGATCATCGTCGTCGACAACGATTCGCCGTCCGCTGATTTCGTCGAGGTCGCTCAATCGTTTGATCCCAGCCAATTGATCATTGCCGATTTGAGCTACGCTCGCCCGAGGGTGCCTGTGGGCTGCGTCAATCGGGCTCGCAATGTCGGCGCGCTGTTCGTGCCGCAAGACGGGACGATCGTCGACGTTGACGATCACGACCTGCTGGCTCCTGACGCACTGGACGCGATCAGGGAAGCAATGCGGGAAGATTGCTACGTGTTTGGTCATTACGCTCAGATGGCCTACGTTCCGATCATGATCGGCGGCAACGTGCAGACCCTTGCTGAGCCCTGGCCTGACGTTCGGCACGAGTACACCCCTGGTGCCCTTGCTCGCGGCGAGATCGACGGGATTGGATTGAGGGCTTGCAGCAAGCAGCGATGGGATGCGCTGGGCGGCTGGAGCCCCGCGGTGTGGCCTGGCGCTGACAAAGACTTCGCTGTGCGGTATGAAAGCAGGTGGCCCGATTGCGTCCGCTGCCTTGCGAAGCCGCTTTGTACGGTCGCGATCGAGCCTGATTCACTGATGGCTCAGTATCGAGGCTCCAACGATGGCGATCATCTCGACAACGCAGGCGCGGGGGTTTCTGGGTAAGCGATCGCTGATCTCGGACGATGACGCCGCGCAGTTGGCCGACCTCATCCCGATTGCTCAGTCGCTCATTGAGCGGCATATCGGCTACAGGCTTGAGCAAGCGTCCTACACCGACTTTTACCCCAGGGCCGACTCCGAGGGTTATCCCCTGCTGAGTTCGCCGCAACTCGACAGCAATCAAGCGGGCAAGGTGTTTTGGCGCGAGGGCGTCGGCAGCGTGCTGGTTCTCGACAATCTGCCTGTGCGCTCGATCACAAGCATTTACGAGGATTCGAACGCCTTTTTTGGGCAGG
>FRDC01000226.1_pt5 | contig 25804 bp, 43 predicted proteins | sample 1106171 | NCBI WGS metagenome assembly FRDC01 (sample SAMEA3930566, study PRJEB13176) | freshwater metagenome | biome: Drinking water system; feature: drinking water; material: water | place: Singapore | collected 2014-12-20 | reverse complement strand
CCCATCGATTGAACCTTCTTCTTTATGGAGAAGGAACCATTCAATCGATTATTTTTACCCCAGGGGATATATCGAGTATTCGATGTATCCCCTGTATTTTTCTCCCACCCAGTAAGGGGCCCCTTCGGCTTTTTTGTTATATACGCCTCTCGTACAATAGAAGTACCTCCGCCTGATTAGCGGATGATCGCGGTGCAATTCCGTGGAGGCGTACCATATATATACCGGATAGGTGTTACGGAAGCATGACGGTCTCCAAAACCGTTGGCGCAGGTTCGACTCCTGCATCCGGTGCCAAGTTTGTAGTTGACAAATGAATTTGGATTTGTTATAGTGATAGAAACGTTGGGAGAAGCATCATGCATATGACATTGCTGTTAAACAGTTCATATGAACCCTTACAAGTTGTTAACTGGCAACGAGCAATTACGTTGCTTTGGACTGGTAAGGTTGAGGTCTTGGAGGAACATGAAGAAGAGATTCATTCAATCTCTTTCAGCATGAAGATTCCTTCAGTTTTGAGAATGCTTGTTCCGGTTCGTTTTCGTAGAAAAGCACCTGTGAAGTTTACTCGTTTGAATATTTTTACAAGAGATGGGTTTACATGTCAGTATTGTGCACAGAAGTTTGATTCAGAAGAATTGACTTTTGACCATGTAAAACCAGTTTCACAGGGTGGTGTGAAAACATGGGAAAATATCGTAACTGCTTGTGTTCCTTGTAATTCAAAGAAAGAAGGAAGAACACCAGAGCAAGCAGGAATGAAGTTGTTGAAGAAACCAAAGCAACCGATCTGGTCACAAGTTGTGACCGTGACAATTGGGTTGCGTAAGATGCCAGAAACGTGGGCAGATTACTTGTATTGGAATTGTGAGTTAAAGTAATATGTTGGGAGTGATGTAAACACCAAGCATACTCCAGATGCATAGGAGTTGTGTAGGTTGGCTTTCAGGACATACAACTGATCCCATAAATCCTATCTCCTATACATATTATAAGAATGCCGCTGTGGGTCAGGTAGTTGATCACCTCTCTTGTAAGGAGGATTAGGCTGGTGCAAGTCCAGTCAGCGGCTCCATTGTGGTCGTAGCATAAAAGAAATGCGCCTGGTTGTGGCCCAGGAAAAGTGGGAGCGTTACCCACCGATCACCCCAACGTCCCAATGGGATATTGAGAATGTTGCTCGGCTGCTTATGACAGGACCAACATTAAGATGTCTCCGGCGGGGCGACCTTAAAAGAGTTATCCTTACCTTGTGATAATATCAAGGGGTTCTCACTACACACGGTGGGGTAAAAGGGTAACAAAATGTAGGTTTGGGACGCGAGATGTACCGTAGCCGTTAAAGTGCTAGTGCTACTCGCAACACTCCCAAGCCGGTAAGCAACTCCGCATGCACTTTTTGGTGTTTGTCCGGTTAGGGATGATTAAAATGTGGGCTAAAAATATGGGGGCTTAGGCTAATTAGGAAACCATCTCACTTGCACCGAGAAGTCGGCGGGGCAGAACCGCCAGCCTCCACCAAATTATGCTCCTTTCGTCTACTGGCTAGGATTCCGGCCTTTCAAGCCGGCGGAGTGGGATCGATACCCACAAGGAGCGCCAAATTATTGTGGGCTGGTATGGTGTGGACACCATGGGCTTTCTGCGTAAGGTCAACACCGTTCGATTCGGTGACTGGTCCACCAAAATATCTAGGGGTAGGAAAGTCTGGTTGATCCTCTCGCTTTGGAAGCGAGAAACCGTGGGTTCAAATCCCACCCCCTAGACCAAATGTGTAAGTAATCCTGAGTGCGATGCTCAGGCAAACAGACTTGAAACTGTTTGTCATCCAAGATAGGACCTTACCATATAAATTTGTGTAGGTTGTAGAACATAGTCGCTGCTGTAGGTGGGGAGGTCATATGCCCCAAGTAACAGAGTCTAGACGTGAACTTAGGCACCTACACAATTAATATCGTCGTTGTGAAGGGAATTGGTATACCTAACTGGTCGAGAGCCAGTTGCTTGGGAGTTCGACTCTCCCCAACGACACCAGGAATGAGGCACTAGAGCGGTTCGATTCCGCGACTCAGAAATCAGTTATAGAATTAAGATTCCGGGCTGCAGACTGTAAGACTGATGAAGAGTTTAGTGTAACGGGTAGCACAGTGCCGGTTTTAAAAATTTGCGGCGTGGAAGGGGACAGTGACCCGTTGAGTCTCATAAACTCAAGTTCAAGGTGCAACTCCTTGACCCGCTACCATGACGGCGGTAAGCACAAGCGAAGCAGAAGGATTTCATAAGTCCTATCTAGAAGGTGCAATTCCTTCTACCGCCACCATTTAGGATTTATTATGAGGGATCAAAAGGCAATAAACAAAAAGATATCAGATTCCCTTAAGGGTAGAAGAGTTCACCAGGCTGGTTTCAAAAAAGGATATGATTCAAGAAGAAAACTTTTTGGTAAAGATGATTGGTGCCTTGCTGTAGAAAAAAAGAAAATAATACGGGAAAAACGATATAACACTCTTTCTTGGAACGAGTATAATATACCAGAGAAAAGAAGAAAAGTATTAGAGGAACAGGGTGGCAAGTGTCTTTGTGGATTAAGTGAGTGGCTGGGTGGCAGACTTGTTTTGGAGTTGGATCATAAAGATGGTAATAAAAAGAATAGTAGTAGGGACAATTTAAGATTTCTATGTCCAAACTGCCATTCACAGACACCAACTTGGAGAAGAAAGAAATCGTCGGTGTGAAGGGAACTGGCATACCTACTTGGCTTAGAACCAAGTGTTTGGGAGTTCGACTCTCCCCACCGACACCAAAATTTCCACCCGCGCCTTGGAGGCAAGGGGGTCTTATAAACCCCTCACACTAGATTGGTGTCTCGATAAGGTTCGATTCCTTACGGGTGGACCACCTTGATTTTTAGTGTATAGTTTGTTATAATAAAAATACGGATCATTAAACCGTTACGGAGGCGGGGCTGCCTGTAAAGCAGTCGTTAATTCTCACAAGGTTCGACTCCTTGATGATCCACCAGTTACAGAGCAAGGTCGGAGACATGGGTGCAATTCCCATCCCCCTTTGGGGGTCGTAACAAGTAGAAAGATACCGATCAGAATATTGCACCTGGAGCCAGTAGGATAGGCGCTTGATTGTCAATCAAGAATGAAGCGGGATCGTTACCCGTCAGGTGCGCCAATTTAATGTCGCCGTGACTGAAAGGCTAGGTCGCCGCCTGCAAAGCGGTTGTATGTAGGTTCGAATCCTATCGGCGACTCCATCGTATGCAGTCCTTGTGGTCGCTCCACTCTGTACCTAGAATAAAGGGAGCGTAATTAACTTCCGGTTGTTCTAGGGTGAGATCCTAACGGATCTGGGCTGCACCAATGTAAATGTTTTTGGAAGTGTGCTAGAGAGGCTTAATAGGCTCCCCTGCTAAGGGATGCGGGGTAACACCCACGAAGGTTCAAATCCTTCCACTTCCGCCATGGTTGAAAGGTTATAGGGGGTTCGTTCAATAGTAGGACCGTTGGCTTTGAACCAACAGACAGTGGGGCAGTACCACTACCCCCTTCCATACATTATGAGTAATATGAATATTATAAATCTAAAAACTTCAGAAGAGTTCAAAAAATGGTGGTTCTCTCTTCCTTTAGAAGATCGTAGGACTCTGAATATTAGGTCATGTGTTGCGGCATGGAATGCAGCAAAAAGTAAATCTGATGAGTAACATATTTCTGACAGCAGATACACATTTTAGTCATGCAGGGGTTTGTAAGTTCCTTCGGAATGACGGAACGAAGTTGAGACCATGGGATAATCCAGAGGAAATGGATGAATACATGGTCCAGGAATGGAATAGGATCGTTAAACCCCATGACAAAGTGTATCACCTGGGAGATGTAGTCATAGCAAGAAAAGCACTCGCTATCCTAGATAGATTGAATGGTGACAAGGTTCTCATTAAAGGGAATCATGATATTTTCAAGATCACTGATTACCTAAAGTATTTTCGTGATGTTCGTGGGTATCATGTGATGGATCAGATGTTGTTGTCACATATTCCTGTGCATCCAGAGAGTAAGGGACGGTTTAAAGCAAATGTGCATGGACACACACATGCAAATCAGTTACAGGATCCATGGTATATTTGTGTTTGTGTTGAGCAGACAGAGTATAAACCTATTGCATTTGAAGAAGTGAGAAGTATCTATCGTTGGTTTAATGAAGGAATTGATTTACCTGGTAATTAAATGGAGGTATGGTGTAACCCGGCAGCACAGAAGATTCTGAATCTTTTAGTTCTAGTTCAAATCTAGATACCTCTACCAGTTGACTTTTAGTTTAGATTGTGGTATTCTTAAAATTAAGGAGAACAGAGAAATCTGGACCTACTCTGAGGGGACACGAAACTGAGATCAGGTGAGATGGTATCTGATACCATCAAACATGTTAATAATCCTGATTGGAGTGCTCAATAAGGCTAGAGCAATACTCCTAAATGGTACAAGCAGTTCAGAGAGTCATAGCATGCCGGTTATATCGCTATGATGAAAGGTGTCTCTCCTAAAAATTTTGGTGATATGTGGGATGGTTTGGTGAAAGACGGTTTCCAAAAAGAAAAACTGTTCGATGCACATATTGTATAAATGATTTTAAGGTATAAGGTATATGGTAATGTGTACGCAGCAAATAGTCCATATAGAAAACAATATGGGACAATGCTATATTGTCCAACATGCAAAGTAATGAGACGATGTAAAGATATTATTCCAGGGTAGCCAAGCGGTACGGCACCTGACTGTTAATCAGGCTATCGTAGGTTCGATCCCTACCCCTGGAGCCAATATGCGGAATTAGTTTAACTGGCAGAACACTACCCTGAAGAGGTAGCCGAGGGGGTTCAAGTCCTCCATTCCGCGCCATTTATGAGGATAGACGGTTCGAGGTTAGCCAAACTGTAATGTTTGCTCGAAATACTCATCGATACCGATGAGGAAAAGAGATGGGAGTTACATCCTATGCGAAAAAAGAGCCGGAACAATAAGAAAAGTGAAATCCCTCGTAAAAAAGAATGCGGATGTGACAGAACGGTTATGTGCTTCCTTGCCAAGGAAGATCACGTGGGTTCGACTCCCACCATCCGCTCCAAAATTGAATATGCGGGTTTGATGTTCAACAGCAGCATGACAGGTTTCCACCCTGTTCGTATGGGTGCAATTCCCATAACCCGCTCCAAAGTTTAAATATATACTGGGTCTCACACAATTTAACCATTGTAGCGAAGTGAGATGGCATAGTGCAATCTCCCAGGATGGCTAGCCACCATCAATAGAAACATAACTGGATGTAGGAGAACCAGGCTACTCCTCTCGTTTCGGAGACGAGAAATTGTGGGTTCAAATCCCACCATCCAGACCAATGTAACGCCGTCGTGGCAGAGCGGCTATGCTCCCGGCTTTTAACCGGATTCAGGTGGGTTCGACTCCTACCGGCGGCACCAACAGTTTAATAGACATTGCCGCTTAAACATACACGGTGATGTGCTGCTTTCGTAAAGCAGATAAGACGGTTCGATTCCGTCAAGCGGCTCCATGTTTATGTGTTAAACTCGATAAGTGGTAAATATGTGTTAAACTCGATAACGCCGTGGTGAAGGGAACTGGCATACCTGGATCGCTTAAAACGATTCGTTTGTGGGTTCGACTCCCACCCACGGCACCATATTATGGAGGTATATTGTGAATGATAAAGAAAAACAAATTGAGTTTCTTATTCATTCAAAATCAGTTATGATATCATATTTGAGAACAAAGATGGATGAGCATGATTGGCATGGTGTTTGTGACGCGGCAAATGACATCAGAGTTATTGAAGCAAAGTTGGAAGTTCTTTCACAGATTAATACCTAGGTGATGTAACTGGCAAACATACCTGTCTCAAAAACAGGTTTCTGTGGGTTCGACTCCCACCCTAGGTACCATATTATTATGACTAAAAAACAAATGTTATGTAATCATAATTCATTTGGATTTGGAAAGAACGGAGAAGAATTTTGGTCGTATTGTATAAAATGCAAATTGCGTAAATATAAAGATTCTCTTTGTCATATATGTGGAAAACATCATTTGTTACGAGGTAGTATTAAAGTAAAGAAAGGACTACTGAGTTCAACATTCTGTCGCTAGGGTAACAGACCTAGAGGAACTTCGGCACACCAAGAGCAAGATGGTGGTTAACAACCACACAGGGTGACCTGATGATTAGAGCCACAGAGACGAGTCACCACCGAATGATTTGACGCACTACGGTGTTGGTGGTGGGTGAAACGAGCAATCTCCATCTGGTGCAACACCAAATAGGTTCGTGTGCTGCTCGCACAAAACGAACGGGTAGGTGGCTTGAGGGTATCAGTAATGATACTCCTAGAGAAATGACAGAAGAATACAGAATGCCGGGTATAGTTGGACTCAGATTTTTGCGCCCCTTAAGTAGAGGTAGTTGACACGCCACTTTGGTAAAGTGGAAACGGTTGGTGCAAGTCCAACAAGGGGCTCCATTTTAACGGACGGTTGGCAGAGAAGGGATGCACTCGCCTTACACGCGAGACAAGAGTGGGGCAGTACCACTACCGTCTACCATATATGTCCCCGTAGTGAAGCCTGCATATCATACCACCCTGCGAAGGTGGAGACACTGGTTGAAATCCAGTCGGGGACACCATAGACGGACTACAAGCATTAATAGTGATGCACCAGGCTCTTAACCTGGGGAATACGGGGCAGTACCGTGGTGGTCCACCATAATGCTCCTATCGACTACCGGCTAGGTCGCCAGATTCTCAATCTGGAAGACAGGGATCGACACCCTGTAGGAGCACCATGTTTTGGAGAGTAAAGTGTTACGGGTTAACACAACCGTCTTGAAAGCGGATTGTACCTGAAAGGGTATGGGGTTCGAGTCCTCTGCTCTCCGCCAGTTTAAGACCCGTTCTCCATGTGAGAAAGCGGGCATACGGGACGCGGATAATTTCAGAGATCCTGGATTATCCGCTCCTAGATTTTTGGAAGGTTGCGAGAGTGGCCTATTCGGCTCGCTTGGAAAGCGATGCGTGGTAAAACACACACAGGTTCAAATCCTGTACCTTCCGCCATAATATGGGGGTGAATAGTATCGACAAGGAATACGAAAGAAGATGGGACATGCCGTGGGTGCTGGTGTCCACGTTAATCTCACAAGCAATTGAAACTGTCGAATCTAATTTTGCATTAGCAGCGTAAGTGCTGCTCGCTGGTCCACTGAAGCCTGTAAGTGGGGATGCGTGATATTCAGGTTGTTGAAGTTTCGTTTCACAAACAATCGTTGTCTCAATCCTTCGATTGTCGTGTCATTGATTGAGTAGCATGGAGATTCCACTTTATTAGTTTCTTTGGACCAGGGCTGCAATACCCTGCACCTCCACCAATTTGGAAGATGAACCAGATAGGACGCTGGCACTGTCTCGAAAACAGATGGTTCCTTTCGGGGGATGAGTTTCGAGTACTCCATCTTCCGCCATATTGCCTCCGTAGTCTAACTGGAAAGGCACCTGACTTCTAATCAGGATCATGCAGGTTCGAGTCCTGCCGGGGGCACCAAAACTATGAATACTTTATACTTACAAGAACTATTAAAAATAGTAAAAAACCAATTAAGTGGAAATTCTAAAAAATTATCTTATCTCATTTCTCTTTCTAAGAGAATGGGTCAACATAAAAAGGTAATTCAAAATATTATTCATAACAAATAAATTGCCGCTGTCGCCCAATTGGACGGGAACTTCTTTCCTAAAGAAGATGATGCAGGTTCGAGTCCTGTCAGCGGCACCATAGAATTTATATCATGAGAGAAATTTTTGTGTTTGGGTCAAATCTTGCTGGTAGACATGGGAAGGGTGCTGCACTTCATGCACGGAAATTTTATGGAGCAGAATATGGCCAGGGATTAGGTTTAACAGGAAATGCATATGCCATCGCAACCAAAGATCATAATTTAAAACCTCTTCCTCTTAATAATATCAAAGTACTTGTTGATGTGTTTTTATTGTTTGCAGAATCACATCCAGAGATGAGATTTATTGTGACACGTATTGGGTGTGGTCTTGCAGGATATACGAACGAACAAATAGCACCTATGTTTAAGAATGCACCAAAGAACTGTATTCTTGACCAGGAATGGATGGAGATTATTAGCCGCCTGTGATGACAATTGGAAGTCATCTGGTTTTCGACACCAGAATCATGCAGGTTCGAGTCCTGTCAGGCGGACCACTCTGGACCCTTAGATCAGCAGCAGATCACTACATTGACACTGTAGAGGTGGTAGGGGCAGCACCTACAGGGTCCACCATACTATTATAAATACTCCCTATCTATGGGGGAATTATGCCAAAAACGATAAAGATATTACCAGATAAAGGCGCAGATACCGATTCAAATACCTATATTGGAAACAATGGTGAAATATTTTTTGATCCATCAACCCCAGTATTGAAGGTTTCTGATGGGGTAACATCTGGTGGTAGGTCAGCACTTGCTTTTGTATATAATAAGAATATATTCAGGTATCAAGATGATTGTATGCAAAATGGTGCAACACCAATTTGGTGGAGTAGAAGTGGTGGAAATATAGGAACTACGTTTGTTGCCGGAAGAATTGGTATAACAAGGAGTTCTACTTCTGCGACAATAAGCACATTAACTTCTTTGTTTTTGGGGGTTGGTGGAGAACTTTTTGATTCCACGTATGATTTAGAATTCTCAACAATTCTCAGGTTAAACAATGTAGACACAAACACACAGTTGAGATTTGGGTTTTTGACTGGTGGAGGTACTGTTAATCCACCGTCAAATGGAAGATATTTTGAAAAGTTGGACGCTGATACCAATTGGTTCGCTGTTAATAGGGGGGCATCCGCTCAAACCAGATTTAATACTGGAGTTGCTATCACAACTTCATTTACAACGTTTAAAGTAGTGTTCAAATCTTCGGAAACACAAACTACCAAGTATTATATTAACGATGTATTGGTTGCATCAACTTCAAATACCAATTCTATGAATGCAGGTATTAGACCGGCATATTCTTTGATAAACAGTGCAGCAGCAGATAAGTCATATGATATTGATTATATGGAATTATTTGTTACTGGTGGTATCAATAGATAGTTGACATTCTCATTTATTTTTGATATGGTGTAATTATGAAAATAACTATTCCCGAATACCTCTCACATCTCATACCAATAAAATTCAATAGTAAACACACAAAATTTATTAAAGATCAAAAGAAAAAAGGTATAACTGATTTTGTTTATCATATTGGTAATGGTGGTGGTATTGGTATAACTGTTGTATTAGAAAACATCATGACCCATGAAATACTTGACCTAACTGATTATGGTAGTTGGTAATAAAATCAATAACTTAAGATATTGACAATTTGTGATTGGTTTGATATACTTCATATCATGAGCAACAGAACAACATTAGTTGAGATGATTTTTGGTTCCCATCTATATGGAACCAACACCCCCTCATCCGACAAGGATTATAAGGGGGTGTTTATCCCATCAAAAAGAGAACTCTACTTCTGCAGAACTCCAAAGAGCATTTCAAATAATACTAAGACAAATAGTAGTGTAAAAAATTCATCTAATGATGTGGATAGAGAATTATATTCTCTTCCCTATTTCTTTGAACTTGCAAAGAAGGGTGAAACTGTTGCACTCGATATGCTCCATGCACCAAGTGAGTTTTGGACCACATTCAATTTGGATTGGGTGATTATTCATAAGAGCAGACATTTGTTCTATACCAGAAAATTATCATCATTTGTTGGATATGCGAGAACACAAGCCGCAAAGTATGGTATAAAAGGTAGCCGGTTAGCGGATGCAAAAAATGTTTTAGAATCTCTTCGTCAACACCCAAAGAAGAAGATCCATGATGTGTTGCATCTTCTTCCAGTTGGAGAACATTGTGGACCATCGGACGATAGTAAGTTTTATGAAGTGTGTGGAAAGAAAATGACTCTTTCTGCAACTACTGATAATTATGTTGGTATGTTGCAGAATTTTGTTAAAGAATTTGGTGAACGAGCACGTCAAGCAGAAACCAATCAGGGTATTGATTGGAAGGCAATCTCTCATGCATTCCGTGCTGCCTTTCAGGTGAAAGATATTTTGACACATGGAGATTTTACATATCCACTAAAACAAGTTGACTTTCTAAAACAAATTAAGAATGGGGAATTACATTTTAGTAATGTCTCACCAATGCTTGAGAATTTGATGGTAGAGTTGGAAGAATTGTCAGAAAAATCTTTACTTCCTGATACAGTAAATGATGAGAAGTGTGATAATCTATTGTATACGATCATGGACCTACACCATAAAGAAAGGGAATAAGATGACGTATCCCATTTTGTATGGAAAATCTTCTGGTGGTGCAATTAAACAATGGGAAATCTCTGTTCAAAAGAAAAATGATTTTTCATTGATTGTGGTGAAGCATGGTCAAAAAAATGGAAAGATTCAAGTATCCTCTCAGAAAGTCACCGAGGGGAAAAATATTGGACGTTCTAATGAGACGAATCATTTTACACAGGCTTGTATGGAAGCAGAATCTAAGTGGAACAAACAACTTGATAAAAATTACGTTCAGGATGAATCTAAATTGAATGGTGAATTGCAACTTCTTCCTATGCTGGCTCAAAAATATAATGAGCGTAAGAAATATATTGTTTGGCCAGCATATGTACAACCAAAACTCAATGGGGTTCGTTGTATGGTTTGTCGTATCAAAGATCAGATTATCTATTTGTCCAGGAAAGGAAAATTGTATAAGAATTTCACCTTGTATATGGATCCACAATTTTTGAATATCATGAAAGATGGTGAAATACTTGATGGTGAAATGTATAATCATGGAGATTTGACATTTCAACAATTAATTTCTGCAATCAAGGACGAAAAGACACCAGATCTTGACACACTGAAAAAGTATGTTCATTTCCATTGTTATGATCGAGCAGGTGATGGTGGGTTCAAAGAACGATATATTGATTGGAAATATGCACTTCGTAATGGTATCAATGCTCCATATTTTTCATTCGTATCTACACAACTTGTTGCAAATGAGACTGAGTTGAAAGCATTGCATGGGGTGTATGTGGAAAAGGGATATGAGGGATCTATTGTACGATCTGGTTCAAATGACCCCTATTGCTTCCAATATCGACATAATCAGTTGCAGAAGTATAAGGATTTTATTGATGAAGAATTTGTGATTGTTGGATGTAAGGATGGAAAGGGTAAAGACGAACACAAAGCAATATTCCGCTGCCAGTCAAAGAGTAAGACTGGTGGTGTGTATGGTGATGGAACATTTGATGTTCGTTGTAAAGCGACCATGAAGGAACGAGAACATCAGTGGAATAATCGTAAGGAATTCATTGGGAAACAATTAACTGTTCGTTATCAAAGCCTTTCTGATGAGGGAATACCAATTTTCCCAGTTGGTATTGTGGTTAGGGATTATGAATAAAACCAATGAAGATTTTCTTGAGGAAATTGAAGAACTCAAAGATTATATTCATAATCTAAAAATAGATCTTAGGGAAGCCAGGGATATAGCCAATAGTAAATCTTTTGATGTTATTGAACATGAAAAAATAATTACTGATTTGCGTCAGGAAATTGTTAATTTAAACTCTACTATTTCAAAATTAGAATGTGAGTCTGATAAACAAGAAGAATGTATTGCAAAAGAGTTAGAAAAAGTTAAAATGCAAGAGGAAGAAATTAAAAGTAAAAAAGACAATTATAAAAAATCATTGTGCATGTGGGAGACTGTGAGACAGGGTAATTACAAATATTTTACCACGGATGCAGGATTGAACTTTTTGCATTGGGCAACAAGTGAGTTTAATAAACTATGGAGGCAATAATGAAAGCGAATGAAGTTTATTCAGATAAAGATTTGACATTGGTTTGGGAATTTCATAATCAAGAGTTAAAGGTCCTACATGGTGAGGTGATTCTATTTAACTCATTGACAGGATTTGTTCATGAAGCACTGTCACCACGTCAAGTAAAATGGATTACGGAACATTATCAATCCAAGAGGAACCATTATGTCTTTTAGTTCAAAGACTATGGACCAAAAAGATTGGACTCGATTGCATTATTATGAATTGAAGAAAGAGTTTGACCAATCTAATAGAGTAGAGGATGAGGTTTCTGGGGAGTGTGAATCTTGTTCTGGTCGTGGGGTATTTCGTAATGAATTCGACAATTTAGAAGAGTGTGAATTTTGCTGTGGATCTGGTACAATAACATTGTCGAAAGATGAGTTGTTTGATGAATTTTGTAAAGATATGTACTCAAATCAAAGACTTGATGATATGACTCGATTCATCAATTATGAGAGACTTATGGAGTTGACAAAGACGTAGAATTTGGTATAATTAAATTGAATAGGGAGATATCATGCCAGTTGCAAAGGTGTTAACAGGAGAAAAACAGACGGTTCCAGTTAAGATCTGGACCAATAATGTGGATTCTCAGTCTGAAGTCCAATTGAGACAGACTGCAGGACTACCATTTGTCTTTAAACATGTTGCTGCGATGCCTGATGTCCACTATGGTAAGGGTGCTACTGTTGGATCTGTTGTTGCAACGAAGGGAGCATTGGTCCCTGCTGCAGTGGGTGTGGATATTGGATGTGGGATGATGGCAGCGATGCTTCCTCTCAAAGGTCAACATTTACCAGATAATTTGGATGATTTATTTTCTTATATTTCTAAAGCCGTTCCGGTTGGGCAGGATCAACATAAAACCCCAGTGAACCATACTCTTTTCTGGAAGGGTCTTAGGGGGTTCAACTCTCTTCCTGTGGAAGTGAAAAAAGATCGACAGGATAAGATGTTGTCACAGATGGGAACATTGGGTGGGGGGAACCATTTTATTGAAGTGTGTCTGGACACACAAGATAATGTGTGGGTAGTGTTGCATTCTGGTTCTCGTGGAATTGGAAATGTTATTGGAAATTATTACATTGATCGAGCAAAAGAATTAATGAAGACATTCATGATTAAATTAGAAAACCCAGATTTGGCATATTTGCCAGAGGGGCATGAATTATTCAATGCTTATTGGTCGGATTTGCAGTGGGCACAGTCTTATGCTATGAAAAATCGTGAAATTATGATGTCATTAGTTCTTGACGAAATATCAAGTTTCGTTGGTGATGACCGACTTGAACCAATCACAATGGTCAATTGTCACCATAACTACGCAGAACGTGAGAATCATTTTGGAGAGAATGTCATTGTTACTAGAAAGGGTGCAGTGAGGGCTCGCATGGATGATTTGGGTATTATTCCTGGTTCAATGGGTACCCGTTCATACATTGTGCAAGGATTAGGGAATCCTGATTCTTTTTGTTCCTGTTCACATGGCGCAGGTCGCCAATTGTCACGAGGTAAAGCAAAGTCACTTTACACTGCAGAGGATGTGGTTAAGCAGACAGAAGGTATTGTGTGTCGTAAAGATGCAGGTGTGGTTGATGAAATTCCCGCTGCATACAAACCAATCGATCAAGTGATGATGGACCAAAATGATTTGGTCACTGTGGTTGCAGAACTTCGTCAAGTCCTTTGTGTAAAGGGGTGAACATGATTATTGTTGCGGAATGGGTTGATTTATCAGATGTTCCAGATAATGATGAATTGGTTTGGGGATGGACGGGTGGATGGTTTAATTTTAAGACATATGGACTTCGTTGGAATGATTATTTGAGTCATTTTCAACCAGAAGCCCATCCATATCTTGAAGCCATACGAGAAGAGGTGGTAAAGAATAATTACAAATTTACTGGAGAGGAACATCAAAATAATTCAGGTGTTCCTAAATTTTCAAATGGAAAGTATTTGTGTCTATCGTGGCGTGCATGGGGAGATTTGATGGCGGCAATTTGGTCCGAAGAGGAAGATAAAGATTATAATTATATGGATTTTTACATGTGATGTTATGAATATCTTTTTGGATTTAGAGGAAACTCTGATTGATGAGTTTCATGATTCTCCAGTTGTAAAAACACAACATTGTGTTGCGATACGAAATTTTATTGATACATTGAATACATCTCAGGATAAGTTTTTTCTGTTTAGTTTTGCGATTTATGATGACAAAGATATTTTGAGGTTTAATACAATTCTCAGACGTTACCTTGAGAATTTGTTGGATTGTAAGTTTGATCGAATTATCACTGTACCTGAAATGATGAAATCTACTAATAAGGTCAATAAACCAAGATTACGTTTCAACGATATCAGTGATTTTATTCTGGATCATGGAAAAGAGTGTTCATTTCATGATTGGTGTCATGATAATCATGTTGGCCAAGCAAGTGTTTTGATAGATGATGTGGTTCATAATAGAATTACAGTGGATGATGATACCAAAACTATTATTAAAACTGTTAATGTAATGGGATTATTATGAATGATTTTGAATGTCATATAACCATAAAGGGACAACGAGAACAAATAAAAAAAGCAGTAGAGTTATTGGGAAATGGATGGACTTTTTCCTGCATTGACGGTGATCCCGTATATGGAGATAAAATATTGTGTTACGCAACAAATCATTTTTCTTCAGAAGATGTTGCAAAAAGTCTAGTAGTCAGTGCAGTGAATGAGTTAAATTGGTTAAAATGTCATGGGTTCAGTGATTTGGATGTGATGAGAGCGAAGATTGAGGAAGTTGTTTTTGATGTGAGGTATGATAATGCAACAAAGGATTAGTGATCGTCTTGTTGATAAGGATGAGCCTGAATTTCAACCCATGGTTCCTGCAGAAAAAATCCAAATTGTTCTTGCATTAAATTGGTATTCGCAAAATAAAGAAAAAGAACATTCTCATAAGTATTTAAAGCAGTATTGTAAGGAACAAGGAATAAATGCCACGGACGATCAAATTAGTGTTCAAGTCCCTACGTTGGGATTTGTTGCGAGAATGTTGATGAGGGGTGCTGTTTTGGATGATCGTTCTATGACATGGTTTGGGTTGCGGTTATCTCAGATGAAAGCATATACTCCAGAACCCACCCAACCAAAATTAAAGGTTGTCAAACCTACTTCTGAAAAAACAACAGATGTAACACTACCCAAACAAACACTACAAAAGACACCCAGAAAGAAAAAATATATTTCACCAGAAATGCAAGTTAAGCATGTAAAATATCTAGAAATAGATAAGGAGTCTGGTGTAAAATCTATTGATCCTGTACATATTATTGGCGCCTCAACATTATGGACCTATCATGTTCCAACCAGAATGTTGACACAATATGTTTCAAAAACCGATGGTGGATTGATGATGAATCGTTGTTCAATTGAAAATTATTGCGAGGAAAAATCCAAGTCAAAAAAATTGAGAAAACCGGAGTTAGTTCTACCCAAAGTTGTTGCGCTAAGTAATGGTGCATTAAAGGGGTTGTTGAATGAATTGACTACAAAGGATTCAAGGGTTACTGGACGTATTAATTCTCAAACCATTATTATGAGAGCAACAATATGATATTGATAGATTTTAGTCAAATTGCGTATGCTTGTACTATTGAATTTTTGGTGATGTCAAAAACCACTAAAGCCGAACTAGAACTTGTTCGGCATATGATATTAAATACCATTCGTGCAAATGTAAAAAAGAGTAAATTAGCATATGGTGAAGTAGTAGTTGCATTTGACTCTGATACCTATTGGAGAAAGGAACAATTCCCCTACTATAAGGCGAATAGAAAGAAATCAAGGGATAGTTCTCAATTTGATTGGAAGTCTATTTTTACTTGTATAGATACTCTTAAGACTGAATTCCAAACATATCTTCCTTATAAAGTAATATCTGTTCCAGGAGCAGAAGCGGATGACATAATTGGGTGTTTGACAGTTAATCAACGAATGGGGGCACCAGTTCTGATATTGTCGGGCGATAAAGATTTTATCCAATTACAACTATCACATGCAAACGTTGAACAGAGGTCTCCATTTACCAAGAATCCCATTATTGATAGAACACCAGACTTGACTTTGAAGCAACATATTATTCGTGGTGATAGTGGTGATGGTATTCCGAATATCCTGTCACCAGACGATGTATTTGTAAGTGGGGGAAGACAAAAACCAATACGAGAAACAAACGTAATTAAATGGTTGCAACAAAAACCTGAGGAATTTTGCACCACACCAGAAATGCTTAGGAATTATAGACGAAATGAACAACTTATTGATCTATCACACATCCCATTACATATTTCAACAAGTATCATGAGCCAGTATGAGAGTGTCAAACCAGCATCACGATTGGAATTTTTCAATTATTTGGTTGCTTCTGGATTGAAAGAATTGACTTCATCTGCAACGGATTTTTAACGGAGGAAACTATGGCAAAGTATACGAATATGTTATTCAGTGAAATATTTTCAGAGTTTAATGAAAAGAAAAATAGAGAATCCCGACTTGAAGTATTGAGGAAGTATGGAAACGATAACATTTGGTTTAAGGAATTCTTGAATTACGCATTTAATCCACTTATCAAGTTTGATATTCATGCTATTCCAGATTTTACACCATCGATTGATCCTGCTGGTTTGTCTATCACATCATTAAATAATGAACTTCGTAGGTTGTATATTTTTATTCAGGGACACCCCAAAAGAACTGCTAAACTCGATCCTAAAAAAGAATCACGAATTCTTTATGCTCTACTAACATCCCTTCATAAAGATGAAGCCTTGTTGTTGGTGGGTCTTTTAAAGAAAAATTTGGGAGTGAAATACTTGACAGCCAATCTCGTAAAAGAGGCGTTTCCCACTATGCCGTGGAGTATGGAAGAGAAGAAAGATGATGGTCAAAAAACAAATCTTCAAAAGGTGACAGGACAGTAATCATGCCTTCATTTGCTGTAATCACTCCAACAATAGGAACAAAATACTTGGCCAAGTGTATTGAATCGGTTCGTGGTCAAGATTGTGTTCATTACATCGTAATGGATGGAGAAGAACATTTCGACAAAATAACAAATATTTTGAAAACCGTGGGTTTCACAGATCAACAGAAACTTATTTCTCTACAAAAAAATGTAGGTAGAGGGTGGTATGGTCATAGGGTGTATGCAGCAGCATCTTTTTTGGTGAACGAGGATTACCTATGTTATTTGGATGAAGATAATTGGGTGGAACCTAACCATATTGAATCATTATTAAAGACTCTAAATACCCATCAATGGGCATTTACTCTTAGAAATATTGTGGACATAGACGGTTCATTTGTATGCCAAGATAATTGTGAAAGTTTGGGACTCTGGCAAGTATTTGGTAACAGTGGAACATATCACATAGATACTGGTTGTTTTGCTATTCCAAGGTCTCTTGCTGTGAAAGTTGGTCACAATTGGTATGGTCAGTGGGGAGCAGATAGACAATTCTTTTCTGCAGTGAAGAAGTTTGCACCAAATTTCGGGTGCACTGGAACATATACTCTCAATTATAGAGTTGGTGGTGAGACTTCTTCTGCAAATAAGGAAATGTTCCTAAAAGGAAATCAAATTACACAAGAATTTTACCAAGGAGCATATCCGTGGCAAACACAAACCAACCAGATAAAAAAGAAGATGTTGACATTCAACACAACAACCAACCAATTTTCATGATTAGTGAGGGTGGTGATGACTGTGACCCAATTCAAGCAGCACTAATCAATAACCACTCACATTACTTACAAGGTGAAATAAATTACGAAACAATTGGAAAAGCAATTCAATGGATTATTGCAGAAAATGTCAAGGAAGTAGATCCAAAAGAAAAGAAAAGACAATTAACTCTGTATATTAATTCTGGTGGTGGTGATTTATATAATGCATTTGCCCTCATTGATGTGATGCATGCATCAAAGTATCCAGTTGCAACTGTGGGTATTGGTAATGTTATGTCCGCTGCTGCACTAATACTTGCATGTGGTCAACGAGGTCATAGATATCTTGCTCGACATGCTGGAATCATGATGCATCAATTTTATTCTGATATGGAGGGTAAGGAGCATGAACTTCAAGCAGGGATGAAAGAATTGGAATTCTGTAGAAACAGAATTAATAGTTTGCTTACTACATACTGCCGGATTAGTAAGCGTGTTGTAGAAAAAAAGTTGTTACGCCCATCCGATGCCTGGCTGACAGCGGAGGAAGCAGTAAAACTTAGACTGGCAGATAAATTATTTACTAAATTCTAGGAGGTACCATCATGCATGGTAGTCGTGAGTTAGTTGTCACTCGTAAGACAAAGTTTGGTCATGGTAACAAAGAAGAGGAATTTCGTAAAAATAGCCATAAGAAGACTAAGCATAAAAGGAATGATAATAAAAACGAATGCAATGGATTTGACATGTGGGAGGATGACCCCAATGATGGATGTTAGGGACATAGACCAAAGAATACACGAAGTGGAAAGACAGATTGCACAGTTGAATATTGATTTGTGTGCCTTACGTAGAGCAAGGGTCCAGGCAACACAGGAGCAATCAAGACAGTTAGATGGTGGTAAAACATTGTTACAGGGATAATTGCCCCTATTACCATGTGTAATCAGGGATTACGGAGCCGCTGACAGTGGGCGGCTCTAGCAATACTATGAAAACTATATCTGTAAATTGTAGAGGATTGAAATGTCCAATACCAATTGTGAAAACCAGATTGGCTTTGAACACCCTACAAAAAGATGATGAACTTGTGATATTTGCAGATGACCCCACATTTTCAACTGAATTTGATAGGTTTTGTTACCTTGCCGATATTCAAATTATCTCTAAAAATGAACAATTTGATGGAAACAGTAAAGTTCAAATTTATCATGTTAAAGTTCTCAAATAAATCAACGACTTATGAAGTTGACATCCAGATACCCCCATGTTAATATTGAATTATGAAGAATGTGGATAAAAAGTTACCAGATCTTTGGATAGAGGGTCAAGAAAATGATCCGTGTCCATGTTGCAATTGGGTTTCGTATATGGTATTTGGTTGGGATAGAGATGGGGATTGGTCGGAGCATGGACCATATCTATTAAGAGAAGATGCGGTTGAAAAAATAAAGGAACTGGGGGGGATTCATGACTAATTTAGTAGAAAGTGCAAGATTGTTTGCAACTGCTGCTCATAGTGCGGTTGGTCAATTGAGAAAGTATACGTTTGAACCATATATTGTACATCCTGTAGAGGTTGCTAAAATTGTTAAATCAACCAATTATTGTACAGAAGAAATGATTGCGGCAGCATTATTGCATGATGTGTTAGAAGACACCAATGTGAGTGAAGAGGTTCTTAGATTTGAGTTTGGTAATACAGTTACAGATATGGTCGTATGGTTGACCAATGTAAGTCAACCAAAGGATGGAAACAGAAGTGTTCGCAAGGAATTGGATAGACAGAATTTAGCGAAAGCACCAGGTGAGGTACATACCATAAAACTTGCAGACTTATTATCGAATACCCCATCTATTATTAAATATGATAATAAATTTGCAAAAATATATATTCCAGAAAAAGAAGCACTTCTTGAAGTATTAACAAAAGGAGATCCTTACTTACTACATAGTGCAAAACAAATGATCAATCATGCAAAGTATGATCTTATTAATTAATTGGGGGGTATGATGACACAGAAAGAAAAACGTGCTATTTTGGGTGAAGATGAACTTATTCTTGAGGAAAGTGACATTGATTCTCTTGAAGAACTTCTTGATGATCTGGATACCATCGATCAGGATATAGAGGATATCGTTGAGGGTTCTATTGGCATGGAAGATCAGTGGTAATTTACTTATAATAATGGGGGTATTTTATTATGGAAAATAAAAATGTTGGGACCAAAGCAGTATTTCGTTCGTGGTTAGAATCCAAAAAGAATATGACGTATACCGAATACACAAAACTAACACCAGAAAAGAAATCTTCTGTTCAAAAAGAATATCGTGGTAAGGATAAGAAAGATGTTGATAACTCTTAAACCTTGCCCTTTTTGTGGGGGTGAAGCGGTAGTTGTACGAGAGGGTACAGGAAGACAGTCATGTATTATTGAGTGTACGGAATGTTCATGTACACTGGGCTCTAACGAAATTGGATTTGGATATAATTGGAATAGACGCCATGAGTCTGGACAAATCAATTAAATCTGGTAAGGATAAACGAAAACCGTATAGAAAAGCAAAGTCTATTGATTCTAGTTGTAGGAATCATGGTGGATGTCCGTGGTGTGAGGGGAATAGAAAATATCAAGAAAAGAAACAACAACAATCTGCTGATGAGAGGGAGGAAATTGATTATGAGTGATCGTGATTTGTTAGAACCACAAGGAATCTCTTCTCAGGAATTGAAGTCTTTGGTTGATGAATATACTTCTAAGGGAGGAAAGATCAAGCAATGCCCGGAAGGGGTTGCATTGAATTTTCGTTTGAGCGTTCTTGATGTCGCTCAGGATCAGAAGAACATGAGTGTTCTAAGAAAGACAAAAAATAATAACTCTAAATCCAAATAAGTAATGTTGACTTTTTATTATGTTATTGATATAATCACGTATTAGTTATGAAAGGGTTTTTACATGGGACGTGGAAAAGGAAAGAATCCAAGACAAGCAGAAAAAATTCTTATCGTCTTAATCAGTGCAAATGGTGCTCATGTAACCATTGATGAAATACAAAAAACATTGGGATCAACTTTACCCATGTATAAACTTCCTTCATATTTTTGGGATCTTAAGAAAATGGGGGCGCAAGTTGATAGGAAAAAGAATGGTAGAAATATTGTAAGTATTGCATTGATCAATGTTGATGAGATGAAGGTGTATGCGATTAATCGTGGTCTTATAGAACCCCCACCAGTGCAGTTGAAACCAGAAGATTTAATGGTTAGTTCAAATTAAATCCAGTTAGCCGAGACCTTTCATCAAGGGTAACTGGTTGGTGGGGATTCGTCCCCACCATACAATGGAGTATTATGCGAATTGTTGCCCTATCAGATACCCACGGTTACCATAAAAAACTTTCCGTACCAGATGGTGATGTGTTTATTCATGCTGGTGATTTTTCCATGCGAGCAAAGAAGAAGCATGTTGTCGAATTTGCATCGTGGGTAAAGTCTCTTCCACACAAATATAAAATTATTGTTCCTGGCAATCATGACATGGCATGTGAAGGGCAGGAATCGTGGGCAAAAGAAGAATTCTCTCCCGCGATGTTTTTAGTCCATGATTTTGTAGAGATTGAAGGTCTTGTTTTCTTTGGTTCCCCATATACTTCATCTATACAAGAACCATCAGATTGGTGTTATGATTATCCTAGATATGGGGAACGTGGGAAGAGGTACTGGAACAGCATAAATGGACACTATAACATTATTGATGTCATGATTACTCATGGTCCCCCAAAATTTATTGGAGACCTTCTTTGTGAACCACATGTTGGGGAAGATCCTAATGTTGGGGATGAAACTCTTAGAACTGTGGTGGATAGAATAGATCCACGTATACACATTTTTGGTCATATTCATGAAGGATATGGTGTCTACCAGGTGGATACTTGCCAAACAAAATTTTACAATGTATCAACGTGTACGTTAGATTATAAACCAACAAACCCTATTGTAACTATCGATATTGTCTAAATAAAAGGAGTGATTATGCCGTATTATACTGTTCGTAAAAAAGATGGTGGTGAACCTCAATCGCTTCCCCTCATGTCTTATGAACAATTGCAAAAATTTTTATCTGACAATCGGGATTATGAACAAGTTATTGATGTACCAGGTTTTGTAAAGGTGAAGTAATGCCAACTTATGACATCCTCCATAAACCCACAGGTGAAGTGACAGAACGATTTATGACTATTGCTGCTCTGGAAATTTTTTTAAAAGAAAATCCAGACTATGAAGTAACCTTCCTTCAAATGAATGTCGGTGACCCTGTTGCATTAGGTGTCACCAAACCACCGAGTGACTTTATCAATCATGTAATCGCACCAATTGAAAAACATTATTTTGGAAAACGTAGGGAGTCAAGATATACCACACCTAGAGAAATTTAACCTTAACGAAAAGGCAAAGCATGGGACGCAAACCAGTAGCCGCTGTAGTTGCTCCTTTGTCATGTAAAAGTGTAAAACCAATAACCATTAACCAAAATAAAGCATATAAGGAGTTTCATAAAGGATACAATCTTATTCTTCATGGTGTTGCTGGAACGGGAAAGACCTACATCTCAATGCATATGGCATTAAATGCTGTTCTTGCAATTGATTCCACCTATGAGCAGGTCATTATAATTAGATCGGTTGTACCGACTAGAGAAATTGGTTATCTTCCTGGCACTTTGAAAGAAAAAATTTCAGTGTATGAAGAACCATATCGAGAAATATGCACTGACTTATTTGAAAAAATAACTGCATATGAAGAATTGAAAGCAAGAAAGAAAATTACATTTGCAACAACCTCCTATCTTAGAGGTATCACATTTAAGAATTCCATCATTGTTGTTGATGAAATGCAGAATTTAAATTATGACGAACTCAGGACAGTCATAACAAGAGTAGGTGATAATTCTAGGTTGATATTCAGTGGTGATTATAGACAAAGTGATTTGCAACGATATAGTGATAGAAAAGGTCTCCTTCATTTCTTAAATATCATAGGAGATATGGAATGTTTTGCTAAGATTGAATTTGGTCATGCTGATATTGTGAGAAATGCACTCGTGAAAGATTTTATTATTCGTGAAAGTGAATATAAAGATGCAGGAAACGAAATCCAAATTTGAAAAAATCACCGTTCCAGGATTGGATTATACCCTTCCCTCTATTACCAGTGAAGATGGGGGAAGGGTATATATCACCCCACAAGGTAACAAATACCCATCCAGTTCTACCATATCAAGAATTTTGAATAGGGATGCTATTACTGCGTGGCGTAAACGTGTGGGTAATGAAGCGGCAGACAAGAAGACCAAGAGGGGAGCAAATAGAGGTGCTGGTGTACATCTAATATGTGAAAAATATATGATGTCTGGTCTTTCTGTTATGGAAAGAGCAGGAATGATGCCCACCACAAAGGAACTTTTCCTACAGATTCAAGGAAAACTTGACACCCACGTTAAAATAGTATATGCTATTGAACAAGCATTGTATTCTGATCGTTTAAAGATCGCAGGTAGAGCAGATGCTATAGTATCATGGGATGATGTCATTGCAATATTGGATTTTAAAACTGCAGAAAAACCAAAACCAATAGAATGGATTCTAAATTATTTTGTTCAAGCCGCAGCGTATGCAGAAATGTTTGAAGAGAGAACTGGGGTAAAAATTAATAGATTGGTTGTGTTGATGGCAGTTGAAACCGAACTTCATCCAACAGTATATGTGAGAGAAAAGCAGGAGTATCTACCTATTTTGCAAAAATGCATTGATACCTTTTATGATGAAAACAAGTAAGTGGGGTATTCATAATGATTCATTACGTCACTAAATTAGTAGTGATTATTGTGTGTTTGGTGACATCTTTGATATGGTGTCCAACAATAACGGAAGAATCCGAAGCAACGATGGAATCATATTCTCGATATATATCGAGACCATTTATCCCACCACTTCAAGTATCAAAACAAGACACATTATGTTTAGCACAGGCGATTTATTATGAAGCAGCAAACCAATCGGAACTTGGTAAAGAAGCAGTTGCATTAGTTATCACAAACCGAGTTTATAGTAAGAAGTACCCCAAAACTATCTGTGGTGTTGTCAGACAATCCCACCTAGTCAACGAAAAGAGAATATGCCAATTTTCATATTGGTGTGATGATGAATTGAGAAAACCAATTCAAGATGTGTGGGTACAATCTAAAGAAATTGCAAAGAGGGTATTAACTAATTACTGGCAAAGAGAATTGATAAGCACACCTATGCACAGAGCGTTATATTATCATGCTGATTATGTAAACCCAAAATGGAGGACCGAAAAAGTTTATATTGGTAAAGTAGGAAATCATTTATTTTATACAGATCGTCAAAACTTAACTTAGGAGGATTATTATTATGGCTAAGAAGGTGAAACAACCAGTTGATGTTGAAAATTTGACTACAGAACAGAGGACAAAGTTGATGGAAGTTCTCAAAGAAACATCTAATGCTCTGGCTCGTGCAGAAGGTGAAAAGGATTATGTTCGTGAGTCTAAGAAGACCCTCGTGAAGGAATTGGGGTTGTCAACCAAGATGGTATCCAAGTTAGTAAAAGTTCACCACAAGCAGAGTTTTGATCAGGAAAAAATGGAACATGAAGAATTTGAAAAGTTGTATTTGAAAGCAACATCTAAGGTCTGATATGCCGAGACAAAGAATATTGAAAAATCCTATAGAAATTCAGGTCTCCACTGGTGGTAATTCCTTAAAGGTGAAAGCAAGGTCTTTCAGAGAAGCGTTTATAGTATTTTTGGATACGATACAACCTAAATCTCTAGGGATCATAACCGAATTTATTGCACCTGGATATTCTGGTGATATAGATGAGACACCAGATGATTACACCTATTACAATAATACTATTACTCTGTTGAAGGATATAGGAAGGATGGACAAGAATGCCTAATAGGGGTGAGATATCTTTATTCAGTGATATGATTGAGAAGAGGGCAAATATAACAAAAAGTGGGTTATGGGAGACACTTGTTGATTATTGTGAAGAGACTCAAATGGAACATGTTGTTGCAGCATCATTGTTAACAAAAGCATTAAAGGAACAACTGAAATTAGAAGTTCAAGAATTAAACCTCCTGAAGGGTAATTCAAAGAGAGGGGCAAAGTTGCCATTATAGTATGACTGGATATGATGCATTCTTAGTATACCAGGGTATTAAACTTCACTTCACATCAGATAGTTACGATTATTTTAAATATAACAAAACGTATAAATGTAAAGTTGAGACATTTGAGAATCGAAAAGACAAGTACTCATTTCAGAAGTTGTCCAGGAAATTTGGTACAAAGGAAGAATTAGAATACTTTGTTGCTACTGTTTTTTTCACAAACCCGAAAGCGTGGGTTGGAGAATTAACTAGTGAAACTATGCATGATGCATATTTGCATAGAAGGAAGATTAAAGAATCAATAGAATATGTAACAATTGAGGATTTGGAAAAGGTTGGCATCAAAACATTAAATGATTTAAAAGACTCATTACAAATAGACAAAGAGGATGGATATCCTAGGATACTTCGTTATGCTATGAGAAACGAAATCAACCCAGAAACTTTAATAGCAATAAATGTTTTAACGGAATGTTTTGAATTTTGGAATGGAAAAATACAAGATACTATTATTTTTCCATCATGGAAAATGAGGTTAACTAGATATCTACCATTCATGGATATTAATAAACGATCCCTTTCTGTTCGTGTCAGAACCTATTTGGTGTAAGACTATATACGTTCATATCATGTGGTTTGTGGATAAACTAATATTAATCATACGGAGGTTATATGTCATACAATTTCAGTGCTCTCAAACGTTCACGTGGTTCAGTAGAAAAACTCACCCAAGAAATTCAAAAACTATCACAGAGTAATAAGCAGGATGAAAGGTTTTGGGAACCCACTGTCGATAAAGCCGGTAATGGTCATGCTATTCTACGGTTTCTCCCTGCTCCACCACAGGACGGAGAAGATGGTCTCCCTTGGGTTCGTTTATT
>FRDC01000184.1_pt1 | contig 25818 bp, 21 predicted proteins | sample 1106171 | NCBI WGS metagenome assembly FRDC01 (sample SAMEA3930566, study PRJEB13176) | freshwater metagenome | biome: Drinking water system; feature: drinking water; material: water | place: Singapore | collected 2014-12-20 | reverse complement strand
GTTGCCGGCGGTCGCGCGGCGCGGCGCGGCGCGCGGGGCGACTAGGCGCGGCCGCGACCGCTCGGGCACCGACGCGGCTTCGCCGTCGAAGCGCGCCATCAGCGCGGAGAGCGCGTCGGCCTCGCTCGCCAGGCTCCGCGCCGCCGCCGTCGATTGCTCGACCATCGCCGCGTTCTGCTGCGTCATCACGTCCATCTGCCCGACCGCGCCGTTGATCTGTTCGATCCGCACCGCTTGCTCCTCGGTCGCGCGCGAGATCGAGCCGACCAGCTCGGTCACGTCGCCGATCTTGCCGACCATGCGCGTCAGGATCGCGCCGGTCTCACCGACCAGCTTCACGCCGCCGGCGACCTGGGCGTCGGAGGCCTCGATCAGCCCCTTGATGTCCTTGGCCGAATCGGCGCAGCGCTGCGCGAGCGCGCGGACTTCGCTCGCCACCACCGCGAAACCGCGCCCGGCGTCGCCCGCGCGCGCCGCCTCGACCCCGGCGTTGAGCGCGAGGAGATTGGTTTGGAAGGCGATGCCCTCGATCACGTTGATGATCTGGCCGATCTCGCGCGCGGATTTCTCGATCGCGGCCATCGCCTCGACCGCGGATTGCACGACGCGTCCGCCTTCGAGCGCTTCGGCATTGACCGCGCCCACCCCGCTCGCGGCCGAACCGGCGGCGCGCGCGGCGGCGCCGATCGCCTTGGTGACTTCGGTCATCGAAGCGGCGGTTTCGGCGAGCGATGCCGCCTGGCGCTCGGTGCGCTGGGCGAGATCGTGCGAGGCCGAGTTGATCTCGCCCGCGCCGGTGCGCACCCCGGCGGCCGATTCGCGCACTTGGTGCATCAGCGCTTCGAGTTCGCTCATCGTGCCGTTGAAGCTGTCGCGCAGCGCCTCATAGCCTTGGGGCAAGGCACCGACGCGGTGATCGAGTCGGCCGGCCGCGAGCGCGCGCAGCCCCTCGCTGAGCGCGCCGACCACCGTTTCGACCTTACCATTTTCCTCGCGCAGCGCGCGCGCGTTGTTGCGAAACACCTCCATCGCCTTCGTCATCCGCCCGACGCAGTCGCGGTGATCGGTATAGTGGATCGGTGCGTCGAGATCGCCGGCGGCGAGCGCCTCCATCCGCACGACCGTGTCGACATAAGGCGTGCAGATCATCGCGCGCGCGCTCCAGACGAGCGCCAGCGTCACCCCCATCCCCACGAGCGCGGTAATCGTCGGCGCGCTCCAGCCCTTCTCGACGAAAATCATCCCCGCGACCGCGCCGGTGATCGCGAGGTGGGCGAGCATCAGAACAACGAATTTCACGCGAATGGGCGCGTGCTTCCGGAACCAAGCCATGCGAGAATTCCTTAAAATCAGCGATTTGCGAGTGTCCCGCCGTTGCCACGGCCTTGGTTATCAGCGATTTAAATCGTAGCACCATCGGTGCTCGAATTGGGCAGTGTAACTACGGTTTCGCTACCACCGCGCGCCGCCCCTGCGCGATAAGTGCCTGATAATAGGCCATCAGCTCACGGCAATGATCGGCATCGGTCCGCACTCGGGCCGCGGCGGCGAGGGCGGCGCGACGCAATTCCTCTCGGTCGCCCGCGAACAGCCGCGCGATCGCGGCGGCGGCGGCGGCGGGGTCCTTGGCGCGGTAGAGCGCCGACGCCTGGGGCGCGGCGACCTCGGCGCAACCGCCTTCGTCGGGCGCGATCAGCGGCAGGCCCGAGGCGATCGCTTCGGAGGCGACCAGGCCGAAGGGCTCGCCCTCCGAGCCATGGATCAGCGCGTCGGCGCTCGCGAGCACGCGCGCGAGCTGCAGCCGGTCGTAAATCGGGCGCCACAGCACGATATTGCGATGTGGGGCGATCAGCTTTTCGATCCGGCGGCGTTCGTACCCGTCGCCGATCAGAATCAGCCCGACCGGCAGATCGCGCCTCGCCCGCGCGACCGCCTCGATCACCATCGGCCAGCGCTTTTCGGGATGGTGGCGCCCGAGGTCGAGCAGCACATGCGCGGTCGGCGGCAGGCCGAGTTCGGCGAGCATGCTGGCGCGCAAGCCTTGGTCGCGCAAGGCGGGGGAGAAATGGCCGCGCTCGATGCCCAAGGGCATCGCCGCGTCGATCCGCACTCCGCGCCGCGCGAGCCGCTTCGCCAGCGCCGGGCCGTTGGTGAGCACCGCGTCGTAATATTTCAGGAAATCGTTGATATAGCGGCTATACCAAGCGAAGCGCCGCTCGACCCAGGCGGGCGAGGCCAGCCCTTCGAACCAGCGTTCGACATAGGCCTTCAGATTGTCGTTGTGCATGAAGAACACGCGCGGCGCCGCGCCCCGCCAGCGCCCGACGATCCACGCCGGGCGCCAGGGCGAGCTCGCCTCGACCAGATCGGGGGCGAGTTCGTCGAGCAGGCGCGTGACGGGCGCGGCCGACCAGAACAGCCCGTAATTGGCGTCGAACGGCATCGGCGGCGCCTTCACGTAGATCACCCGCCCGGCGGGGCGCGCATCGATCCAATCGCGCTTGCCCGGCGCGATCACGATCAGCTCATGGCCGAGTTCGGCCATGAGCTCCATCTTGCGATCGACATAAGTGCGCACGCCGCCGCCGGTGGGCGAATAAAATTCGTTGACGTCGACGATGCGCATCGACCCGCGGCTAAAGCGGGCCGAAGCCCGAGAAGATGCTCTTCAGATATTGCGCCTTGATCGTCACGCTGGTCACGCCCGCGCCCACCTCGACCTCGGCGGCGGCATATTTGGGCTTGGCGCGGCCGAGCCGGGTGTTGCTCGGAATGCCGGCGCCATCCTGCCAGATGCTGAACTTGTTCTTGGCGTCACGATCATGGGTGAAGAACAGGCCATAGCGCCCCGGGCGCGGCGCCTTGATGCACAACAACACCTCGCCGTTCGCCGGGGTATCGGCCCAGATGCGGCGGAAGAATTTGCCCTCTTTCTCCAAATCGCGGTCGTCGCGCAGAAAATCTTGCTGATTGCCGGGATAGAGTTCGAGCTTCAGCCGCCCCTTGCGATCCTTGAGCCCGGTGACATGGACCTCGATCGCCGGCCCTTCATGCGCTTCGCACGCCGCCGCGTCACCGCCCATCTGCGGGCGCGCGCCCGCGGCGGGAACGGCGGCGAGCGCGAGCAGCATCGCGGCGAGCGGGAAACGGATCATCGGCGGCTCCTGAACAACGCGGCCAGGGGAAACGCGCCCAGCAGCAGCACATGCACCACCAGGGTAAGCCCGGCGATGAGCGCCACCGGCATCGGCAAGCCCTGACCCGCGCCCAAAAGCCCGACAAAATTGGCGAAAAGAAGGTCCTTATTTGGCACGAAGGGCAGCCGCCCGACGATCATCCGCACCGCCGAGAGCAACAGCCAGGCGCCGAGCGGCACTTGCGGCAGCGCGAGCGCCCAAACCAGCGCGAGCAGCACCGTGCTCGCCACCAGCCGCGCGATATGCACCCAAAAGACATAGCGCAGCTCGGCGCCCGGCAGCGAGAAAACGCGGCGGCGAAACAGAAGGAAGGGCACCGAAATCGCGACGACGAACAGCGCCGACAGCCCCAACCCCTGCGCTTGCGCGGCGCCGAGATGCGCGGCGAAGGGCAGCGACAAGCCGATCAGCGCGAGCGTGACGGCATTGCCCGCGAGCGCCGACAAAATGCTCACGTCCTTCACCGCGCCGAAGGGCGCGGCGACGTTGCGCGCGCGGTCCTTGGCCCAGGCGTAGAAATAGGCCTCGCCCGAATAGCCGAACAACACTTCGTTCGCGATGCGCTTCTTGATGAGCGCACCCAGCCCTTCGAGCGGAATGTCCCATAGCCGCCGGAAAATCACGTAATCGCCGAGCGGCAGCGCGAAATAGAGCGCGACGAAAGCGAGATAGAACCAGGGGTCGCTCGGCACCGAGCGCGCGAAATTGCCCCAGCCTTGGCCGAACAATTGAAAGCCCACGCCCACGACCATCGCCAGCGTCAGCACGATGCCCGCGATTTGCGCCCAGCGACGGCGCGGCGGCGGGGGCTCGGGCGGCACCGGCGATTCGCCGGATAGTTTTTCGCGTCCGATCAATTCGTTGGCAGGATGGAACAAGAAGCGGGCTCGCCGATTTGGCATCGTTGACCTGGGCCATAGGGGCTCTTGTGTGTCGCGTCGATGGGGGGCGGGTGATGTTGGGCGAGCAAGGCCGATGATGCTGCGTCCCGATCCGCCCGCGCAGCATATCGTCACCTTCGCGCAAACGCTCGCCGGCGGCGGGGTCGAGCAGGCGATGCTGCGGCTGGTCGATGGCTGGCTCGACGCCGGGCGGCGTGTGACCATTTTGCTCGGCACGAGCGAGGGGCCGCTCGCCGCGCAATTGCCGCCGGGGGCCGAGGTGATCGAACTCGGCGCGCGCGCGCTCCCCGCCCTGCGCGTGCCGCCGCGCCTGTTCCGGGCGCTCGGCGCCGATCTGCTCTTTTGCCCGGGCAATCATTATACCAGCAGCGTGCTCTGGCTGCGGCTCATGCTCGGGCGCGCGCTGCCGCCGGTCGTCGCCAAGATTTCGAACGCGCTGCTGCCGCCGCACCGCCCGGCGCCGATGGCGGCGGCGCACCGGCTGTGGCTCGCGCGGCTGCCCGGCTTCATCGACCAATTCGTCGCAATGACGGCGGCGATGCGCGACGAGGCGGTGGCACTGCTCGCCGTCGCGCCGCAGCGGGTGAGCATGATCCCCAACCCGCCCGCGCGGCCGCGGGTGGTCCGCCTGCCGCCGCGCCTGCCCAAGGCGCCGCTGCTGGTCGGCGTCGGCCGGCTCGAGCCGCAGAAACGCTGGGACCGGCTGATCGCCGCCATTCCGCGCCTCGCCGACCAAGCGGCGATCGCGGTGATCCTGGGCGAGGGCGCTTCACGCCCCGCGCTCGAAGCGCAAGTGCGCGCGCTGGGCCTGGGCGCGCGGGTGCTGCTGCCCGGCTATGATCCCGAACCGACCGGCTATCTGCGCCGCGCGCGGGCGGCGGTGCTCACGTCCGACTATGAAGGCGCGCCCAATGTGCTGCGCGAGGCGCTCGCGCTCGGCACGCCGGTGATCGCGACCGATTGTGCGCGAGATCGTCAGCGACCCGCGGCTCGGCACGGTGGTGCCGCGCGACGATCCCGCCGCGCTCGTCGACGCGCTCGACGCGTGGCTTTCGCCCGCCGCGCGCCGCCCGCGCCCGGTGCCGCCCCCGGGGATCGACGCGCCGCAGCGTTATCTAGAGCTGTTCGATCGGCTGGTCGTCGAACGGCGGGCGATGGCATGACGCGCGGCGCTTCAACCGCTGCGGGCATCACCCCGCGTAAGCATTGACCAGATCGAACAGATAATCGCGGCTCGCATAAAGCGATTCGACCCGGATGCGCTCGTTCAGCCCGTGCGTGCCGCCGCCATCGGCTTCGACGAACGTGCCCGGCACGCCATAAACCGGAATCCCGATCGCTTCGAAGAAAATGCCGTCGGTCGCGCCGGTCGACATGATCGGCAGCATCGGCACGCCGGGGAAATGCTTGGCGACGAGCGCCTGCGCCGGCCCCAAGATCTTGGGGTCGAGCGGCGGCTGCACCGCCGTCGGGCGGATCGGCTGATTGGCGGTGACGGTCACTTTCGGCCCGGCGAGGTCGCGCAATTTGGCGAGTGTCCCCTCCACCGTTTCGCCGGGGAAGATGCGGCAATTGACCGTCGCCTGCGCGCGCTGGGGGAGCGCGTTCGCGGCATGGCCCGCCGCCGCCATCGTCGCGACGCAGGTGGTGCGCAGCGTCGAATGCAGCACCTTGTCGCGGCTCACGATCGCGTCGGCGGCCTGGTCTTGCGGATCGGCGAGGAGCCGCTTGATCGCCTCGCCCTGCGCGCCGCCGCGGGTTGCGAGCGCGGTGAAGAAGGCGCGCGTCGTGGGGGTGAATTTGACCGGAAATTCATAGCCCTGCACCGCCTTCAGCGCATCGGCGAGCTGATAGATGGCATTGTCGGGCACCGGCGCCGAGCTGTGCCCGCCGGGGTTGGTGACGACGAAGGTGAAATTCTGCGAGGCCTTTTCGCCGACCTGCATCGCCGCGACCTCGCGCTTGCCATCGGCCGAATAGCGCCCGCCGCCGCCCTCGTTGAGCACGAATTCGGCGTCGATCAGCGCGCGCTTGTTCTTGGTGAGCCATTCGGCGCCGTTCCACGCCTCGTTGGTTTCCTCGCCGCAGGTGAGCGCCATCTTGATCGTGCGCTTGGGGCGCGTGCCGGCTTGCTTCAGCCGGATGAGCGTGTCGGCCCAGATCGCGGCCTGCGCCTTGTCGTCCACGGTGCCGCGCGCGTAATAAAAGCCGTTTTCCTCGATCAGCGTGAACGGATCGCGCGTCCAATCCTCGCGCTTGGCCTCGACCACGTCGAGATGCGCGAGCAGCAGCATCGGCTTCTTGCTCTTGTCGCTGCCTTCCAGCACCGCGACCAGCCCGCCCTCGCGCGGGTGATCGGGCACGCTGAAATAGGTGAGCGCCTGGTCGGTGAAGCCCGCCGCCTTCAGCCGCGCGCCGATTTGCGCCGCCGCCTGGGTGCAGCTGCCGGCGGACAAGCTGGTGTTGGTCTCGACCAATTCCTTGTAGAGCGCGAAGAAACGCTGCTGATCGGCGCGGGTCTGCGCCACCGCGCCCCCGGCCGAAATCACCGCCGCCGCCGCCAAGGCCCCGATCACCAGCCGCATCGCTTCCCCCTGTTTTCCCGTTTCGCCGCAGGATGAAGCGCGGCGGCAGGCTTGGCAAGCTCAGCGCGGTAGCAGCAAGCGGACTTCGCGGTTGGGGAAATCGATGTCGACGCGGCGGAACAGCTTGAGCGCGTCCATGCCGAGCAACAGCGCGGGCTTGTCCTCGAGCCCCAGCCGCTTGAAGGGCGCGGCGTCGGCGAAGGCGACGGGCAGATTCTGGAAGGTGAGCGAACCGAAACGCACTTCGCCGATCTGGGTGTAATCGGCGATCAGCGTCGCCCCGGTCACCGCCGTCACCGTCACCGGATTGAGCCGTTCGCGCCCTTTCAGCGCGCGCGCGCGCAACGCGCTGTTGCCCATCGACAGCGCCGAGCCGGTATCGATCACCACCCGCACGCGCTGGCCGCGATAGCTCGCATCGGTCACGATCAGCTGGCCGAGCAGGCTTTTGGCGCTGACCACCACTTCGCCGGGCTCGCGCGCGAAGCTGCGCCAATTCTTGCGCGCGCGGCGCACGCTCATTTCGCCGCGCTCGAAATCGATCGAGACGGCATGGCCCTTGAGCGTGTCGAGCCCCAGCAGCCCCGGCGCGCCGAGATGCCGGCCTTCGAGCGCGGGCGCCTCGATCCGCGTGCCGCTGACGCTGCTCATCGTGATTTCGGGGATGCGCACCGTATCGACCTCGCTCGTCCCCGCCATCGCGGTCAACCGCACGCGCGGGCCCGGCGGCAGCGCGAGCAAGCTGGCGAGCTCGCGCGAGATGACGGTGCGTTCGGCGCCGGTGTCGATGGTGAAGGGCCAGGGGCCCTGCGCGCCGATCTTGACCGGCACCGTCATCCGCCCCGGCGCGTCGCGACCGATCGCAAGGACTTCGTCGGGGGTGGGTTCGGGACTTGGTTGGGGCTGGGGCTGGAGCTGGGGCTGGGGCTGGACCTGGGGCTGAGCCGGCGCCGCCGCCTCCTGCGCGCGGGCGGTCGGCGCGACGAGGAGCAACAGGGCGAAAAGCCAACGCATGTCCATCATGTTACGCTCATGGGGGATGAGCGGCAAGGCGGGGTGCGGCGCCGCGCTGATGCCGATCGACCGAGAAAGTCGCTCGCGCCCGCCCACCAAGTGAGCCGCCCACCAAGAAAATCGTCACCCCGGCCTCCGAGCCGGGGTCCCGCTGCCATTGCGCGGCATGAAGAAAAGCGGGACCCCGGCTCGAGGCCGGGGTGACGCTATGGGTTGAATGAAAGGCTCGGCTTGCCGGGGCGCCGCCGCTACCCCCCGCTCGCCGCCGGCAGCAGCAGCCGCGCGCACAGGCCGCCCAGATCCTCGCTCTCGTCGAGCGTCACCTTGCCCTCGTAAATCTCGGCGACGTCGCGCACGATCGCGAGGCCGAGCCCCGTCCCCGGCTTGCCGGTATCGAGCCGCGCGCCGCGATCGAAGATGCGGCTGCGCTCGGCCTCGGGAATGCCGGGGCCATCGTCCTCGACCAGGATTTCGACGAACCGCCCTTGCGGCCGCACCGTCACGAACACGCTGCCGCCGCCATATTTGGCGGCATTCTCGATCAAATTGCCGAGCAATTCGTCGAGATCCTGCCGCTCGACATGAACGCACAAATCGCCCGGCCCATCGGTGTCGAAACGCACGTGCGGATAAAGCCGCGACACCGCGCGCCCGACCGATTCGAGGCTCGCGCCGACCCGCGCGCGGCTATGCGCATGCCCCCGCCGCCCGACGGCGCGCGCGCGCGCGAGGTGGTGATCGACCTGGCGGCGCATCGTCGTCGCCTCGCGGATCACGGTCGGCGCCAGATCCTCGGCGCCAGCGGTCGCGGCGTTCATGATCACCGTGAGCGGGGTCTTGAGCGCGTGCGCGAGATTGCCGGCGTGGCGCCGCGCTTCCTCGGCCTGGCGTTCGTTATGTTCGATCAGGCCGTTCAATTCCTCGACGAGCGGCATCACCTCGCGCGGCATGGCGGCGTCGATCTGGCGCCCGGTGCCCGCGCGCAGCCGCGCGATCTCGGCGCGCACCTTGCGCAACGGGCGCAGGCCATAGAAGGTCTGGAGCGCGGCGAGCACGATCAGCCCGAGCCCGAGCAGCGCGAAACTCACCCCCAGGATGCGGCGGATCGCGCCCACTTGGGCGTCGAGCCCGTCGCGGCTCGCCGCCACCTTGAAGCGCCAGCGCACCGGCGATCCCGGCAGCCGCACGTCGCGCTCGACGATGCGCAGCGGCTCGCTGGGGAATTGCATACTGTCATAGATATGCACCCCCAAGTCATTATGCTTGCCGCCATAAGCGAGCCGGCGATCCCAGAGCGAGCGCGACGCGAAATCCTCCTGCCCCGGCGCGCTGACTTGATAATAAAGCCCCGAATAAGGCTCGAGGAAGCGCTGGTCGGCGGGTTCGCGCGTGAAGAATACTTCGCCGTTGCTATCGATCTCGGCCGAGACGATCAGCGCCGAGTTGAGCACATATTCGAGCTGGCTGTCGAAATTCTGGGTGACGGCATTGGTGAGCACTCGGTCGAGCGCGATGCCGCCGCCCGCGAGCAGTAGCGAAATCCACACCGCCGCGATCAGGATCATGCGCCGGCTGAGCGACCCCGTGCCCCCGCCGCGCGCGCGCGGGCCGGTCGCGGCCCCGGCGGAAGCTTCGGCCGGGGCGGGCGCGTCAGCCACGCGGCTCCTCTAGGCTATAGCCGAGCCCGCGGATGGTGGTGATCACGTCTTGCCCCAATTTCTTGCGGATGCGCGTGACGAACACCTCGATCGTGTTCGAATCGCGATCGAAATCCTGATCGTAAATATGCTCGATCAATTCGGTGCGGCTCACCACCTTGCCCTTGTGATGGAGCAAATAGCTCAGCAACTTATATTCCTGCGCGGTGAGCTTCACCGGCTCGCCCGCGCGCGTCACCTTGCCCGAGCGCGTGTCGAGCCGCACGTCGCCGGCGGTGAGCTCCGACGAGGCATTGCCCGAGGCGCGACGGATCAGCGCGCGCAGCCGGGCGATCAATTCCTCCGACTGGAAGGGCTTGGCGACATAATCATCGGCGCCCGCGTCGAGCCCCGCCACCTTGTCCGACCAGCTGTCGCGCGCGGTGAGCACCAGCACGGGCATCACCCGCCCCTCGCGCCGCCAGCGATCGAGCACGGTCAGCCCGTCGATCTCGGGCAGGCCGAGATCGAGCACCACCGCGTCATAGCTTTCGGTCGAGCCGAGGAAATGGCCCTCCTCGCCATCGGTCGCGAGGTCGACGGCATAGCCCGCGCCTTCCAGCGTGTTCTTCAGCTGCTGGCCCAGGCTCGGTTCGTCCTCCACGATCAGCACGCGCATCGCCGCTCCCCCGCCTAATTGCCGCTGCGACCGAGGATCGTGCCCGTATGCCCGTCCACCTCGACCCAGATGACATTCCCATTGCGCAGGAATTTGAGCGTGTAAATCCCGCTGCCCGGATCGAAATCGAACCCCAGATATTGCGCGCCGCCCATGCTGGGGACGACACGCCGCTCGATCTCGCGCAACGGGAGCAGTCGCCCGGCGCGCATCTGGCTGAACACCTCCTGCCGCTCGCCCCGCTGATCGACGGCGGCGGCGGCGGGGGAGGCGAGCAGGCCCAGCGCGAGTGGCACGAGAAGCACACGGTAGAACATCGCATGCAACTCTAGCGCCTAGCCATTGAATAGCCAATGAACCGCGCTTGCACCCCCGCCCCCCGCCCCCTAACCGGGCGGGCATGGCTGCACCCGTTCTTTCCTATGAAAATCTCGGTCTCATCCAGGGCGCGGGCTGGCTGTTTCGCGGCCTCGATCTGCATATCGGCGCGCGCGATCGGCTGGCGCTGATCGGGCGCAACGGCGCGGGCAAGACGACGCTGTTGAAGCTCATCGCCGGGCGGATCGAGGCGGACGAAGGCCGGCGGACGATCCAGCCGGGGGTGCGCGTCGTGCTGCTCGAGCAGGACCCGAGCGTTACGGGCTGCGCGACGCTGCTCGATTTCGTCCTCGGCGGCGCCGACGCCCCCGCGCGGCACGAGGCCGAGGCGATCGCCGATCAGCTCGGCATCGATCTCGACCGCGAGGCGGCGACCGCTTCGGGCGGCGAGCGGCGACGCGCGGCGATCGTGCGCGCGCTCGCGCAAGAGCCCGACGTGCTGCTGCTCGACGAGCCGACCAATCATCTCGATATCGCCGCGATCGATTGGCTGGAGGGGTGGCTGGGGCGCTTCACCGGCGCGTTCATCACGATCAGCCACGATCGGACTTTCCTCACCAACCTCACTCGCCAGACCTTGTGGCTCGATCGCGGCAATTTGCGCCGCAGCGAGATCGGCTTCGGCGGGTTCGAGGCGTGGACCGAGCAAGTCTATGCCGAGGAAATCCGCGCGGCGGAACGCCTCGACGCGAGACTCAAGATCGAGGAACACTGGCTGTTGCGCGGCGTCACCGGGCGGCGGCGGCGCAACCAGGGGCGGCTCGCCAAGCTCAAGGAAATGCGCGCCGCCCGCGCGGCGATGCTCGGGCCGCAGGGCGCCGCCGCGCTGGTGACCGGCGCCGACGACGTCAAGACCCAAACCGTGATCGACGCCGAGCATGTGACCAAGCGCTTCGGCGAGCGCACGATCATCCGCGATTTCTCGCTGCGGGTGCAGCGCGGCGACCGGATCGGCATCGTCGGCCGCAACGGCGCGGGCAAGACGACGCTCTTGCGCCTGCTCACCGGCGAACTCGCCCCCGACGAGGGCAGGATCGGCCTCGCCAAGACGCTGAGCGGCGTGGTGATCGACCAGCAGCGCAAGCTGATGGCCCCCGACAAAAGCGTGCGCGACGTGCTGGCCGATGGCGGCGACTGGATCGAGGTGCTGGGGCAAAAGAAGCATGTCGCGGGTTATTTGAAGGAATTTCTGTTCGATCCCAATTTGGCCGACGCAAAGGTCGGCACGCTTTCGGGCGGCGAGCGCTCGCGCCTGTTGCTCGCGCGCGAATTCGCCCGGCGCTCGAACCTGCTCGTGCTCGACGAGCCGACCAACGATCTCGATCTGGAGACGCTCGATCTGCTCCAGGAAGTGATCGCCGATTATGAAGGCACGGTGCTGATCGTCAGCCACGACCGCGATTTCCTCGATCGCACCGTCACGGTGACCTTGGGATTGGACGGTTCGGGCCAGGTCGACGTGATCGCGGGCGGCTATGCCGATTGGGAAGCCAAGCGCCGCGCGCCCGGTCCGGCGAAACGCGCGCCGGCCAAGCCGAACGCCCCGCCCCCGCCGCCGCCCCCGCCGAGCCGGGTGAAGCTCAGCTACAAGGATCAGCGCGACTATGATCTGCTCCCCGCGCGGATCGAAGCGCTCGACGCGGCGATCGCGCGCGACGAGGCGGCGCTCGCCGACCCCGGGCTTTACGCGCGCGATCCCAAGAAGTTCGACGCGCTGACCCAGGCGATCGGCGCGGCGCGTGCCGAGAAAGAAGCAGCCGAGATGCGCTGGCTCGAACTGGCCGAGCTGGTCGAGGGCGGGTGACCGGCGCGCGCGCCGATGCGCAGCTCACTCGGATAGGCGCCGCCATGACTCCATGGCGCCAAATCACCGTCGGCGTGAGCGAAGCTATCGCCGAGGAACGCGACGCGGCGGTCGAAAGCGGCGATCATTCGACCACCGCCGAGATCGGATGGCCAGGCCAATTCCGAACGCGGCGCGATCACCCGTAACGCCAACGCGATCGGATCGTAGCAGCTCATCGAATCCGTCAGCCTAGCAATCTTGGATCAAAACGCTCGTACTCTGGAAATCCCGTCGAATAACCCATGATAAAAACACTCTATCCCATTATTGACTGTCGATCCTCCCAAAGAGTGTCCCAACGTAACCGTCTGAATTGCTAAAATGTATACGAAAATATTCTTTGGAACATGACAAATGCGTAACGGCAGGAGGGTTAGCATAAAATAGTTTTTCAATAGATTCTTTATTTTCTATCTTTTGCTCTCGACCTCTTATCAAGACGGTTACGCTCGGCGGATAAAGCCCGCCATTGCTGACGAACACCTTGTATGATTTCCCGCGACACACGGCTTCCAGGCTTGTTTGTATTCGTGACGCCATATCGAATTTTTCATCTATCGCCCGCACGACTACTCGGTCCTCTAATTGATCAAGTGAGTTCATGGCAAGCACCCAAAAATCCAAAAATAGCGGCACGAATACCTCCTCGATCAACAGTGTTTTTCGCCGTCCACGATGTCGTTGCTTACTTGCGTTTGGGATGAACTGCTGGTATATTGTCTAATGATGCCGTCCGGCCCGACGATGTAACTCCGAAAATTGGCAACGTTTCCGCCAGCATTAGCTATTGCTTGCGACAGTTTGTTGAATTGCGTCCAATCATCAGGCGAGGGTCGTTGATCTACCAAATGATCTCTAGTTGGGTCGTTGGCAGGATGCGTATGGATGTAGCCTACTACATCCGCCAGCGATACCCCCGCGGGCAGCTTCAAATCGACAATATCTCGACTACTTGAGTTCTGAAGTCCCGCATGACGAAATGCGCCATTTGAGTCTCGATAGATTATCGTTCCATACTCATAATCGGAAAACAAAGCACCCGTTTGCCGAAGTTCTTCGGTAAATTTCCAAGCGACATTGTCGACTTGATTCTCCTGGCATTGTGTTAGGTTGCCCAAGGGAGGCATGGACGGAGTTAAAGAAAAACCATAATCGTCTCCGCCACCATTGTCATATGAGCCAGTGTCATAGCCGCTACCCCACCATCCACCGCTGACCACCCACCAATTGCCGCCGATACTCACAATTCGTGAGCGCGATGCGTTGACGATGACTTCTTCGTTGATGTAAACACCACTACCCGATACAAATTCTAACTCACTTTCGGACAGCTCACGAAACATATTAGTCATCTGTTTATCCTCCCCCGATAATTGAGAACCCCTAGGAGTCTTTTGCCACAGACCATGACCGAATCGGTCGCTGAGCGTTCTATTGGAGTTTCACAATAGTCGTTAACATCTTTCATATGTAATATTTACAATAGAACTGGCACCGATCATGCTTCGGCCGCCGAATTGGCGTCGGCGGCAGGCGGAGGCTTCTTGGCGCCTGACCATGCGATCTCGGCGCGGCCGGCCGCTCCTCACCCCCGGCGCAGCGTCGCGAGCAGCGCGCGGGCGGCGTCGGCTTCGGCGAAGCCTGGCGTGGCGAGCAGCGCGGTGATCGCACGCGTGGCCGCCGCGCGTTCGCCCCCCGCCGCCTCGGCCTGCGCCAAATGCCAGGCCACCGCGCGCTCGCCCGGCGCGAGTGCCGCGGCCTTGCGCAGCAGCTCGGTCGCCTGGGGCAAGGCCTCGCCCTGGAACAGCACCCAGCCATAGGCATCGACCACCGCCGGGTTCATCGGCAGCAGGCGATAAGCGGCGGCGGCGTAAAGTTCGGCGACATCGTCCTGACCGTCACCGGCATAAGCGAGCGCCAGATCGGCGAGCAGCGCGGCGTCGCGATTGCCGAGTTCGTCGCGCAACCCTTCGAGGCTGTCGATCGCCGCGTCCCAATCCTCGGCGGCGAGCTGCCAATGCGCGATCAGCCGCCGCGCGGCGAGATTGCCCGGATGCTGCACGAGGAACAGCGCGGCGACCCCCGCCGCCTTGTCGTTCGCGCGCATCGCAACGAGCGCCTCGACCGAGCGCAGCATCACCGCCTCGTCGAAGCGCAGATCGGCGGCGCGGGCATAAGCGGCGGCGGCGGCGGGCGCGCGGCCGAGCGTCATCAGCACGTCGCCCACCAGCAGATGCGCCTGCGGCACGCCGGGATAGCGCACGGCGAGCGCCTGCGCCTTGGCGAGCGCGGCGGCCTTGTCGCCCTTGAACAGCTCGCCGCGCAGCGCCTCGACCTGGACCACCGGATTTTCGGGCGCGCGCGCGGCGGCGGCGCGCAGCGTCGCGAGATCGTCGTCGGTGCCGAATTGCAGCGCGGGCGCGCTCAGCGGGAGCGACGCGCGATCGAGATAAGTCGCCGCCCAATCGCGCTCGCCCTGCGCCTCGAACGCGCGCGCGACCAGCGTCAGACTATAGCTGTCGGCATCGCCGCGCAGCGCGAGCGGGCGCAGCGTGGCGAGCGCGGCTTGGGTATCGCCGCCGTCGAGCAACGCCGCGCCGAGCAGGCGGCGCGCGGGCAGGTTCATCGGCGCCATCGCGAGCACCGCGCGCCATTTCTCGATCGCCTGCTGGGTCGCGCCTTCCGAAAAATCGAGGATCCCCGCGAGCAGCAGCGGCCCGGGCTGGCCATCGAGCCCGCCATCGGTTTTTTGCAGCAGCGCGCGGGCGAGCTCGTTATTGCCCGCGCGCGCGGCGAGCACGGCTTGCAGATAGAGCGCCTGCGGGCTGCCCGGGCGTGCCTCGAGCGCGCGGCGGCTGGCGGCGAGCATCGCCTGATAGCGGCCGGCGTCACCCAGCGTCGCGGCATAGGCGATCAGAATATCATGCCGCCAAGGATCGACCTTCAGCGCCGCCTCATACCAAGGGAGCGCGGCGATCAGCCCATATTGACCGCGCACCAGATCGGCCCTGAGCGCGAGCGCGTCGGGATCGCGTGGGGCCAGCGCGAGCGCGCGGGCGGCGGCGGCGATCGCCCCGCCGACGTCGCCCGTCTGCAGTCGGACGCGGCCGAGATCGACCCAGCCGCGCGCGTCCTTGCCGCCGGTCGCCTCCAGCGCCTGGGCGAGCAGCGCCTGCGCCTGGGGGAGCGCCCCCTTCGCCGCGAGCGCCCGCGCGGCGACACGCAGCGCATAAACGCCATAAGCCGGGGGTGCCTTGGCGGCTTCCTTCAGCGCGCGATCGGGCGCGCCCTGGAGCAGCAGCGCCTCGGCGCGCAGCGGGTGGAGCTTGGCGGGGTCGAAGCCGGCGGCCTTGGCGCGATCGAGCGCGGCCTCGGCCGCCGCACCCTCGCCGAGCGCCACATAAGCGCGCGCGAGCACGGCTTGGGCAAGGCCCCAGCTCGGGTCCGCGCGCGTCGCCTTGAGCGCCCAACTCCGCGCCGCCGTCGCCTCGCCGCGCCCGAACAGCGCCAGCGCATGGGCGAGCTGGCGCCGGGCGAGCGCGGGATCGGCCCGAGCCTGGCGCGGGAAAAGCAGCAGGGCGAGCCCGAGCGCGACCGCGCCGGCAAGGCCGAACAGCGCGAAGGCGCGCCAGCGGCGCGTGAGGCGGTGGCGCTTAGGCATGGATGTCATAGCTCTTCAGCAAATCGTAAAGCGTCGGGCGACTGATCCCGAGCAGCTTCGCCGTGTTCGAAATATTGCCGCTCGCGCGCGCGAGCGCCTGGGCGATCGCGGCGCGGTCGGCGGCCTCGCGCACCGCTTTCAGGTTCAGCGGTTCGGCCGCCTCGGGGGCGGCGAGATCGAGATCGGCGGCGGTCACTTTCTTGCCCTCGGCCATGATCACCGCGCGCTTGACGCGATTTTCCAGCTCGCGGACGTTGCCCGGCCAGCGCCAGGCCTCGATCGCCGCCGCCGCGTCGGGGGCGAGGCCGTTGACCGCCGAGCCCATCGCCTTGGCATATTTGGCGATGAAATGGCGCGCGAGCAGCAGCGCGTCGCCCGGCCGCTCGGCGAGCGACGGAATGCGCACCACGATCTCGGCGAGGCGATAGTAAAGATCCTCGCGGAAAGTTTCGGCGGCGACCATCGCCTCCAGATCGCGGTGCGTCGCGCAGACGATCCGCGTGTCGACGGGAATCGCCTTGCGCCCCCCGATCCGCTCGATCACGCGTTCTTGCAGGAAGCGCAGCAGCTTCACTTGCAGCGGCAGCGGAATGTCGCCCACTTCGTCGAGGAACAAGGTGCCGCCTTGCGCGGCTTCGATCTTGCCCTCGGTGGTTTTTACCGCGCCGGTGAAGGCGCCTTTTTCATGGCCGAACAGCTCGGATTCGAGCAAGGTTTCGGGGATCGCCGCGCAATTGATCGCGACGAACGCGCCCTTGCGCCGGCTGCCGTCGTGCAGCGCGCGCGCGAGCAATTCCTTGCCGGTGCCGCTCGCGCCCAAGAGCATCACCGACACATCGGCGGCGGCGACGCGCTCGACCGTGCGCAGCACCTTGTGCATCGCCTCGCTCGCGGTGATGATCCCACCCACGCCGGCGGGCGCGCTGGTGGCGAGCCGGCGATTTTCGGCTTCGAGCGCATGAACGTGGAAGGCGCGCGCGACGATGAGCCCCAGCGCGTCGATGTCGATCGGCTTGTGGTAAAAGTCCCACGCCCCTTCGGCGATCGCGCGTAACGCGCTGTCGCGCGCGCCGTGCCCCGAGGCGACGATCACCTTGGTATCGGGCTTCAGCCGCAAAATGTCGGCGAGCGTCGCGAAGCCCTCGGTCACCCCATCGGGATCGGGCGGTAGGCCGAGATCGAGCGTCACCACCGCCGGCTCGTGCGCGCGCAGCGCCTCGATCGCGCCGGCGCGATCGGCGGCGGTCAGCACTTCATAGCCTTCATAGGCCCAGCGCAATTGCCGCTGCAGCCCCAGATCGTCCTCGACGATGAGCAGCTTCTTCATGCCGCCGCCTCCATCGCCTGCGCGGCGGGGAGCAGCACGGTGAAGCGCGTCCCCGCCCCCTCGCGGCTCTCGACGCTCACCGCGCCGCCCATCGCCTCGGCGAGCACGCGCGCTTCATAGGCGCCGAGCCCGAAGCCCCCGGGCTTGCCCGAGACGAAGGGCTTGAACAGCCGATCGCGGACGAACGCGGCGCTCATCCCCGGCCCTTGGTCGATTACCGCGATCCGCGCCTGGCCCGCCGCCGTGGCGCCGATCTCGAGCGTGATCTCGGCCCCCGCCGGGCTCGCCTCGACCGCGTTTTGCAGCAAATGGCCAATCACTTGGTCGAGCCGCGCGGGATCGGCGAGCGCGAGCGTCTCGGGGCCCTCCACCCGCACCGGATGCTGCGCGCGCCGCCGCAGCGCCAGCCGCTCGGCGAGCGCGCGCAGCGGCACCGGCACCGGCGGCTCGGGCGGCGCGCGGTGATGTTGCGAGAGGCGCGCGAGCAATTCGGTCATTCGGCTGGCGGAGTCGTTCAGGGTCGCGATCATATCGGCGCGGAACTCGGGATTATCGGCATGGCGCTCGGCGTTGCGCGCGACGAGCGTCAATTGGCTGACGAGATTCTTGATGTCGTGCAGGATGAAGGCGAAGCGGCGGTTGAACTCGTCGAAACGCTGCGCCTCGGCGAGCGCGGCTTGCGCGCGCGCCTCGGCGAGATAGCTTGCCACTTGGCGCCCGGCGAGGCGGAGCAGATCGAAATCCTCCCAATCGGGGGCGCGGTCGAGCGCCGGGCGCGCGAGCAGGATACCCCCGGTGAGCTTGCCGAAATGGAGCAGGGGCACCAGCAGCCACGCCTCGGGCAGCGCGCGCCAGGCCTCTGGCAGCGCGGCGCGCTCTTGGGGGTCGGCGGTGTCGCGGCGGAGTTCGTCGAACGCGACGATCCGCCCGGTCGCCTCCAGAAACGCGGGGAGCGCGCCGTCGCTCGCCGGCACGGCCGCATCCCAGCGCCAGCCGGCGCCCGGGCTCAGCCCCGCGCCGTCGCGCACCAGCAGCAGCCCGGCGGGCGCGTCGACCAGATTGGCGACCGCCTGCACGATGCGCGCGTCGAGCGGCGCCGCGTCCTCCTCGGGGCGGCCGAGCGTGTCGGTGAAGCGCAGCCAGGCGGCGCGATAATCATAGCGGTGCGCGAACAAATGCTTGGCGAGCTTTACCCGCAGCCAGGCGCGCAGCCAGGGGGTCGAGAGCAAGCCGAGCAGCGCGGCGCTGCCGCCGAAGACGAACGCGGTCTGGATCAGCCGCGCCTGCGCGCCGCCGATCGCCGCCAGCCCGCGCGTCGCGAGCACCATCGCGACGACGTAAAGCAGCACCGCGACCAGCGCGAGCGACTGGTAAGTCACGGTACGCGACGGGCGTAGCCGCCAATCGCCGTCGCGGTGGACGGCGAGCGCGAACAAGGGCGCGATCAGCGCGATCAGCACGCCGCGCATGGCGACGAGAGCCTCGGGCGCCGTCCCTTGCGCATAGGCCGCCGAGTAGAGCACGCCGTCCCCCAGCCACAGCCCGGCGAGCGCGACCAGGGCGAGGCGCATCCCGCCATGGTGGCGCGGCCCGATCGCGAGGTGAAGATGGTGGACCAGCAACAGCGCCCCCAGCGCGACCATCATCGCGAGCGCCGCGCGCGCCGCCTCGACCGCGGGCAGCGCCGCCGCCGGCACGCCCACGCCCACCAGCGCGACCGCGCCCCCGGCGATCGCGGTGAGCGCGACCACGCCATAGACGATCGCGATCGCCCCCGCCTCGGGCGCGTCGCGGTCGCGCCGCACCAGCGCGAACATGAAGCCGAGCCACGCCAGATTGCGCAGCGTTTCGGCGAGTTGAGTCGCGAGCTCGCTCGGCCCGATCCCCGCCGCCGCCAGCCCCCAGAGCGCGGTGAGCGATTGCGCGGTGATCAGCGCGCGGCGTGGCAGCCCGCTCACCCCCCGCCGCTGCCCCAGCGCGAGCAGCGCGAAGAACAGCGCCGCCAGCGCGTGGCTCCACAATATCATCGCGCGCCTTCCGGGAAGATGACCACGCGGATCGTCTGCAACAGGATCAGCAGATCGAGGAAAGGCGAGTAATTCTTGGCGTAATAAAGATCATATTCCAGCTTCTGCCGCGCATCCTCGATCGAGGCGCCATAGGGGTAATTGATCTGCGCCCAGCCGGTGATGCCCGGCTTCACCATATGACGCTCGGCATAATAAGGCAGTTGCTGTTCGAGATCCTCGACGAATTGCGGGCGTTCGGGGCGCGGGCCGACGAAGCTCATCTCGCCTTTCAGCACGCTCCACGCCTGGGGGAGTTCGTCGATCCGCAGCTTGCGGATGATGCGGCCGACGCGGGTGATGCGCGGATCGTCTTTTTCCGCCCACACCGCCTTGCCCGCGACCTCGGCATCCTGGCGCATCGAGCGCAGCTTGACGATGTCGAACCCCTGGCCGAACAGCCCGACGCGGCGCTGGCGGTAGAAGACCGGGCCCTTGCTCTCGAGCTTGATCGCGATCGCGGTCACCAGGATCAGCGGCAGCGTCAGCACCAGCAGCAGGATCGAGGCGATCACGTCGAACAGCCGCTTGAACACGCCCGAAAGCATCCGCCCCGAGGAGAAACCGTCCGAGAAGATCAGCCAGCTGGGGTTGACGCTGTCGAGATCGACGCGCCCCGTCTCGCGCTCCAAGAAGGTCGAGATTTCGTTGACATGGACGCCGGTGGTCTTGATCCGCAGCAGATCTTTTAGCGGCAGCGAATTGCGCCGCTCCTCGAGCGCGAGCACGACTTCGCTCGCGTTCAAGAGCACGACGTGATCGGCGAGATTATAAATCGCGTCGCGCGCGATCGCCTCGGGGATCACGCGATTGGCCTCGCTCATCGCGACATAGCCGACGACGACGAACCCCGCCCCCGGGCGCTGCGCGAGCTGCTTCAGCCGCTGCGCCCGCGCCCCCGCGCCAAGCACCACGATGCGCCGCTTGAACGCCTGACTGCCCAAGGTCTTGCCGAGCAGCACCCGCAAGCCGATCAGCCCCAGGATCGCGAAGCCCATCGCGTAAATGAGCTTCGAGCGCCAGATTTCGAGTTCGGGCACCAGGAAGAAGATCGCCGCCTGGGCGATCACCCCCAGCGACACCGCCACCAGCAGCCGCGCGGTCGCGACGCGCAAGGATTGCAGCGCATCGATGCCATAGGCCCCCAGCGCGACCATCGCCACCCACAGGGTCAGCGCGAAGGTGACGAGCTGAGGCAAGCGGGTGACGATCGCGGGCACGGCGTCGCCGATCTGCCCCGCGCGCACGACCCAGCCGGCCTCGGCGGCGGTGAACAGCACCACCAGATCGAGCAGCCCCAGCAGCAGCACCGCATTGGGGACATAATGCTTGAACAGCCTGATCATCGCACCCGGCGGTTTAGCGGCGATATGTAAACAAAACCGACATATCTCCCACGATCGCGCCGGTTTCTTTGCCGGCCGCATGGAGCTATCGCGGCAACGGGGGGTTAGGCAGCGCATGAGCGAAACGACAACGACCTTGATCGTCCCCGTCATCTTATCGGGCGGAGCGGGCACCCGGCTTTGGCCCATGTCCCGGCCCGATGCGCCCAAGCAGCTGCTGCCGCTGACCGCCGAAGAAACGATGTTCCAGCTCACCGCGCGGCGCACCTGGGGGCATGCGCGCTTCGGCCGACCGATCATCGTCGCCAATGCCTTTCATGCCGACCAAATCGAAGCGCAGCTCGCCGCGGTCGAGGCGCACGCCGAAACGCTCATCCTGGAGCCGATGGGGCGCAACACCGCGCCCGCGATCGCGCTCGCGGCGATCGCCGCCGGGGGTGACGAGACCCCGATCCTGGTGATGCCGAGCGACCATGTGATCGACGACGTCGCCGCCTTCCACGCCGCGATCGAGCGCGCGCTGCCCTGTGTCGAGGCGGGGTGGCTCGTCACCTTCGGCATCGCGCCGACCGCGCCCGAGACGGGCTATGGCTATATCGCGGCGGGCGAAGAAGTCGCGCCCGGCGTCCACCGCGTCGAACGCTTCGTCGAAAAACCGCCGCGCGAAGCCGCCGAGGCGATGCTCGCGGCGGGCGATCATTATTGGAACGGGGGAATTTTCCTGTTCCGCGCCGATCTTTATCTGGCGGCGCTCGGCCAACACGCCCCGGCGATGCGCGTCGCGACCGAGCAAGCGATGGACCGCGCCCGGCGCGAGGGCGCGCGGCTATGGCCCGATGCCGACGCTTTCGCCGCCAGCCCCGCCGATTCGATCGACTATGCGGTGATGGAAAAGGCCGCTCGCGTCGCCTGCGTGCCGGTGAGCATGGGCTGGTCGGACATCGGCAGCTGGGACGCGCTCCACGCGCATTCGGCGTGCGACGGCCAGGGCAATGCCTGCCGGGGCGACGTCGTCGCGCTCGACACGGTCGATTGCCTGATTCGCTCGGACGGTATCCGCATCGCGGCGGTGGGCGTGCAGGATTTGATCATCGTCGCGAGCGGGAACGACGTGCTGGTGCTGCCGCGCGGCCGCTCGCAAGAGGTGAAGCGGCTGCTCGAGGCGATGAAGAAATAGCGGGGAAGAAATAGCGGCGCTGCCCGCCAAAGTCCGACCCTCCCGCTTCCCCGGCGAAGGCCGGAGCCCAGCATCCCCGCATCGGTCATCGGAGCGCTCCACCCCCCACCGCCGCGCGCCTGAGCCCCGGCCTGCGCCGGGGAAGGCGAATTGAATGGACGATTAGCGCGCGTCGCGCGCGGGGCTCGGCGGCAGATAAGCGATCCCGTCGAGCCGCCGCACCCGCGCGCGCAAACTCGGCGGCGCCTTGCCGTCGAGCAGCACCACCAGCACCCCCGGCGGCACGCGGCCGGCGGCGAAATCATCGGCCTCGCGCGCCAGCCGCGCGCGGGCGGCGGCCGGCAGCCGCGCGAGATAGGTAAAGCCCGTCGGCTTGCCGAGCGCGAGCGCGCGCGCGGTGACGTCTTGCAGCACGGGCAGATCGGCGGCCTCGTTGGCGGGCCAGAAATCGACGCGGCGCGCGGCGGCGATCAGCCCATCCCAGCGCGGATCGCGCGCGCGGTAATAGCGCGTCTCCCAGCTCGCGCGCAGGCTGGTGGCGCGCAGTTGCGCGAGCATCGGCGCGGTGTCGACGATCTGCAGCGCCAGCGCCGCCCCCAGCGCGAGCGTGGCGCCGCGCAGCCGCATCACCCCCAGCAGCGCGACGTACATCACCGTGTAGGTCACGGGCCAGAACAGCCGCCCGCTCGCGCGCACCGGATCGAGCGCGTCGCGCAGCCAAGGCGGCAGGCGCAGCGCGAACACCGGCGCGCCCCACCACCAGGGATGCGGGCCGATCGCGATCACGGTGAGCACCAGAAAGCCGGGGACCAGCCAGCCGAGCCGCGCGAGCTCGGGATCGAGCGCGCGCTCGCGCCGCGCTTGCCACAGCCAAGCGCCGATGCCGAGCGCGAGCACCACCAGCCCGCCCGCGCCCAGATAATTGAACCCCTCGAACCAATTCTCCTCGATATTGGGGCTCGACGGCAGCAGCGCGGTGTAATCGGGGTTGGCGGGGTTGATCCAGGCATCGAGCGCGAGCGGGAAATTGCTATAGGTTCGGCTCGAGACATAGCCGCCGCCGAACACGCCTTGCACCCAGAGCAAGGGCAAAACGCCCCCCACCCCCAAGACGCCCCGGACGAGCGTCGCCGCGCGCGACCCGCGCACCAAGCCGCGCAGCAACTCGCCCGCCCATAGGCTCGCGACGATCAGCAGCAGATAATTGTGGATCAGCGCCGCGAGAGCGAGCAGCGGCGCCCAGGCGGAAAGCCGCGCCGAACGCTCGGGATCGCGGTAAATCCACAAGCCCCAAAGGATCAGCCACTGCGCGCAGAGCGACAAATGCGGCGCGCGCGCGAAGAACATCGGCAGCGCGCCGAGCAGCACCGTCCCCAGCAAGCGCGGCACCGGGCCGGGCGCGCGATCGAGCAGCGCCCAGGCGAAGGCGATTTGCAACACCACGCATAGCAGCAGCCACCAGCCGGCGAATTGCCAGCCGAGCGGCAGTACGGGCGCGGCGAGCCAGCTCACCAGCGGCAGCGAATCGGTGAGCAGCAAGGGCGCGCCTTCGGGGGCGAGGAGCAAATGCTGGCGCATCCCGGGCCAGCCGCCCCATTGATAAGCGTAAAAACCGAGCCAGGCCTGCCCCCGATCCTGCCCGTCGATCAGCCAGCCGATGCGGCGCGGATCGAGCACATGCGGGTTCATCCAGCTGACGAACACCAGCCAGGCGGTGAGCATCAGCAGCGCGGGGACGGCCAAGCGACGCATGGCGCTTTGTGGTCGAAAAGGCCTAGCGAATTGGTTAATTCCGGCCAAAGCATAGGGAACCTTCGACCAGGGCGGCGCGCTTGGCTGGCAACCGCGCCCCTTTAGGGAGAGTTGCCGATGCGCTTGATGCCGATCCTTATCGCCGCCGCCGCGTTCAGCGCCCCGGCGCTCGCTCAGCAGATGCCCAATGACAACAGCGTCGGCCGCGCCGCCACCCAGCCGCTGCGCGACACCAAGATCCAGAAGGACAAGATCCCCGAGGTGCTGCTGCTCGCGCAATCGGCGCCCTATAGCTCGGCGAACACGCGCAGTTGCGGCCAGATCGCGACCGAAGTGCAGAAGTTGAACGCGGTGTTGGGTGACGATGCCGATGTCGAGGGCAAGAAAAAGGGCGAAGGCAGCTATGTCGCGAGCGCGGCGACGCGCGCGGCGGTCAATACCTTGATCCCGGGCCTCGGGCTGGTGCGCGTCATCACCGGGGCGGACAAGGCGCAGCGCCGCGTCGAGGCGGCGGTGCACGCCGGGGCGGTGCGCCGCGCTTATTTGAAGGGCATCGGCCTCACCAAGGGCTGCCGCCCGGTCGCCGCCCCCTATCCCGCCGCCGTCGCCGATCAGCCCGAACTGCCGCCCGTCGACGACAAGGACGAGAAGAAGGACGATAAGAAGGACGAGAATTGAGCGCGCGCCGGTTCGAACCGATCGCCGCGAAACGCCGCATCGGGTGCATCAGCGCCCGCGACTGCGGCGCTCGCCGCGCCGGGCCTGACGGCGTTCCTTGGCCTGCGCCGCCGCCCGCCGCTTCTTGACCTCGGCCGCCGGCGCGCGCGGCTCCTCGAGCGGGAGCGCATCGCCGAGCGCGGGGTCGAAGCCCAAGAGCGCGAGGCTTTCGGCGAAATGCGCGGGCAGCTCGGCGGTCACGTCGAGCGGCGCGCCATCGGGGTGATCGATCTTCAGCCGCCGCGCGTGCAAATGCATCTTGCGGCTCACCCCGCCGGTGAGGAACGCGGCCTGCCCGCCATATTTGCCGTCGCCGACGATCGGATGGCCGATCGCCGCCATATGCACGCGCAGCTGATGCGTGCGCCCGGTGAAGGGCTGCAACTCGACCCAGGCGGCGCGGTTGCCGGCGCGCTCGATCACCCGGTAGCGGCTGCGCGCGGGCTGGCCTTCGGCCTCGTCGACATGCATTTTCTCGCCGCCCGTCCCCGGCTGTTTGGCGAGCGGCAGTTCGATCATGCCGTCCTCGATCGCCGGCACGCCGACCACCAGCGCCCAATAGACTTTGCGCGCGGTGCGGCTCGAAAAGGCTTTGGCGAAGAAGGCGGCGCTCCGCGCGTTGCGCGCGATCAGCAGCGCGCCCGAGGTATCCTTGTCGAGCCGGTGGACCAATTTGGGGCGCCCCTCATGGCCGAAGCGCAAGCCATCGAGCAGCGCGTCGACATGGTCGCGCGTCTTGGTGCCGCCTTGGGTGGCAAGGCCGGGCGGCTTGTTGATCACGATCGCGGCGGGGTCGCTATGGATCACCAATTGCTGGATGAAATCGATCTGATCGTCGCTGAGCGCGGGCCGCTCGCGCTTGGGGGCGGCGCTCGCCTTCGGCTCGTCGGGGGGGACGCGAATCTGCTGGCCGGCGCGCAGCCGATCGCCCGGAGTCGCGCGCGCGCCGTCGACGCGGAGTTGGCCGGTGCGCGCCCATTTGGCGATCGTCGTGAAGCTCGTCCCTTCGAGATGGCGCTTGAACCAGCGATCGAGCCGGATCCCCTCGTCATCGGGGGCGACGGTGAATTGGCGGACCACGCTCATGCGAGCCCCCGCGCGAGCGCGAGCCCCGCCGCCACCCCACCGATCGCCCCCGCGACCGAGCCGAGCACGTAAAGCGCCGCCAAGCCCGGCGCGCCGCGCTCGACGAGCGTCACCGCGTCGAGCGCGAAGCTGGAGAAGGTCGTGAAGCCGCCGAGAAAACCGATGCCGAGCAGCAAACGCCACGGCTCGGCGCCGGCGACGCGCGCGAGCGCGCCGATCACCAGCCCCATCGCCAGCCCCCCGCCCAAATTGACCGCGAGCGTCCCCCAGGGAAAGCGCCCGCCGCCGAGCGCCAACCCCAGGCCATAGCGCGCGCCCGAACCCAGGGCGCCGCCGAGCATCACCAACAGCCAATTCATCGCCCGGGCCTAGCCGCGACAAAGCGGCTTGGGAACCCTAGGGTCTAGACCTATGACTGGCAACGCCCTGGACGGAGCGGATTTTGGCG
>FRDC01001048.1_pt2 | contig 25837 bp, 26 predicted proteins | sample 1106171 | NCBI WGS metagenome assembly FRDC01 (sample SAMEA3930566, study PRJEB13176) | freshwater metagenome | biome: Drinking water system; feature: drinking water; material: water | place: Singapore | collected 2014-12-20 | reverse complement strand
CGTAAAATCCTTACGAAGCTAGCGACGAGGCGCCGTTGGCTTTTGCCATTTTGATTTTGATAAAGATCGACCACACCCATTTGTCCAAGAACTGAGTCCAGAGATTCGTAATTTTCAACTTCGACAGGTAGCAACACAAATCCTGCAGGAATCATAATATCTAGCTCGAGAGGCGCACTGGCTACCTGAGTGGGCTCTTTCCAAGAACAGACGATGGCCATTAAAGAAGAGACTAAAAACATTAAAGTCCATTTTTTGTTTTTTTCCAAAAACTCTTTTGCTGTTTGATAGACTGACTGCTGAGGTGGTTCTGGAAAATTTTTTGACTTAGTTGGCTCCATGCGAAGCTCCTTTCTATTAAAACGGCGAAAAATAAAATTAGAATCAATAACTCGATGAGGCCCTGGCCTTGAGCAGACGCGGTCGCCACTTTCTTTTGTTGTCGAGACTTGATCTGCAAGCGCGCTTCATTAAAGAAGTTTTTTCTTGATACAGTTTTTGTGTCCATTGAAGCTCCAGGCTTTGTTTTTCAGTAAAATCTGTTGGGATTTGGTAAATGGGTGGAGTTTCTGTCATTTGGTCAGGAGTGAGTCCAAGAGATTTTGCATAGTAAAAAATCAATTGGCTACTTTGATGACCAAGGGATGTCGTTTCGGCCCTGAAGCGGGACATGGTTTTAAGCCTGATATTTCTTGCTTGCTCGAAAATTAGATTTTGCTGGATATACAAGGCCATAAGACGAGCATCGATCAATTTAAGTTGCGCTTTAAGTGTTGCTGCAAGTGGGGCGTTGCCATGCGCGACAGCGGCAGCAAGCTTGATTCGAAGTGCTGTTCTCAACTTTCTTAATTTTATAATTTCTGGATTCAAATCTAAAATTTGTGAGACCAATGGCCTCATTTGATGTTGTGCCTCTAAGGTGAGTTCTTCACAGATTTTTTGGGCTCCCCAAAAGTTTTTCAACCAAAAACTGAGCCAGATAAAAATGGATACCAAAATCACCAACAATGGCAAAATTAAACATAAGGCCAACATAGAAAAACCTTGTTCATGGGATTTTTCTGCGGCGTTTTTCGTTTTGCACTTTTGCCAGACACGACCTGCGATTGCACGACAAAAAGATTTGATTGTTTTCACTCCATGGTAAAAGCAAGGCCAGCCTTTTTTCGACGATTCTTTGGCAATCATATCTGGATTGGGTTTGCAGCATACAGGTGAGGGCCTGTTCGGCGGCGTAAATTCGCCACAGTTTGCTCCAGGCGAGAATAAAAAAGCCCCACAGTCCACCCACCAAACAGCAAATCGTGACGAGCGAAAGGGCGGCTTCGAGTAAGCTTTGACCTTTTTCATTCTGAATCATTTTTGCGTTTCGAAGTTCCGCGCATAAAATCACTGAAGTCTTTTTTCTTCGTGTCATTGTCTTCGACTTTTTCGTGAGCAATTTTTCGAGATGAGCCACCTTGAAGCGCGTTTACCGCATTGGCGAAATTCACATTCACAGTGCTTTGCAAGAGGCGAACCATGCCAACACAGGCCACTCCCATCAGACAAACAAGAATAAGATATTCCATAAGGGCTTGGCCCTTTTGGTTTTTAATTTTCATAAAGACCTCCGTTAGAGATCTTTATTTGCAAAGATAAAATAAGGCTGAAATCGTTTTAATTAGAAAACGAAGAGTTTGGTCCGGCGATATTCGGATCAATTTAAATACTAGCGTTTCTTTTTAGCAGGAGCTTTAGCTTTTGCTGCGGGCTTTGCTTTGGCTTTAGCGGCTGGTTTGGCAGCTTTAGCTTTTGCTGCAGGTTTTGCCTTCGCAGCGGCTTTCACTGGAGCAGCGGCCTTTACTGGCTTTGCCGCCGCTTTTGGTGCTGGGGCTGCTTTTGGAGCCGGCGCCGCCTTAGGGGCTGGTGCTGGTTTTGCGGCCACTTTTAATTCTTTACGACGCAAAATAATCTTTTCTAAGATTTCGAAAGCTTCACGCTGCAAATCGTTTTCAAAAATAAAACGATAGAAACCTTCAATTTCTGGGCTTTGGCGGAATTTTTTTGTGGATGAAGGTAGGTTCTCAGATTGAACGAAATCGATTGAGCTTCCATCAGCAGAGAGTTTTACTTTTTCAGCCACAGTGCCTCCTTAAAGGTTAGGCAATAAATACCTCAGGTAAAGTCCGCTTGTCATCAGCAATATCGGGCTGTTAGAAAGGATTATGCAGAAATTAGACGGAAAAATCGTGGCGGAAGCCTGCCGAAAGCAAATTAAAAGCAAAGCAGAGCAATTTCAGCGTCAAAATGGCCGCCCTGTTGGCCTTGCGGTTTGCATCGTTGGTGAAGATCCAGCGAGCCAAGTTTATGTGGCAAACAAGTTAAAAGCTTGTGAAGAAGTGGGCTTTTACTCCGTTGAAAAAAAATTGCCAGCAAGTATTTCTGTATCTGAACTTAAAAAAATAATCACTGATCTCAACCAAGATAACAAAATTGATGGCATCTTAGTGCAATTGCCTTTACCGAAATCACTTTCATCAAAAGAGGTTTTGAATTGGGTAGCGCCAGAAAAAGATGCGGACTGTTTGACAGCAGCAAATCTAGGTAGACTTTGGAGTGGTGAGCCTTGGTCGATTCCGTGCACTCCTTATGGAGTGATGAAAATCTTAGAACATTATAAAATTCAAGCGGCGGGCAAGCGTGCTGTGGTGGTTGGTCGAAGCAATATTGTAGGAAAGCCAATGGCACACCTGTTAACAGAGGCCAACGCGACCGTGACGGTTTGTCATTCGAAAACTCCAAATACAAGAGAGCATACGTCCCAAGCGGATATTGTGGTTGTGGCAGCAGGACAGCCAAGATTTTTAGGTAAAGAAGATTTTAAAAAAGGTTCCGTTGTGATTGATGTTGGTATGCATCGTTCAAATGAGAATGGAAAAACCAAATTGTTTGGTGATGTGCGTTTTGAAGAATTGGAAGGTCATGTTAGCGCTGCAACGCCAGTTCCTGGTGGAGTAGGGCCAATGACAATCACAATGCTTCTTGAAAACACTTTGCGATTGGCCGAGCTAAAAATTAGGGGAAATAAATGAGTCCAAAAGAAACTCCATTAAAAAGTCAGCATGAAAAAGCCGGTGGGAAATTAGTGGATTTCGCAGGCTGGCTGATGCCAGTGCAGTATGATGCGGGTCTTCGCTCTGAGCATTTGAATGTCAGATCGAATGTTGGTCTTTTTGATGTCAGTCATATGGGTGAAATTTTTGTTCGTGGTCCAAAAGCTTTAGAAACTCTCGAGTGGGTGACAACGAATCATGTCGGTAAATTAAAGGCCGGTGAAGCGCAGTACTCTTTATTCTGCAATGAAAAGGGCGGCATCGTTGATGATTTGATCGTGTATTGCTTAAAGCCCAATGAAGAGTATTTGCTTTGTGTGAATGCTTCAAATACCGATAAAGATTTTGAGTGGGTGAAGAAGAATAACAAGGGCGCCGAAGTGACGAACGAAAGTTCAAAATGGGGTCAGATCGCTGTCCAAGGACCGCGCGCTGTTGAGTTAACAGCAAAAATTTTGGGTGATGACGTGAAGTCTATCCCCGGTTTTAATTTTAAAGCGATGAAGTATGGTAATGCTCAAGTCATGGTGGCAGCTACAGGTTACACCGGTGAGGCGGGTTTTGAAATTTTCGTTCCGTGGAGTGAAACTGAAAAACTTTGGATTGAGTTGATGGACAAGGGCATTGAATTTGGCGTGATGCCTATTGGTCTTGGTGCGCGTGACACGCTTCGTACAGAAATGAAATACAGTCTTTATGGTCATGAGATTGACGACACAACCAACCCACTAGAGGCGGGTTTAGGCTGGGTGGTAAAGCCTGATCAAAAAGACTTTATTGGTAAGTCTGAAGTTTTAAAGGTCAAAGAAAAGGGCGTAGCCCGTAAATTGATTGGTTTTGTGATGATGGATAAGGCCCCGGCACGTCAGGGTTATCGTTTAATGGATGCTGATAAAAATCCTGTAGGCGTCGTGACAAGTGGTACCCCCTCGCCATCCCGCAACGACAATATTGGAGTTGGCTATGTGCGTACAGATTTAGCAAAAGAGGGCCAAGAGCTATTTGTTGAGGTCCGCCAGCGTTTTGTACCAGCAAAAATAGTGAAAACTCCATTTGTCAATCAGCCGAAAAAATGATGAATATAGTCCTTCAATAATTATTTATTGAGTTTTAAGAGGTAACTAATGGCTAACTACATTGTTCCAGAAGAATACTACTACACGAAGGATCACGAGTGGGCTCAAGTGGACGAGAATATCGTTACTGTGGGTATCACTGATTACGCCCAAGACACTTTGGGTGAGGTTGTGTATGTAGAACTTCCAGAGGAAGGCCAAAAAGTTACACAAAATGAAGCTTTTGGTGTAGTTGAGAGCGTAAAAGCAGTGAGTGACCTTGTTGCTCCTGTATCTGGTACGGTGATCGAGGTGAACACAGCGGTTGGTGACAACCCAGGTTCATTGAACGATGACCCTCTTAATGAAGGCTGGTTGATCAGAATCGAAATGGATTCTGAAAAAGAATTGGCTGCATTGATGAGAGCCCCAGATTATAAGAAATTGATCGTTAAAAAATAGTCTAGAGTGCCCGGGTGGTGGAATGGCAGACACGCTGGTCTTAGAAGCCAGTGCCGCGAGGTGTGCAGGTTCAAGTCCTGTCCCGGGTACCAATTAACTAACCTAACTAATAGGTTACCTAAGTCCAGACGCTTTAAGTTAAGTGTGCATTTTACCGAGAAGTTAGTATGGCAGGTAAAGTCGTAAAGTTAGCATCTCGCAAAAAGCGCACTCGTAAAGAGGATGTGTTAACTGAAACATCAAAAGCAAAAGGCCTTGAGGGTTTTTTAGAAACCTTGCTTCGTCGCTTTCGCAACGTTGGCTTTAGTGTTTTGTTGTCGATGCTTGCTGTGATTTGTTGTTCGGCTTTGGGTTTAGCTGCCGCACCAGCCTTGTATTGGTTTGATTATGTACAAACAGCAACTGAGAATTGGTCGACTTGGTCACATTACGTAGCGCTTGGTTTAGGGGCCTCAACGGCTTACTTGGTTTACGGTTTATCTTTGGTTTTTATCGTTCCAGCTTTTAATTTTTTATTTCCATTCAAAGTAAAAGAGTTTCGTGGCCCTTGGTATTCTTTGCCGGCGATCCCTTGGTACGTACACAACGGTTTAACTTACATGGTTCGTTTTACGTTTTTAGAGTTTATCACTCCGAGTCCTTTGAATATTTTGTTCTATCGTATGATGGGAATGAAAATCGGTAAGGGCTGTGTGATCAACACAGCGAACATTTCAGACCCATGCTTAATCACTCTTGGTGATTACGTGACGGTGGGCGGAAGTGCTACGATCTTTGCTCACTACGGGCAAAAAGGATATTTGGTGATTTCACCTGTGACAATTGGTTCAGGTACCAACATCGGTTTAAAAGCCAGCATCATGGGGGGCTCGACCGTTGGTGAAAATGTTATGATTTTGCCACACTCTGTAGTGCTTCCTAAGTCAGAAATTCGCGATAAAAAAGTTGTTTAGGCCGACGGTACGATTGCAATTGCCTTCTTTGCGGCCATTAGTAAGTTTTTCTAAGTCTAGTGACAGCATAAAATCTAAAAGATAATAAAGCACCATGTGGAAACTGCTGATTGTTTTGTTGTTTGCCTGCGTTGCTGAGGCTTGCCCTTTAGGTAAGGGTGAAGAGCAATTAACTGTGCAGCGGGTGATGCGCAATCTTGGGCGCTTCACAGTGAAAGCTGACATGTATGCTTTAAAAGGCACTCAGCCGCACGAAAAAGTATCTTCTGCTGAACTAAAAACAACAATCAGTGACCTCGAACTTGCTATCAGTTGCGCACGTGTGGCCAGTGACTCACCAACCGGTTTTTTGCTACCGACTTGCACTCAAGCTCTGAGTGGCAAAGAATTTGATGACTACGTGGCTTTGTATGTGAAGCTAATGAAAGACTTCGAAGCTGAACTTGTTGTGTATCAGAAGATTTTTAAAGATATTCTTGAGCAAAAAGACAATTTTGGATCTGCTTATCTTCAGTCACAGAAAATAGAAAAAATCGTTGAAGACGCACATAAAAAACTATTCGGAAATTGATTATTTCTTACCGAAAATAATTTTTAACAAAATTAAAAGCACGATAGCGCCAATAATGGCACCAGCAAGACCGGCAGGCTCGTCAGCTTCGTAGATTCCTAAAAACTGACCTCCATGAGAGCCTACGAAAGCGCCGCCAATGCCGATCAGAGTGGTGCCGATAATACCCATACTGTCATCACCAGGTTTAAGCATGCGCGCCAGAAAACCAACAATAAAACCAATTACGATGGTGCTGATAATTTCCATAACTTTATTAGATCAGCTCGCTTTTGAAAAAGATAGTTTTGTCTTTAAAGAAAAGGAAATTTAACCCATGCACGTGAGCTTTTTACCCACGACTGATGTGGATTAATTCTAGTTTTGTTTTTGAGCTGGCGTCGTTTTTGCAAAAAAATTGATGTTGTTTTCATTGGAGGTTAATCATGGCAACAAAAATTGGTGATAACAATACGGCTGAAAAAGCCCTCGAATTCTTTCAAAATAAAATGGCTTTTAGCACAGGACCGATGGAACTAGACTCTGTGCGAGCAAGAACAACAGAGTATGCGATTATCGATGTACGAGCTGAAAAAGACTATCTTGAAGAGCACATCCCCGGTGCTATCAATTTACCAAAAGCCAAATGGGGAAACTTTGAGGGGTTAAGCAAAGACAAGTTGAATGTTGTGTACTGTTATTCGCAAGTTTGCCATTTGGCAGCCAATGCTTGTGTCGAGTTAGCGAAAGAAGGATTCCGTGTGCTTGAACTTGAGGGCGGCTTTGCAGAATGGAAAGAGTACGATCTTGAAACAGAAAAGAGTGCGCCGCAAGACGAGCAGCCCACTCCGGTTATGTAAAAATTAACGAGCCGCTGTTGTTATAGAGCTATTGTTCAATAACAAAGTGGTTTGTTTGGTCAGCTTGCCATTTTCGTCAAAAATCGAAGCCACAGGCAATTCTTTAATGTTGTTCACGCGTGTACGAATTTTTCCGTCAACATACATTTCGATTTCACCAGAAATTGTTTCGTTCAAAACCACTTCTTGCAAAAGAGAGTTGTCGTCGCCCATAACTTTGATTATGGACTTGCGCAATTTTTTATCGCCTTGGTGTTCATGCTTTACATGAAATGTCTTACCACCTTCTTCAAACTTATAGCTGCCGGCCGCGGTTTTGCCCTGCCAAAAATCCAAAGTATTGAAGATCACTAAATCTACCAACATTGTCACAGCAAAAACAACAGCCGTTAGAATATAAAGGATAATTCTAACAATAATATGTTGAGAGTTTACAAAGCTGGCATATTTTCTTGTCCACTTGAATCCGCCTGATGCACATGCCGAAGTGAAGCACATAATAAAACAAGCTAAGAAAGCGCTTAAGTACGAAATTGGTTTCATTGTGATTTTTGATTGCATAATTGGTCTCCGTTCTGTCTTAAAAGAACATCATGGAAGAAAATGAAAGTATAGCTTTGACCTCGACTTTGATCGGTGCTGAAATTTAAAAATGCCACATTCAATTTTAATTGCACTCTTTGGAGTTGTTGGGATTCTCTGTCGATATGGAATCGATCAGTACTTTGGAAGTTGGAACGAGAAAATTCCAATGACAACATTGGGAATTAATATTTTAGGATCTTTTCTTGCTGGAATGATTTATGTCTTTAGTACTTATCGCGATATGTCTGTGAATCTGCAAGCCGGTCTCTTGGTCGGTTTTTGTGGTGGGTTTACCACTTTTTCTGCTTATGCATTACAGACAATGACGATGATTGAGCGAGGCAAGGTGATGTATGCGTTAACTTATTTTGTAGTTAGCCCTGTCATTGGATTGTTGGCAGCTTTTATTCCAGTACTGTTTGCTAAGAAATTTTTAATTTAATTTTTCAATTCAAAACTTTTCTTTTCATTTGAATAACCAACCCATTGGCCAGAAGTTAATTTGATGTCAATTAACCCATCACCATCAAAATCTTTTAAAGTCATAGAGGCAAAGCCAAAACCAGTTTCTGCATCACTGCTAGCTTGGGTGTGACGAGGGTAAGTGATTTCAGGACGACTAGAAAATGGCAAACTTCCTAGATAATTGCCGTGCCAGCTGCCTGCGTTGCTAATTTGATAAACTAAAAGATTATTGGCTCTGGCGTAAGGCACATTGAATCCCGTTGTTGAATTCATAGGCTCAACGACCAAATACTTTTTACCTTTTTCAATGAGGTCAGGAACAATGCCCCATGTGTAGGTGTAATCTAAGTTAAAAAGATCATAGCCGGTTTGAGGTGATATAAACTTGGTTACCCAGCGACCTGTCGTATTGATATTTTTGGACAGACAAGTGTGGAAACTTTCTGTAGCACCTGTTCTAAAGTAATCCCACATCTGTGGCACACAGTTGTCTGTTATGCTTGAAGCTTCAAATAAATTAAAGGCAATCACCTCATCATTTTCTAGTGTCTGTACACGAGAGTTGCCAAAGTGATGGATACAGCGTTGAACCATATCAGAATCTTTTTGTGGAGTAGGTGCATTTGCAGACGATGACGAGTTCGGCATTTGTGCGAAAACCGGTTGATAAAAAGACATATAGCGAGACCAATTAAGATAAGTGCTGCTGGCAGAGCTTGCTGAGCCTCTAAGCATGGCGACGAAGCGGCTCACTCCACACATTGTCACATAGCCATCCGACGATTTTGAGTAGTCCCCTTTAGGCGCGTAAGTGCCGAAGGTGCCAACGGGATTACCGCCAATAATAATGTGATTGAATTGGCCATTGCTGATGCGCAAACTGTGCAAACCATAACTGCGTCCAGAATGAAAGCTTGGGTTGAGTGAGCTATAGGGTTGATTTGAAAAATTCATGTTCGATGCTGAGTAATTCACTGCATAGTTCAGCATGATTTGTCCACTTCGTCCGTTTACCACCATTAAGGATCCAAAATAAGGAAGGTAAATATCTTCCCAGCCGTCAGCATTGGCATCATAGACCATTCCGCTTTGGTGTTTTGCATAACCATAGGGACTGAAAGAGGGGCGAATATCCCATTTTCCAAAACCAGCGCCGCAGCCTGGGTCATTCATACCAGGAGCGTAAGTGCACAGGTAGGTTCCCCACTCGGTTCCGCTATCTGGATTTGCGTTGAAAGATGTGTAGCCTGAGGTGATGATCGGTCTTTTTCCTGAAGGAGAATTGGGGTAAAGCACAGTCAAATTATAAGAAGCCACTGTGCTGTGCTGAAAGCTGGCTGTGATTTTTTCATTTTTCGTGTCGACGACAGCGACTCCAGAAGAGCCGGTGGTCGATCCATTAATGGGTTCACTTTCGTAGACAACAGCAATCAGCTCTGGATCTTCAGTGCTTTTTAAAATTTCATAAGAAGCCAGCGATCCACATTGATTGGTTTTGCAATTTCCGTGAATGGCAACTTTTACAGTTTTACTTTTTAAATTCACCTTAGCGTAAAGAACGGTGCTTTCTTGAGTGAGTTGAACAATGTTTTGTGTGCCTAAGCCAAAAGAATCAATTGGCGGTTTGAGGCTTGTTGAATTTTGTTCTTTGATAGAGAGGAAGCCTTTACCGCAACTTTGGAAAGTCACAATAAGAGCTAGAATTAAAAAGAAGGGCATCCTCTTGTGCATAGTCTCTTTTCGGTGTTATATGGGCTCGGAATTACTATGAAATTAGATTGCGCGTATCAAAATCAATGTAGTGGCTGCTCTTGGATTGGCCGTTCTTATGCAGAACAAAAGTCAGAAAAACTGTCTTTTCTTTATACACAATTGGGTGAGAGATCCAAGATAGGCTGGTTGACTGCTGGTGACAGAGAGCTGCGTGATCGCGTGGATCTGACTTGGGTGCGCGGTGAGGGGCTTGGTCTTTATCATCTATCTGAGCGCCGAATTGTGGATATTGAAAAGTGCGTAATGATGAGTCCAGCTTTGCAAAGTTGGTATGAAGTTTTTCGTTCGATTGAAATTCCAATTGTAAATAAAGGCTCTATTCGTCTTCGTGTGGGCTTGAATAATCTGCGCGGAGTATGGCTGGATTTTTCCAATGTGGATATCAAAGCCTTGCTAGATGAAAAAAACTATTTAGAAAAACTACTCAGTCTTGGACATGTTGAAATTGGCCAGAGACGAAAAGTTTTAAGCCATAGAAATGGAGAGCTTAAATTAATCGATCCAATTCCTATGGAGTGGTTCTCAACGTTGGTGAATGATAAAGAGGTTGGGTTGAAATGCTCTATTGCTGATTTCACCCAGCCATCGATGGCGGTAAATAAGATTCTTGTTCAAGGCGTTGTGGATATTTTGAAAAGTAAAAAGATCAAAACAGCCATTGAGTTCGGTTCTGGTATTGGCAACTTTACGTTGCCTTTAGCCGCCACTTGCGAAAACGTTTATGCTCTTGAGCTTGAGCCAAGCTTTGTAAAAGTTCTTTCAGAAAATCTTAAAGAGCTAAAAGATAAAGTTGAAATTTTAAGGGGAGATTATCAAAACCCTAATGAAAAGCGTAATTTAGGCTTTGCAAACATCGATGCTGTTTTGGTGGACCCACCTCGCTCGGGATTAAAGAATTTCTTAACGCCTCTTGAGGTTTCTGAGGTGAAGCCGTCACTTTTTATTTATGTTAGTTGTTATCCTGAATCATTTGCATTGGATAAGCAGCGCTTAGAGTTGATGGGTTACAAAATGGATAGCCTTCAAGTTGTGGATCAGTTTCCGCAAACCCAGCATGCTGAGCTGCTTGCGACATTTACTTACAAAACAAAAAATATGTAGACCTCCTTTCGTCTGAGTGCTGAAATTTAAGAATCACGGAGGATTTCTTATGAAAATTTCAATGTTACTAGCAGTTATGTTTTTATTTGCAGGACAAGCTTATGCCGATGCCGTTTCTGACGAAGCCGCGTGCGTAGCCAATCGTTCTCATTTGAATGCGCAGGTGGCTGACGCTCAAGTGCTGCAAATGGCCGATGCGATGAAAAGCGTTTTGATTGATGCCTACAACGAAATGGGCATTACGATCACTGCTGATAAAATTACTTTTCTTTCACCAGTAACAACAATAGCGCCAAGAACAGATGGCTTGGACGGCGAAGAAATGACGACGGTTTTGTTAGCTAATGTTTCTGCTGGCAATGACTCGATTCAGGCTAAGGGTATTTCGATTATGCCATTAGACAGCTTAACAGATCGTCAAAGCACACTGGATAAAATTGGTCGCGTAACTGAAACGAAGCTTGTTTGTTCAACAACAGGTCTTTATTTAGAAACAGAAGTAAGCAACGCACAAGGTGGTTACATCAGCACTTATAGCGATGCAAAAGATCTTGTTTTCTCTGTTGAGCTTCCATAAAACTTCACCAAGTTTCGAACAATCGGACTTAAACTTTCGGCTTTTGAGGTCAGTTGTAATGTCTTTTTTTCATAAAGCCTGGGTAGCACATAAAAATGTACCAGTTAATTTATTGTGACTATTGATTGCTCGGCAGAAAAAGTTTACCTAAAAGTATGAACGACTTAATCAAAGTCACGACTTACCATCCAGAGCATAAAGAGGCGTTTAAGATTTTGAATCTTGAATGGATCGAAAAATATTTTAAAGTCGAAGCTAAAGATCTCGAGCAAGTGAACAACCCTGAGGGGTGTTTGAAAGACGGCGGACAGATCTTTTTTATTTTATACGACAATCATATCGTCGGGACTTGTGCTCTTTATAAAATGAATGAACAAAAATATGAGTTAGCCAAAATGGCGGTCAGTCCGCAACATCAGGGCTGCGGCCTTGGGGATTTGCTGATGATGGCAGCAGAAGATTGGGCGAAGAGGCAAGGGGCTACAGAGATCATGTTGCTATCCAATACAATTTTAAGCCCAGCTATCACGCTTTACAAGAAGCATGGCTATCAGGTGACCCACCTTGGGCAGCATCCCGATTATGATCGTTGCAACATTGGTATGATTAAGCTTATTTAAAAGTGCTACCTAACAAGAAGATTTGCTGTTAGAAATAAGTGAAACATAAAAATTGTCCTTAGGAGTTTGCGATGTCCCACAAAACCATGGTTCGTGTTGCGATTGTTATGATTATTGTTTTTATTGCGACGATTGTTCTTTTTCCAACAATCTTTAATCCAGATACAGATAGCAATTTGCCGATCGAAGGAACTCCTGCTCCAGAAATGCCGCCCGTTGTTCCTGCGGGTGAGTAGTACAGAAATTGAACGAACGTTCTTTAGTTCCTGTTTTAAGTTTTCTGTAGATCTATTAGTTTTTCGTTAAGATGAAATCTCCGTGGCCTTGATATTGCTGAATGAAGCATGTCAACACGGAGGTGGCATTTGAAGTTCATATTGTCTGCAGCGGTAATTTTTTTTTCAGGCCTTGTTTTCGCAGCACCAGATTCAGCTTTTTATAGTGGAGTGTATGAGGCCCCGGCACTAGCGATAGTGACGCCGAAAGCTTTAAATCCGCAATCAATTCGGGTCACTCAGTGGAATGTTTATGCTTACAATAAAATGAAATATGACAACTGGAGTTGTCAGCGTGCAACCGGTGATCAAGTCAGTTTTTGTCAAACGGTTCAAAATTCAGATTTAATTTTGCTACAAGAGAATCGATCAGAAAATCCGAGTGCTCGTGTGGCTGCGGATGCGACTTTAGGTTTACAAAACAAGCATTTGTCTTTTGCTCCGTATGCGGTGAACAAAGATCAGCGCAATCGCGATTTGCTTTTTATGAGCTTTGACGAAAAAGCAGAAAAAGGTTTGGTTGAAAGAGAATCTTCAAATTACGGATCAGCTACTTTTTCATCGATTGTTCCAGAAACAACAGTGGTTCGTATGACAGAAAATCCAGATCAGGTTTACGAGCTTTACATGCCATTGATCGCCACAACCTATCCTTTAGAAGGACGAGTTGATCGTTTGCTTGTCGTTCATTTTCATAATGCCTCCATTGTTGGGTCGGCCACTCAAAAGGATTTGCTAGACAAGGCAGAGCATTTGATTGAGGCACATCGTGGCCCTGTACTGTTTGCTGGAGATTTCAATACATGGACAGCAGATAAACTAAACAATGTTTATGCTTTGGCTCAGCGACAAGGGATGAGTAAGGTTTATTTTGATTCGCCTTACGAAACTCCACTTGGTCAAAGACAAGTGGATCATGCCTTTATTCGTGGGCTTGGTCTTCATATGGGATCACTGAAAGGGCATCGTTCTATGGCTCAGCTTTCTGATCATATGGCTGTTAGCTACGAGTTAAGTGCTCTTTAGTGGCACTGGCCTGCAAATATTATAAGCTTTTCACATAGTTTGAGCATGTTTTCATAAACGCTGGTATAAAGAGCGTTATGAAATATCTTTTAATTTTCTTATGTTTGTTGTCGGGACAAGTGTCCGCAAAAAAAAATGGACCACGACTTTTTAACTCAGGTTATGACATTGCCCAATCTCGCTGCGATAAAGAGGCTCATCTTGAAAGAGTGGCGATCCCAGTTCACATCAGTCAAGGCGGTGTAACTGAGTTCACTCCTTCTATAGAGATTAAAAATGGTGACCGCAACTTCGTAATGCACGTAAAAACTGAGCATTATCAATGTGCCTATCGAAGTGGTGAAAATTTGGAATACGCTTTTACACCAATTGTGCCACTAAAGACGAAAACAATGCGTTTGATGAATTCAAGTGCTCATATCAAACTTGATCAAGAGCCTCAGCAACTAGTCAGCCCTGAAAGTTTTTTTGTCGAAAGTAAATTAGAAACAGCGTTAGAAAGAGTTTTGACCAACGCTGAAATGCACCGTTTGCTAAAGGACCCAAGCGCTGTGATTATCCGTGAATTGGTGGTCGAAATTGATAAGCCAACAAACCAGTATACGAGTTTCTCGAAGCTTCACTTCTATGGCTTTACAGTAAAAGTATGGTTTTATCATTTGGATGGCGAGATCGCAGCTAGGCTGTATTACTGATATTGAACTGGGCTTCGGTCCAGTGTTCTCGACTAGTCTTTGTACCGATAAGCAGACATGAAGTTTATCTTAACTTTCTTCATTTTTACTGCCGTTTCAGCGAAAGCTGAAAGCTGCATTGATCAGGTGAAGAAGAAGATCACTCAAGACGTAACAGCGGATCCAGCTCTTGGTTATAAACAAGAAGCCATGGTGCGCGCTTGTGAAGTGAATTTTGCAAAGGCTATTTTGTTAAGCGAGGATTTTCGTACTCTTTGCCCAGGGGTGCAGACTCTGTATCGCCAGAGATGTCTTCGTGAATGGATCAACAATTATAAAATTTCAGTGGCAACAGAGCCCGCACTGTTAATGTCTTTGATTCCTTTGGCCGGTACCGAAGATCACAAGATACCTCATATACACAATCAGGTGTTGTTAGTTCAGTTGATCGATGCCGCGCTAGCGGTTTTCGAACGTGTTGAGTTTACGAATTTTTATGTCAATCGCATGACTTCAGACAATCCAAGCCTTCAGTCAGAAATTCAGGGTTTACAAAAACAAGAAGCTCTGGCGCTTACTGCATCGAGGGATAGGTTGCTTTTGTCTTTAGAGCCCAAAGTGAAAAGCATCAAAGAGCGGGTGAGTAGAGAGCCAGCTTATGATAATCCGACTCGAAGCTGGGTTCGCACGATGTCTAGTAAGTTTGAATCCCGAATGCTTAATATCAAAAATAAGAAATGGTAAATTAAATTTTCTTGAGAGAAGACTGAAGAATCAATTTTTTATTCGTATATTTCTTTTCGCCATAGAAACTAAGATTTATTTTGTCAGTGACTCTAAAATTGTAGCTTCTTAATGTATCAGCGTAATTTAAGTAAAAACCATTTTCACCAATTTGTCCTACAGTCTTTCTGGTGTTGGTGCTGATGATCTCGTAAATCTCAGTGGTTTTATCAATTGTCTTAGCCGAGATAACAAAGCCAATAGCTTTAGAAATAAAAACGGTATCTTTTTGATCGTCAGTGACTTCAATGGTTATTTCTAAATCTTTAGGTAATCCTGTGGCATCAAGGGTTTGTTTTAAAACAATTTTATATTCGAAAATATCTTTTTTAGTTTCATCCTCACTTAAAGTGCCAACGCCCAGCCATGTGCCGCTAAAGTCAGCTGGCTTCCCGGTTATAGTTGGTTTCGTAGGACCGATTTTTCCGCTATTGCCAGTGCCAGGGTCTTTTTCGTTGCTACACGCAGATAGCATCATTACGCTGACGAACAGGGATAAAAGATATTTCATTTTAAATCCTTATTTATTCTGGTTTACGAAGCATTTTTTCTACTTCGGCAATATGCAGTTCTTCATCGCAGATCATTTCTCTTGCATACTCTTCTAAGTAAATGGATTGGCCTTCTACTAATTTTAGCAAATTCTTGTAATTCTCAACTTGGCTTTTTTCATGAGCCAGGCTTTCCATTAAGATGTCATTGATTGAGTGTTTATGAGTTTCAAGCAATGCGCTGATTTTTAAAGAAGGATGGGCATTGAGAGTGGTGATGTGTTCACCGGCGATATTGGCATGAGCCAGTGATTCGCTTGCTTGATCGCGTAGCCACTTAACAATAGGAATTCGGTTATGTCCGTAAATCATCAACGAATAGTGAGTGTAGCGGACTACTCCAGCAAGTTCGTTTTCTAAAATGTGATTTAAAACTTCGAGTACTTTTTTATTATCCATGATGACCTCGCCTTAATTGAGTTGTTTCAAGGATAGAACGAGTCCATAGCCGAGGCAAATGGATAATGGTCGGGTTTATTTCATCTCGAATTGAAGCAAAGCCCTTTTTATTTATGATATCAGCTTGAGAATTCCTCATTGTTCAAACGCACATGGCCGAAAAGAATTCAGGTGAAATTGTCTAAATCATATAGCTTTCTATTGTTTGCGGCCCTGCTTATTTCAGGCTGTACGCGCGAGATTTCTAGCTCGAAGTTAAAAATCAAACTTCCGGGCAGTGCTTCGTCTGCTAAAATGACAAGCGAAGGATTTTCTGGTTCTGACTTCAGCCAAAGTTCATCTGGTCAATGGGGCCAAGGGATTCCAAGTCACTCAACAAATATTAAGTGTTATGCTGTTGCGATTTCAGCACCTGATTTAGATGCACCACTCAATTGTAAAAATGCGAGCGATGCTTCTGTTATGCAGGTTCATAAAATTTATGGACTGTTTCCGGCCGGAGCTGATCTAGAATTGACGGTGCCAAGTGGAAATTCTCGTAAATTGGTGTTGATCGGCTTTAATGCAAGCTCTTTAGGCGCGTGTGTTCCATTCAATGCTTTAAGCAAGCCACAACTTTCCCCACCGTCAGTGGTTGGATCGGTTGTGACAGATATTAATAGTGGAACCAATGTTATTGAGATAACAGCCTCGATGACAGGTAGCACACAGTTTGATGCTTGTGTTGGGCCAGATGGTTTTACTGGTGGTACACCAAGCACTCCTAATTTAAGTTTTTCAGGAACAGCCGCATCAGTTGGTGAATCAGCGAGCAGTGTGAATATGCCAATTACTTTAAGTGCGGCTGCGACAAGCGCTGTGACAGTCAATTACACAGTCAGCGGTACAGCGACGTCTTCGACAGATTTTACCATTTCATCGGGGAATTCATCTGGCGCTATCACCATTTCGGCCGGAGCAAGCTCTGGCAATATCGTAGCAAGTATTGTTGATGATGTTGGAGTAGAGTCCGCTGAAACGATTATTGTGACAATCACTTCGGTGACAAATGCCACGTTGATTTCGCCATCCGTTTTCACTGTGACAATCAATGATAATGACTCCAGCAATCCCACGGTCGAATTTACTAGTGCTTCAGCGGCTTATGGTGAAAATAGTGGCTCCATCAATTTACCAATTTCAGTTTCGACGCCGCCAAGTGTGGATGTTGATGTGAATTACACGGTGAGTGGTAATGCTACGGGCAGTGGAGTGGATCACAACTTAGCGGCTTCTGGTACTTATACGATCACGGCGGGTTCAAGTTCTGGGTCGCTTCCGGTGAATATCATTAATGATTCTTTGTACGAGACGACAGAGTCTTTCACTGTGACGATCAACTCAGTTACCAATGCAACCCTTGGATCTCAGGCTACTTATATTGTGGCTATCACCAACGATGACACTCAACCAACTGTGTCGCTTAGCACATCAGCGGGTTTTGATGCCGAAGGTTCGACAGTGCCAGTGATAGCGACATTGAATGCGGTGAGCGGAGTGAATGTCACTGTCAATGTTTCAGTTTCAGCAATGAGTCCTGATTTTGGTCGAACAGATTATAAGTTGCCAGATAGTATGATTACGATTCCTGCAGGAAGTATGTCGGGAAGTGTTTCACTTAATATTTATGATGATAAAATTATTGAGAACGATGATGATTATCAAATTACGATAGCGACACCAACCGGTGCTACGATCGGAACTTCGTCTGCTGTTCGTCAAATTTCTTCGAATAACAATATGGATTTAGGAGCTTGGGATTTAACATTGCCAAGTGCGAATGCACCGAGTGCGACTTACAACGGTAGTGCTGTTTGGACAGGTGCGAGAGTGGTTCAGTGGGGCGGAGCAACCGATGCATCCAACGCTGTGAACACGGGTTCGATGTACAGTCCTGCGACAAACACATGGACGACAATGTCGACATCTAGCGCGGCATCGGCCAGATCTCAACACACCGCTGTCTGGACGGGTGAAAAGATGATTGTGTGGGGTGGAGTTGACTCTTCAGGATCGGCTATTTACACGGGAGGGATTTACAACCCTTCTGCTGATGCATGGGCCGCAACAAGCAACACTTCGATGCCAACGGCTCGCTTTGGTCACACCTCGGTGTGGACAGGTAAAGACATGGTTGTGTGGGGTGGAACGGCTGATGGTTCTGCAATTTTCTATCAGTCGGGTTCTCGTTACACTCCATACACAAATACTTGGTCAGCAATGTCAACAGCATCAGCCCCAGCATCTCGCGGATTTCACTCTGCTGTCTGGACAGGACAAAGAATGATTGTGTGGGGTGGTCTGTCTTCTTCTGGGGTTGTGCAGGGCAATGGCGGAATTTATGATCCAACTTCAAATACTTGGGCTTCTATGGCGAGCAGCGGTGCACCTATAGGGAGATCTCATATGTCCTATGCGTGGACAGGAACAAAGTTGATTGTATGGGGTGGTAACACGGGTTCATCTTCGGTCACCAACAGTGGTGCGATGTATGATCCTATGTTGAACACATGGACAGCAATGTCCACGGCAAATGCGCCAGTGGCACGTCAAGATGCAAAAGCAGTTTGGACAGGAACTCACTTTATCGTTTGGGGTGGGCACAATGGTTCAGGCACGACTGTCGGAGTCGGTGGAATTTATGATCCTGCATCGAATGCATGGGCAACGATCACAACGACAAGCGAACCAACAGGTCGTTACAATCACAATATGGCTTGGATGGGTGCGCGAACTTATATGTTCGGCGGTAAAGATTCAGGCGGTACAGCTTTAGGGTATGGTGTTTCAAAATTATTGAATCTAAGTACTTTTATGGGTCGAGTGCGCCAAATAACTGCTGGTGCAAATCACAGTTGTGCCTTGCTTGATCACGGTGCTGTGAAGTGCTGGGGTTTCAATATGCAAGGTCAGGCTGGCTTAAGCACAACTTTCAACGTTGGGGATGATGTTGATGAAGTTGCCTCAGCATCAGCTGTGAGTTTGGTGAGTCGTGCTGTGCAAATCACATCAGGTGACAATCACAATTGTGCATTGATGGAAACCAACGCTGTGAAATGTTGGGGTTTGAATGCTTACGGAAGCTTGGGGATCGGCAATACGAGCAACATCGGTGATGATGAAACTCCTGTTGGATCGACAGTTACTTTTGCAGGTGGTTTTGGTACAGCGGTAAAAGTTGCTGCTGGGGGATCTTCAACATGTGCGGTGAGTGATTCGGCAGTAGCGCAATGTTGGGGTTTCAACAATTACGGTCAGTTGGGTGATGGAACGACGACATATCGAACTTCACCGGTGGCATTATCGGGATCACCATTGATTGTAGATATTAAAGTGGGCGGAACTCATACTTTGGCTGTGGATAATGCCGGGCAAATGCTGTCATGGGGCCGTGGTGCTGACGGACAACTTGGTCTTGGTACGATTTCGGATCACAGCTCTTCGCAAGTGATCAATGGTTGGATGTCGTTAATCTATGCGGCTGGGCAATATTTTAGCTGTGCATTGAATAGCGATCTTTTTCAGTGCTGGGGATTAAATACTTATGGACAATTGGGTGTTGGTAATACGACAAGCTACAATTCTCCTCTGACAGTTTCGAGCGTGAGTGCGAACACAGTGACCTCAATCGCTGCGGGATTTAATCACGCTTGTGCCATTATATCTGGAGACTTAAAGTGCTGGGGTGAGAATACTATGGGTCAGCTTGGCTTGAACAGTTCATCTGGGACTATGGCCCCAATGCCCGTCGTCTATGGTACGGGAGTACTAAGCGCAGCAGCTGGCTTATCGCATACATGTGCGATTCGTGCTGATGGTGGTTTGTACTGCTGGGGTGAGCAAGGTTACGGTCAGTTAGGCACGGGTGAAGCCATTATGGCGGCGGGCATGACAACAGGCCAAATGGAAGCTCGCATACCGATTTACTTCTATTGATTTTCTGTCAAATTTTTTTACATCTGTAGAGCGCAATTTGTTCGTGATTTAAATCCTTTGGATCCTCTTGCAATTAACAGGGTTTCAGCTGGCACATTTTTCGAATTATATAGAATTCGAAGGAGTGTGCTGAGTTATGCTACGTCGAGTACGCAACACTTTTATGATCGCAGCTGGTTTATTCATGTTTATATGGATAACCAATTGCTCTCCTGTGCGTTTTTCCAATGCGCCTTTAAGTTGCCAAGACTGTTCATTCAATCCAGATGGTAATATTCAGTATAGCTATGCGGTCACTCCTGGAAATACTCCGGTGGATATTTTATTCGTTTCGGATAACTCGGGTTCGATGACGGCCAATCAAAGGAGTTTAGGAACAAAATTTCCATCCTTTTTTAATATCGTAAAGAATTTTGATTATCGAGTGGCTGTGACCACAACAGATGTTGTTGCTAAGGGAACATTACCTGCTCGTGGTGGAACTTTAATTCCATTTGGCGATGGATCGAGTTTTCTAACTCGCAGTTCGGGAAATGCTCAGGCCTTGTTTAGTGCAGCTGTGCAAAGACCAGAAACTGTGGCGTGCGATGGTTACTTGGCGACACACAATTGCAGCGCTTCGAACAGTTGCACAGACTATTATAATTATTGTGCGAATGATGATTCTCGTGCGATTTATGCAACGAATATGATCGTGAGTGGTAATCCTGCCGGCTTTATGCGTCCAGCAGCACCTCTTCATGTGGTGATTTTATCTAATGCTGACGAGCGAGTTTTGGGTGGTAACTACCCGCCATGGCCGCTTGAGTCTTTAGATCAACCCAGCACTTTGATTTCAAATGTTCAATCCACTTATGGTGGCGCAAAAAGCTTGAACGTTCACACTTTGATTATTCAACCAGGCGACTCTGGTTGCTTGAACTCGCAAGTGAACAGTCAGCTTCGCACATTTGGTCAGTATGCTCCTGTGTACTCGAGTTTATCGACTCAAACTGGTGGTATTAAAGGTTCAATCTGCGCGAGTGATTACAGTGCGCAACTGGCACAAATCGCCAATATGGTGACTGTGACCTTGATGCAAAGTATTCCACTTCGTTGCAAAACAGCTTCGAATGAATTGAGTTACTCGGTATCACCTGCGAATCCGGCTTTGGTGGGAGTGCTCGACTCTTCGGGAATGACTTTGAATTTCAATCAGCCGATTTCTTCTACGACGACAGTGACGTTGACGTACACGTGCATTTAATTATTTTAACAAATCTAAAATTCGCGACATAACGACATCAATATCAAAGAGCTGTTCGACGCGTTTACGCCCAGCTAAAGCATGCTGCTTAGCCAGAGCAGGGCTTTCTAAGTATATCCTTAGCACGCGAGCCAAATCCTCAACACTATGAGGGGCGAACAGAAGACCGCTTACGCCATCAGCGATCAGTTCAGGAGTGCCACCAGTGTTGGTGCCGACAACGGCGCAGCCAGAAGCCATGGCTTCGATGGTGCATAGGCCAAATGTTTCTTCATAAGAAGGAACAGCAAATAAATCGATAGAAGCGGTCAAGGAAGAAACATCCGAGTGATGTCCCAGCAAGAAGAAGCGATTTTGCAATCCAAATTGCGCAATGCCGTCTTCTAATTTTTTCTTGTATGCTTCGCCAGCGGCGTCTTTGTTTGGTTGGCCGACGCAAACGAAATGAGTGCTTGGAAATTCTTTAGCTAAAGAAGCACAAGCTTGTAAAAACTCCCACTGACCTTTTTGTGGATCAAGGCGGCCCACCATGCCAATGACCGTTTCGTTGTCACTTGCACGAAAAAGACTCTGACGAATTTCTTTACTTCGCTTTGAGGGATGAAATTTTTTAACATCGACTCCATTTGGGATAATAGAGTATTTTTCTTCAGGAACAGGTAGGCACTCAAGCGTAGCTTGTTTTTGTACTTCGGTCAGCACGACAAGGTTCTTCAGTTCGCTGTAGACCATTTTATGCAAAAGATCTTTTTTGTTCACTCCACGTAAAAACATATGGGAAAAACCAATCACTTGAAGTGGATAAACTTTGGTGGCTGTGTAAGACAGCCAAAGATCTTTCAAGTGATGCACAAATAGGGCATCAATTTTATTCCGCATCAAAAAACGATGAATTTTGTGCGAGCTTAGGGGATTAAAATAACCACTTTCAGGCAAGGTCAAAATGCGTTCGCGGGGAATTTTGATGTTCTCTAGGGCAGGCGAATTTTCCATCAAAATAGCATAAGACGTAAATCCACGCTGTTCGACTAGCTGGGCATATTGGACGGCGCACATCTCTAGGCCGCCCCAGGCTCTTGTTAAACACATTTGAGCAATTTTCATGACTTTTTAAGGCTTATTGATTCTTAGCCTATTTGACAACCGTTTTTGACTTCGGCAGGATGCCCTAATGCTATCAAATCCATTTAATAGACCGTATTTGTTGTTGATCACCAACCTTTATTGCAATCACCGTTGCACCTATTGCATTCAGCAAAAATCATCGCTTGATGTGCGCTTAAATTCAAAGCGTTTGGACGTGCCTCAGGTGCTTAAGTTTTTAGAAAAAAACCGTATCGATCGATCGGTTCGTTTGATGGGTGGTGAATCGACTTTGCATCCAGAATTCGAAATGTTGATGGATGGTTTAACAAAACTTTACGGCAAAGTGACGATCACAACGAATGTAAACGGTAAGTGGTACCATAAGTTTGATGAAGCAGCTGCAAAGATGAAGAAGTGGGGTAGCAAAGTAAAATGGAACACCACTTATCATCCAGGCTGGATGGACGTGGACCTTTACATCGAGCGCATCCGTAAACTTCAAGAAATGAAATTGAATTTAGATCAGATCGCAACAACAGACACCGTGGATTTAAAACCAGAAGTGGCTGAAAAACTTCACAAAGCTAACATCAACTGGAGGCTTCAGACCTTCACGGGTCGTGCACCAGATGGCCGTATGCTTCCGCAAACTTGGGCGGATGTGAATACGAAGTACCCTCAGCTTTATGATCCGACAAAATACATCAAACACTACGAAGAGTTTTTGGAAGAGTGCGAGGATGCGAATCACAATGAAAATTTCTGGCGTAAAGAATGGGTCAACTGTAAGACATCAAAATTTTTAATTGGTCCAGACAACAATATTTATCCATGCCATCGCCATCTTTACACTGAAGACAAAAATTATATTGCTGGAAATATTTACGACCTGGACATGAAAGACTTCAAATACAAATGGAGCCAATGGTCTAGTTCATGGGAGCTTCCTTGCAATACGAAATGCAATCCTTGCGACTTTCGTTCAGTTAAAATCACTCCGCTCAATCGTCCAAATCGTTTATACAAAGGCGATAGCAGCAGCGCGAGCTCAACAACTTCAGCAAATTAATACCTGACTATATAAATATAAATAGTTTAGTTCAGACTAGGCACAAGTTGCCTAGTCTGTAGACTAGTCCAGTCTGATAAAAGCAGTCCTCAGATAAAAGTATAGATTTCAGGCGGTCCAGTACCACCTCTCCTAAAATAATTCATTATTAGAGATAGATTCCTAAATGGATTTTAGAATGAGATGTGCTTTGAGAGTATTCATCATTAGTTTGTTGCTTAATATTGTTTTGTCATCAGTAGCGTTTGCCGTGACATCGCCGCAAACGTTTACGATGGATGGACAATTATTTTTAACAGGCACAACTACGCCTCTCACAGATGCCACAGCAAAAATCAGAGTTTACGTAATGAATCCAGCGGGAACTTGCTTGCTCTACGTCGAAGAGCAAACCGTGGATACTCTTACAAGTAATGGTTACTTTAATATTCAAGTAGGTTCTGACACAGGATCTGTTAAGCGTGTGGTTGGTCTTGATCCTGGTCGCACGATGCTTCAGGTTTATCAGAACAATGCAGCGATCACAGCGAACAGTGTTCCTGGTCAAACTTGTGCGGGTGGTGTGTACACTCCAACCAATGGTGATGGTCGTCTTGTTCGTATGATTGTAACGCCAACATCGGGTTCACCTGATCCACTCACACCCGATTTAGTGATGGATTTGGCGCCGATGTCGAAAGTTGCTGAAACGATTCAAGGTATTGCGCCGGCAGCTTTATTACAAGTGAACAACTCGGGATCAGTGTCGTTAACTCAAACGAACTTAGAAGCGATGTTCACCGGTACGGCTTACACGAATTTACAATCAGTGATGGCCGGAACTTTTGGGGCTGGTGCTGCGAGCAGTTTAAATGCTTTGGCTGGTACGGCTGCTGCTCCATCAATGACGTTCAGTGCTGATTCAGACACGGGTTTCTTTAGCTCGGGTACAAATCAAATTGGTATCTCATCGAGTGGAGTGAACATTTTCAATATCGGTGCGAGTGGTATCGTTTCGTCCACCACTGGTGGCGCGGCACTTTCGACAGCAGTTGGAACAGAGTCGGCACCATCATTAAGTTTCGCTGGGGATTTGGATACGGGTTGGTTCAGACCAGGTGCAAACACTATGGCTGCATCAACTGGTGGTGCTGAAAGAATGCGTATCGACCCATCTGGTAAGGTGGGTATTGGTACAACGGCCCCGATTTCAATTTTAGATGTTTCTTCAGGCGCTGCAACTTCGGCGATCACAGTTCACTCTTCGACAACAGGCTATGGAACAACAGATGGTTTAGAAGTTTCAACGGGAGTGGGCGGCGTTGGTTACTTGTGGAATTATGAAAGCGCGGCACTTCGTTTTGGTACAAACAATGCGGACAGAATGTTGATTGGAGCCACTGGTAACATTGGTATCGGTACAACAAGTCCATCAGCGAAATTAGAAGTTGCTGGTGATATGCGCTTGAATGGTGCGACTTCGGGTTATGTTGGTTTTCAAGCTCCGGCGGTTGCAGGTTCTGCGACGTACACATTGCCAGTAACAGATGGAACTGTGGGACAAGTTTTAAGAACAAGTGGTTCTGGGGTTCTTTCTTGGGTGAGCGTATCGACAACTTCAATGGTTGCTGATTCTGGTACGGCCGCTGCGCCATCGATTGCTTTCAGCGGTGATTTAGACACCGGTATCTTCAGTCCTGGTGCTGATACTTTTGCTGTTTCTGCAAGTGGTATTGAAAGACTAAGTGTGGATGTTTCAGGCATTAGTGCAAGAGACATGATTCGTATCGCGGGAACAGGTTCTGGCTTTGTGGGTTTAAGAGCCCCATCTGCTGCGGGTTCAACAATTTATACTTTGCCTTCTTCAGATGGTTCAGCAAATGCCGTGTTAACAACAAATGGAACGGGTATTTTAAGTTGGACGACAGCATCAACAACAGCTACGGCTGTGATTGCTGATTCGGGTACAGCTGCAGCGCCATCGATTGCTTTTAGTGGTGATGCTAATACAGGTTTTTATCATGCGGCAGCTGATAGAATTGGTGTGGCAACAAATGGTGCGTCGATTTTTATTTTAGATGCTTCTGGAATGGTTTCACCAACAACGGGTGGTGGTGCGGTTTCCACAGCGAACGGAACAGTTTCAGCGCCGACGTATAGTTTTGCAGGTGATTTGGATACGGGCATTTTCAGACCAGCAGCGGATACTGTTGGTATCGTAACGAATGGTGCTGAAGGTTTACGTGTTTCTGCAACGGGTGCTGTGGGTGTTGGAACAACATCACCGACTTCAAAATTACAAGTTGCTGGTGATATTCGAATGGACGGGGCAACTTCTGGTTACGTGGCCTTCAAAGCCCCAGCTGTTGCGGGTTCTGCGACATACACATTCCCGGTGACGGATGGTTCAGCAAATCAAGTGTTAACAACAAGTGGNNCAAGTGGTTCTGGTGATTTGACTTGGACATCAGTGGCTTCAGCGAATGGAGTGTTAGCGATTGACGGTTCAGCTGGCGGTCCATCCATTGCATTCAGTGCCGACACGAACACAGGACTTTTTAGACCAGGCAACGATCAAATAGGTGTGGCAGTTAACGGTGCTTCGATTTTTATTCTTGATGCTTCTGGAATGGTTTCACCAACAACTGGTGGGGCAGCTGTTGGAACAGCAGCCGGTG
>FRDC01001024.1_pt1 | contig 25853 bp, 36 predicted proteins | sample 1106171 | NCBI WGS metagenome assembly FRDC01 (sample SAMEA3930566, study PRJEB13176) | freshwater metagenome | biome: Drinking water system; feature: drinking water; material: water | place: Singapore | collected 2014-12-20 | reverse complement strand
GCCGTCATCTGGAGGCCGGCTGGCCCGATCTCCTGACGCGATTAGAGGCGCGGTACCAGCGCCGATGGAGCGAGTGAGTATTCCGAAGTGTACCCAATCCATCCGTTTTGACCCCGAAACCTCTTGAAGAATATAACACGGTATTATATACTGAAGGTGTCAGGAGGACGGTTCTGACAGACGAGAGAGGCCCCGAGGCGATGGACCGCCAGCGGGGCCGACCACCAGAGGGAGTGACTCCAGTGGCACAGCAGCAGGTTTGGCGCGTGCTCCGCGCAGCGCCCTGCCCTGAAATGGAGGGCAAACGGTGACCGGCCCAGAACTCCGCGCCCGCCGCAACGCGCTCGGCTTGACCCAGAAGCAGCTCGGCGCGCAGCTCGGCTGCCACCAGGTCGAGATCGCGCGCTGGGAGACGGGCGCCGTCCCGATCACCCCCATCCGCGCCGCCTGGCTGGAGGCCGGACTCCGGCCGCTTGAGGCGGTACAGCGGCGCTAGCCCTCCGTGGCCGGGGCGGCGGACCGCCGCTTCTGGCTGCCCCGCCGGTAGCTCGCCTTGTTGGCGCAGCGCTTCGAGTCGTACCGCTGCTTCCCGAACGCCCAGAAGACCGCGCCACAGATCGGGCACGTCTTCTCGCGCGTCTTCCTGAGCCCAGCGAGCTGCCGGGCCGCCTCACTGCCTGTAACCATGCTGGCAGTATAGCACGAATCTTGGGAAATAACGCCAAATCGCTTGACAGCTCTCGTGATTTAGCGTATAATCCTAAGTGTCAGGGGCGGCAAGCCTCAGAACGCAAGCGGCGCCCCGTCGAGTCATGATCGACGGGGCGCCAGCACACAGGAGGGTACGACTCCCATGCTGGCAACAATCGTAGCAGGAACCCCGAACCAGCACGCAGCGGCAGCCGCGCATCTGGCGCGACAAGCGGAGTGGCGGCACGTTCACCTCGGCGGCACGCGGTACATCGTGGTCCCGAGCGGCCGGAGCGACAAGGTGTATTGGTTGGATCTGAGCAACGAACGGTGCAGCTGTCTCTGGAATCAGCGCACCCAGACGCTGTGCTCACACCTGCTGGCTGCCTTCCAGGCCGAACGGGTCGCGACGCGGCCGGCCTCGCGGTACGCGACCCTCGTGGGCGCCTGCGAGGCAACCGGGTGCGACAATGACCGCGAGGCGGGCGAGCTGTTCTGCGAGCGCCACGCCCTTTGTGACGCGTTCTAAGGAGCGGCATCATGGCTACCCTCACCTTCGAGCAGATCAACGAGCGCGCCGTCGCCTTTCACGCGAGAGAGGCCGCGCGCAACGCTCCGGTCGCCGTCGCTCGGCGGGCAGTCTACCAGCTCGTCTCGGCGCTCACTGATCTCAGTGAGTCCGAGTACCACGACGTGCTCGGGTTGCTCTGGCAGGAGATTGCCGCACCGTGCAGGGCACGCCAACGAAGGGTACATCCGGCCGCACGGGGCGAAAGAGGATGACCCGAACGTGGCCTACGTTGAGAACGTCAATGGCGCCGACCTGGCGTTGATACTCGCGGCCCCCGAGCTGCTGGAGGCGCTAGAGTCGATCGTCGCGGACTGCCTGCACTACGCGAAGCTGGCCGGCGACGCCTGGCAGTCAGCGGCGATCGGGCGCGCTAGCAGCGCCGAGCGTGCACAGGCCGTGGTGAGGAAGGCACGAGGAGGGTGAGAAAGATGAAGCCGTACAGCGACGCTGGGAAGATCGACCCCGAGAGCACCGTGATTGCGATGCAGACGCGACTGCGACTCGCCATCACGGTGCCGGCTTCGCTTGGTAGGCCCGGCGAGGACATGCCGGCCGACTTCGAGCCAGCGCTGAGGCAGGCCGTGGCCGATGCCCTCCTCGGCTTGCAGTCTGGCTGGTCAGTTGTCCAGTACGTCGCTGTTGAGCAGTTCGCGGACTCTGAGGTCTAGCATGCGGGGGGTGTGTGGCAACTGCGGCCATCGCCGCGTCCTACGGGGAGGGCTCTGTCAGAGCTGTATCCGGGAGGACAACGACGGGCAGCGCGAACATGAGGAGTTCCTGGCAGACCTCGACGCACCGCCCATCCAGGTCACGATTCACGGCAAGTACGGGCGCGGGCCGATGCCAGTGGAATTCCGGGATGCGCTCGTACGGATGCTCCAACTAGTCAAGCAAGGCATTGACGACGGCTCCCTTCCACTCCGGAAGCCGCGGGGAGGGTGAAAGTGGGCAGATTACGGTGGGCAACCACGACAGATCGGGTCGCCCTGACAGCCGATCAGGTGACTCTGCTGAGACTGATGATCCACGACAAGATCGAAGAGGCGCCTTGGGATGACGAGCCGGCGCGAGAGCACCGCGCAATCTGGGAGCACATCGGCGCGCAGATTGAGATCCTGGCTCGCTACCACGTCTGCTGCGCCTGTCTTGCTCTCGTTCACGAGGAGGATCGCACGGCCCATCCGTGCGGGCCGTGCACGTGCAGTCAGCCCGTGGGGGCTGAACGATGATCGATCTCCAAACTATCCCGGATCTGGTGTGTGGCCAGAGTTATCGAGACGCTCGATCGGAGGCGCGCGTGACCGCACTGCGGGAAGGGGAGATCGTCAGGTACACCGGATGCGGCGCCCCGATGGTCTGGCTGGTCGCTTATCGCTGCCGACAGTGTGCCCGCTGGATGCACGGCCATTGTCTCGATCGCCATTTTGAGGAGGCTTGAACGATGGCTGACCACCCAGCCGCCCCCGGCCACACGCGGTGTGCGTGGGCTGACGCGGCACGATTCACCGAAGGCCCGGAGTGGCCGCGCGACGCTGACGGCACACTCAAGTGGCTCCGGGCACCCGACTTCCGGATCGGCCACCAGGGGCCATTCGCCGTCGTCGAGTTGTACGGCCGGCGCATCCAGGACGCCTGTCGAGTGTGCGGCTGGGTGTGCTCAGTGGACTATCGAGGCGATCCAGTCGGCAAGAGCCCTGGGGGGCCGATCTGCTCATCGGCCTGCGTCGCCGCGTTCATGGGGCACCTGCTCGACGTGAGTGGGCCGACGACTGAGGAGATCGTGACAGGGAGGGTGTGAGGATGGACCAGCGGCGAATCGCAGAGATCCGAGCGCGGTGTGAGGCAGCGACCCATGCGTGACACCCGATCGCTCCGAGACTGTGGAGACTGCGCGGATGCTGTTCCGCGCCCTCAACGACGTGGCCGACGAGATCGCGGCCGAGACCGACCCTCAGCGCCGCCACGAGCGGAATCAGCGTGTCATCGCGCTCCGAGACGCCGAGAGCGAGGACTGACGTGACCTACCGTGTCTACAGCTACGGCTGCCGGCCGATCGCCGGTGCCGATGACGCCGTCGATCAGATGCGTCGCCGCGTCGGGCTCTGGAACGCGCTCGTGGAGATCGAGCGCGACTACCACGCGCGCCGCGAGGATATCCTCGCCGAGCTGGCCCCGGGCGCGGATGCCGGTAGTCGCCCGCTGTCCGCATGCCCCGAACACGCCGACGCCTGGGCGAAGAAGGCTCGCCGCTTCCAGGCCTCGCCCTGCCCCGAGCAGAAGGCGATCACGACCGCCTGGCGCACAACCCGCCGCGAGGCGTTCACTCGTGATGAGGTCAAGGCCAGCATGGCAATGCCCGCTCCCCGGCTTCGTAGGGTGAGACTGGACTCTCAGCGACGCTGTCCGAACGCGGCGCGCAGGCGGTCGAACAGGTACGGACTCAACGTGGTGTACGCCGTCTTGCCAGCAGCGGCGACGGCCGCCCTCGCCGCCGAGAGTCGCGCCTCAGTCGGCAGGTGGACCGCCGCGAGGTAGTCGAGCGTCGTCAGGTACTGTGCAAACGTCACGGGAATGTCTCCTTCAAGCTGCCGGGCCGTAGCGGAAGACCCGGTCGATGCGCGGCACGTACAGGTAGCGAGCACCCGACGTGGCGATAGCCTCCGACCACTCATCCCGGCCATCTGAGGACTTGTGGTAGACCTCTGACGAGGCCGGGGTGTCGCCAAATCGAGCCATCTCGGAGAGGATGCCCGGACCGACAACAGGCGCACTGGCAGCCGGCGGGCGGGGCGCCAGCTCCGGTGTCGGCGTAGGTGCTGGCGTCGGGACCGGGACAGGGGCCGGAGCCGGCGCCTCTGGCACAACTCGGCTCCAGACGGTGACGGCCGACCACGGGCCGAGCTGGTCGAACTCGGCGCGGTCGAGCACGTTGCCGACGGCCCGCCAGGTCGGCGACGGGTTTGCCAGTTCGACGCCCGACCCGTCTGGCATCACACGGCGCACGCCGGACCAGTGATTCCAGGCTCGTCCGCCGATCAGCACTGGCCGATCGCCCGCCAGGTCAGCCAGCATCCCCCACGAGAGGCCCGGGATCGCCTGGAAGGTCAAGGCCATCTCGTCGCCGTACTGCGCTTGTAGCCACGCGGTGAGCATCTTGCCCGAGGCGTCCATGAGCCCGTGCTCGCGGGTCACGATGCCGCCGTCGAGCAGTTGCCCGCGAATCCAGGCATCAGCCGGGTTGCGGCCGATCGACCGGAGCAGCCATTGCGCCGACTCCTCCGAGCACGACCAGTCGTCGGCCTGCACGTCCACTGGCGCATCCGGATTGTAGATCAGCACACCCGGCAGGGCTGCCGGCTCGGGCCAGCCGTCGCCCAGGATGACGTCGAGGTAGTGCCGGGTCTCGGCCGGCAGGGTTGCACGCTGGCCATCCCAGGAGGCGAGAAAACCAGGGCCGGCGTTGTACGCGACCAGGGCGGCCCGCCACGATCCGTGCTGGCGCCGGTGGCTGGCCATCAGCGCCGTCGAGTAGCGGAGCGATGCCCAGGGGTCGGTCGGGTCAACATTCGGATGCCATTTTGGGACGATCTGGGCCACGCCGAGCGCGTTGGCAGGAGAGCGGAGGACCGACCCGTCCGGGGCGCAGTGCCGCCAGCCGCTCTCCTGAGCAATCTGCTTATCGTAGAGCGCCCTGGGGATGCCGGCCAGCCGAGCCTGACCTAGCCCGTACGCGCGTAGCTCGTCTCTCTTCGGACACTCAGCCACGGCCATCCTCCCTGCGACTCTCCTTCGCTTGCGCGTTCAGCCCGGCTGAGACCACGAACGCCCAGAAGCCCGCGAGCGCGACGATCGCCCAGGTCTGCATTGTCCAGGCCGTTTCGAGCATCACGAGCACCAGTGCCGAGAAGATCCAGCCGAGCAGGATGCCTGCGAGCGGGAGCACCAGTCGGCGTAGACGTGCCCGTCCGAGCATGCCCCGGAGCATCGAGACCGCCGCGAACACGAACGGCGAGAGCGCCACGCCGACGCCGACGATCAGCGCGACCGCTTGAGTGACGCTCTCGACCATGTCAGACTGCGACCTTCTCAGCGGTCATCGCCGATCGCCACGCCTTGAAGTTGCGCCAGTACATCCAGCCGTAGCAGGCGGCCGAGATCAGAAAACCGTGTTGCTCAGTGGCAACGGCATAGGCGACCCAGAGTACCTGAGCGCCAAGACCGATCAGGAATCCCCCCGCCTTGCGCCGACTGGAGATGTACAGACCAAAGACCCCGACGGCCATCAGAATCCATGACCAGGTCCAGATTGGAATGTCGCTCATAAGGGGCCGTACCGCCTCTCTCGTCACTCGTCCAGGAAGACGATACGCGTCTTCCCGCCGTGACCGTGGATCTTCTCGACGTGGTCAATGCCGGGATAGGCGACAAGGCTGAAATACTCCGTGAGCCAGATCAGCGAGCACCACCCGTTCTTGAACTGGACACCCTCGGCGACCGTTCCGGTGCCACTGATGCCGGTCTCATCGACGTCCCTGACAAGCTGAAAGCGTCGCATCGTTCTCCCTCAGTTCCTCGTCTCGGCCAGCTTCCGCTTGAGGCCGGCCGGGCTCATCTGGCGCCGCACCCGTGCCCAGCGGGCCGCGATCTGGGGCGGCACGCCAGCCTCACGCACCAGCGCCGGCGCCGTCGCCTTGCGCCAGCGCCCGTACCCGTCCACCACCGTGATCTCGTAGGGTCGTCGTGCCACCTCTCACCCCCTCTGAACCGGCGGCCGGGTCGGCTCGGCCGGTGTGACTGTCGGCTCGGGTATCCGTGTCGGCGTGGCTGTTGGCGTCGCGCTCGGCTGAGGCTGGCGCACCGGCAGGCGATCGACGGGCTCGGCAATCCTGGCGGTCGGTGTCGCCGTGGCCGGCCCTGGCTGACCCGGGTCGATCACGATAACGACCGGCGAGGGCGATTGGCCGGGCGGAGGCGGGAGCGGTCCTGGCCGGGTCCACCAGATCACCGCGCCGAGCAGTACGGCGATCAGGACGACCACGGCGAGGGTCAACAGGTTCGATCGGCCGAGCCGCATTACGACACCTCCCGCTGCACCCGCTGGTAGAGGCCGGCCGCGTAGATACAGGCCGCCATCACCAGCAGCGCTAGCACCAGGTCGAGCGGCCAGCGCCGCGCGATCGGCCCGAGGTACTGCTGGTCGAAAAACGCCAGGTCGGTCCAGACGGCGACGTTCCGGGCCATCGCCACGCCGAGCGAGCCGAAGAGCGTGGCGCTCATGATCCGGAACGGCGAGAGCCGGTCTCGCCGCTTGCGCATCCGGACCAGTAGGATCGCCTGGGGCACCGCGATCGAGAGGGTCGCGGCCATCGCTACCGCCCAGATCAGCGCCGTCAGGTCGATCGCCTGAGATGCCGTCACGGGTGGTGCCTCCAGGAGTCTCGAAGCCGCTCGTTGAAGCGGTCGCGCAGCTGGCCGGCGCCCTGGCGGGCCGCCAGCGCGTTCCGGGCGTCGTGGTAGACCTCGCGGACGTGCTGGTAGTCCGGGTCGGTCCGCCGCAATTCCTCGCGGATCACGCTGGGGGCGATCGGTGCTGGCGGCGGCGGGTCGCGCCGAGCGAATCGGGCGAACAGGTCCATAACGTTCCTCATGATCGAGCGCCCGGGTCGTCTCGGAGCGCGCGGAGGTCGTCCCTGGTCTGGCCACGGATGTCCGAGACCAGCGGCGGGACGATATCGTCGGCCAATCGCATCGCTTGTAGCTTCCATTCGTGCTCTCGCGCCTCTGCTTTCACGATCTCGGCGTTCTTGCCGGCCATGACGTCGTTGAGGTGCCCCCGGGTCACCAGCCGCCCGGTCAGGAGCAGCCAGACGATCAGCCCCAGCCCGCCGAGCGCGCCCAGATCGCGCAACCGCTCCAGGAGCGCAAGCAGTCCCGCTGCCTCCCCGTCCACTCACCCTCCCGATCGCTCAGGGCCGGCTGGCGACAGCGTGTCTGCCACGCCCGGAGAGAGCCAGTCGAGCGGGTCGCGGGCCGCCCAGGTCGGCCACGCTCTCGCAGCGATCGTGATTGGCTCAGCGATCTGTTCGGTCAGGTGCTCGCCGTCGTCGAGCACGTAGATCGGCTGCACAAGCACCTTGAGGAGTCGGAGTTTCGGTTCGCTCATGCCGCCGTCCGATAGCAACCGGCGAAGTAGACCGCCGCGCTATTGCCGAAGATATTGAGCGTACCCGTGGATGCCGCTGCTGCTGTGACGCCAGTCGCGATCAGGGTGGTCCCCGAGACCCGGAACGAGAGGCTAACCGGCGTTACGGCCAGGCTGGTCCAGATGGAGACGTTGAGTGGCGTGTCGTTGAAGTCTGTCCCTGACTCAGGTAGTCCGCTGATCGTGTTCGTGCTGCCGGTGCCGAGTGAATTCACCACGATCACGCCCCAGATGTACACCATGCGGCCGATCTTGATGTAGCCGCCGCTCTGGGTCGTATAGGTCGTGGTCCCACCGAGTGACGGGGTCCATGTCGCCTCTTGATAATCATCGAGCGTGTTCGCGTTCGTGGACGCCACCTGCGTCGCTGGGAAGACGATCTGGCCGCCCGCAACCGAGAGATTCCGCCCCAGGAACAGATCCCGAGGCCGGGTCGCCCCCGAGGCGCCGATGTCGTAGGTGTTGTCGGTCAGGAAGAGCAGGTTCAGCCCAACCCCGACCCGAGAGTCGTTCTGGGCGAACGCGGTTGCCCCGCCCGACGTCGTGAACAGGACCGCCCCGCCGGCCGAATTCTGATTCCGGACCGTCAGCGCGTCGCCGGCCGTGCTCGGGAAGACGAACCCGGGCACGGAGAACGTGTACAGCGTCGTCGAGATCGTCGCCCTGGCCGCCCCGCCGACGTTGAAGCTCACGCCCGTCGCGCCCCGGAATACGACAGTGGCCGTGTTCGCGTCGTCGCCGACGTAGACGTTGTTGCTGGCATCCGTTCCGAGGATCGTGATGTTCGCCGAGTTCGCGGCGTTCCGGGCGGTCACCAGTGTGTTGTTCGAGAGGCGGATCACCCCGGTCGTCGCCGGCGTCGCGCCGATCGAGATGTCGTCGACGACGGTCAGATTGGTCACCGCCAGGTCGCCGGCTGCCGATCCGCTCCCGCCAAGCACCAGCCCGCCGTTCGCGTCGCTGGTGAGCGCAACGTAGTCCACGCCGGCCGCGTCGTAGAGTCGGAGCGAGCGCCCGCCGCCGACCGAGGCGCCGGTGTCCTGCACCAGCAGCGCGGCGTTCGCCGTCGTCGGCGCAGCGGTTGCTGCTGCCGAGCTGTGCACGAACGCCGCGTGCTGGCCGCCGGGGCTTTGCACGTCCAGGCTGTAGTTGCTCGACGAAAGAACCGCGCCGCCCTGCGTGTTCCGCCGGTTGCCCGAGAAGCCGCGCAATCGGACCTGTCCGCCGACCTGTCCGCGCAGTAGGTTGACCACGCCGACCGCTGCCCGGTGCAGCGTTTCGGGCTTCTCTTCAACCGGTAGCCGCAATTCGGTATCGGGCATCAGAGATCGTCCACCACGGCGATCTTCAATCGAGCCGCGACGTGCTTCTGGTGGTCGCCCTGCTCGGTGATCGTCTCGACGCGGTCAAGGCTCTGGAGCACTTTGACGGTCTGCCGGCTATCCCACGGGTCGCGGAGCGTCGTTCGCCCGTGCGTGACCAGCATTTCGATCTGGTCGGTCACCCAGTCTGGCGAGACGCCAAGGTTCTTCCACGAGGCGTTCTCCAGCATCAGCACGCCGTCGCCGTACTCGATGTCAAGCACCTTGATGCGGGCGTCCGGCACGATCATCCAGGAGGTCCGGCGCACCGCGTCAAGCACCCCGACGCGCGGCGGCGTGGCCGACCCGCTCGGGTTGATGAAGTCGATCCGCGTCTGAATCAGGTTCCCTTGTAGCGTCGTCGCCGGGACACTCGCGGTCGCCCCTGTCGTCACGTCGGTCCCGGTGCCCCAGGCGGTTGACGAGGGATCGGTCGCGGCGCGCTCGTAGACGGTCAGCTTCGTCCCGCTGGCAGCGTGCAATCCGCGCGTGATGTAGGTCGTCTCGTTGACGATCGAGAGGTTTGCGCGGTCGATCGCCGCGTCCGGCAAGAGCTCAAGCGAGCACGACGGGTTGAAAATGCCGCTCCCGGAGTGCGTGTGGTACCGATGCGGGCCACCGGAGAGGAGATCGTCGATCGGCGCGCCAGCAGTCGGCAGGCTCGCCCAGGCCATGACCGGGGTCAATCCGACGACTGATTGTGCCGCTATCCAGATGCGGCGGTCGCCAGTCATGAACGACGTGTGCATCCGCTTGATCTGGTAGTCGGCGTTGATGGTCAACTCCGGCCCCCACCAGATCAGCGGGTTCGGCGACTCGATGCCGACGATGCTCCGGTCGCGCCCCCAGAAGACGCCGGTCCGCTTGGTCGTCGGGTTGTACATCGCTGCGACGACGCAGCCCTGGTCGGCGATCAGAGCCGTGCAGTAGCCGCCCAGCCACTCCGACTCGGCGCGGGTGCCCCAGCCGGGCGGGCAGACGCCCGGGTACTCCTGAATCTCGCCATCGCGGTCCACCCGGATCCGGTGTAGGCCACCGTCGCCGCGCGTCTGGTAGGCCCAGCCATCCTGGTAGAGCACGGCGAGCCCGTTCGCACCGTGCGTGGACATCGCCGCCGCCGAGACCAGCGACGGACTCTCGCCGTCAGCCGTCAGGTCGTAGAGCCCATCGCGGGCCGAGTAGAATAGGTGTCCCCGCGCGCCGTCGAGATCGAGCAGGGTGTAGCTTGTCTCGATCGGCACTCCTTCGACCCACGAGGCGGCCAGGAACGGATCGGCGGTCGGAATGGTGTACGAAATGTTCTTCTGGCCGCTGATCGTCACCAGCCGCCAGCCGGTGACACCGTCTGGCGTCGTCCAGGACACCTTCTTCATCCGGCCTCGGCCGTTCGTCCCGAAGACCGTGCCAGACCCCGTCCAGGTCGCCCCATCCGAGGTCCGGTACAACTCGCCGTTGAGCCCGTTTACGTCCGAGACTGAGGCGTACAGACAGGTCACGCCGGCGCCGTTGTCGAAGATACAGAGATCCCGGACGTACCGCCCCGCCGCGAGCGGAAAGCCGGTCGCGTTCGCGAAGATCCCGGCGCCAGTCCCGGTGCCCCCGACTGATCGCAGAACCCGCCCGCCAACCAGCGCGGTACCCTCTTGCACAGCGTAGAGACTATCGGCGAACTCGGCGAACGCGATGACCGACGAATTCGATGAGCCGGTTCCGGCCGGCACCTGCACGCTCGTCATTGCGCCAGCGGCCATCGCGTAGCCGTCCGAGCGGGTGTAGACCCCGGGCGCGACGTTGTAGCTGATCCCGACCCCGCCCAGCCACGACTCGTACCGCGCGACGTGCACCTGATCGCTGACCGCCGAGCCCTGCTCGGCGGCCGTCAGTAGCTCCTGAATGCTCGGAAAGGCCGGGTCGCGCCCAGAGGACGCCTCGGGCCGGCGGACCATGAACGGGATCACGGTCGTCCCGTTCGTCGCGATCAGCTCGTAGTGCGTGCTGCCGCTGGTACGTTGTGGCACAAGATCACGTCCACTCGGACGCCAGCACGCCCGGCACGACGCCGAACACGGCGTCAGCCTCGGCCGGGACCGGCCGAGCGATCTCGTTCCGGACGATCTTGTACGCCGCGGGCGCCCAGGCTTTCATCTGATCCTTGATCTCAAGCAGGCGGGCGTTCCGCTCAAGCCGCTCGATCGTCCGATCGGCCATCAGCATCTTCCGGAGCTGTTGCAGGCCCTTAACCATTCCGATCGTGGTTACCCAGTGCTGGGGTGCTGCCGCCTGGTAATCGTCGTTCTGAAGCCCTGGCGTCGTCGGATAGAGCCAGCCCGATCCATCGTTCACGAGACGGTCTCCCGGGACGTACACCTCGAGGTGCCAGGTCTCGCCCGTGCCGTAGGCGACGTCAGAGATAAACGTCGTCGTCGCGCCGTTCCGCTCGATCCGCCCTCGCGATCGTGACCGTTCGAGCGGCTGGGTCGGCCCGTAGACCAGGGTGTCGTAGACGGCCCGGATGTCGGTGTCGGACGTGACGAACGGGTAGGCGGCCAGGCTGTGGTCACGCGTGCCGTCGCCGACCATCACGATCCGAGCGAGAATCCGCGTTCGGGCCAGCGCCTCATTCACGAGGTCGTTGATGCCCTTGATCCCGCCGTGACGGCGGATTGGCAGCGGCCACGATAACTCAAGCCCGGTCCCGTCCGGAAACGCCGTGGTTGGCGGGTCGGCCAGCGCCAACGCGCCGAGCTGCCCGTGATACCCCTGGCCGAGGATCTTCGCCTGTGTGCCGGCCGCCGAGGTCCGCGCGAACAGGTACCCCCCGGCCCAGCGGTCGCGGGCCGCGTCGTCGTCGCGCAGCCGATCGACGATCACGTTCCGGCGCGGCTCAAAGCTGGCCTGACTGATGACCGTCAGATCCGGATCATAGAGCCCGAGCTGATCGGCCAGTGGCCGACGGTACTGCCGAAGCGTCACGCCAGCGGCCGGCGTCGAGGTCGGGACGATCGCAACGGCCGGCATGGTCAGCCCGCGCTATCCTGGACAGGTGCCCCGGCGCGCGCGATACCGTCGATCGACCGGATCCGATCCTCGCGGCGGTCTCGCTCGGCCGATTCGAGCGCCTCGATCCGGCGCAGCAAGGCCCGTTCGCGCTCGGCGTGCATCTCCTGTTGGCGCAGGAGCGCAGCGTGCAGCGACGCGTAGCCGAGCACGAGTTGGGCAAGCGTCCCATCCTGAACGCCAATCAGGATCGGGACATCCGCGCGCTGGTCTTCCATGATCCCTCTTCTCGTCATGACGTTGGCGGCGTGCAGTCCAGGTAGTAGATCGTCACTCTGACCCGGCCGGTGTTCGCGGCCGGCGTCAGGTTCGGGGTAAGCCGAACCGCCGTCGCGGTCGCGTTGTAGTAGGCGCCGGCCTTGGTGCCAGCGTTCGTCGTGTTGAGTGCCGTCGAGACGTTCGCCCCGGTGTTGAAGCGCGCGGCCGACCCGGAGTCGCCAACCGTGAACGTCGCGGCGGTCGGGATCACCGTCGTCACCCGAACCGGCACCGCCAGGATGATCGCCTCGGCCGGCAGGAGAATCGTCGTGTCGGTCGTCGCCGCCGCGGCGATCGTCGTCTGTTCTTCGAGTACCTTGACGTTGAGCGACTGACCGAACGCCGCGCCGACGACGGAGAACGGGTTGGCAGCGGTCGGGAACTTGGTCAGCACGGCCGTTGCCCCCGCGTTCAGGACTGCCAGCACGTCCACCGCGTCAAGGCCGATCGCGCCCTTCGTCGATCCACTCTCTTGGAACGCCAGCAGCGAGCGGATCGCGGCCGTCGTCACGATCGTATCGAGCGACAGGTTCGGGCCGGCCGACGCCTGCGAGATCACCTGCCCGTTCCCGACGATGTACCAGAGCGTCGCCCCGGCGTTGTTGCCGACGCGGAGCGCGTAGTGGCTGCCGTCGGCGGCGCCCTGCACCCAGAGGCCGTTGCCGCTCGCGTGGGCGTTGATATAGACGGCGGCGTAGTCGTTCGGCGAGTTCGCGCCGCTCGGCGCCTGGTTGACTCGTCGCCGAATCGGCATGATCGCACCGCTGACCATCGTGTGCAGGTCCGAGTTCCAGGTCTCGGCCGCGTCAGCCTTCTCCCAGCCGTTCGTGTTATTGGTCAGAATCCAGTCGTAGAGCGCGTAGCTGCCGACGTCGCCGCCGGTGTACAGGATGTAGTGACAGTCGCGGACCACCATCCCGCTGACCACGACCCCCCGGATCGGGTAGACCGCGTTGTTGGCGATGAAGACCGCGACCGACCCGCCAAGCGACGGCGCTGAAGCCGTCACCCCGTTGATGCTCTTGACGATGCAGTTCTGGACCCGGATATCCGAGCACGGACCGCCGGACGACGCGATCTTGATCCCGATGCCGTGCTGGTCCTCGAAGGCACAATCGGCCAGCAGCGCGCCCTGCACCGAGTCGAGCTCGATGCCGTTGTTACTGTTGTTGTTGTACGTCGCCCCGTAGACGGTGCAGCCGACAATGACCACGTTGGTCGGGGGCTGCAGGCTGGCCCCAAGCGCCGTCGCGGTGTAGTCCGGCGCGATCGGCGAGCCCGGCGTGCCGGCCGGGAAGTCGGCCCGGTGGCAGTCGCGGAAATGGCAGTCAGTCGTGATCGAGTTGACGCCGCCGTTGATGAGGCCCGCCGAGCGGTACCCAAAGAAGTAGCACTCCGTCACCAGCGGATCAGTTGTGATCGTCAGACCTGACGCGACCGCGCCGATCAGGCCGCCGTACCGCGCCGGGAACGTCGCCAGGTTCGCGTACGGGTCGGTCGCGCCGCCGTTGAATCGGCAGTTCGCGATGACGGGCCGGTTGCCGCCGTAGGCAACCCCGAGCTTGTTGTGGTTCTTGAACTCGACGTTGATGACGGCGCAGTCCGAGTTCGCCCCGACCGTGTACGGCACCTCCAGGCTGACCTCGGCAGAGTCATAATCCTGGTTGTTGGCCCGGTTCCCGTCGATCGTCAGATCGCGCACGACGACGCCGTTCGTGACCGCGTCGAGCCGCAGGATGATGACGCCCTGGCTCGACGCATCCCGATGCTTGAGTGTGGTGACGCCGACCCCGGCCCCACGAATGACGACGTTCGACGGCCAGACGACGGCCGCACTCGGCGCCAGGTACGTCCCTGGCCCGAACTGGATCACCCCCGGCAGTCCGCCAAGCGCGGTGATCGCGGCGCTGATCGCAGGGGTCGGGTCGCCCACGCCGTCGTTGATTACCACCCCGCCGGCGTGGTAATCGACGTGCTGGACGAGTCCGCCGGCGTCCCGTACCTTCGCCTCGATCGCCGCGACCCGCATCCGGGCGACCGTCCGGTACCCGCGCGTCAGGGTCAGATTGTCGGTCGGGTCGAACGCCGCCACGTCGGCCGGATCGACCTCGAAGTCGATCGGGAACGTCTGCCCGCCGTTGACCTTGAACGTCCCACGCTGCGAGAACGGCGCGAATCGGGTCAGGTAGCCGATGCTCGACGTGGTGTGCGTGGATACCGGCGACCCGCCGGTATCCACATCGTAGAGCGACTGGCCGAACGCCGAAACCCCGTCCTCGGCAAAGAACGTGACGGCGCCGGACGCGACGACATCCCCGTCAGCCTCCTGGGCAAGAATGACTCCTCGAGCTCGACTGCTCACGCTGCCGCCTGCTCAGTCTGCGCCGTCGCCGGCGCCAGCGAGCGATCGTAGTGCGGCTGGCTGCGCGCGATCTGCTCCTGGGTCTGCCAGCGCTCGCGCCAGCGCGCGTCCTCGCCCCGGTTCATGAGCGCCCGGAACGCCTCAGCCAACCCAACCTCGACGATCTCGGCAACGTCCGGTTTCGCCTGGTCGAAGTCGTTGACGAATCCACTGGTCGAGTCGGCAAACACGGACCCGCCGGCCAGCGTTGCAATGACGGTGTCGGCCGGCCGAAGGATGTCGAGCGTCAGCGAGCCAGACGCCGTGATGAACGGCACGTCCAGGATCAGGACTGCGCCCTGTGCGTCACGGACCAGCCGGGGGCGACGGAACGCCGCGTCCACTGGCACCCCGCCGGTCGGCCCCGGCTCCAGGACTGCCAGCAGCCGCTCTGGCCGGTCGAGCCCGGGGATGCTGGTCAGGCTGTAGCTCTGACTGGTGGTGATCGCGATGGTCACCCGATCGGGCACCAGCAGCTTACGGAGCGCCGCGTTGAGCAGGCTCCGGTACGACGTGTCGCCGACAAACGGCGGGTTATCAACCGGGAAGAGGCCGGTCAGCTCGAACTGGTCGAGTGCAGACGGCGCAACCCAGCCCGGCTCGACCGAGACGGTCCCGGTTGACGGCACCCACGAATCCTTCCGAACCTGCGACTGCTGGATCAGGCCGGTCGAGTTGAAGATGTGCGCGATCCACTTGCCGTTGTACCGGCCCGCCGACAGGTTTACTGACGCTGACGCGAGCGATTGGGCGCTTACGCTGTTGAACGTCGCCCCGGCGAGCGCCAGGTGGTAGCTGGCGTCGTCCAGCACCACCTGCATCCCCCGTCGCGCCTCGCGGAACGTCGCGGCCACGGCAGCCTACCCGTCGTCCTCGTCAGAGACGGCGTCGTCGTCAGAGAGCGTGTTGACGGCAGCACCCTCCAGCGTCGGTCGGCCTCGGCGAACCGGCCGCCTGCCCGAGCGTCGAGCGGGCGCCGCTGGCGGATCCTCGTCCTCTTCATCATCGTCGATCGGCACGAGCTGGGCGCGAACCTGCTGGCGACGGCTCTCGCGCTCCTGGCGCTGCTCTTGCGCGAACGTCTGCGCCCCCTGCGGCGCCTGCTCGGCGATGTTGTTCTCCAGCCAGCGGACGGCCGTCTCTTCGTCAACGATCACGACTGCGCCAGCCGGCAGCTTGCCGCCATGGTCGGGCAGGAAGTTCGCATCGTTGAGCCGCATCTTGTAGCGGGGCGATCGGGGCGGCACGGTGAGCGTTCCGGTCGGTGGCATGATCTGATTCCCTTTACATGGCCCGCTGGCGGCGGACCAGGAGCTGCTGAAGCCGCTCGATCTTGTGACGATCACGAACACCCTGGTACCCCATCAGCGGGATCGTCCAGGGCGAGAGCGACGACCAGTCGTCGTGCTGCGCCGAGATAGTCCGTCCGGTCAACCCGCGACAGGACGGCGAGAGCAGATGCCGGATGCACGCCACGGCGGTATGGATGGCCCGGCCACCGTCCGACTTCCCTTCGAGCGGCGTCCCTCGGTGGATGTCGGTGGCGACGAACCCGGGCGCCACGGCGTTGACGGTCACGCTCGTCTCGCGCAACTCTTCGGCCAGCGTCTCCATCAACGCGACCGTGGCGCCCTTGCTCGTGGCGTACGCACTGTAGCTCGGCTCGGGACTGAACGCGCCGCCGCCGGAGAACAGCAGGATCCGGCCGTCCTCAGAGCAGCGGAGCGCTGGCAGCGCAGCCCGAACCATCCGCGCCGCGCCAATCAGGTTCGTCGTGATCGTCCGCTCCCAATCCGCCGGGTCGTTCTCTGAGAACGCACCGTACGGACCACGGATGCCGGCGCAGTGGACCAGCGCGGCAAGTTCCGACACGCCGTCGTGGATCAGATCCGGGGTAATCGTCTCGCCGACGTCATGTGAGAGCCAGGCGTACTGCTGATGCTCGCCACGCTCGATCGGCGGTTCCGTCCGGCTGATCCCGAGCACTGCCCAGCCCTCGGCAAGCAGCATCCGCGTGGTCGCGAGGCCGATGCCCCGCGACGCGCCGGTCACGATCGCCCTACGCACCGAAGAACTCCGCGATCCGGTCCAGCATGTATCCAACCTCGTCATCCGTCAGGTACTCGTGCAGCGGCAGCGTCAGAATCTCCCGCGCCTGCTGCTCGGCCACCGGGCAGCCCCCCTCGCGATACCCGAGCGCCCGCCCGACTGTCTGAAGGTGCAGCGGCGTCGGGTAGTGGACCTTGACCTCGACGCCGGCCGAGAGCAGGAAGTCCCGCAGTGCATCGCGGTGCTCCGGCACCCGCACGACATACGTCATCCAGACCGGATCAACCCCAGGACGAACACCCGGCGGGATCACCCGCCCGCCCAGCGCGGAAAGTGCCCCCGTCATCCACGCCGCGAGCGTTCGTCGTCGGCTGATCGCCGCTGGCAAGGTGTCGAGTACCCGGTTCGCAACCACCGCCTGAATCGTCGCAAGCCGCCCGTTCGTGCCGAACGAGACGGCGTCGTCGCGGCTTCGGAGCCCATGATTGCGCATCAGGCGGAGATCCGCCGCGACCTGAGCCGACCGGGTGACGACCAGCCCGCCGTCGCCCCAGACGTTCAGCATCTTGAGCGGGTGCATGCTGATCGCCGCCGCGTCGCCCCAGGAGCCGACGCCCTGTCCGTCAGCCGTCGCGCCCAGCGCTTGCGCCGCGTCCTCGACGACCGCGAGCGTCCCGCTGCCGGCCTGACGGAGCGCCTGGACGATGGCCGGCACGTCGGCGACCGTCCCGGTCAGGTGAACCGGGATCACGGCCCTGGTACGCGGCGTCAGCGCCCGCGCGGCCGACTCCGGATCCATCGTGTAGTCGTCGCTCACGTCGCAGAAGACCGGCCTTGCCCCGACCATCGCGACAGCTCCAGCCGTCGCCACGAACGTGTTGGCCGGCACGATCACCTCGTCACCCGGCCCGACCCCGAGCACGCGCAGTGCCATCTCGATCGACACCGTGCCGTTGGCCGTGCCGATCACGTACGGTACTCCCAGGAGGCGCGCGATCCGTTCCTCATACTGCCCGACCGCCGCTCCGAGCGTGAAATCGCCCTGTCGCACCAGCTCGCGGATGTCGTCCAGGTACGGCTCGACATTGGCGAACTCGCGGTCAAGGTACGCGTACGGCACACGCTGTGCGACGACCATCACGCCCCCACCAGTGTCATGCGCGGACGGCCAGCCTCGGCGCTGCTCTGACGGTCGCACCAGCGCCGCCAGAGTGCCCGGTAGGCGTCCTCGACCGCCGTGACGTACTCGACGGTGTTGCAGAGCGCCGAGACGCACATCAGGTCGCGCAGCACCATGCGCACCTGAGCAAGCTCGCGCCGCTGCGTGTTCAGCGCGACCGCCCGCTCGACGTACTCGTCTGGCGAAGCCGCTGAGAGCCACGGCAGGCCCAGCTCCTTCTGAAACGACGTGGTGAGCCGCGAAGCGATCTGCCGGTACGGCAGCGTCACGGCCGGCACGCCCATCCAGAGCCCTTCGAGCGTCGAGACGCCGCCGCCGTCCGGCCACGGGTCGAGCTGCACGTCTACCTCGTGGTAGGTCCGCTGGTGCTCGATCGAGTCGGACGCTCCCCGGAACTGCAGCTGCGCCAGGTTGGTCCCGAACTGCTCAAAGCGCGCCTGCACCGTCGCCCGGATCTCCGGGTGCTCCAACCCGTGACACTTGACGATCAGCCGCGCGTCCGGCACTTCGGCCAGGATGCGCGCCCACAGCTCGATCGTGCCGAGCTTCAGCTTCCCGAGCCGGTTGAGCACCCCGTAGGTCAGGTACCCGTTGGTCAGGCACGGCGGCGGCTGGACCGGACCAACCAGGCTCGGGTCGATCGGCCAGAACGAGACGATGCGCGGCAGTCGCACGATCTCCTCGGAGAACCACTGCTCTTCGCCCGGATACACCGTGTCCTCGTCGGCGAAGAACGCATCCATTGCGTCAAGGCCGGTCCCGGTCGCGTACCCCCAGGCGGTCACCTGGACCGGCGCTGGCTTGCGCGCGAACACGGCGAGCCGGTTCCCGCCTGAGTGGCCGGAGAGGTCCACCAGGATGTCGATGCGGTCGGCCCGAATCTGCTCGTACAGCCGCTCGTTCGACCACGCCGCCGCGTCCCGCCACTGCGCGACGTTCTCGCGGATCGTCTGCGTCAGCCAGTCCGACCCGGCCAGCGTCATGTAGCACGCAACCTCGAACTGACTGCGATCGTGCTTGATGATCGGCACCCCGAACACCTTGGCCGCCGAGTGGTGGCGCAAGTCGCCCGAGACGTACCCGATCCGCAACGTGCGATCGGGCGCCGGTACATTCTCATGGGGTAGGATCGGCGGCATCCGGCGGGTAATCAGGTCGTTGAAGCGCCGCCGAATCCGGTACCCGTCCTCAAGCGTGGCCTCCGGCGCGCGGTCGCAGGCGAAGACTGACGACGACACGATCAGCGGATCGTCGGGCGCGAGCTCTTTCGCCCGCGTGAACATCGCCATTGCATCCTCGGTCTGGCCCAACGACTCGTACGCGACCGCGAGCGATAGGTGCGCCCCGACGTGCTCAGGGTTGCGCTCAATGACGCCCTGAAGGATGGCCCGGCTCTCGGTGAGCCGGGCCTGCGCTGACAGCTCTTGCGCCGTCTTGACGAGCAAGTCCAGCCGCTCCACGCGGAGACGGCTGGACTGCCCGGAGGGAGAGACCACCGGAGCGGCCCTGCCCGTACCCTGCTTCGTCACCCGGTTGCCTCTACACCCGACTCAGAGTTACTACAACTCTTCCGCCGACGTCTCTGAGCCCGGTGCCGCCCGAGACCGACGACTCCCACTCCAGGATGTCGCCAGCCGCGATGGTCAGCAGCGCGATAGACGTCGTAAGCGGCAGCGTCGAGGCCACGTTGTCGATCAGGCCGGTCCCAAACGCGTTCTGCGACGCGGCCGGGGAGGTGATCCGGCCGTTCGCGAGCACCGTGGTGCCGGTGCCGGCCGCGCCGCGATTGATAAGCTGGTAGGTCCGCAGCGTCTCGGCCACGGCGGTCGCGTGCGCCTGACTCTGGGCCGGCACGAACTGCACCAGCGTGACGGCGGCAGCGAACGGCGCCGGCTCGAACGGCATCGACATGTTCGTGAGCGCCGCCAGGCTCGAAATGTCCTTGACGAGGGTGCGCACAAGGGGAGCGGTCATCTCTGCTGGTCCTTCTCTCTCTGCCGGCTAGGTGCCGTTCGTCTGCTGCACGATCACTCGGCCGCCCGCGTCCGGCGCGCCGGCCCCGCTGGCCGTGGTGATCCACTCCAGCATGTCGCCGGCGGCAATCACCCGGTCGGCCGCCGCCCCAAGGGTCAGCGCCTTCGGCACCCCGCGCGTCAGGTCCACCCCTGACGTCAGGTCAAGCGACGCGATGAGCGCCGTCCCGACCCCACTGGTGCCCCGGTTGTAGACCGCCAGCGTGCGGTAGTTCGTGTTCGCGCCAACGAGCGTCCAGTTCGGGATGAACTCGACGCTGTTGACCAGCCCCGGGCGCTGCACGCGCCCGAGGCTCTGCCGCTGGGCCTGCGTGTCCCCGTCAAACATCGCGGGGACGTCAGCCACCAGCTCAAGCTCTTTCGGCCATCCGACAGGCATCACACACGCTCCTGACGCATGGGAGCGATGCTGCTAGGCAACATCGCGCAGCACGGCCCACGGCCACCGGGTCGCCCTGGTGGTGTTCGTCCGATTGACCGGGTTCGGCACCGCCCACGCGCAGCGCATCGTGAACCGGGCCACCTTCATGTCCTGCTGAATCAGGTTGTAGGCGATGTTCCCAAGATCGTCCTGAATGACGCCCTGGTCGAAAACCTTCATCGTGATGTCGTGCCGGACCCCGAAGATCGCCTGGTCCCAATCGCCAACGATCGCCTTCGCCGCGTTCGCCGTCAGCGTGTTGTACGCCTCAAAGGTGCCGTTCAGGAGCGACCGCGACGGCACGCCCCAGATGTGGCTGTCCCGCATCGAGCCGTTCTGCCCGTACTGGCTGTCGCGGACGCCCGGGTGGTCCGGCTGGAAGATCGGCGCATTCGTGGTGTCACGCAGGTTCCGGAACGACGCCCGGAGATCCTGACGGTGTACGATCGCGTTCGGGTCGAACCCGTCCGCCTCAACGGCCGCGATCACGTTCGACATGTCCGCCGCGACGTCAACGCCGGCGCCCTGGGTCACGGTGTTGCCAGCGGTGATCGCCTGCGGCACGATCGCAGTCGGCCAGAACGACGGCGCGCCAGTTCCGAACAGGATCGACGTGTCGATCCTGACCCCGAACGCCTCTTCGACCTTCGGGCGGAACTCTTCCCAGAGGTCGATCTCGATGTCCTCGGCCAGCGCGTCCGGGATCGGCACGATGACCGCGATCTCGGAAACCCGGAAGTAGACCTTGTCCCAGGTCATCGTCGTGGTCTGCTTCAGGCCGGTGTCGCCTTCGACGTGGTACGCCGATGGCAGGGTCTCTAGCACCGGCATCTGCGTCACGCCGCCAGGGATGCGACGGCGCTTCATGAACCGGAGCACGGCCGACCGCTCCATCGCCCCCTGGATGATCGGGAACAGGAGACGGTGTTGGATCAGCGCGTGCCCGCCGGGTGTGTCCTCGTATACCGGGTTGTCGCCCCGGTTGATGGTGTCGTTGTACGGCATGATTCGGTTCTCTCAGTCAGCCTGTCGGCTCGCCGCGTAGCTGGCGGCGAAACCATTCGTTCGGACTCATCGGCGCGTCAGCGGACGGCGCGCCGCCATTCAGAGGCGCCCGCGCGGCCGAGATGCCACGCGGGCCGTGCAGGCGAAGCTGCTGGTTCTCTTCCCGGAGTCGCCGGTTCTCTTCGGCCAGCTCGCCCCGTCCAGAGACCCGACCGGCCTCGTAGAGCGCGTCGCCCATCTGGTCGAACCGGCCGAGCTTCCGGAACGCCTCGGCATCGACGTTCGGGCGCGACGCGAGCGGCGCCATCTGGCCCCGAACGTCGTCCCAGAACGCCTCTTGACGGGCGGACAGTTCGCCCCGAGCACTCTCGATCTCCTGCCGGGCGTACTCGCGGTGAGCCGCCTCGGCCTCGGGAGCGCTGCGGAGCTTCGCCTTAAAATCCTCGCGCCAGGCGTAGTCGTCGGCCGAGAGGTCTTCGTCCCGCTCATCGCGGAGCCGTCGGTACTTCTCGACGTCGGCGGCACGGGCCTGCGAGAGCTTCTGGAGCTCCGACTCTTCGGCCCGCTGCGTGGTCTCGGCCGCCCACTGTTGCCGGAGCTTCTCCGGGTCGCGCTCGGCAACCTGGCGCTCAAGCTCGGCGATCTTGGAGTCACGCTCCTCGATCGCCTTCGGCAGACCTCGGCGCGGGATGAATCGGCCATCAGCCCCACGGTCGGGCGACCCCGGCCTCTCGTCGCCCAACGTGGGCGCGGAGCCCCCGGTGTCGGCAGTGGCAGCCCCGGCTTCTGACGTGACCGTCTGGGTGCCCGAGCGGTGCCCGCGAATCAGGTCGTTGAACGCCCGACTCGCTTCGCTCCGCTCGGCGCCAGACGATCCGGAAACCCCGAGGTCGCCCTGCGATGATGGCTGGCCGTCGCTCGTGTCCGCTGATGGTGCGCCGGGCTGAGTGTCTGCTTCCACGCGCTACGTCTCCCGGTCCGAGAGACGCGGCCTCAAAAACAGCGAAAGCCGTAGCTCTCGGACCTGTGTCCGCGAACTACGGCCTATGCCATCGCTATGACGTTGTCGCTATCGTAGCAGATTTCTGCCGTGCTGGCTAGGAAGAAGCGGCCACGACACCACAGTACGTGTAGACCGCGATTGGTTTGCCGCGCTCGTCACGGGTGCAGCGCGTGCAGAGCCCGCCGGCCTCAGCCCCCGGAACAGCCTTGTTCATGTTCGTGACGGGCCAGTTGCAACGCCCACATCTCACGGGGGACAGGCGCTCAACCATCGGCCGAGGTGCGGACTCGATCACGGAAACATCTCCCCGTTGACCCAGCGTGCCCAGACGGCCACGAACGCGCGCCGGCTGACCGGGCGATACGCCATCGAAATCACTCCAGGGGGCCGTCGGCTTTAGCCGACCGGGTGAATGGAGTGGCCCCGCAAGGGCGCCGTCTCCCCGCCCCTCGCTCAACCCTGTACACTAGATACCTGCATCCTGTATAATCACGGTATGGCGAATCCTCGGTACGCTCACAACGCTGGCGCGGTCTTCAAGCTCCAGTACCACCTCGTGTGGTGCCCGAAGTACCGGCGTCCGGTGCTGGTCGGGGACGTGGCCGCGCGGCTGAAGATGCTGCTTGCCGAAAAGGCTGCCGAGATGGGCGCGACGCTGCACGCGATGGAGGTCATGCCCGACCACGTTCATCTGTTCGTGGAAACCGATCCGACGCGAGCGCCGGCGCACATCGCCGCGCAGTTCAAGGGCTACACCTCCAGGGTGTTGCGCCAGGAGTTCGGGAGTCTGCGTTCCCGTCTGCCGACGCTCTGGTCCCGATCCTACTTTGCAAGCACGGTCGGCCACGTCTCGGCTGCCACCGTTCAGCGGTACATCGAGACGCAGTGGGAGCGAGCCTAGATGCGTCGCACGTTCAAGTACAAGGCCTACCCGAACCGCGTGCAGTCGGAGGCGCTTGACGCGCAACTTGGGGAAGCGTGCCGGCTGTATAACGGCGCGCTTGACGAGCGACGGAGTGCCTGGAAGATGCAGCGCACGTCGATCAGCTACTACGATCAGGCCAACCAATTGAAGGCGATCCGTGCCGATGGCAGCCTTGATCTCGCTAACTTCTCGGCCTGCCAAGACGTGCTGCGCCGGGTTGACAAGACGTTCAAGGCATTCTTCGGTCGGATCAAGGCCGGTCGGAAAGCCGGCTTCCCGCGCTTCCGGCCCCGGCGACGGTACGACTCGCTGACTTTCCCGTCCTACGGCGACGGCTGCCGGCTCCGCACGAACGGCCGGCTCTATCTCCAGGGCATCGGGGACGTGAAGGTCAAGCTGCACCGGGAGATTCTGGGGAAGATCAAGACGGTGTCGGTCAAGCGGGAGGCCGGCGACTGGTACATCTTGTTCTCGTGCGAGATCGAACCGTCGCCGCTCCCGACCTCTGACGAGGCGGTCGGCATCGACGTGGGCCTCACGACGTTCGCGGTCCTGTCGGATGGTTCCGAGATCGCCAACCCTCGTTACGCCCGCAAGGCTGCTGCTGCCGTACGCCGAGCGCAGCGAAAGGTCGCTCGCCGCAAGCGTCGGAGCAACGGCCGGCGGAAAGCCGTCGCCTTGCTCCAGAAGGCGCACGCCCACGTCGCCGCCCGGCGCAACGACTTCCACCACAAGACGGCTCGCGCCCTGGTGGACCGCTTCGGCCTGATCGCGGTCGAAGACCTGAACATCAAGGGACTGGCCGGCTCGATGCTGGCGCGGTCCGTTCACGATGCCGGCTGGGCGTCGTTCCTGCACATGCTCGACTACAAGGCGGAAGGTGCCGGTAGGCGAGTCGTGCGGGTCAACCCGGCCGGCACCACCCAACGGTGCAGCGGATGTCAGACCACTGTCCCCAAGACGCTCAGTCAGCGGTGGCATGACTGCCCCGCGTGTGGCCTGAGTCTTGGAAGAGACGAGAACGCTGCACGAGAAATCCTCCGGCTCGGACTGAGCCTTGATGCGCGAACGTGGCCGGTTGCGGCGAGCGTTGCATCAGAAGCCGTCTGCTTTAGCTGACGGAGTAGTCACCACGACGCCACCACCCGTCCAGGCACCGACCAGATGTCGTCCTCCGAGACCCCGGCCGCCATCATCCGTTCGATCTCTTCAGGAGCCATCCGCCACGGCGGCACCGAGCGCGCCTGTGCTGAGAGCAAGGCCGGGTTCTGCGACATGTCCACCCCCAGCTGAGGGGCAGTCGGCGGCGACGGTTGCTGCTGGTACTGGCTCAAGATCGGGAACTCTTGTGCTGGCGCGGCTCGCGTGATCTCGTTCGGCGGGAGCGGCCACTGCGGATCGGTCGGCTGCCCCAGGTTCGGATCGGTCGGCCGTGGCAGCACCGTCCCGCCCGGGAACTGCCCGGGTCCGTAGACCGTGCCCGGCGCATCAGGCTCCTGCTTCATCGGTGGAGGAGCCGGCGCGGGTGTCGGCGCGGCCCGAGGAGTCACCCGCCAGTCGTCGCGAACCGGCGGCCCACTCGCTGCTGGCGCCCCGGGCGCCGGAGCAGGAGCGGCGGTCGGCTGTGGCGCTGGTGCTGCCGACGGATCCGTCTGTGCTGCTGGTGGCGTCGCCGCGGCGGTTGGCTGCACGTCGGTTGGCGCCTGTGGCCGAAAGACCGGATTCGCCATGATCTGCGTCCGCTTGGTTGCCATCGCGGCCGGGTCGCGCAGTTCGGCCGGCGTGATCGTCGGCACCGGCTCTCGCCGACCCCTCGGGTCGATCGTGTCCACCCCCGATCGGGCCTGCATCAGCATCTGCAACCCGAGCAGCGCCGCGAACGTCTGACCCCCCAGGCTCGACCCCTCGGGCAAGAGCCCGTTGACCTGATTGACGTGGTTGAGCGCCGACGTGATCGCGTTCTGCCCGAGCGTCGCCCGGCCTTGCGCCAGGTTGATCTCGGCCGCGCGCGTCGATTCGCGCTCTCGCTGTGCCGTAGCGTAGTCCTGGTTAACCTGTTGCGCGAGCTGGAGCGCTTCCCCCCACCGCTCGCTCGCCCACTTCTGCGTCCAGTCGCCCCGAGCCACGCCGGCCTGAAGGTCGGCCATGTACTGCGAGAGGGCCGCCTGAGAGCCCCCAAGCACGAAGTTCGGCATCTTCGGCGCAGCAGCGCTCGGATTCGACGGCGGCGTTCTGGGAAGTCCGGCCGCCGGCGCGTAGGTGTTGTCGGGCTGCCGCTCGTAGACAGTGCCGTCAACGGTCACCCGATCGGGCGACGGCCGATCGCTCGGCACATCCGGCAGCGGCGTCGTCTTGATCGACCCGTCCGGCATCGCCTGCACGGCAACCGTCCCGCCCTTGCCGTCCGGCTTCAGCGTCGGGGCGCCAGGCTTGTTGCGATCCGCCGCGTTCTGCTCGTCAATCCGCTGCTGCCGCGCGTCCTGCTCCTGCTGGCGTGTGGCAGCAGCAATCTCCGCATCGGTCTTGTTGCCCTGGTTGCGGCTCCGCTCGCGGCTCTCCCGCCACTCCTTCAGCTCGGCCGGCGTCAGCGGCTCTGCCTTGATCTCCTTGCCAGCAGCATCGCGCGTGACCATCCGAGGCCGCTCGTTGTCGAACCCGCCCCGCCCATCCGGCGTCCCCTCGATCTGCGTCGAGGCG